>Ga0308018_10000065_pt1 | contig 53906 bp, 42 predicted proteins | sample Neamet282_FD_203130 | JGI IMG/M metagenome (GOLD analysis project Ga0308018, IMG submission 203130) | Marine microbial communities from water near the shore, Antarctic Ocean - #282 | ecosystem: Environmental > Aquatic > Marine > Unclassified | place: Southern Ocean | collected 2014-10-01
TGACGTCATGGACGAGCCCTTGGTGGTTTCGGACATGCTCCAGGCAGCTGCGCCAGGCTTGGACGTCTACGGCGGTGGAGCGATTGGCCAGTCCAAGATCATCCGCCTGCGTGGTGCCAACAGTGCTATGCTGAACAGCGCACCGATGATCTACGTCGATGGTGTGCGAATCAGGAGCACCGGCCTCCCCGATGCGAACCCGCCAGATCGTCGCGGTGGCCGCAGCGGTAACATTTCCGTCAGCCCACTTGATCAGATCAACCCGAACGACATCGAGCGGATTGAGATCATCAAGGGTTCAGCCGCCACGACTCTCTATGGTACAGAGGCTGCCGGTGGCGTGATCCAGGTCTTCACCAAGCGCGGAAGAAGCGGGCCTGCTCAGTGGACCGCGGAAACCTCAACTGGAACCGACTGGTCTCGCAAGTTTGGTGTCGCGGGCTCGGGCGTGGACTACAACGGGATGGAACCTTGGTTGTGCACGGGGATCCTGACTTGCGGTGATTACGCGAACCAGACCTACACGCAGAACTATTCGTTGTCAGTGCGAGGCGGCGCCGATGACATCAACTACTTCGTGTCCGGTTCTTTCGCTGATCAGCAAGGCTTGCTGCCGAACGATCACGGCAAGACCTACTCATCGCGTGCGAACCTCACGTTCTCGCCGGCTAGCAACCTTCAGGTTCAGTGGAACACGTCCTACTCGAACCTAGGGCTCACGTCGACGGCTCAGCAGAACAACGCACAGAGCATCGTACTGAACGCCTTCCGTCAGGAGCGTAACTACTTCGCAACTGGTGATCCGGCAGTGCTCGACGTTCTGATGGATCAGCAGATCAATGAGGATGTAGAGCGCTTCACGACCGGTGCGACGATGACGTACACGCCGATCGCGAACATGACGAATCGCTTCACGATGGGGTACGACTGGACCCAGCGTGAGCATCGGAACCTCCGCCCGTACGGCTGGAAGCAGACGCCAACGGGAAAACTCCTCAACAACACGCTCCAGAATCGCGTACTGACGCTCGACTACGTCGGCTCTTATTCGATCGACCTGACCTCGAGCATGAAGAACACGTTCTCATGGGGTGGTCAGGCCACCGGTGATGACCTTCGTTCCATTGAGGGCTACGCCGAGAACTTCCCGGGTGCTGCTGCCCCGACGATCAACTCCGGCGCGGTCAAAATTGCGTTTGAAGAACGGCAGAAGATTTGGAACGCTGGGTTCTTCGTGCAAAACGTCATGGACATCGACAGTAAGTACTTCTTGACGCTTGGTGCTCGTGTGGACGGCAACAGTGCGTTCGGTTCAGGATTCGGCCTACAGGTGTATCCCAAGGGCAGCGTGGCTTGGGTAGCCTCGGACGAGAGCTTCTATCCCGATGGAATGGAAATGAAGTTCCGTGCGGCATACGGTCAGTCGGGTCGTGCGCCTGGTGCGTTCGACGCGGTGCGGACTTGGGCGCCAAACGGCTTGGCTGGCGTTCCTGCATTCGTGCCCGCGAACGTCGGTAACGACAACATCGGGCCTGAAGTCACGACGGAGATGGAGGGTGGGTTCGACGCTGCCTGGTTCGATAACCGGGTGTCGACGTCCTTCACTTACTACCAGCAGATCACGGATGACGCGCTTTTCAACGTTCCGCAGCTTCCGTCGGGCGGCTTCAGTAACAGCCAGCTCACGAACATCGGAAAGATCAAGAACGAGGGGCTCGAACTCCAAGTGAACGCGACGGTATTCGAGAATGCCTCTTGGGGTGTCGACCTCGGCATGAACCTCAGCACCAACAAGTCCGAGATTCTTGAGTTGAACGATCCGTCCATTGAGACGACTTGCATGAAGGTCGGGTACCCGCTCCGCGGGGTTTGCAACCAGAAGGTCGGAAACCCAGACCAGATAGTTAGTTCGTACTCTGAGGTGCAGTTCATCGAGCCGGGTTCCCCGGATTATCAGGGCGACGGAACGTCTGCCAGTCATTACTTCTACGGCCCGAACCTCCCGACGACGTTCATCAGCCCGTCGATCACAATGCGCATACCGGGTGGCATCCAGCTGTCCGCGCGCGGTGACTATAAGGGCGGGTTCTACATGAACGAGCAGGTGTTCCCGATCTCACGAAGTGTCCGTTCGCCACTCTGCTTCCCCCATTATGTGGATCCGGACAACTCAATCAAAGTGAAGGAGTCCATCCCGGCAATTTGGATGGCCCGTTGCGGGAACACGAGAGGAGCAGAAGGCTACGTGTGGGACGCGAGCTTCTTTAAGCTCCGTAGCGTCTCCGCCACGATACCGGTCGACTTTTTGTTCCCGGACCAAGTGGGCGCATCGGTGCTTACGGTTGGTCTCTCCAACTCCTACCTCTGGATGAAGGAAATGCCCTTCATGGACCCGGAGACGAGTGCCGACCCGACCAGCAGTGATGGGGCCCAGCAGGGCTACAACTTCGAAGAGACGGTGCCTGCACCGATCTCCCTGCGTCTGTCCCTACGGGTGACGTTCTGATGAGGCACATTAAAATGAATCAGAGATTTGCTACGACGACGGCCCTCGCGATGGCGGTGTTCTTCTCCGCCGGTTGTGATGTCGTGAACCCAGGGCCTATTCAGGACAAATTCCTGGTGGAACCGGAGTCCCAAGAAGGCCTCGTGAATGGCGCACAGCGCCAAATCATGGTCGGTCTCGCAGGGCCGAGCGGTATCGCTCGTTCCGGCGCCATGCTCGCTCGTGAGATGATGCCTGGAGGCCAGACCGGATCCCATGGCCACTCTGCCAACGGGCAGGCCGGGTCGTTGGAGCCCGGAACAGGATCGACGTTCTCGACTCTTCAGCAGGCCCGGTTCATTGCCGAAACGGCAGTGAACCTCTTTGCAGAGACAGGTGGTGTGGACGCTAAGCTCGTTGCGAAAGCCAACATCTGGGCCGGATATGCCAACCGGATTCTCGGTGAGCACTTTTGCCAAGGGGTCATTGACGGAGGCCCGCCCTTCCCTGGCGTGGACTACATGACCAGGGCTGAAGCTCAGTTCACGGCCGCTATAGCAGCGACTAGCGACGCGGACTTGGTGAAAGCTGCTACAGCAGGACGGGCCCAAGTGAGAGCGTTCTTGGCGACGTACGGTAAGGGAACTTGGAGCGGCGCCGCAGCTGATGCCGCAACGATTACCGACAACTCGTGGCATTTCGACGTCCAGACCGATGCGTCCGACGCGTCCACGCGTAATTCGCTTTACTGGGCGGTCGCGGGCACTCCGTATGGGTCGTACACGATGTGGGGCTCGTACTACGGTAACGCGCCGGATCTCACGCAAGCCCAGCCGCACACCGAAACATCGGGCTTTGGTTTCCCGATAGCGGGTACGGGATACTTCGAGACGACGGGTGACCCACGAGTAGCGTGGGAGCAGGGTTCGACCGTTTTCGCAGTCGGAGCGCTGACCGAGTACGGTCAGGCGTATTTTGACAAGCCGCTCAAATACACAAGCGGAAATGACGGGATCCGGTTGGCGAGCGGGCGTGAGATGCGCCTCATCGAGGCGGAAGCCAAGCTTGCCGGTGGTGACTTCACGGGCGCGATCGCGGCCATCAACACGATGCGGGCCGGGATCACCACAGTGAACAGTGAAAACAACGCTACGATCGGTGGCAGTGCCCTAGCTGGTTGGGCAGATCCGGTCGACGCGACCGACGCCTGGAGAATGCTGAAACGGGAGCGGGCCATCGAACTATTTTACGAAGGCCGTACGGTGGGTGACCACCGTCGCTGGGACCAGAACAGTGTCCCCGGTGCTCTTGAGCTTCCGAAGTTCGAGGATATCTCTCCTCTTTTCAGCCAGAACCCCCGCGGGTTGGATGCTGCTAAATCGTTCATTACTGGGCTGTCGGGTCTCCAGATCTGCTTCGACATTCCTAACAGTGAGCGCAGTTTGAACAAAAATCTGGAAGAGGTCGGTTGATGCTGTAGTAGTCCTCTTGCAGTAACGATTTTGACAGACCGCCCCCTGCTTAGGCAGGGGGCGGTTCTGTTTGATGGGAGGGATGGGTCTCACCGTGGCAACTTCGACCTCGTTCCGAAGTACAAGACAAGTGACTAGGACTGACAAATCCGGAGCTTTCTTGCGTCTCTTGCCCCTCATACTCGCCACCGCAACGGCGCTGGCTCCGACTATCGGGGCTACCCAGGAAATCAGCCAGGTCTCCGGCCGGGTCGTGGACGCGAGCTCCGCAAAGCCGATCCCAGGTGTCATCGTCCAGATCTCCGGGGGTTCGCAGGAGTTGACGGACGAAAACGGGGTCTTTCGCTTCGAGCGAGTGCCGGTAGGGATACACTCCCTGAGCTTTGAGCACATCGCCTATGGAACGCACAACCGGCCGGTCGATGTAGTGGAAGGCGACGAAACTCTCGCTCTAGTCCGCATATCAGCGCAGGCCATCGAACTCACTCCGCTGCTGGTCGAAGCGCTTTCTGAGCTGGAGGCACGCCGCCGCACCTCCGGGAACTCAATCAACGAGGTTACCGCCAACCGTATCGACCTCGCTGCACGGTCAGGGCTTACGCTCGGGCAATTCATCAGTGCCCTTCCCGGCGTCGACGCTCGGCCGAGCGGCCTCGGCCTCTGCGTAACATATCGGGCGATCCGCTCGGACAACGACCTAGGTGACTGCAACGGCGTCTCCGTAGTCCTAGATGGGATAGCCATATCCGACCCTGCATACATCTATGGTGCACTCCCTCTCCAAGACATCGAACGTCTTGAGGTCCTCTCCCCGGCCCAAGCCGGTGTTCGTTACGGGCCACGTTCCGGCCAGGGGGTCCTTTTGATCGAGACGAAGACCGCCCAGACTCAGCGGAAATCTGACCTCAGCAAATACGTGACCGGTATGGACTGGACCCAGGAATCACAGCCCTACCCTTGGTTCAACGTGCTCGCCTCAACGTTCGTCACAAACGCGGCAGCGCTCGGCGTCACCTACCTCCTTTCCGATCGGTGCTTCGTGACGCAAAAGTCGTCCCTCGCCATTCGAACGCGGTGCGGTGGGTTTAGTACCGCCGGCACCGCGATCCTCAGCGTCGCACTCCCGGCCACCGCTTCGGGGCTGATCGCCCGTCGGGTCGGAACCACGGATCGAAGTCGCGGCAGACTGGTCCCGACCATGATCAGCGCCGGGATCGGCCTCACGGCAGGCTATATCATGTTCCTCGCGGGAGCGGATGGGTCCCGAGCAGCAGGTGTGGTTGTGCTCGGGCTAGGTGTGCCCATCGCAGTGACACTCTCTGACCGGCTCATCAGAATTCTCCGGTAAAAGCACGTCGATTGCACGATCAAAGCTGCCTGAGAGCTCTCGATTCGTGTAGATTTTCATCCATGGCATGGACGTTTCCGGCACTACAACGGACGTGCGCATTTCGAACGCGGCCAACTGGGTAAGCGAATGAAGAACGATTGGAGACGGGGGTTCCTCGCCATCATTGCGGTAACCCTGACAACCTCGGGCTGTTATCGATACGTCCCCGCGCAAGCGGAAGCGATCCCTCCTGGGGCCGGAGTTCGAGTCCTCATAACGAGAGCCGGCGCCGAGGAATTACGCACAGTGACGGCGATCGATAATGAGGTCCCGCTTGTCGACGGCACCGTAGCTGGAATCGAGAGCGATGCGCTCCTAATGAGCGTTCCTGTCGGAGTAAGAAGTGAAGGTTTCGTCACAAGCGCCATCGGACAGGTCGTGCGGGTTCCGTTGGGTGAAATCATCTCCCTTCAGCGCCGTGAGCTTAATTCGCTCGCTACCGGCCTCACAATCGCGGGCGGAGTCGCCCTGATGGCCGGGATCGTGGCAATCATAGTGAAACCAGTTATGGGCGAGCAGCGAGACCCGCCGTTTGATCCAGTAGATTTTTCCCTGAGCATAAATATCTTCTCGGTTCTGTCTGGCCGGTGACTACCCGTAGGTATTGGCCCATGCCCCGCCTCCTTGCATTTCTGCTCATTTTTCCGGCACTTCTCGTCACCGCTTCCTGTTTCGATCAGTCGATTACCGGCTTCCGGCCACTAAGTTTCGTGCTCTCTGTGACACCAGAGACGACCACGGTCAACGCTTCAGTGAATATCGACTTTTCTGCCACCGGGACTCAAATCCGCGTCGTCGTTATTGACTTCGGGGACGGTGTTTCCGACACGCTTACCTACCTAAACCCGGTAGAGGTTTCCGATAGGACGTCACATGCCTACTCCGCCACTGGTGTTTATACTGTGAGCGGCAGTCTCGTGTCGGGGTCTGGTAACAGGACCGCCGAAGCCCAGGTCACTGTTAATTAGAGAGGCTGCGGCCGACGGCCCTAGCCAAAGCAGAGTTGGATCCTCTCAGGACTTCTGCTTCTCGACCTCGGGGGAAAGCAGGCCAGAAACCCGAAAATCGGATAACCCGGAAGGGGTTATTCCGTGACCGGGGCCACGGTTTCAGCAGAACCCAGCCGGGGTCAGCGTGATACGCTGGCTCCGGTTTTTTTGCTACTTAGTCTCTCCCCCTCCTTGCACCGGTCCGCCCGCTACCGATATTGCGGTTCCTGTCCATGTAGAGAGGTGCCCCATGCAAACGCGTTCTGGTACGATCCTTTGTGCGCTCGGCGCCTGTGCGATGGCTTTCGCCATCGGATCAGGCTCCGTCTTCGCGCAGAGTAATCCGGTCTACATCCATATCGGCCATGCCGCGGATGCCTTCCGTAGCGCGCCCGACGGGATGGGCCTCCTGCCTGCGGCTGTGGCTGAAGCAGAGATTGCGCATCAGCACGCCACTCTGGCTGGCAGCGATCTCTCTAGCCTCGAAGGTATGAAGCGCCACATGGACCACGTGATCAACGCCCTCGACGCCGATAAGGTTGAGAACGGTCCAGGACTAGGCATGGGGGTCGCTACCGCCGCCGAGGGAGCAGCTCGCCACACGGAACTAGCCGCCGCGTCGGACGGTGCGTCCGATGGCGTGAAGACACACGCGACGCACGTAGCTTCCGCTGCACGAAATGCAGGGTCAAACGCAGCAGCAGCGATCGAGGTAGCCGAGAAAATCCAGCAGGCTGAGGACGCGGCCGCCGCCGCGGAACTACTGGCAGAACTGACGGCCCTCACCGATGCGATCCTGAATGGCATCGACGCAGACGCCGATGGTCGCGTGGGCTGGCAGGAAGGCGAGGGTGGCTTGGCGCAAGCCACCACACATATGGGACTGCTCAAGCGCGGCGAAGGACTGGGTGGTTGACACGTGCGGTACAGAAGCCCCGCAGTGGCAGCACTGATCGGAATGAGTACGTCGGCGGGAGTGCTCGAGGCTCAGATGCCCGATTCGACGAGCGCATCAATGACCGTTCAGTCGGACGCGATCGAGTATCAGACAACGCTACCCGAAGCGGTGGTGACACATCTCGGGCATATCACGACTGCTTTCTTCGATACACCGTCGGGGATGGGCATTCTCCCGGTGGGCATGGCCGAGGCTGCAATCGCTAAGGAGTACGCATGGCTGGCCGGCCAAGACTCCGCAGACATTCTGAACATGACGGAGAACATGTCTCACGTTCTCCACGCGATCGACCCAGTCGAGGTCGGCGCTGGATTCGGGCTGGGCTACGGGTTCAAGCGCGCGGCTGAAGGTGTCATTGCCCACATCGAGCTCGCTGAAACCTCGGACGGAGTGTCTGAGACTGTGCTCTTCCATGCACCCTTCGTCAATCGGGCTGCCCGCGGTTCCCTTGTCCGGGCCGATGAGGCGATTGTGATGGCCCGGAGAATTCAACGGGCCACGGATCCTGTCGAGACTCTCCCCTTGATCGAAGAGCTCCGGGATCTGATTCGCGCGATGGCCTTTGGGACCGATCGAGATCGAGACGGACGAATCGGGCAGACAGAGCCAGAAGCGGGGCTCGCGCAGGCATGGTATCACTTGCAGCTCCTCTACCGAGTCGAAGGCTTGGAGATGCCGCCGCTCGTGGCCGATACCCTCGCAGTGGATGCGCCGGGGATGGCGATCGAGACGACCGGAGTCAGGCGCTAGCCGCTCAAGCGATCGAGCCTACTCGCAGGACACGCAGTTGTTGTTGTTGGCAGATCCGAGGCTCTCGAGAAGCGCGATCGTCTCTAGGAACGGAGAAATTCGCTGCACCGGGCCATTCGCCATGTCGGCTGTGGTGTGGCCCCTACGGCTGATGACCGTCGGATCGGCGCCCTTCTCCACCAGATACATGATGACCTCGTTGTCGCCTCGTGAAGCGGCCCAGTGGATTGGGGCGAAGCCGTTCGAATCGCGAGCGTTCACATCCGCACCAATCTCTTCCACCAGGTAGCGCACGGTCGGCATCCAGGCATCTGGTGCGTGACGATGGGAGACTCCCGCGAACCCGGTGCCGTACGCGTGACCCGTTCCTGCATGGATCGGGAACACGTCCGGGCCACTAATCGGCACCGGAGGAAGGCCCGATGGATCGGTGGCGCTACCCTCAGGAGCGAACGCGAACCGACGGGCCGGGGCCTTCATCGTGGGCACGTTCGGATCAGCACCTGCTTCAATCAGCATCCGCATTGCAGGCAGGTCGAGCGCGTAGGCAGCCCTCCAGAACGGAGAGGCCCCACGCGTATCGACATCGAGCTGACTAAAGGTGTACTCCATGAACCAGAGATGTTTTGTCAGCCGCACGTTGGGGTCCGCACCCGCATCGAGCATGGCCTGCATGACATCGAGATGCGTTGCCTGCTGCTGCTGGTATGCCTGCTGCTGTGGATAGCGTGCCTTGGGAGCCCAATAGGTGTTTATCGCCGCGTAAAGAGGCGTAACACCCGCGTGACTCACGACATCGGGATCAGCTCCGCTCTCGAGCAGGTCGAGAGACAGGTCGAAATGTCCGTTGACAACAGCCATCAGCATGGGTGACGTCAAATCGCCCGCCGTCTGCTGATCAATGTCAGCCCCGCCCTCGAGGAGGGCAAAGACAGTTTCGGACTCTCCCTCACGAACCGCGTAGTGGAGGGCGCTAAGCCCCCCCTGGCGGTACACGAGGTCTGTATAGGAATTGCTGTACTCCCCAGACCGGTGCATCGATGCCATCGGCATGTCGCCGAGGTCCGGATCCGGCTGTGGTTCATCTCGTCGCTGAGCCGATCCGGCGTCGGACGCAGTGACCCGCGCGTTGTTCGCCGCACGCACCGCCGCCTGCACCTCGGCGGGTGAAGGCTGCCACGCCGTTCCGGGCGGGACATCGCCCCGGAATGCGTCGAGCACCTCGTCTCTCACCTGCCCCGCTGCGCGATCCTCAGCGGAGAGGGTTGGAATATCGACCACAATTGACGTTGCCAACGGGTCGGCACCGGCCTCAAGGAGCGTCAGGACGACATCCGTGCGCCCTGCGGCTGACGCGAACATCAACGCGCTTTGTCCGCGCGTCGCCTCGACAGTGTTAGGCTCGGCGCCGGCCTCGAGAAGGGTTCGCACCAGTTCCGGGTTGCCGGCCATCGCACCGAAATGGAGAGGTGTCACTCCACCGGTCGCGGTCACAGCGTGAACATCGGCGCCCGCTCCGACAAGGGTGGTGACGACTTCCGCTCGTCCTCTGCGACTGGCGATATGCAAAGGTGTGTAGTCAGCGAGCCTCGTAACAGCACCAAGGTTCGCACCCGCGTAGAGGAGCATCTCGGCCAAGTCGGCATCGCCGTTCTCGGCCGCCCAATGAAGGGCAGTCATTCCATCACCCTGAGCCGCGTTTACATCAGAACCCAAACGAAGCAGCGTCTGGACCTGCTCCGCATCGCCCCGCATCGCAGCGTCGGCAACGGGAGACTCTGAAGCCATTCCACTCCAGAGCAGGACAGACAGAACGAGTGCTCCCGTGACATTCGCTCGAAGGGTGCGGCCCGGCGGTCTCATCTGTTGTCTCATCTGTTGTCTCATCAGCCCTGCGCGGGCGACGTCGCAGAACCCGGCATCGTCAGGGACATGGCACCTGTGCTGTCACCGAAGTTCTCCATGTCATCGTGCCCAAGTCCGTGCATGAGGCTGAGCATCGCATTTGCCATAGGTGTTCCGTCCGGTGCCTTCAGGTGAAGGTTGCCTTCAAGGCCGCCGTTGGCTCCACCGGCCACGATCAGCGGTGCTCTCCGGTGATTGTGCAGGTTGCTGTCTGCCATCGGCGAACCGTAGACGATCATCGTTTTGTCCAGGAGGTGGCTATCGCCCTCTTGGATGCTTGCGAGCTTCTCGAAGAAGTACGGCAGCATTCCCACGTGATACTTGTTGATGAGCGCGAAGTCGAGGACGTTCTCTTCGCGACCTCCGTGGTGCGACGCAGGGTGGAATGGCTTGTCGGTTCCGGACTCGGGGAAAACTCGAGCAGAGGAGTCACGCCCCATCTTGAAGGAGAAGACGCGCGTCGTGTCCGATGCGAAGGCCAATGCCTGAAGGTCGAACATGAGTTTGACGTGCTCCTCGAACGAATCGGGCACGCCCGCCGGGGCTGTTGGCAATGCACGCTCTTCGCCACTTCGATTCTGAGCCTCTACCATCTGAATTCGACGTTCGAGCTCACGTACGTTCTGCAGGTAGCGGTCCAGACGCTCTCGGTCATTCGGGCCCAGTTCACGCTGTAGCTCGGACACCCGACCACTGACCCAGTCGAGGATCGAAGCTGAAGTTCGGCGGCGCATCGCACGCTCTTCCGAGGTGCCCCCTGCCCCAAAAAGCTGCTCGAAAGCCACTCGCGGATCACGAATCACCGGAAGGGGCTCGACGGGCGAAGCCCATGAGATCGAGTCCGTGTAGACGCAGGTATATCCGTAGGCGCACCCACCCGACTGATTGATGTTCTCGATGCACAGCTGCATCGATGGGACCGGAGTGTCCTGTCCAAAGCGGCGCGCGTGAATTTGATCGAGCGACTCGCCAACGAAAACATCCGACCCTTCGGTCTGCTTCGGATGCTGCTGCGTCAGGAATACGGCACTGGAACGGAAGTGATCACCACCGATTTCCGGAGCCTGGAATGCCTCCGCCATCCTGACGTCGGTGTTGCTGACGATGGTGAGATATTCACGCCAGGGGTCCAGCGGCAGAAGCGAACTGGGAGCGAGATCAAAGTCGCGACCAACTGCGGCGGGGGCCCAGAGGTTCTGCGACGCGCCCCACTCGTTGCAACCCGCGGCCCCGTGCACCATCTCGATCGCTACGAGTCTCGTAGCGTCGATGTCAGCGCGAGTCGCTGCGGAGAGACGCCCTGCCGGAATCATCGCATCTAGGAAGGGGAGCGCGAGCGAAGCCCCCATCCCCTGGATGAAAGTCCGGCGCTCCATGTGCTTTCCTGTGATGAACTGCATATCCCATCTCCTATGCACCGACCAAAGCCGATGGCGGTATTCAATCGATTCTAGTGCGCGGCGTCGGCCACCGCTCCGGCTCGCTGCATCCGGAAGGCATCGCTCTTCACGACCCCCAAGACGAACGAAGACATGTTGTAGCCGTTGGACTCGGCATCGCGAACGATGGCTCGCACCGTTGGCTGGTCGTAGTACGACAATCGACGGCCGAGCGCGTAAGCCATCAGGTTCTGCGTAAACGTCCGCACCAGTGGGATCGGGCGGGCGACGAGAGCCTCGTTCAGTTCTACTGGGCTGGTGATTGGCGTCCCGTCGTAGAGTTCACCCTGTGTGTCGAGCGGCATTCCGTTTTCGCGAATCCGCCACCGTCCGGTGACATCATAGCTGTCGAGCGCCAGCCCAATGGGATCCATGAAGCGGTGACAGGCGTTACAGGTGGGATTCGCTCTGTGAACCTCCATCCGCTCACGTGTGGTCAGCATGCGTCCGTCCAGAGCATCGTCGGTCTCTTCCAGATCCGGTACGCCCGGAGGAGGAGGAGGAGGAGGCGTGCCCATGAGCACTTCCATGACCCACTTGCCCCGCAGAACCGGCGATGTCCGGCCCGCATGAGACGTGAGCGTCAGCACGCTCGCATGGCCGAGGAGTCCGCGACGGGTATCATCCGGGTACTCAACACGGCGAAACTCGTCTCCGACTACGCCATCGATGCCGTAGTGACGAGCGACCCGTTCATTCATGTAGGAGTAGTCGGCCGTATACAGGTCGAACACGCTCGCGTCGTTCTGCACGAGGCTCGCAAAGAACGTCTCTGTTTCACGCCGAAGATCATCGGCAAGACGCTGATGGAAGTCCGGGAACAGAAGGCGGTCAGGATGCACCTTGTCGAGGTCGTCGAGCCGCAGCCACTGCGCCGCGAAGCGAGTCGCCAAAGCCTCTGACTGAGGATCGGAAAGCATGCGCTCGACCTGCCTCTCCAGCTCATCCGAGTCCGAGAGGTCGCCCGCGGCTGCGAGAGCACGGAGCTCTTCATCAGGTGGAAGCCCCCAGATGAAGAATGACATGCGAGCAGCGAGGTCCATGTCTGCAATGGCGTAGTTCTCTCCGACCTGGACACCCGAGGGCGCTTCCTCCATCCGGAAGACGAAGTCAGGGCTGGCCAGCATTGCCTCGATCGCCGTCCGGACTCCAATTTCGAAGCCACCTTGGTCCGCACCCATCTGATAGAACCTCATAAGCGCATCGCTATCAGATTCGGTCAACGGCCTCCGGAAAGCCTGCGGCCCTAAACGGGCAACGATTTCTTCTGCGCACGGGATTTCTTCCGCCAGCGTCGTTGGTCGACAGCTGAAGATTCGGCTCCGCGTCGGTGTCTCAGAGACCCCGGTGACGCTTGACGGGCCCGCTACCACCATGTCCTTGAGGTGCGCGATCGAGGTAATCCCGTAGCCGCTCACTCCAATCTGCCGATCGGATAGCGACCAATCATGCGGCGACAGCAGGTCATCGACAGGACCTTCCGTCTGCTTCAAGAACGCAGATGTGACGCGGTGCGGCCCGGCTCGAACGAAAATCGACTCGGTACGCATCGTGACGCCATTCGGATCGGCCACGCTCATCCAGCGGTCCATCTCAAGCAACGCCACTCGCTGGCCGTCGATGGAGACCTCGAGCTGCTCCTGGGCCGTAACACCTCCGAAATAACCGCCAGTGGTCGTGTGCTCGAAGGCGAGATGGAACTCATACTGGCCGTCCGCCAAGAAATTGTGGGTGACCGACAAGCCGCCGCGGGTGCCATACGGCGCCCCCTCAGCTCTCTCCCACTGGGACGCGTATCCCGGGTTCGTATACGTCGTTGAGCTCGGCGCCGCATCAGGATCACCGACTGCAATCCGGCTGATACTCGCCGCCGCATTCAGGTAGGCGTCCAGCAAGGTCGGGGACAACATCTGGACATCCGCAATGTTGTCGAAATTGGCACTCTTGGTGTCGAGGGGGAGGAAAGCGCTCGCGTCAATTTCCAAACCCAGGAGGTCGTTCACCGAGCGAGCGTACTCCGTCTGGTTCAGACGCTGGAACGACCGACCACCGGGATTTGGATCGCGGCCTGCCGCGGCGTCCATTCGCTGCTCGAGGGACTCGACCAGTGCGCGCAGGGTATCGCCCTCCGGTCGCGACACTCCGGGAGGTGGCATCATGCCTGCCCGCAGCTTCACAATGATCTTCTCCGCCACGTCACCTGTGAGGTGAGGCTCCGCGGCATCGAATCCTTCAAGCGAAAGATTACCCCTCAGACGGCGCTCGCTGTGACAGCGGACGCAGTACTCCTCGAGCACGGCGTTGTCGTCGGCCGCACTCCAGTCAACGAACGCCAGCTCGCTGGACGAGGCGTCAGAGAGAGTCGCGGGCGTGTAGTCCATAGGACGCACACCGGTGCGGCTCTCAAGACCGCCCGCGTAGACGAGAACGGTACCAAGTAGGGCTAGGGATGCGCTAAACGTCTTCAATGGGATTCGGACCCCGTTTCTCCGAGCTCACAGTCGCCTAAAAGACCCCCGCGCGCGCGAATTAGTTGACCTGCACAGCGAGCCTCAAAGAGCGAGCGTCGCCTCATATTGAATGATATCCGGTGAACACGTTTTCGTACAGCGAAATAGCACGAAACAACGCCTATCTCACCGGTGAGATAAGCCGTCCAAGACCGCAGTAGTCCCGACTAGTGATCGTCGTGATGCAGCTCGTACTCACGTTGCGTGTGCATGCGCTCCGATCCTTGCTTCTGATCACGCTTCTTGGCGGCACGCATCGACATGGCCCGCGTGCCGGAGGAATGCACGGTCGGGAGCGAAAATTCGCGCTCCAACGCTGTGCTCTCACAGGCCGGGCAGGCAGGCTGCTCACTCCCGCGTATGAGGGCCTCGAATTGATGTCCGCAGCCTTGGCAGGAATATTCGTAGATAGGTATGATGGTATCCGGATTTCAAAGTTCGTCCTTTGCTCAGTAAACGGTACGCTGAACACCGAGCGGGGGGCAACGGTAGTACCCCTATGCCGCTCCTAGATCCGCTGGAGTGTGTCGACCACAGTCAGGCAACGGAAAAAAAGAATGAAAATCGGACGCACAGTGAGTTGGGGCTTTGGGTTGCTCGTCCTGGCGCTCGCCAGCGTCGCCACCCCGGTGCAGGCACAGACGGAGGGCGAAGGTCTCGACCTCGACCGCGAGAGCCTCACCCAGTACGCGATCGCTCACGGAGCGATCAACGACGCGCGCGACGAGTTCCACGGAAAGGTGGCCCGGGTCCATGATGCCGAGGGACGACTGCGCGCCCGGGAAGAAGTCGAAGCAGCGATCGTCACGATCCTGGAGGGTCAAGGAATGACCCGTGAGGAATATGACGCGATCACACTTCTGATCAGCCTCGATGGTGATTTCCGTGTGATGTTCGACGAGATCATGCTCGAACTCGAAGAACTCGGAACCACTTAGACGCAGAGGCTCTCTCTAGAAAGCATGGCTGGCGCAGGCCAGCTTCAGCAAGCCACGCAGTTGTGGTTATTGACTGCGCCGAGGCTCTCAAGAAGTTCGATCGTCGACGGGAATGGACTGATTCGTTGAACCGGCCCGTTCGCCATATCGACTGTCGTCTGGCCGCGTCTCCCGACGACCATCACGTCCCCGCCTTGTTCCACGAGGTAGCGGATGAGTTCGTTGTCTCCGCGAGCTGCGGCGTGGTGCATCGCCGTGTAGCCGTTGTGATCGCGCTGATTCACGTCGGCGCCAAGCTCTTCGATCAAGTAGCGCATCGCGGGCATCCACCCGTTCGGTACGACGCGGTGGATGTTGGCAGCGAAGCCTTCACCGTACCCGACGCCTGACGCTGCATGGATAGGGTAAACCCCTGGTCCGCCGACTGGTATGGGCGCGAACCCGAACCGATCGACCGTCGGAGACGCCGCGTCGGACAACCCACCGGCGACAGGCCGTCCGAAACTACGCGGGGCTGTCTTCTTGGTGGGCGTACCTGGGTCCGCACCGTAATCCACAAGCAGCCGCATGAGCGGCAAGTCCAACGCGTAGGCCGCCCGCCAGAAAGGAGTTGCCCCCATACGATCGGTACGCAGGTAGTCGTCACCAAACGTCGTGAACCAGAGTTGCTTGGTCAGTCGGACATTCGGATCGACTCCGGCGTCGAGCAGCGTCTGGGCAAGTTCCATATACGTCACCCGCTGCTGCATGTAGTGCGCGGGTTGAGGGTGTCTGGACTTCGGGATCCACTGTGTGTTGATGACGGTGTAAAGTGGGGTCGCGTTCGCATCGCTCGCGATGCTGGGATCTGCGCCCCGCTCGAAGAGTTCCATCGCGAGATCGAAGTGCCCGTTGATCGTCGCTAGGAGGAATGGCGTGGTATGATCTCCTGCGGTCACCTGGTCGATGTCCGCGCCGCTGTCGAGTAGCGTGAGCGCAGCCCGGGAGTGCCCCTCCCGAACGGAGAGATGCAATGCGGTGAGCCCTCCGTATCCGCCGACCAGCTGAGCATGCGAGAACCGTGACGAAGGCACGCGGTCACGCAGCTGGTTGTTAAGGTCCTCTCGGTTCGGGGCGGCGGGTTGACCCTCGGGCAATCCCGGGGGGGGGGTCGCCAACTCTGGAGGACGGCCCTGAGGCGGAGACATCCCACGCCGCGGCGCCGCGGCTGGGCGCCCCTCCTGTGCCGCAGCGATTCGACTCTGGACGGTTTCTCGTCGCCGGCGGTCAGCACGGTCCTCCTGCTCCCTTGCGTCCATGTCCATGACGCTGGCGGTGAGCAGGGGGTCCGCTCCCGCTTTCAGAAGTGTCTCCAGAACCGGAGTATGACCAGCCGCAGCAGCGAACATCAACGGCGTCTGCCCCCACTGAGGTTCCCGGACATCAACCGAGGTGCCGCCCTGGATCAGCAGTCCCACCACCTCGGCAGAACCCGCGCCAGCAGCATAGTGGAGCGGCGTCACCCCACCCATCGACGTTGCTGCGAGCGGGTCCGCTCCCGCGTCGAGTAGTGCCTCAACGACCGCAACGGCGCCCGACTTGCTGGCAATGTGAAGTGCTGTGTAGTGACCGAGTCTAGTGACAGCCGCCGGGTTCGCACCCGCACTGAGGAGTACCGCCGCCATCTCCCCGTCGCCCAGTTCTGCCGCCCAATGCAATGCCGTCATGCCATCACCATGGGCGGCGTTCACATCGGAACCCGCACGGAGAAGTGTCCGCACTTTCATCACGTCGCCGCGCATCGCTGCGTCGGCCACGGGCGCTTCCGCGGGCACGGCTCCCGACAGAAGGAGTGACAGAATGAGTGCGAAGCCGGCGTGAGCTCGAAGGGATTTCGTCACGGTGCGTTTCCTACCGGTCAGGCGTGGCTGCGGGCAACGTCAAGGGGAACTCTCCCGTACTGTCACCGAAGCTCTCCATATCGTCGTGTCCAAGCGAATGCAGCATCGACAGCATGGCATTTGCCATCGGTGTTCCGTCGGGCGCCCGCAGATGCATGTTGCCATCGAGCTTCCCATTTGCGTGCCCAAGCACGATGAGCGGTGCCCGCCGATGGTTGTGCACGTTGCCGTCAGCCATCGGAGATCCGAAGACGATCATCGTCTTCTCGAGGAGATCGGTACCGCCCTCGTCGATATCCTTCAACTTCTGGAGAAAGTACGGCAGCATGCTCACATGGAATTTGTTGATCTCGGCAAAGTCCAGAATGGCCGCTTCACGTCCGCCATGGTGGGAAGCGGGATGGAACGGAGTTTCGGTACCGCTCTCTGGATAGACCCGAGACGATGCGTCGCGCCCGGTTTTGAGCGAAAAGACACGGGTCATGTCCGACGCAAACGCGAGAGCTTGCAGGTCGAACATCAGGTGCATGTGCTCGGTGAATGAATCGGGTACGCCGGGCGGTGCGCCCGGAAGGTCTCGCTCTTCCCCGCTCGCGTTTTGTACCTCGATAGCCTGAATCCTACGTTCGATCTCACGGACATTGTCGAGGTATCGATCGAGGCGTACGTAGTCACCCGGACCAAGCTCCCTGCGCATACGCGCCATGTCCTCGGTGATCCAGTCCAAAATACTGGAACTGGTCCGCCGTCTCCGAGCTCGCTCCTCCGGGGTGCCGCCGGCTCCGAACAGAAGGTCGAAGGCGACCCGAGGATCACGGATCATCGGGAGCGGCTCTGTCGGTGACGCCCAGCTGATCGAATCGGTGTAGACGCAGGAGTAGCCGTACGCGCAGCCACCCGCCTGATCCACATTTTCGATACAAAGCTGCATCGACGGAATCGGCGTGTTCTGCCCAAACCGGCGCGCGTAGATCTGGTCAAGCGAGGATCCGACATACACGTCGGAACTCTCGGTCTGCTTCGGATGCGACTGCGTCAAGAAGACCGATGAAGAGCGGAAATGGTCTCCGCCAATCTCGTGAGGCTGAAACGCCTCGGCCATCCGAACATCGGTGTTCGAGACGATTGTCAGGTACTCCCGCCACGGATCGAGGGGCAGCAGGGAGCTCGGTGTCAGATCGTATTCACGTCCCACCGTGGCCGGAGACCAAAGGTTCTGGGTGGAACCCCACTCATTACTGCCCGCCGCACCGTGCACCAACTCAATCGCAACCAGTCGTGTCGGGTCCGCGGCATCCTGCGCAGCCGCGCTGCGGAGCCGGCCTGCAGGCACCATCGAATCGAGAAACGGCAATGCAACGCTGGCACCCATTCCCCGAAGGAAGGTCCGACGCTCGATCTGTTTTCCGGTGATGAATTCCATCTAAATCCGTCTCCATGCGCCCTCGGCGCAATCAGTTCAATTCTTGGTCCACTATAACTGGCACTTCCTGCATCCTGAACGCGTCACTCATCACGACCCCGAGGAAGAAGGCGGACATGCGATAGTCCTGATCTTCTGCTTCGCGTACGATCTCCCGAATCGTTGGCTGGTCGAAGTACTCCACCCGCCGCCCCAATCCGTAGGCCATGAGATTGGCCGTAAAGGTCCGGACGAGGGGAATCGGTCGTGCCAGCAATGCTTCCTGGAGTGCAACAGGGCTGGTGATCGGAGTGCCGTCGTAGAAATCGCCCCGCGTATCGAGAGCATTTCCGTTCTCCCGAATGCGCCATTTTCCGGTCACACCGTAGCTGTCCAGCGCTAGGCCGATCGGATCCATGAAGCGGTGGCAGGAGTTACAGGTCGGATTCGCCCTGTGAACCTCCATGCGCTCTCGCGTCGTGAGCACGCGCCCCCCTTCTGATGCATCCGTCTCCTCGAGGGCTGGCACGCCCGGAGGAGGAGGAGGAGGCGGGGTGCCCATCATGACTTCCATGACCCACTTTCCACGAAGAACCGGAGAAGTTCGACCTGCATGAGACGTAAGGGTGAGAATACTCGCGTGACCCAGCAGCCCTCTGCGGTTCTCATCTGAATACTGGACGCGCCTGAATTCGTCGCCCATGACGTCTTCCATGCCGTAGTGCCGGGCGAGCCGTTCATTCACATACGTGTAGTCGGCCGTATACAACTCGAACATCGGTCGGTCTTCCCGCACGATGCTCGAGAAGAACAACTCCGTCTCTCGCAGCATGGCGTCTGCAAGCTGCTGATGAAAATCAGGCTCGAGGCGTACGTCCGGATGGACCTTATCCAGGTCCTGGAGCCGCAGCCACTGAGCAGCGAATCGCGTTCCCAGAGCCTCAGAACGCGAGTCCGCTAGCATCCTGCGTACCTGAGCTTCAAGCGTCTCGTCGTTGGACAGTTCGCCCTGTTGAGCGAGACGAACCAGTTCGGCATCAGGGGGCAGCCCCCACAGGAAGTACGAGAGGCGAGCGGCGAGATCATCATCCGCAATGGAATAGGCCGTCCCAGCCTGAGTTCCCGCGGGCGCCTCTTCGAATCGGAATACGAAATGCGGACTAGCCAGCATCGCTTCGATGGCAGTGCGAATTCCAATCTCGAAGCCTCCGTCCTCGCTACCGTAGGAATAGAAACTCAGAAGCGCTTCGCGGTCGTCGTCCGTAAGGGAGCGACGAAATGCCTCCGACCCGAGTCTTTCAATAATCGATGAGGCGCACGGCACCTCCTCTGCACGAGCGGTCGGCCGACAGGTGAAGATCGCGCGCCTGAAAGGCGTGTCTGAAAGGCCCGTCACGTTCTCCGGCCCCACGACCACGAGGTCTCGCATATGCGGCACGGACATGATGCCGTAGGTGCCAGCGATGGCCGTGCTCGCCAAGGACCAGTCATGTGGCGCGATCAGATCCTGAACCGGGCCGTCCGCCATCTGGAGGAAAGCCGCCGTCACCCGATGTGGGCCTGCAGAAATCGCGATGGCTGGAGACCGAATCTCTACTCCGCCGGGGTTTGACACATGCATCCAGCGGTCGACCTCAAGGAGCGCAACGCGTTCGCCATCGATCGAAATTTCAACCTGCTCCGGAGCTTCGGACGTCGTGTTCAGGGCGGAGCTGCCGTTTCCGACCACCGTTCCTGTGGTCTCGTGATGAAACGACATCCGGAAGATGTAGTCTCCGTCAGCCGGGAAGTTGTGCACCTCCGAGACGCCACCACGAGTGCCGTATGGCGCTCCCTGCACGCGCTCCGTCTGAGACGCCCATCGTGGAACACGGTACTGTGTCTCAGTCGACGTCGCGCTAGGGTCTCCGACTGCGAGACGGCTCACCTCCGCCGCCGCATTCAGATAAGCGTCGAGCAACGTCGGGGAGAGCATCTGCACGTCTGCGATGTTGTCAAAGTTCGCGCTCTTGGTGTCGGGCGGGAGGTAGTCAGCGCCGTCGATCTGCAATCCGAGCAGCGACCGCACCGAAGCTGCGTACTCCGCCTGATTTAGACGCTGGAACGTCCGGCTTCCAGGATTCGGACTGCGCTCTGCTACAGCGTCGAGTCGATCCTCAAGGGCCGCGACCAGAACTTCGAGCGTGTCTCCCTCAGGACGAGAGACGCCCGGAGGCGGCATCATCCCTGCCCGAAGCTTGACGATCATCTTCTCCGCGACCTCACCCATAGCCTCGGGATTGTCCGCGTCGAAGCCCTCCAGGGAAAGATTGCCCCGTAGTCGACGCTCGGAGTGGCAGCGAACGCAGTATTCCTCGATCACGTCGTTACCGTCCATGGCAGCGGCACTCACCGAGCGATCCGTTGCAGACACGCCCGAACTGGCAATCACCGCATCATTCGACAGAATGTGGACGCCATTCGAGCTGGCCCCGCCAAACCCAGGCCATCTGATTGCAGAATCCTGGGCAGACCCACCCACCAGCACGAGGGCGCTCCCCAGTGCGGCTGCGGCGAACGTCGTTTTCAATCCAGTCATAGGTAGAGTGTCCTCATCCCGTCGGCAGGGCCGCGTAAGGCGACGAAAGGGAGAAATCTCCGGTACTGTCACCGAAGCCCTCGAGGTCGTCGAGTCCAAGTTTGTGCATGAGGCTCAGCATTACGTTCGCCATTGGGGTGCCGTCAGGAGCCTTCAAATGAACGTTTCCATCCAGTTGACCGTTGGCTCCACCTAATACGACAAATGGGCACCTCCGATGGTTGTGGAGATTGCCGTCGGCCATCGGTGACCCGAAAACAATCATCGTCTTGTCGAGCATTGTGCCATCACCTTCCTCAAGACTTTGCAATTTTTCAAGGAAATAAGGAAGCATACTGACGTGGTACTCGTTGATCTTGTGGAAATCGAGAATCGCCTCTTCCCTTCCCCCGTGATGGGACGCCGGGTGAAAGGCACGATCCGTCCCACTTTCCGGATAAACACGGCCGGAGGCATCGCGTCCGATCTTGAAGCTGAACACGCGCGTCATATTGGATGTGAATGCCAGCGCCTGAAGGTCAAACATCAGGCGCATGTGCTCTTCGAAAGAGTCGGGCACACCTGCCGGAGCTCCTGGGAGCGCGCGTTCTTCACCTGTGTTGTTCCGAGCCTCAACCGCCTGGATGCGCCGCTCGATCTCTCGGACATTGTCCAAGTAGCGCTCCAGTCGGACGGCATCATTCGGGCCCAGCTCACGCTTCAGATAAGCGATCTCGCCTGTGATCCAGTCGAGGATACTGCTGTTGGTGCGCCGGCGGCGCGCTCGGTCGGCTTCGCTGCTGCCCGCCCCGAAAAGCATGTTGAAAACGATGCGTGGATCGCGAATCATCGGCAGCGGCTGGTCCGGTGACGCCCAACTGATGGTGTCCGTGTACACGCACGAGTACCCGTACGCGCACCCTCCGGACTGATCGACCGGTTCGATGCAAAGCTGCATGGACGGAATCGGCGTATCCTGCCCAAAGCGGCCGGCATAGATCTGATCCATCGAGGTGCCGGCAAAAACATCGGAGCCTCGTGTCTGCTTCGGATGAGACTGGGTCAGGAATACGGCACTCGAACGGAAATGGTCACCGCCGATCTCGTGCGCTTCAAAGGCCTCAGCCATCCGCACGTCGGTGTTGCTGACGATCGTGAGGTGGTCCCGCCAAGATTCAAGAGGCCGAAGCGCACTCGTCGTGAGGTCGAAATGACGACCGGCCTCAGCCGGGTTCCAGAGGTTCTGAGACGCGCCCCAGTCGCTGCATCCGGCCGTGCCGTGGACGAGTTCAATCGCCACCACCCGAGTTGGGTCGTCAGCCGCAGCAGCGGCGCCCGAGAGACGGCCCGCGGGAACCATTGCATCAAGGAAAGGGAGCGCAACCGATGCGCCCACCCCCTTGAGGAAGGTCCGGCGTTCCAGATGTGAGCCTGAGATGTATGGCATGGTCGTTTCCCGCGGCCGAAGCCGCACAGTGTGCTAGTTGTTGTATCCCGTTGCGACACCAGAGGTTTCGGAGATTGCCTCCGTCGATCGCTGCATCAGAAATGCGTCACTCAATACCACGCCGGTCACAAAGGTCGACATCCGGTATCCATCCTGTGCGGCGTCACGCTCAATGGCGCGAATCGTCGGCTGATCGAAGTACTCCACTCTACGCCCGAGGCCATAAGCCATGAGGTTCTGCGTGAAGGTCCGAACAAGGGGTGCCGGCCGACGCATGAGTGCCTCCACAAGCGCTGCTGGCGAGTCGATGGGAGTGCCGTCGTAAAGTTCCCCCCGAGTGTCGATTGGCGCTCCGTTCTCACGAATCCGATACCGCCCTGTCACGTCGTAGCTATCCAGCGCGAGGCCGATCGGGTCGATGAAGCGGTGACAGGAATTGCACGTCGGGTTGGCTCGGTGTGCCTCCATCCGCTCACGCGTAGAGAGAGCCCGCCCATTTTCGGCCCGGTCCGTTTCCTCGAGATCCGGCACACCCGGAGGCGGTGGTGGTGGTGGCGTCCCCATCAGCACTTCCATGACCCACTTCCCGCGAAGAACCGGTGATGTGCGGTCTCCGTGGGAGGTGAGCGTCAGCACACTTCCGTGCCCGAGGAGACCCTGACGGTCAGCGGCGCCATATTCCACTCGGCGGAACTCATCACCGAGAACACCGGGAATCCCGTAGTGCCGTGCCAGGCGCTCATTCAGATAAGTGTAGTCGGCGGTGAACAAGTCGAGGACGCTTCGGTCCTCCCTCACGAGGCTGGTAAAGAAGAGTTCCGTCTCGCGACGCATCGCGTCGGCGAGCTGCTGATCGAAATCAGGGAACCAGTACGTATCGGGGTGGACCTTGTCGAGATCCTGGAGCCTGAGCCATTGAGCCGCGAATCTCGTCCCGAGCGCCTCCGCCCGAGAATCGCTGAGCATGCGGCGTATCTCTGCGGTCAGCACATCCCTGTCGGACAGATTCCCGGACTCCGCGATTTCTCTAAGTCGGTCGTCGGGAGGGACGCCCCACAGGAAGAACGAAAGTCTCGACGCCAGCGCGTGATCGCTGATCGCATACGTCTCGGAGGTCTCTCCCGCCGATGCGCCCTCGAACCGGAAGACGAAGTGCGGGCTCGCAAGAATGGCCTGGAGCGCCGTACGGACCCCGACCTCGAACCCACCCTCGGTAGTCCCCTCCTCGTAAAACCTCATGAGGCCGTCTAGGTCCCGTGCTTGGAGCGGACGTCGGTATGCGGTCCCCGCGAGGTCCGCGACGATCGCACGGGCACAGGGTTCTTCCTCGCCCTGGGTTGTCGGGCGGCATGTGAAGATGCGGTCTCGAACCGAGTGGTCCGAGATGCCGGTCACCCGATACGGCCCGGCCACGACCAGGTCCCGCAAATGCGGAAGGAGCGTGAGTCCGTACCCGCCCATTCCGGTATGCCTGTCCGCTATCGACCAGTCGTGGGGTGACATGAGGTCGTCCACCGGTCCCTCTGACGTCGCCAGAAAGGCCGCGGTGACCCGGCGTGGTCCCGCACGTACAGCCAACGCCTCGGTACGCATGGTGATTCCCCATGGGTCCGAGTAGCTCAACCAGGAATCGACATCGATCAGAGCCATGGGCTCACCATCGATCGAAATCTCGACTTTCTCGCCGCGCGCGAGCTGGCCGGCGAAGCCATCCCCTGTGGTGGTGTGCTCGAAAATGATCGAGAACACGTATTCCCCATCTGCCGGGAAGTTGTGGACGACCGAGGCGCCGCCACGTGTCCCAAACGGGGCCCCCGCGACCCTCTCAATCTGAGAGCTGTAGCCCGAAACGCTGTAGGTCCTGTCGCGTGGCGCAGCGTCCATATCACCAACTGCGAGACGACTGATCTCGGCAGCGGCCCCCAGATAGGCGTCCAGGAGCGTCGGGGACAGCATCTGCACATCGGCAATGTTGTCGAAATTCTCACTCTTCGTATCGAGCGGTAGGTAGGCGCCGGCATCGATCTCCAGACCGAGAAGATCATGAATGGATCGAGCGTATTCAGCGCGATTCAATCTCTGGAACGTTCGTCCACCCGGGTCGGGTGCGGCTGATGCAGCCTCGTCGATTCGAGCCTCGAGTCTCTGGACCAGAGCCTGTAACGAGTCGCCTGCGGGACGGGTGGCGCCAGGCGGCGGCATCATGCCGGCCCGGAGCTTGACGATCATCTTCTCGGTCGTCGACGCCTGCAGATGCGGTGCCGATGGGTCGTAGGCCTCAAGCGATAGATTCCCCCTGAGGCGGCGGTCACTGTGACAGCGAACGCAGTACTGCTCGATGAGGGCCTCGTCTGTCCGGGTCGCAGCAACGGCGTCTACCCGGACCGGTGCTTGAGGTCTCGAATCGGGCACAGGACGACCGCCGAGTACGAGCAACGCACCTGCCGCTGCCAGAGTCGTCGCGAGCGTCTTCAAGTCGATGGGGCCTCAATTGAAATACCGATCGCGTCACACGACCGAGGTAGTTGCGGAAACCCTCTGACGGCAAGGTCTTTCGGACAATCCGTCCATTAGAATAGTACGGTTCAGATCCCAGACGGGCCAGCAGTCCGTGTGCAGATTTTTTGCGAGTAATCGGACCGAGCCGTACCCTCCGGGATGAATCAGAAAAGTCTTTGGTACCCGACCCTGCTCGTCGCCATCTGCGCCAGCTGTGGGCCAGCTGAGCCGACCGTTCCGACCACCGCGTTTACAGGCGCTACCGTCTGGGACGGGACGGGGTCAGATCCGGTGGCCAACGCGACCATTGTTGTTCAGGAGGGCCGGGTCCTCTCGGTGACGCCTGGTGGCGCTGCTCCGGCCGGTGCAACGGTCGTCAATCTCGGCGGACGCTACGTCACGCCCGGATTCATCAACGTGCACGGACATGTCAGCGGTATCTGGGCCCCCGAGGGGACCACCGGTGAGATGGCCACGGTCCGTGCCGACCTCGATCTCTTCGCCCGTTACGGGATTACGACGGTCAACAGCCTAGGAGACGAGGGTCCCGTACTCGCTGCTCGCAACGCGTCAACGCCCCTCGACGCGCGCGCTCGACTGTTCGCCTCAGGGCCCGTGATCACCGATATCGACGCAGACGCGGCCCGAGCGACTGCCCTGGCGATTGCCGATGCCGGTGTCGACTGGCTCAAACTGAGGGTCGACGACAACCTCGGGACCAGCGAGAAGATGCCCTGGACGGCGGTCGAAGCCGTATTGAACGTCGCAAACGAGCGGGGGCTCCGACTGGCCACACATCTCTTCTATCTCGAAGACGCCAAACGACTTCTCGAGATGGGAACGGGCATGGTGGCCCACTCGGTCCGGGACACCGCGGTGGACGAGGCCTTTCTGTCTCAACTCGGCGAGTCCGGCGTGTGCTATGTCCCCACGCTGACCCGCGAGGTGAGCACCTTCGTGTACGGGGACCGTCCCGAATTTTTCGATGACCCGTTCTTCACCAAACACGCCCATGCCGGGCAACTGGCTCGCGTCTCTGACCCCGAGTTTATGGCCCGAACCGCAGCAAGCCCCACTGCTGCCGGTTATCGCACAGCACTATTCCAGGCGATGGCCAACGTGAAAACGGTGTCAGACGCTGGATTGCCCGTGGGGATGGGGACAGACGCTGGCCCCGCCGGACGTTTCCCCGGCTACTTCGAGCACATGGAGCTCTGGATGATGGTCGACGCCGGCATGACCCCGGAGGAGGTGCTCCTCAGTGCCACGTCCGTTGCCGCGTCATGTCTCGCTGAAGACGACATCGGCACCCTCGAAGCTGGCAACTGGGCCGACTTCATCGTGTTCGAAGATGACCCGTTAGCCGATATCTTGGCGACTCGCAGCCTCGAGTCCGTCTACATCGCCGGTGGGATCGTTCGCTAGTCAGGCACCCGGCATGGAATAGCGTTCGAGGAAATTGAGGTCGAATCCGTCGAACGAGACCACGTGAACGGACTGTGGGGTTCAGACTAGACCCGGAGATAGGGAAACTTGTGGGAAGGGTTGCCGTGGCGCCAAACTCTCCACAAAGCGGATCTTCGCGGTCCGTGAATTTCAGGACAACCGTGTGCAGCCCACCCAACCCCACCTCCGCGGAGAAGTCCCCCTGAATCGCTACGTCACCGAGCTCATCGGAACGTTTTTTCTCGTCTTCACCATCGGCATGGTAGGTACTGCCGGTTCTCCCATGGCGCCCCTCGCGATCAGCGCAGTCCTGATAGCGCTCGTATACATGGGCGGCCATGTCTCCGGGGCTCACTACAATCCCGCCGTCACGATCGCCATATACCTGCGCGGCGCGATGGAGAAGTCTGACATCGCTCCCTACATCGGTGCACAGCTGATCGGAGCAGCGCTCGCGGCGACCGCTGTGCCCAGGATCACAGGCCAGATGTTCGCGCCCACACCGGGGGTCGATGGCATAGCCGGCCCATTGCTAGCTGAGATCCTGGCGACCTTCGCTCTCGCCCTAGTCATCCTGAACGTCGCCACAGCCAAGGCGACCGAAGGTAATTCGTACTACGGCCTCGCGATCGGATTTACCGTCATGGCCTTCGCCTTCTCGGTCGGCGATGTGTCCGGGGGGGCGTTCAACCCGGCGGTTGGCACAGGATTGATCATCGTGGATGCACTGATAGGTGGCGGCACCTTCGATGACCTCTGGCTCTACTGGGTCGGCCCGATTCTCGGAGCGGTCGCGGCAGTCCCGGTCTTCCGGATGCAGAACCCGGATAGTGGCGAGGGTTGATCCTGCTTAGGCAAAAGCCCCTCGTCCGCTTCGGCGGGCGAGGGGCTTTTGCATTGCAGTCCAGATCCACTTCGTCCGAGAAACAACACATGCTGCCGAGAAGCGATCCTTCCGGCGCCTAGAGGTTAAGCTCGTCTGCTTCCGCTGCTCCACGCGGCACCCGAATCAGGTCAACCAAGGCTTGAACGGACGGAGGAGGAGGAGGAGTGAAGCGGGACACCACGATCGTGATCGCGAAGTTCAGCAGCATGCCGACTGTTCCGATTCCCTCGGGGCTGATTCCGAACCACCAGTGCTCCGCGGTATTCAGCTCCGGGCTCACGAACTTGAAGTAGGAGATGTAGGCCGCAGTGAAGGTGATTCCTGTGATCATTCCAAGGATGGCACCCTCTCTCGTCGTTCGTTTCGAGAAAATGCCCAGGATGATGGCCGGGAAGAACGAGGACGCCGCGAGCCCGAAGGCGAACGCCACGACCTGTGCTACGAAGCCGGGCGGATTGATCCCGAAATAGCCCGCCACCAAAACCGCAAACCCCGCGGCAACCCGTGCCGCAATGAGCTCATTCTTCTCCGAAATTTCCGGCATGAGACTTCGTTTGAGCAGGTCGTGACTGACCGCTGACGAGATAACCAGCAGGAGTCCCGCTGCCGTCGACAGTGCAGCCGCGAGCCCTCCTGCTGCGACCAGCCCGATGACCCAACCTGGGAGGTTCGCGATCTCGGGATTCGCGAGCACCATGATGTCATTGTCGACGGTGAGCTCGTTCGTCATCGGCGAGTCCGGACCGACGAACTGAATGCGTCCGTCACCATTCACGTCATTGAAGCTGACGAGACCGGTATCCTCCCACGTGGTGAACCACTCAGGCACCTCCGAGTACGGCACGTCCTGAACGCTGTTGATCAGATTTGTGCGAGCAAAAACAGCCACGGCTGGGGCGGTCGTGTACAGCAGCGAAATGAAGAGAAGCGCCCAGCCCACCGAGATCCGAGCGTCTCTGACACGCGGAACGGTGTAGAACCGGATGATGACGTGCGGAAGTCCCGCCGTCCCGACCATGAGCGCCGCGGTTATGAAGAACACATCAAGCGTGGACTTAGTCCCACTCGTATAGGGCGCGAAGCCCAACTCCGCGTGAAGTCCGTTCAGACGCTCGAGAAGCGCGATGCCGGACGCCTGGTCCACACCACCCAGTCCCAACTGAGGGATCGGGTTTCCTGTAATCATGATCGAGAGAAATATCGCTGGCACCATATACGCGAAGATGAGCACGCAGTACTGCGCGACCTGCGTATAGGTGATGCCCTTCATGCCGCCGATCACGGCGTAGAAGAAGACGATCGCCATGCCGATGCCCACGCCCACATTCACGTCGACTTCCAGGAAGCGGCTGAAAACGATACCGACGCCACGCATCTGACCTGCCACGTACGTGAACGAGACGAAGATCGCGCAGATAACTGCGACGATCCGTGCTAGCTGCGAGTAGTACCGATCTCCCACGAAGTCCGGCACGGTGAAAGCTCCGAACTTGCGCAGATAAGGCGCCAACAGGAGCGCGAGAAGGACGTAGCCTCCCGTCCACCCCATGAGATACACGGAGCCATCGTATCCCATAAACGAAATCAGGCCGGCCATCGAAATGAACGACGCCGCGCTCATCCAGTCCGCCGCGGTAGCCATGCCGTTGGCGAGTGGAGACACTCCTCCCCCCGCCACGTAGAAGTCCTTGGTAGTAGACGCACGGGACCAGATCGCGATCCCGATATAGAGGGCGAACGACGCCCCGACGAGCAGGAAGGTCCAGGCCTGAACGCTCATGACTCCGCCCCTTCATCCACATCGAACTCACGGTCGAGCCCGTTCATGAGCCGGACGTAGACAAAGATCAGAACGACGAAGGCGTAGATCGATCCCTGTTGCGCGAACCAGAAGCCGACCGGGTAGTGTGTTCCGGGAACCGTGAACGCGTTCAGCGCGTCTGCGAACAGGATGCCGAACCCGTAGGACACGAGGAACCAGGCGCCGAGAAGCCACCCCAGGTACTGGATATTCCGGCGCCAGTACTCCTTGTGGCGGGCGATTGTCGCAGGGTCAGTGACGGAGGGGTGCTCATTTGAGCCACCGCTCGTGCTGGTATGGTCGGCCATGGGCCTCAGGGCGTGGGGGTCAGGCTGCTTGAGTCAGGCTAATCGGTCCGGCGGGTGGGGCCATCAGCGGGTCAGCTGTCTCCGCCCCATGGCTTCTTCTGAGGCCCACCGACCGGGCTCTGTGTCGTGGTGGGACGAGTCGCCTCGCGCGTTGCGAGATTGAACCGGTCCCCGGGCGCGAGAAAGTAGAATTTTCCGTCAGGACCAGTAGTCGACTGATTGTCATAAATCAGAGCGTAGGAGCGGCCGATGACCTGAAATCGATCGCCCTGTACTACGATCGCGGTGTCCTCATCGAGTCCAATGCCAAGCAACTCCGGATGAGCTTCGATCACTTCGACCATGTCGAACTGTCGATTGCGGCGCAGCACGTGCTGGTCGATACCCACATTGCGCAGATAACCAAATCCGCGCTCGTGATCGCCCATCATCACGGTGTTCGTTCGAGAGTCGCCACGCACGAGATAGGAACCCTGAATCGAAGCGCCGGCCGACGATCCGCCGATTACACCTCCTCGCTCAAGGACCTCACGAAAGGCCGTCTCGGATTTCGTTCCGCCATACGAGTCGACGAGACGCCACTGTCTTCCGCCAAAAAAGAACACACCGCCGGCCGTCTTCAGGGGCTCGACGAAGGCATCGGTATCGGCTTCTGCTGGATCGATCGTGTGGAGCAGCGTCAGGTTCCGGGCGCCATGCTTACGCCACGCGTTCAGCCCCTGATAGAACTCGTCGTACTCCGCAGCACCGCCGGCTGTCGGAATCAGCACAATATGCGCGTCGGGGCCGCCCGCGAGTTCGATGAAGCGCTCGTAGATCTCGGCCGACTGCATCGCTCCGCCGACCACGACGAGTGAGCCATTTTCTGGCCCGACCTGTGGGGGTGGCGGTCCCTGTTGCTGGGCGGATACACCTGAACCCGCTGCGACACCAAAGGCACTCAGGACCATCAAGACCAGTTGCTTCATTCGAACCTCCTCAGGACGCGGATCCGTAGACCTCGCGCTCGATTTCACCGTGGATCCGTTGGATCGTTTCTTCGGACGGAGCGGCCGTGAAGTACGACACGCCGACCGTAAGGACGCTATTGATGATGAGGGCCCAGACGCCACCATGCAGTCCCAGCGGGTGTGGCGCTACGACGAGTGTGACGTAGAGCGTCACCATTCCGGCAATAATTCCGGCCAGGACGCCGAGCCTGGTCAACGTACGTCGGCCCGGGAAGCAAACACCGAGAATCGCGGGCATTAGCTGCAGCGCGCCGGATCCTGAAAGTGTGACGAGGACCACGAGTGCGTCGAAGGTCCGAACCGACAGGAAATACCCCGCGACGAGAAGGGCACCGACGATGCCTCGGCCCACCCATACGTAGTGTTGCTGTGACTTCTCTGGCGCGATGTAGCGCTGGTAAACATCCCGAGTGAGCACACTCATGTTGGCGTGCAAAATCGAGTCCAGGGTAGACATCGCCGCCGCCGTCGCACCCGCGAGAATCACACCCGTCATGATCGGAGGAGCATGGGCGAAGAGCAGTTCCGGGAAGATCCGATCCGGAATCTCCAGGCCCGGCATGGCAACGGCCCCACCAAGCCCCACCAGCGCCGCCGGTATGTAGAGCGTCATCAGGTAGATAGGAGTCGTCGCGCCCAGAATCTTGAGCGTCTTCGAGTCCACAGCGGTGTAATACCGAATCATCATGTGCGGCTGGAAGACGATACCGAAGGAGAGCGTGATCGTCATTCCGATCCACATGCCCGGCGTGAAGAACCCTCGAGGACCCGGCAGTGTCAGCAAATCAGGCCGCGACTCTCGGACCTCGGCCCAAAGCTGCAAGGGGCCGCCGAAGAGCTCGTACGACAGATAGATCGCCCCAACCCAGACGGCGATGTACATCCAGATACCCTGAATCACATCGGTCCAGTAGACGGCACGGAGGCCACCAGCCATCAGGTAGGTCGCAGCCACGACGAGCAGAATCAGTGTCCCGAGCTCGAAGGAGATCCGATCTCCCGAGGCGATGTTGATGATGTAGCCGAGCCCCTGTGCCTGCACCTGGATGTAGAGGATTGTGAAGACCACGGACACGATGGCGACCACAACGCGGACAGCCTCTGACTCGTAAAAGTCGGCGAGCATATCGGCTGGAGTGATGTAGCCGAAGGCCTTCCCTACGGCCCAGATCCTCGGGCCCAGAACGTAGGTGATTGCCCCTACCAGCACCGTCCACGTGCCCGCCATCCAGAAGCCGACACCGTGCGTATAGAAGAAACCGCCCGAGCCGAGAAACGCGAATGCGGAGTGGAATGTGGCAACCACGGTCAGGTACAGGACAACGAAACCGGCCTTACGACCGTAGAGGAGAAAGTCCTCCATGTCGTTGCTCATGCTTCGGTTCGCGACGATGCCGAGGACGATCGTCGCGAGCAGATAGACGAAGATCAGGCCTGTGGAGACAACCCAGGGTTCCACGTCAGACGCCCTTCTTCAGCGTGCATACCAGCACTCCGATGAGCACGGTGTAAATCAGCAAGAGCGAGACAACAAAGAACGGCACGCCGGCAAACCAGTTCTCAGGACGATCCAAGAACAGGTGCGTGATCGGAGGCATCGCAAGAAGGAAGATCCCCAGGAAGGAGATCGTCGCGGTCCACCCCCCTGCAGTGCGAGGGATGAAGTGTGAGGCAGGGCGTTGTGGGCTCATGGGCCGCGAACATGAGCGAGCGGGGTGCCTCGCGCTACTCCGCACGGGTCCCGCTGGGAGAGTCCGCCCCCCCGATCGGGAACATATGTCCTATACAAGGGACGTTTCGGGCACGCTGCATCAGCAGCCCTATATAACTGTATATCATTGCTGGAAAATGCCTTAGGGATATACATGTGCCCGGAGCGGAACGTGCTTCATAGAGAGGTGCATTCACTATGGAGGGCATCATGCTGCACGGACTCACAGCATTCATTCTGGTGGTCGGAAGCGCACTGATTCTGTCGACCGAAGCTGAGGCTCAGTACAAACAGGGTCCCGGCGGCAGCGTCGGCATGAGCTTCGTCGCCGCGGATGCGATTGGTGAGTTCGGATTAGCGGTCGACCATGGCTTCGGTCTCGACCTAAACGCCGGAATTCCGATGGCGGCCGATGGGCACCTGCGCCTGCGCTTGGACGGCGGATTCATGATCTACGGGATCGAGTCCTTCTACTACTGTGACTACGGGTGCCGGGTCGGCTCTGAACTCACCACGACCAACAGCATCTTGTACGGTGGTGTGGGGCCCGAGATCGTATTCGCCAGAGGCGACATCCAGCCTTACGTCCATGCAACCGCCGGAATGTCCTGGTTCGTGGCCTCTTCAGCGGTGGACCACCACGCCGGATACGGTTCGTCCCTTGATACGACGAACTACTCCGACCACGTGTTCGGGTGGAAGTTCGGTGGTGGCCTCCGTGTGAGAGCCGGCAACGCGCTCTTCATCAACCTGGGCGTCGTGCGGCACGACAACGGGCTGGTGAGCTACCTGACAGAGGGAGACATCGTCGACAACCCGGACGGATCTGTGACGATGTACCCAAAGCTCAGCGAGGCTGAACTGCTCAGCTTCCAGCTCGGAGTGACGCTCGGATTGTTCTAGGCCAAATTTGGATCGTGGCGGGGGGGCATTCCCGTTCCGGACCGGTCACCAACCCATTGGGGATGGTTCCACCCACGGTTACATCTCGCCCGGATGCTGCGGGTGCCGGTTTTTTTTCTCGGCCAAGGCCTTTTTTACAGCGGCCCGATCTACCTTGCCGTTCACATTTCGCGGCAGGCCAACTCCAACATACCAGACACGTGGAAGCTTCGCCGCAGTGAGTTTGGCCCTCAAGTGTCGGTCAATTTCCTCCTGATCGAATTCCCCGACAACGGGCTCGACCCAGGCACCCACGGTCTCGCCCCACTCTTCACTGGGCAGGCCCACGACGCAGGCATCCAACACAGCCGGGTGTAACCGAAGCGTTTCCTCAACGTCCCCGGCCTCGACCGTCACCCCGCCCGAGATGATCCGATCGATTCTTCGCCCCGTGATCCAGAGATCTCCCTCATCGTCGAGGTGACCGTGATCTCCAGTGTGATACCAACCCTCGGCATCATGGACCTCGCCGTGTTCGGGGCCCACGTACCCAATCGCGAGCGTCTCTCCACGTGTGAGGACCTCGCCTGACGCGTCGAAGTGGATTTTCACTCCTGGCATCGGGCGGCCGACCGCGCCTGGCTTCCCCCGGGTCTCCTCCGGAGAGGCCGTGGAAATCTGAGACGACATCTCGGTGGCGCCATACGTGAGCGCGACGGGCCAACCGATTTCCAGTGCTCGTTCAACCAGCACGAGGGGCGCGTGCGCTCCTCCGATCAGTACGGATCGCAACCCCGTTGGCGGATCGCGGTCTCCGCGGAACGCCAGAAGTCTTTGGAGTTGTGTCGGCACCAGAGACATTCGGGTGGGAGGGACGGCCGCAGTCCCCGGAAGGCCCTCTCCGTCCAGGCAGGCAGATAGTTCCTCGGTGGTCAGGGACCCGGGGAGGATGATCCGCCCCCCTAGCACGAGGGCACGAATGATCGTGGCCAGCCAGCCGACGTGACCAGGCGCCAGGGTCGAAATCCAGACGTCATCGGCACCTGCGCCGAGTCGCGCCTCCGTCCCTCGCGCGTTCGCGAGAAGGTTGTCCATGCTGAGGGCGACGCCGCGTGGGTTCCCGGAGGTGCCGGAGGTCCGGAGCACGACAGCGCTGCCCTCCGGCATGGTCATATACGCCATTTCTTCCAGGAGTGAGGACGCTTCATCAGCCGGCAGGCGTGGGTTCAACGGGACGGGAACCTTCCCCATCTGCCACGACGCGAGCAGCTCGACCACATCGGCTGGCTCGGAGCGAGCGATGAAGGCGTGCCCGGTCTCCTGCGGCGCAGTCGGGATCGTGATTGCCTTGGCTCGACGTCCTACAGCCCCACGAAGCTGAGCCCAGCTCACGACACCTTCTCGCCCGATGATCACAGGAGCGTCGGGAGCCTCTATCGATCGGGCGAGAAGCTCAACCTGTGTCATCCGAAGGCCAGACCGACCGCCAGAAAGGCACCATAGAGAACAACAACGCGTGCGGTTCCGCCGAGCGCTGGTAGCAACTCACGCGGATCGCTGAAGGTGAGCACGGTGCGAAGCGGGCGACGGCAGAGGGGGGCAACCGCCAGTGAAGCCAGTACCGCCGGTGGCCAACCGTATTTCAGTACGCCGACCACGGGCACCGCCGCGGCGACGACAAGCATGATCACGTACTCGGCCTTGGTGCCGCGCTCGCCCAGTCTCACCGCGAGCGTGCGCTTCCCTGCCTTCGTGTCCGTCTCGATGTCCCGCAGATTATTCACTACCAGAATCGCGGTGCTTAATGCTCCGAGTCCAGCGCCTGCCAACAGCGCATCAGGGGGCCATGCCAGTGCCTGCACGTAGTACGTACCGCCGACCGCGATCAGTCCAAAAAACAGAAAGACGAACACATCACCCAATCCATGGTAGGCGAGCGGAAAGGGGCCTCCCGTATACAGGACGGCACATGCCACGGATGCCAGGCCAATCCAGACGATCGGCCATCCCGCGACAAACACCAGATAGGCACCCACGAGAACCGCGGCCGTCAGCACGACGACCATGCCACGGTGGACCGACCGGGGCGGAAGAAGCCCTGCCTGGGTCACTCGCACCGGACCCACTCGTTCTTCCGTGTCTCCTCCGCGCATGAAGTCGTAGTAGTCGTTCGCGAAGTTCGTCCCGATCTGAATCAGCACTGCGCCAAGCATCGCGGCGAGCGCAGGCAGCCAGGCCAGCGTGTCATGGAAGGCTGCGAGGCCCATTCCAGCCAGAACCGGTGCGACCGCGGCCGTCAGTGTCTTCGGGCGCGACGCGAGAATCCACGCTTGTGCTCGGGTGATCTCGTTCGGCGTGACCACGTCCGCTATCGCCAGAATCCGGTCACGCGCGTGCCGATGATTGAATCGAGCTGAGGGTACTCACGGCGCAGGTAGTCATTACCTTGGAAGCGAATCGAGTCCTGGATCGGCGTGCGCTCGGCATACGCGCCATAAAAGCCATCGATTACCTCGATGCCCTCTTCGACCGCACCGATCGGCGGGTACCCCACGACCCCGCCACTGCTGAATTCGTCGAGCCGCTCATTGTCCACGAGGTTCACGAACAGCTGGAAGGACCGAGTCTGAGGGCCACCTCTCGCGAAGGCGACGGTGCCGCGCGCATTGCTCGCGAGCGTGGGCTCATCCTCAAGCCCATGTGCTCGCCAGATCGAGTCCTTCACTTGCTCACCCGAGAATCCCCACTGAGCAACAAAGCTGTCCACGACCCGATAGATCCGGGCACCTGCGTAGAAGTCGTTGTCGAGAAGATGCCATGCGCGATCCACCGCCAAGGGCGACCAGTGGCGGCGCATCTTCACGGTGAACGTGCCTTCACTCGTGGTTACGTCGACCAGGAACGAATCGGGAGCCTCGACTTCAAGCATCTCGGGCGTCGGGTTATACAGTGCCGCGTTCTGACCACACGCGCCGACAACCACTGAGGACAGAATCGCCGCAGCGAGGTTCCTTCCCCGCGCTCGGGAACGAACCTCGGCGCGACCTACCACGGGAGCCAAGGATACTGCCTGAAGTTTGGCTCGCGCTTCTCCAAGTAGGCCTTATTGCCTTCCTGCCCCTGCTCAGTCATGTAGAATAGAAGCGTGGCGTTCCCCGCCAGTTCCTGTAGTCCTGCCTGTCCATCGACATCGGCGTTCATTGCACTCTTGATGAGTCGAATCGCCAGTGGACTCTTTTTTAGAATTTCCTGAGCCCAGTCCCATCCCTCGGCTTCGAGTTCCGCGATCGGCACGACTTTGTTGACCATTCCCATCTGGTAGGCTTCCTCTGCGGAGTACTGCTTACAGAGATACCAGATTTCACGTGCGCGCTTCTGTCCGACCTGTCTCGCCAAGTACGAGGAACCGAAGCCTCCATCGAACGACCCTACGATCGGGCCCGTCTGACCAAAGACGCCGTTGTCGGCGGCGATCGTGAGGTCACAAACCACATGGAGAACGTGGCCGCCGCCGATGGCGTATCCACCCACCAGCGCTATGACCGGCTTGGGCATCGATCGGATATAGCGCTGCAACTCAAGCACATTCAGGCGAGGGACACCGCTCTTACCGACGTACCCGGCTTCACCGCGCACCCGCTGGTCACCCCCGGAGCAGAACGCCCACTTTCCGTCCTTCGACGGTCCGTTTCCGGTTAGAAGCACCACGCCGATGTCTGGGTCCTCTCCGGCATCCCGGAAGGCCTCCTGCATCTCCAGAAGCGTGTCCGGCCGGAATGCGTTTCGCACCTCCGGTCGGTTAAAAGCGATACGGGCGACACCGTCACATTTGTGGTAGGTGATGTCCTCGTAACTTTTGATGTCTTTCCAGTCGGGCTTGCTCATGTCAGTCGCTTCAATGGTGGATCGTTCGGGGGTCGGCGCCGTTTACCCCAAGGCCGCGATAGCGCTCCGCCTGACCGCCGCCTTCGCCGCGGCGCGCCTCGCGTGATTTGTCGTGCGTTCCGTGACCACCCGCAGGAGCGTCGTTTCGCCTGCCCGAACGGCCTCGTCCAGGGCGCGTGGAAGGTCCTCGATTGTCACATCGGCTGCACCGATGCCGTGGGCTTCGGCAGCGTACCGCGGATGCACTCCGTGAGGAGTGGCGAAAAAGCGCGTGAAGTGCGGATCATGCTCGGCAATAGGCAGCATGTGGAAGATGCCACCTCCGTCGTTGTCGATCACAACGAAGACGACGGGTGCATCCTTTTCGCGACTCCAGAGCAGGCCATTCTGATCGTGGAAGAAGGCCACATCGCCGATCACACAGATCGAGACGCCGTCGCACTGGGACGCCGCCCCGAATGCACTGGACACTACGCCATCGATGCCACTCGCTCCGCGGTTTGCGAAGACGCGAGCTGAGCGCTCGGCGGGGTGTGCAAAGGTGTCGAGGTCCCGTATCGGCATGGAGCTCGAGACGAAAAGACCACCGTCGGTCGGTAGCGCCGCGAGCGCGGCGGTGAGGACATCTCCCTCGTGGGGTCCCGCTCCGACCGGCACTTCGCTCGTTCGGACTGCTCGGTCGACGGCGAGCCATAGCTCCGTCCATTCCTTTTCTGCCCGGGGTGCCCGATCCGCGAGACGCACCAGGGTATCTGACGGATCAGCTTGGAAGTAGTGAGTCGCAGTCGAGGCATGATCTTTCCAGCGGGGACCTTCATCGATCACTAGCTGCGGAACGTCATGGTGCTCGGCCATCCATCGCTGCAACGCAGCGGAAGTCGGAGACGTGCCAATACGCAGGATCACGGAGGGACGCAGCCGCGCCCGCGCAGTCTCGTCTCCGAGAACGATGTCGTAGCCCGCGACGATCACCGCTCCATTTGACGGACCGAAGCGAGCACCGGACAGCGCATCGGCGAGGACGGGACATCCCGTGGCCGCGCCCATGTGGCGGACCGCCGCCCCCACCCGGCCGGTATCCTCTGACGGGCCAGCGACAATCACGCCATGACCCGATCCGAGGAGGTCAACCATCTGGTCGATCTGTGTATCAGAAAGCTGGGTTCGTCCGCCCTGGATTCGGGTGAAAGGGGTGCGCGACTCCCGTCCGTGCAACGGGACCGGGTCGCCTTCGGAAGGGGTGTCGTCCAGGTCGATCGGTTCGAGAGGTTTGTCGAACGGGAAGTTAACCTGAACCGGGCCGGCCGACGGCCCGACCGAGTCCGCCACCGCGCGGGAGGCCACGCTCCTCAGGTGCCGAAGTGCCCTAGGGTCGTCTTCAGGGGGAGCCATCTCGAAAAAGGCCCGCACGTATCGGCCGAATATCCCGACCTGGTCAATGGCTTGGTTGGCGTCCGCCCCACGAAGTCGGTGCGGGCGATCTGCTGTAAGCACGAGTAGCGGCACACCCGCTTGCGAAGCTTCGACAACAGCCGGGAAGACATTCGCGACTGCGGTGCCGGAGGTGGTGATCACAGCCGCAGGCTGCCCGGAGGCCTTCCCGACCCCCAGAGCGAAGAACGCAGCTGAGCGCTCGTCCAGATGCACCCTGGTCCGCATCCGGTCGTCGGCGGCGCACGCCATGACCAGTGGCGTGGACCGTGAGCCGGGAGCGATGACGATTTCACACACACCGGCCCGAGCGAGTTCGTCGACGAAGCTACGCGCCCATAGCGTGTTTGTAACGGAGCCAGTCATTGCTCTCCGACCCGTCCGGGTTCGGCCTCCAACTCGGTCACCTCCAGCGTCGCACCGCATCCACGAAGAGCCTCCAGCATCGGCTCGAACTTAATCCCGGTTTCCTCCCACTCCAATGCGGGAACCGAGCCTTCGACAATGCCCGCACCGGCAAAGAGCCTCCAGCCGGAACCAGTCGACACACCGGTGCGCAGCGCTGGGGCAAACACACCGTTACCCTGAGCGTCGAACCAGCCGACCGGCCCAGCATACCATCCGCGTTCGAAAGGCTCCTCTTCCGCGAGAAAGGCCATCGCGGCGTCACGCGGAAGGCCGCACACGGCCGGGGTCGGGTGGAGGAGCCGCAACAAGTCCAGCACCCCGACACCAGAAGGAACGCTGGCCCGGATCTCTGTCTCCAGGTGCTGAATGCGGGCGAGCGTGAGCACGTGAGGCTGCGGATCCGTCCGAATCTGATGTGCCACTGTCTCCAGACGGGCGAGCATGTCGTCGAGGGCGATTCGCTGCTCCGCGCAATCCTTGTCACTCGTCAGCAGTGTGGCGGCCAGTTCGGCCTGCTCCCGCGGACTGTCGCCGCGCCGGATCGACCCGGCCACCGCAGTCGCGTGAAAGACCCCGTCCTTCAGTGTCGCCACGGTCTCCGGTGCTGCTCCGACAATCGCTGAACCAGGGATGGGTTCGAACAGAAAGACATGACTCCCCCGGTTCACTTCCCAGAGCTGTTCGACCACGTCGACTGGATCGATCAAGCCCTCGACGTCGACATCCATCGTCCGGGCGAGCACCGCCTTCGAGACCGCACCTCCGCGAATCGCTCCCAGCGAACTCGTGACCGCGGCCTCCCATGTCGGTCTGTCCGTCGCGGTCGCTTGGCCGGTGACATGTGCCTCCCGCGCGCCAAAATCGACCTGTGTGGCGAGCTCTGCCCTCAACTCCTCGGCCTTCCGCCGCAGGGGACCAAAGACATCGGATTCGTCCTCATCCGACACCACTTCCCTGGCACGCAGCCAGACATCGCCAGAGCCGTCGCCCTCCAGCTCGATGGCAGGAAGGTGAAAAAGCCAGGAAGGAAAATCGGACCACACACCCTTGGCCGCATGATCGGGTCGGAACGAGAAACCGCCGTAGAAGCGCATCCGTGGTGGCCGGGCGGCACCATCGGGAAGCATCTGTTCGTGCGCGATCCGTCGAGCCGCGGTCGCAACTTCATCGTAGCGATCGCCCACCGCGGGTGCGGTTCCCCTTACCTCGGCGACCACTCCTCGGTGCGCGACCCATCGATCACCACGGGCCCAGAAACCCCGAGCGTCCCCACCGGCGTGACGCAGGAAGGTGTCGGGGCGCAGATCAGGCGCTGAGATCGTAATCGTCGCAAGACGAGATCGGTCCGATCGGGGCAACGGAACTCCTCTGGCGGGATCAAGCAGTCGACCAATGCGGTCGACCGGCCCGCCAATATAGGGCGCCGCCTCCGTTGTAGAAGGCGCCTCTCGCCCGGCCACCTGTTTTCCACGCGAGCGGCCAAGACCCTTTTGGAGTGTGCCCTCCTCGATCACCGGCATTCCAGCGGACTCGACCGCCGGGAAATTAGCGACCAAGGGGCGCCTGCGTTCGACGATGATCGACTTCGTGCACGCTCGGCTCCTCTAGGACGTTCCCGCTACCCGTTGGAACGACCGCGTCCACCAAAAAGCGTTGCCCGACCGCCCGGTTACAGGCTCGCCGGCAGTTCCAGCACGCTGAAGCCCAATTCTGCATCGACCACCTGCTGGTCGTAGTCGATGAAAACATCCACAGGAAGCCCGGTCGCTGGATCGTAGGTCACCTCGATCAGGAAGGCCGCCACCTCGATCGCCTGCTCGATCAAGTCGAACAGACCGGTGACGGTCGGGAAGAGCTCTTCCAATTCGGGATCTACGGCGGTGCCACTCGAGACGTACGCCCTGCCCTCCACGACTCGGTCCTGTCCGGTGACCTTGACCGGCCCCCGGGCAACCTCGAGACAGAAGCAGACTCGCTCGAGACCGTATACGCACGACGTCATACCCTGCTCACTCCAGAGACTCCTGTTCCGCTCGAGATCCGACCGCATATCGCCCCCGGGAGTCGTCGTGTCACATGCGGCCAGGAACGTCAGGCCCGAAATTACACTCATTGCTCCGATCGATCGCTACATGGTGCCTCTCCTTCACTCAATCCGGTCCGCGCTTGGATGTCAGAATGACTGCCCTGCAGCTGGTAAGACGATCGACGGGCGGTATTGCTACATCGCTCTGGAAAAACGGCGCGAATCAAAGCTCATGTCGCTATCTTGCCACCGAACCAGGTGGCATCCGTAGACCGATTCTGGGAAAGGTGATGAGCAACGCCGAGGCTCCACGGCAGATCCACACTACCGCCCCATCGCTCTCGTGGCCCGCTCCCCACGTGGAGCGGCTGCAGGAGAACCTGTGGCGGGCCATCGGCCTCAGCAGCTGGACCGCGCGCCTGATCTTGGTGCTGGTGCTGCCCCTCCTCGGGGCACACGCGGTCGGACAGCCTTTCTACAGCCTCGGACTCGTCGAAGGCAGCTGGGAACTGGGGATGGGCATCGCCGCGATCGGATCGGTTCTGGTCGCTTTCGCTCTATGGCTGGCCATGCTGTGGCGCCCCGGACAGCTGCGCTTCTCTGATCGCGTCACTCCAGTCGTGCGAGGCACCATAAAGAATCGGGCATGGCGTGCAACATGCGTCGCGGTGGTCAGCGTTCTCAGTGCCTGTGGGACGGACACGGCCCCTCAGACGGCCGATGTCGAATTCGTTCCACCGCGAGACACGGATATTCTTCTCGCGGACATCGAGTGGTCGACAGAGGGTCCCCGGATCGGGACGCCAACGAACCTGACCCAGCGAGGCGACTACGACAATCAACCGCATTTCGTCCCGGACGGTTCAGGTCTCTGGTACACGGCCAATGACCCACAAAACGGGCAGTCCGACATCTGGCGATACGACTTCGCCTCAGGGATGGTCGCTCGGGTGACGGCCAGCGCTCCGGAGAGCGAGTACTCTGCGACACCCCTACCGGATGGGTCGGGCATCTCGACGATTCGGGTCGAAGCGGACTCGATGCAGCGTCTCTGGAGGTTCGATGAGGACGGCAGCAACGCCGAAGTTCTCATGCCGGAACTCGCCCCCGTCGGATACCACACGTGGGCTGACGAGAACACCCTCGTAATGTTCGTGCTAGGTCGCCCAGCCACCCTGCAACGTGGAGACGTGCGGACCGGCCAGGCAGAAGTGGTCGCCGAGAACATCGGTCGGTCGATCTGGACCATCCCTGGGACTCAGGACGTGAGCTTCATGCAGCAGGACGAAGACAGGGAGTTCGCCATCATGCGCCTTCCTTTCGGAGGTGGAGCACCTGAGTTGATCATCCAGGGCGTGCCCGGGGCTCAGTATCATGCGTGGGCCCCTGACGGGACGCTGTTCACTGCGAGTGGGCATCTGGTCTACGCACGGATCCCCGAAATTGGCTCGGTGTGGCAGACGGTGGGTGATTTCATGGATCTCCACCTGACCTTCTCACGGCTCGCCGTAAGTCCGGATGGGTCCCAGATTGCGCTGGTCGCCGAACTGGCGGTACTCGAGAACTTCCCGGGGAACTAAGTCACGTACCTCGGGCCATCCCCGATCGAAGCTCCCCGAGGCATTCATGAAGCGCTGTGCATTTGTTCTGCTGGGCCTGGTTCTCTCGTCCGGCCTCATTGACGAACTCTCTGGCCAGGACGCATCGGCCTCGGTCGCACGCCTGGTGCCCAGCGCGGACGCGGTCACTCTCGCAGTCGGTGAGCGGGTACCGTTCACGGTAACCGCAGTGGATGCCAACGGCGCCACCGTCGATGCGCCGTTACGAATTACCGGCCCGCGGAACGCCGTTTCAGTGCGGGATGGGTTCATCGAGGGCATGACCCAAGGAGAGTACGAGGTGGTGGCTACGCTGGTCGTCGCCGCCGGGTCAGGCATCGCTCCAGCTTCGGTGACCGTGCCGGTGCGTGTCGACTGGCCGGCGATCGCCGAAGTCACAATCGAGGCTCAGGAAGGAACCGTCTTTGTTGGAACGACGCTCGGGCACTCAGTGGCCGCGTACCATGCTGACGGCACGCATCGTCCAGACCCCAAGGTAGTGTGGTCGTCTTCGAATGTTTCCGTCGCGTCGGTAGACCCATTCGGGAATGCGACGGGCATGTCACCGGGTAACGCATCAATCGTCGCAGTGTTCGGGGGACGTGAAGCATCCGTCGACTATCTGGTCGAGGCACTGCCACACGTCACGCTATCGCTCGAGGGCGGGCCCACCGAAGCTAGGACCGGCGACGTCGTTCACTTCGACGCCGTCGTGCGGGATGCGTCCGGAGCTCGCCGTGACGATATCCCCGTGAGCTGGTCCCACAGCTACACCGCGACCGAGGGAATGCTGGGGGTTCCGGCCACAGGTCAGATCAATGACCGTGGTACGTATGTCGCCGATGTGCCCGGTATCCACACGGTCACGGCGAGTGCGGGGGGAATGTCTGCACGGCACTCCTTCCGGGCGAACCCCCGCGACGTGGTCCAGGAACTGGACATTGTCGGGCACGGCGCGGAGGACTGGTACCGGACGACAGACCTTTGGGCTTTCGAGGGGATTAACGGCCGGGACTACGTGATTACCGGCTCAAAGATCTCCGGCGGATTCGCCTTCTTCTACGACGTCACTAATCCGGCAGTCGTCACCAAAATCGACTCGATTCAGGTCGACGCTCGTACGGTCAACGATGTAAAGGCGTCGCCAGACGGACGGTATGCAGTCCTCTCGCGTGAGGGTGCGACCAACCGGCGCAACGGCCTCGTCATCGTCGACATGGCTGACCCGACGGCACCGACCGTCGCGTCCATCTTCGAAGACGGAATCACGGGTGGCGTGCACAACATGTTCGCCACGGACGACTATCTCTACGCCCTCTCTGATGGCGACAAGTACGTAATCATCGACATGAGTGACATCTACAATCCAAGATATGTGTCCGAGTACAACCACCCTGACAGCCGTGTGCATGACGTGTGGGTCAACGACGGGCTGGCTTACTCATCAGAATGGGGCACCGGCGTCGTCGTTGTGGACGTGGGGAACGGTCGGTGGGGCGGTTCACCAGAAAACCCCGTCTTTGTCACCAATTTCCCGACCCCGTCGGGCTCGACACACGCGTCCTTTCCGTACTTCTCCGAGTCGACCGGAAAGACGTACCTCTTCCTCGGCGATGAGATCATGAATCGGAGCGGACTCGCCTGGGCAGGATACCCGAGTTCGATGGGTTCCTATTCCAGCCGCTACGACGAGGAGACCGGTACCGGCGGGATCCCGCTGGTGACCCGCGGCTATATCCAGATCGTGGACTTCACCGACCCGGAGAACCCGGAGATGGTGGCTCGATACGAGGTCCCCGAGTTCGGTACGCATAACATGTGGGTCGAGGACGACAAGCTCTATCAAGCCTACTACGAGGGAGGCGTCCGGATTGTCGACGTGAGCGGAGAACTCATGGGCAATCTGTATACGCAGGGCCGCGAGATCGCGGTATTCAAATCTGCGTCACCTACTGGATACACGCCGAATGCGACGATGGTCTGGGGAGCGCAGCCGTTCAAGGGACACGTCTTCTTCAGCGACACCAACTCCGGGGTGTGGTCGGTGAAGCTTCAGCCGAAGGGCCGTCCGATCTCGTAGCGATACCTGAGTCAACGGAACGCGTTGTGCTCCGGTTCAGTCCATGCGTTCCAGACGACCATGCGGGCCAGGCGCAGCACACTCGTGGTTTCAAAAATCATGACTTCCCTTCTTCCGATAGGCTGCCCGCGAGTCCAGCTGTTGAGTCCAGAATCTCCGATGCTTCTCGATCCAGTCCTTGGCTTCGACCATCGTCGTCAGGTCAAACGAACATCTGTGCACACGGCCACCCCGCTCTCGTTAAATCAAACCAGCCCCTTCCATCACCTTCAGGTGTTTCTGGACAGCCATGCGACGGACCCTCAGTTGTCCAACCACGTCTCCCATGCCGCTTCTACCAGGCCGACGGAGAGGTTCTTTCCGCACCGGACGAGTGGCTGCCGGAGGATGAGCGGCTCCTCACAGGCGATCTCGAGCCACTTTTCGTCGCCGTAATAGGCAGTCTGCAGCCCGAGCGTGTGGAACCTCTTCGCATCGCGATCGATCAGGGCCTCTTCACCGAACTTCTGGAAGAAGCGCCCAAGCTCTCCCCTTGAAGGCGTGCGCTGCTTGAAGTCCATGAAATGGATCTTGATGCGACGCTCCTTGAAGAAGCGCTCAGCCTTGCGAACGTCGGCGTTGTTCTTCACGCCGAAAATCTGGACGTCCATACGGTCGAATCGAGGGAGATGTCAGGAGGACATCGGAACGATCACGTGCTTCCCGGCTCCCGGCTACTCCGAGCGAAGCCAAGACACCGGATCCACGACCGCCGCCCTCCAAGCGACGCAACCAAGCAGCAGCGCAACACCGCATCGGATCCGTCGGCTCGGTCCCGATGCACCGCCAGACACTCTGGGCCGTATCGTTCCCGGAACGACTCCGGCACCCGGCCGAGAAGGAACCGAAGCCCGCGGTCCGTCACGACGGCTCTCCGAGCAGGAGCTTCTTGTCCCGCGCAGAGCGCACGAGGTGAGCGAGCCGGATCTGAAACGTCAGAGGGGTCATGGCAGCCGCCGGATCTTCCGTCGTTGAGCCATCTCTTGGCGACGCTCTGCCGCCACTCTCCGCACCGGCTACATAAGTGACTTATGTAGTCGGTACATGCCTAGCGTTGCCCAAGCCCGCCGGTTGCGCTAGCCCTGTCCGATGGATCTGCAGCTAGGACTCTTCCCGGACGAGACGACCTCGGCACCGTCTTCGTCAGTCGGACCCGCCGACGTGCCTGGACATGTCACTGCGACGGCCGCCCGGATACCGAAAGCGCTCCGAATGGGGACGTCGTCATGGAGCTTTCCGGGCTGGGCCGGCATCGTGTATGACAAGAAGGCATCTCGGTCCTCGCTGGCCAGCGAAGGCCTTTGCGCCTACGCCCGTCACCCGCTGCTGCGCACAGTCGGCCTGGATCGAACCTATTACCAATCGATCGACGCGGAGACGTATCGAAGTCTCGCGGATGCGGTCCCGAAGGACTTCCGCTTCCTAGTGAAGGCCGACCGCCTTCTCACGGCTCCGCAAGATCCCATTGCACATGGAGGGCGAAAGGAGAATGAGCTCTTCCTTAACGCTCCATACGCGGTCAACGAAGTCATCGGGCCTATGGTAGAGGGCCTCGGTCCCAAGGCCGGACCGCTGCTGTTCCAGTTCTCGCCGATTCCCCCGAGCCTCGTGGGTGGACACGATACGTTCCTCGATCGCCTGCGCCGATTTCTGGAGGCATTGCCTGAGGGACCCCTGTACGCTGTGGAACTCAGGACCCCTTCCTTTCTTACCGTAGCCTACACAGACGCCCTCGAGGCGACCGGGACAGCACACTGTTACAACGTCCACCCGTCCATGTCCTCACTCGCGACACAGCTGACCCTCGTGTCACCTTTCTACCAGCCGGCTCTCGTCGTCCGCTGGATGCTTCATGCAGGGTTGCGCTACCAGGCCGCGAAGGACCGTTATCAGCCCTTCGACCGACTCGTCGACGAAGATCAGCCATCCCGCGAGCGCATCGCAGTGGCAGTTCTGGACGCGCTTGTGGCCGAGCGGCCGGCCTTCGTCATCGCCAACAACAAAGCGGAGGGTTCTGCCCCGCTGTCAGTCTTCCGGTTAGCTGAGCGGATCGCCAACTGGAAACCGGACCGGACCCCACAAGATCCCACTCAACAGGATGGCCCCAGTGCTGCATAACCCCCGCTTCTGGCTTCGACTCGCAGGCGGCTGGCTAATCTTCGCCGGCCTTGCCCACCTCTCGGCGCATACGTGGGCATTCGTGTTCGAGAACGGAATGGTCGGACTCCGAGAGTTCGCCATGAACGCTATGCAACAGGCGTACTCGACCGATCCACTTCGACCGAGCCTGTGGCGTCAATTCAGGGTTTTCAGCGTGTCGTTCAGCCTGCTGCTTCTCTTCGCAGGGTCGGTAAACCTTTTGCTAGCCACGCGCCGCACGTCACACTCGACCCAGCGAGACTACGCCCTGTTCGCAACCATCTTCTGGACGGCCGCGTTCGTGCCATTCGCCCTGATCGACCCGGTCATTCAGGCGATCGCCGTCACCATGGTCGGGGTTCCTCTCCATGCGATCGCGTGGCTCACAGCGATGCAGGCGCATATCGAAGCGGAGGCTTCTGACTAGAGCCCAGACGCCCGCAGGTCGGTCACCCATGCGCGAGCGAACGCGCCCAGGTTGGTCTCACCGCTACCGTAATTTCTGAGCAGAACTACGCCGACCCTGGTTTCCGCATCGACAGCCATGTAGGCGGTGTAACCGGCAACCGAACCGCCATGGCTCATGATCTGGGTACCGTCCCCGTCAACAATGACTGAGAGCCCCAGACCGTAGCCGCTTTCGCGACTCTCGGGCGTCTGGATCCGAATCATCTCAGCTCGACTCTCGGCTGAGAGCACATCGAGGCCGGGCACGCCCGAGACTGCGCCCAGGAAACGGCCCAGGTCGGCCACGGTCGAGTACACGCCACCGTTCGGAACCTTGTACCCTCTCCCTGCGTGCTCTCGGGCCGGATACTCGCCTGAAACAACTCCGTCCTGGACGACGTACCCGGCAGCTAGGCGCGGCTCCAGTTCAGCCCCAACCACGACGAATGCGGATCCGGTCATCCCTAGTGGGACAAATACCTCATCGCGTACGAGGTCCATGTAGGGGCGGCCGGCGGCTCGCGAAAGCGCGAGGCCCAGTATCCCGAATCCGATATTCGAGTACTGGTAACGCCCCCCGGGAATTGAGTCGAAGGCGGTCCTTGGAATCGACTTGAGAATGCGATCCTCCCACATCTCGATCGGTCCGACAAAGGACTCTCGCCAGTTGGGCTCTCTGGCGAGTCCTCCCGTATGGCTGGCGAGATGGCGATACGTAACGGATTTGGCTCCGGGTCGCGCTTCGAGAAGTCCATCGATCTCGGGCAGGTGCAAGCGTACCGGATCATCCAGATCCAGCAGGCCTTGGTCGACCAGTCGCATCATGAGTAACGCGGTCACTGATTTCGAGATCGAGCCGGTCCTCGATACGGAGGAAGTGGACATCGGGACGTTGTGGTCCCGGTCAGCCCATCCCCACGCGCCTGCCCAGACCAGATCCCCGTCGACCACGACACCAGCCACGACCCCTCCGACAGCGTCGGTCTGCACATCCGCTGCGAGGCGTGCAGCGTACTGCTCGACCGTCGCCTCCCAGCTGACCTGGGCCAAAGCCAGAGCGGGCCCCGTGAGAAGCAGGATGAGGGAGAGGACACCCGCGCGCCCGGCTCGGGCCATCATGCGACCATCGCGCGCTTCTCTTGGAACGCCTCCACGGCCTCAAGCACCCGAGTCACGTCCGAATCGTCGTTGTAGGGTCCGAACGAGAAACGAAGCACACCGCTGCGAAGTGAGAACACGATGCCTTCCGAGACGAGGTGCTGATGGAGGGCGTTCACCTCCGGATCATCCGCCGTGTAGTGACGCCCGCCGCCGATCCGACCCACCGAGACGATATGGGCAAGGTGGGGTCCGGGCTCACCACCTACGACCGGAAGCCCGAGGCCCAGAAGGCCTGTCGCAAGCCGAGCCGCAAGACCGTGCGTGTGCGCTTGAATGTTATCCACGCCGAGTCCAGAAAGAAGTTCGAGCGAAGCTCGCGTGGCTGACATCCCCAGATAGTTGTAGTTCCCGATGTCGAAACGGCGAGCTCCTGCCGCGTACTCGAGCGGCCCGGCCGTATACGCCGTCTCATGTCCATCGAGATGGATGCCGTACCGAGCGACGTGAATGGGAACCAGCGTTTCCGCGACTTCTCGCCGCACATAGAGAAAGCCAAAGCCATACACGGATAGCAGGCACTTCTGGGTGGCCACGGCCACGGCGTCGATGCCGAGCGAATGAACATCGGTCGCCACGGACCCGATCGACTGGGCTCCATCGGCCAACGTAAGCGCACCCACAGCCTTTGCTGCACGTACGATCGGCGCGACGTCAGTCACGAAACCGGGAGCGAATGAGATGGTCGGAAAGGTGACCACACGAGTTCGTTCGTCGATGGCCTCAGCCATCGCCTCGACCGGCATATGGCCGTCCTCCGGGGGGATAGCCTTGACCTGGATGCCAAACCGCTGCTCGAGGTTGTACCAGAGGTAGATGTTGTTGGGATGCTCGAGCTCAGGGCACACCACGACGTTATCCCCTTCAGTCCAGTTCAGACTCGCCGCGAAGAGATTCAGCCCCTCCGACACGTTCTTCGTGATGGCGATCTCGTCGGCCTCTGCCCCGATCATCGCCGCGAATACGGCTCGGGTCTCGTCGACCTGTTCACGTAGCAGATCCTTGTCCGTGGTGCCTGCGATGCAGTCGTCCATGTAGGACGCTACGACATCTCGCACGGTAGTGGACACGAGCCCCTTGGCCGCGATGTTGAGATAGACCTGCTCTTGTGCGCCGGGAAAAAGCGCCCGGAAGTCCGGGTTCATATCGTTCCTCGTTTGGATTCGGAATACGCGACGAGGGCCGTTCCGACCAGGTCGCCCATCACGTTGATGGTCGTGTTGCCCATGTCGACGAGGCGGTAAATGCCGCCGACAATGGCCGCCACTTCAATGGGAAGATTAAATGCCTGAACGTAGATGAGCGCGATCACGAAGCCCCCACCGGGGATCCCGCCGGAGCCCTCCGACAGTAGAAGCCCGATCAGAATGATGGACAGGAACGACGCAGGCGCGAACTCCACGCCTGCCGCCTGTGCAGTGAACATGAGTACCGCGCCGAGCATGACGGATGTCCCGTCCTTGTTGAGCTGCGCACCCAGAGGGAGGGTGAATGAGTAAAGGGCCTGTGGCAGACTGATTCGACCGGCCGTCTCCAGGGTAACCGTGAGCGAGGCCAGACTCGAGGTAGTCGCCGCAGTCGTGGCCCAGAGCGGGACAGTGTCTTTCAGAAACTTCGCCGGGCGGCGGTCCGTGAGGAGACGGAGAAGCGTCATGTACCCGAGGAAAACAATGAACTGCCCGACGTAGACTCCCCCGAGGAAGCGAGCCATCGGCCCAAGCAGCGCCGCACCGTAGCGGCCAACCGTCACCGCCATCAACGCGCCGATCCCAAGTGGAGCCGTCCAGAGGATCAGGTCAACAAGACGCCGAAGCAGGGCGGCCAGATCTCCATACGCGGTAGTGAGACGGTCGCGGGGTTCACCCTTGAGCAGCAGCGTCGCGATTCCGAGAAATACCGCGATGACGACGATCTGGACGACGTTGCCGTCCACAAAGGCCTGAAGCGCGTTGCTGGGCACCATTCCGAGGAGCACTTCGGCGATGGACGGAACCGAGCCGACCGCGCCATCCACCTGTTCGGTCAACTGCATCCCAACACCAGGACGCAGGATCGCCATGGCTGCTATACCCAGCGACAGCCCAATCACATCGGTCACGACGTAATAGCTCATGATCTTGCTCGCGACGCGACCGAATGTACGCACATCGGTCAGCGCCGTGAGGCCTGCGAGCAGATTGAAAAACACCAGCGGGATCGCAGCCAGCACGAGAAGTCGAATGAAGAGGTCGCCGATCGGCTGGATGACCTCGATGCGCTCGCCGACGACCACGCCGAGTAGCGAGCCCACGACCATTCCGATCAGGATGCGAGTCCCCAGGCCAATCGCGGCCCGGGGTGAAGAGGGTTTAGCGTCTGTCGTCATGTCGCGGAACTTGCACTAGTCCTTCGGGGCGGCAAGAGTGCGACATGAAGAAACTGCTGACAGTCTTGGCAACCGCAGTCATCGCCGCATCTTGCGGTGCCGGCGGGGGAGACACTCAGGCCGCTGCCGACACACTGTCGCGGGGCCAGAAGGACAGCATCATCGCCGACCTCCTGATTCCCGAGGCCTTGGGTGTAGGTGCGGCCAACGCCCCTACCGAGTCGCGCGACACCATTCGATGAAATGGAGTCTTCGACGCCGTTCAGGTCATTGTGCATTGAACGCCCTGTAACGCGAGCGTTACGGATCTCCGATTCAACTTTTGTCGATGTGACTCTATAGATGCGTCTCCAGCGTAAGGATTTTGTGGGCTTCGTCCTCGTCATGGGGACGATGGTTACGGTCTTCGCGCATACCGACGATGCGCATCAGGAGTCACATCTTCCGCTGATCGTCGATGCGGGAGGCGCCACGACGATGACCAAAGCCGTCGAGACGGTGGCGCTGGTCGGGTTCGATGTCCTGCCGATGACCGGCGACGGCCTTCTGCGTGATCAGGTCGTGATCATCCAGGGCGGGTTGATCCAGCGCATCGGTCGAGTCGGCGTCATCGAGATTCCGGAGAACGCCAGGACGATCGAGCGCTCAGGTTCGGGGGTACTTGTGCCAGGGATGACCGATGCGCACGTGCATATTCCGGACGCTCGCGAGGACTTCCTCCCGCTATTCCTGGCCAACGGGGTCACAACAGTCTTCAACCTCAAGGGCGACCCTCGACACGTCGCCCTCAAATATCGGGCCCAGGCGCGTGACTTCGTTGGGCCGAGAATTTTCACGTCGGGGCCCTTCCTGAACGACGGCAACGTCCGGACGTCAAAAGAGGCTCGCGCGATGGTCGCGCAGCACGTCGAGGCAGGATACGACTTCCTGAAGATCCATGGCCAACTCTCGGAATCCGCTTATGCAGCACTAACGATTGCGGCCCGGGAGGCAGAGATTCCCGTAATCGGACACGCCCCCAGAAACCTTCCGTTCTCCGCAGTTCTGGAGCACCGACAGGCAGGAATCGTACACGCTGAAGAGCTTATCTACACGGGTCTTCAGACGCTGAACCCACGGCAAGCCGCACGAGTCGCCGAGGAAATGGCGAGAGTCGGAACTTGGCTCACCCCGACGATGAGCACGTTTGAGAGCATCACGGAGCAGTGGGCATCCCCGGGCGGGCTCGACGCCCGACTGGCCCGACCGAGTGCAGAATGGCTTCCGGAACAGCTTCGGCGGGATTGGGCCGCCTCTGACCTCTACGTGGGGCCACCGGTAAGAGAGCGTGCCGAAATTGAGGCGAGGAATGCCTTCCACGAGCCACTCGTGGGGGCGATGCACTCTGCAGGCGTACCCATACTTACCGGAACAGACACGCCGCTTCCCGGGCTGGTTCCGGGATTTTCGATCCACGACGAACTGAGTGAACTCATCGGGGCCGGGCTGTCGCCTGAAGCGGCCCTCGTAGCCGCCACGCGCAACGCCGGTCTGTTCATCAGCGAACACACCAGCGGAGAGGCTCCGGTCTTCGGCGTGCTCAAACCCGGAGCAGCGGCAGACCTCATCTGGGTCCAGGAAGACCCAAGGGACAACCTGAACACGATGCGAGAGCCCATGGGTGTGATGGTGCGTGGCGCCTGGTACGATCGGGCTGCGCTTCGCGCCACGCTTGTCAGCGTCTCTGCCCCGCTCATCGCGGACCGCTAGCGGCCTACTCGGCGGGCAGGTCTCCGGAGCCGACTCCCCCTAGCCGACGGCTCAGTCCCTGATGAAAGAAGTCGCTCTGGAACATCCTGCCGCCATTAAATCAACTGCAACCGCGCGTTCATCGTTCCCAGAAGATCACGAAGCTGATGCACGTCGCTCTCAAGCCCCTGACTTTGATCCCATGCGTTCATCTCGAGCAGGTCCCCGACACGCTTCGGAATCAGACGAGAGGCCAGAACGCCTTCCTAGGTCACGGTCTTACGACGAGCGTGGTCCTCGGGACGATCATTTTCCAGTCCATGCCGCGACTCCCTTGGGGCTCGGACCTACGGCAGCGCACCGTCGACAACGGCACAATACGGGCTCCGACGCGTACAGTTTTTAGGAGTGGCGTCCGCCGATCGCGTCGCTATAATAGTGTTAATGTTCGATTTTACTCTGGATCGATTGATTATGCGCCGTCTCTTTGTTGTCGCCGTAATCGGAATTCTCAGTGCCGGGTGCGCGGACGTGGAAGCGTCTGCCGACGCTGGTGAAGCCGTCGTTGCCGACGCGAGCCTCCCGACCGTTCTTGTCTACAAGGCCGCGACCTGCGGGTGCTGCAAGGGCTGGGTCGCCCACATGGAGGCCTCGGGCTTCGTAGTGGACGCCCGAGACGTGAATGCGACCGAGCTCATGATGGCGAAGCAGGATGGCGGTGTCCCCACGGGCATGTCTTCCTGCCACACGGCCATCATCGACGGCTATGTGGTCGAGGGTCACGTCCCGGCCGAGCAGGTTAAGCTGCTGCTGGCCGCTCGGCCCGACGTCGCAGGCATCGCGGCACCAGGTATGCCGACGGGGTCTCCAGGGATGGAAGGGGCCAACGCTCGTCCCTATCAAGTGATGTCGTTTACTCATGACGGTCAGGCTGAGGTCTTCGCCGAAGTCGATCCTCGCTGATTCGGCCCGCCGGCTAATGCTTGGTGGGAGGGGTACGAGGTATATCTCGAGCCTGAGGCCTCGGAGGCGCTGGCGATTCTGAGGGAACGTACGGCCGACCTGCTCGTATCGAATCTTCCTTCGACAGGAGAGACGGACGATGTGCTCGCTCCGCTCATCCAGGAGTTTCCGGACCTCGGCGTCATCGTAGCCCGAGACCTAGCTGACGAGCCTGCACCCTTGGGGGGGGCCGTGGAGGGTCTCATGGTCTTGCTTGGTCCTTCAACCGACCCTTTCGTCTCGGCGACATCGTCGCGGCGTCGCACTAACTGACCGCTTATTACCTCAGTCGTCCGGCAGGGTTCTCTCGGCAGGGTCGTGGCGATCTTCGAATTGCCGGTCACGGACCCATCCCAGAAACAGCATCAGGAAGACGAGCACCAACTCTGCCACTCCGAGGCCTGCTGTGACCTCGTGTACCATCCTCATCATCACCCCTCCGCTGTTCCATCTCGTGACTGTCGATATTTCTTTGACCAGTCCGACCCGCTTCTGTTTGGAGCCCTAGGTTCAAGACCCTCGATGATGTGCGATTTCCGGTCGAGCATTCGTCCTGTACTCATGAGGGGTGAGATTTATCTATTTCCTGTGAACCGTTACGGAGTGATGAAGTGAATCGACGGCACGCCGCCCTTATGCGATTCGCAATGTCCGCGATCGTCGCCCTCGCTGCCGCGCAGGCGACCGATGTCGATGCGCAGGTGCGCCGTGGCCGTGCGCCCGAGCCGGAGGCTCCCCCGTGGGCACCGACCGCGATCGGGATTCGTGCGGGATACGACCAGACCGCCCGTGGTGAGATATTCGGCGGCGGGCTACGCGTGCCGATCCTGCGGAACGGATTGTTCGAATTCGCACCCAGCGCCGACATCATCTTCATGAGCGGACCAAATGAGTACATGTACAGCCTCGATGTCGCGTACGTCCCCGGTGGTGTG
>Ga0308018_10000067_pt1 | contig 53513 bp, 48 predicted proteins | sample Neamet282_FD_203130 | JGI IMG/M metagenome (GOLD analysis project Ga0308018, IMG submission 203130) | Marine microbial communities from water near the shore, Antarctic Ocean - #282 | ecosystem: Environmental > Aquatic > Marine > Unclassified | place: Southern Ocean | collected 2014-10-01
GCTGAGCGCAAGTTTTCTTGTCGATAGACCAGCACATTGTTTCCGGATCTGGCTAGCAATAAGCTGCCGCTGACAGTGGGGCTGGCCGCATAAAAGAAATCATCTGCTAAATCCCACTGCTGTAATTGTTTCTTTATGAGTTTCTGCAACTTCTGATGAATAACATCGATGCCGGCAAAATATTTCAAACTACTGCGTATCTCGCAGATTAATGCCTGGGGATGAAAGCTCACTGTTGAGCTAACACTTTGCATGTGGCCGGCTAGTTGATCGAGATATTTCTTCTGTTGTGTTGAGTCTAGCTCCCTAAGCTGAGGTAGATAGAGCGCATACCATAGGTTTTTAGACTTGCTGCGCTTTGCGATGGGTTTGGCGCTCGCCTCATCCGTCGCAGTCTTGGAGGGTCGCTCCTTCGCTAAGTTTTTAGCTCGTGCGGGAAGTTGGATAATCTGAGCGCCAGATTCAGGCGCTATACACAGCAGAGGGAGCTGTGCCTCACTGTCTGGGTCTTTCAAGGTATTGCTCCAGACAGGTCAGGCTTGTTGATAGAGGTTAATATTCGCGCTTAATGAGCGGAAATTGCCCCTAGCCTTAATAACGGTCACTTCAGACTCATTAAAACCTGCATTTTCGGAGTAAGAGTCCTGTATTTTAAGGCGTATTGTAGATTGTGAGTACTCACTATCATGATGCTTAAATAACACCCCGAGAGTGTCTCCTGTGTCCGCTGCAAGCTGTAGGCGGCGCAATACTTTAGTCGGTAACCAGTTCTGCCAGGCCAATACCAGACCGCAATTTTCGGTCTGCAGAGCCTTTTCCATACTCCACAAAGCGTCCTTACAAGAGGTGTCTAGTTTGACCACCAGTACCTGGTCGGTATTAATTCCCGCCTGTACCAAGGCGGGCGCATAAAGCAAATAAGGGGGCGATATCCACAGGATCCATTTCCCTTGTTCAACGATTGAGCGCATAAGCGGAATCAAAAGCTGCAACTCGCCCATGCCCCAGTGAGGTGTGATGACCTCCATTAGGCCTTTTTCGGGCCACCCGCGCCCGGGAAGGATTGCATCTAGCTGCGTAAAACCAGTGCTTCGACCATGCATACCCTGGCCGGCCATATCGCAGCCGCGCCATAGCTTTGGATTGCCTTGTATTAGCTCATCTATGTCGCTAGAGCCCTCACCATGAAGAGCATCTGCCTGTGCTGACTGGTATTGGTTCTGGTATGGCAAATGGGTGTCTGAGTGGTTTTGAATATTAGTCATTATCGGCTCAACCTAAATAGTACTGGATGGATATACAGTATTATAGGCGGCAATTTCCTTAGCGCAATAGAAACTTTGAACTTTCGATAATCGAATGGAGGTTCCATCGCTAATCAATTGTTTTTTCGAGAAAATTAAAGATTCGAAGATAATAGACGTTAAATCTCTTGAGCGTTAAAAGTCATGGAGACGAATATGAGCAAAAAGCCAGATATGATTATGGTTGTTATCACCCTATTCGTAGTGGGGGTGTTGGCTAGCGGCATTGCTCAAAGCGCATTGCTATAGAAATAGATCAGATAGATGCCGCTGCGATAGCGGTATCCAAGCTGAGCAATACCAGTTATAAGATAACAAAAAAAGAAGATGGGCCAAGGACAGGCCGTTATCAGAATTTCGTCCTACGTAGTATCGGGGCGGTATATATTTTTCTCGGTGGCAACCGCATCTAATCGGACATCCCAGCTTTCTACCGGGAAAGAATCGACTAACTGATTTTCGTGTGCGAGACCCACAAGCATCGGGCTGCTGCGGCGATTTAAGATTTTGAAACTGAAAGTACGATCGTAAAAGCCTTTACCCATTCCCAGTCGAAAACAATCCTTATTAAACACAACTAGCGGCACGAAAACCACATCGAAATTGGTTGGAGAGATGACCTCGGATGCTGGTGGTTCCGCTATTCCCCATTTATTTGGTACTAATTCGGTGTCGGCATCATAAGGGGCGAAAGAAACGAATTCGGGATTATCTTGCTGAATGACGGGGAGGAAACAGGATTTCCCCTTGCTTAGAGCTAGGTCGAGCAGCATGCGCGGGTCGATCTCGCCGTCTGCAACCTGATAGAACGCGATACGCTGGGCGACACGGAAGAAGTCCTGATTTCCGAGCATGCTGAACAAGGAGGCCGCGGCGGTCTCTTGTTGCTCGGGGCTCAGCTCCTGACGCTTTTCGCGGAGAGAAGAGCGCAGTGTATCGCGTGTATCAGGCATATGAGATTGATAATGAATTAGGATTAAAAACAGTCAAGCCCCCCGGAACACCGCTACCAAATTTGCCCTGAACCCAAAGGTTCAGGTGGTGGCTCCCGCGATGTATAAGGCTTTCCGACTAGCGGACATGCACAACAACATCTGTCGAGTTGCCTCCGGTGATAAAGATATCGGCTCAAGAACAAGTATTGATTGGCAAATGCTCTAGGGAACTATCGCGTTAAGTATATATCGGGGGGTAACAATAAGAAAAGAGGCCAGAAACCTTTGTCTGTCAGGCTAGGTCGTTGCTGCATCACCTGCAGAGGCAAAGGCATCTCTTGAAAGACAGATGTTTGCGTTAAATCTCTAGCTGACGGCTGTGGGCAATTGCTGAGTCGATCTTGGTTTCTATGCCCTGCACCTGCTGTGCCGTGGAATGGCGGGTTTCATTGATGAGCTGATTCTTGCGCAGCATATCGTGGGTAATGTTCAGCGCTGCCATTACGGCGATCTTTTCGACACCGTGAATGTTTCCACGACCTTTAATCTTGCGCATGTTCTCGTCTAGGTAGCGTGCGGACTTAATCAGAGCCTCCTGGTCGGAGGGCGGGCAATTTACCTGATACTCTTTGTCCATGATTTTTACTTGTACCGATGTACTTTGTTCACTCATTTCATTACCCAAATAATTGTACTTTAAATCAAAACAGCTCTAAGGCCAAAATTCAAAACGGCGCTATGGCTAACGGGCCTATCAATGAAAAATCCCTAGGATTGGTCCATGGCTTTCAGGCGTACGAGTATAGATTCCAGTTTGGATTTGGCATCTTTATTCTTATCCATCAATTGCTTGCGTTCGCTCTGCCAGGAATTCTCCCCGGCTTTCAAGATTTGATTTTCGCGCTTCATGTCAGCGCAGAGGCCGATTAGGTCATCGACTTTCTCGCTCAATGTTAGGAATCTGTCTTCGCTCATCTTGCTGTTTCTCTTATTACTATCTGGCATTCCTAACGGGGTGTTAATTCTCAATGCCCGCAACGCACTATTGGCGTTAGTTTAGGATTTACATTAACAATCCCCTAACTATAGAGCCGAGTTGGAAGGGGGTCAATAATGGAATTGCAAAAATTGTTACTTGGCTCTCTTATAAGACAGCTATATGCTTGTGCGTTGAAATTAAATACAGGTATCCGAGGTTGAAATGAGCAGTAAATATCGTGAAATGAAGCTCCGTCGTAAGGAGCTAATGGCACAGATGGAACCAAATAGCATCGCGTTACTGGCTTCGGCACCACCGCATATGCGTAACGGCGATGCCGAATATCTGTATCGACAGAATAGCGATTTCTACTATCTGACAGGGCTCAAAGAGGAACATGCATTCTTGGCTTTGATACCGGGGCGTAAGCAGGGCGAAGCCGTACTGTTCTGTCAGGGAAAGGACAAGCAGAAAGAGCTCTGGACTGGCATTCTCATGGGTCCCGATGCGGCCTGTGAGGAATTGGAAATCGATGATGCATTTCCAATTAATGATATCGATGACATCTTGCCGGGGCTGATCGAAGGGCGTGATCGCGTGTACTACTCAATGGGCAAAGATGACCAATTCGATAATCAGGTAATGGACTGGGTCAAAGTCATTCGAAACAAGGCAAAGATGGGAGCGCATCCGCCCGGGGAGTTTCTCGTACTCGACCATCTGCTGCATGAATTACGGCTCTTCAAGAGCGCCAGCGAAGTCAAGCTAATGGAGCAGGCTGCTGAGATTTCGGCACAAGGGCACAAGCGTGCTATGGCTTGTTGCAAACCAGGAATTAAAGAATATGAGATGGAGGCGGAGCTGCTTTATGCCTTTGCTCGCAACGGGAGTCGAGCGCCAGCATACAATTCGATAGTTGCGGCGGGAGAGAATGCATGCATCCTACACTACAACGCAAACGATGCCGAAGTAAAAGAAGGCGACCTGATACTTATAGATGCGGGTTGTGAATACGAATACTACGCCTCTGATATTACGCGCACATTTCCCGCCACGGGGAAATTTTCTCCAGAGCAAAAAGCCATCTATGAAATTGTATTGGCGGCGCAGGATGCTGCGATTGATGCGGTTGCTCCTGGCGTTTCTTGGGATGAGCCGCACAATGCTTCGGTCAAAGTTATAACGCAGGGCCTGGTAAAACTAGGGCTGTTGAAAGGGAAGGTGAGTCAACTCATCAAGGACCAGGCCTATCGCGACTTCTACATGCATCGTGTGGGTCACTGGATTGGTATGGACGTACACGACGTTGGGGACTATAAGATAGATGACCACTGGCGGCTGCTTGAGCCAGGCATGGTGACGACCATAGAGCCTGGCATCTATATCTCGCCAGAGAATAAGAAAGTTGATAAACGCTGGCGTGGAATCGGCGTTCGAATTGAAGACGACGTGTTGGTTACCAAGCAGGGGAACAAGATCCTAAGCAAGGGAATACCAAAGACAGTAGAAGAGATAGAGTCATTTATGTCGAGCGCAGCCAATTAGAGGTGGATGGAGTACCAGGTGCAAATATCGAAGCCAGACAATTTTTACGATCTTGTCGTAGTGGGCGGTGGCATGGTGGGCGCAAGTTTTTGTTGTGCACTAGAGCAGGCGCTAGGTGAAACTCCTCTCTCGATTCTGGTTATAGAAGCCATTTCGCCAAATGCTAATTCTGCGAAGCAGTCCAGCTTCGATGCGAGGTCTACTGCTCTCTCGTTTGGTTCGCGAAAATTCCTTGAAGGCATCGGTTTATGGCAAGCGCTAGACGATGCTGTCTCTGCTATCCATGAGATTCAGGTTTCCGACCGCGGACGCCTCGGCTGCGTTGAAATAAATCGAGATGAGCAGGGTGTAGAAGCTCTTGGCTACGTAGTTGAGAACAAACGTCTGGGTCAGGTTCTAAATGCAAGATTGAATGAATCGGGAAAAATAAACCTGCTGTGCCCCGCGCTAGTGTCTTCTGTGAAGGCAACTGAGAAAGGTATGCTGCTTGGTCTGAATCACGGCGATACCGAAACAAGCGTAGATGCATCTCTGGTAGTGTTGGCAGACGGAGGTAAGTCGCCTGTATGTGAACAGCTAGGCATCGAACAATCGATCGAGCGCTATGATCAGCATGCACTCATAGCAAATATTGTTCTCGAGAAGCCACACCAGCACGTCGCGTTCGAAAGATTTACCGACACCGGACCGCTTGCCGTTTTGCCACTGCAGTTGATAGATGGGAAGAATAGAGGGTCTCTAGTTTGGACATTGTCTGTCGAACAAGCAGCGCAGTATAGGGAGATGAACGAAGAGAAACTGCTTCCTCTGCTGCAGGAACGCTTCGGTTATAAGCTCGGGAAAATTCTTGAGATCGGCCAGACGTTTGTGTATCCATTAAGCCTCTCCATCGCAAAGGAACAGGTGCGACCAGGCTTAGCTTTATTAGGTAATGTTGCACATTCACTCCACCCGGTCGCTGGTCAGGGACTGAACCTGGCTCTGAGAGATACGCGGGCTTTAGTCGATGTGCTGATTAACGCGAAGCAGCGGGACCTAGGCCTAGGAGAGATGAATGTATTGCTGGAATACGTAGCGCGCCAGCAAGCAGACCAGGCAACAACTACTCAATTCACTCACAACATCACCAAGTTGTTCTCTAGTAACAATGAGGCGAAGGTATGGCTGCGAAAGTTTGGTCTAGTTGCGCTCGAATTATTGCCGACGTTGCGCCGCTCTCTAGCTGAGCGTGCCATGGGTCTGAGTAAGAGCTGACAAAAAATAGTCCATCCGTGGACATAAGAGGCAAGGTCAGTTACCGGGAACTTGGGTCCATCTGAAATACTATGCGATGGCGTACGTCGTAGGTTTCAATAGCATGTCCATTATTCATCGCAGGAAAATATTTCCAACTACTGATCGCCTGCAGGGCGGCTCGGTCGAAAACTCCTTCAGGCAACGCGTTTATAACTGCAGGGTCGATGACGCTGCCGAACCTATCCACAGTTAATGACAACTCCACGAACCCTTCTAGCCCTCGTTGCAATGCTCGACTCGGGTAGTTCGGTGTTGTGCGTATCAGCGGGGTCATAATGTTGTTCGACATCGGCAGGACGCTTTGAGGTGCTGTATCTATGGCAAGCTCTTCTTTATAAATGTTGATCACAGGCCCGCCAGAATACTCTCGAGCTCTGTTTGGTTCGCTCACGATCGGAACGTTTTCTTCAATGATTGGCTCGGGCCTTTCTTCCTTAATGTCGAGAACAGGATCGAATTCTGGGTCCATAGCATCTAGTATGCGGATTACACTAATAGTCTGCGGCGTATCCGATTCCGTCTCAATTAGAAACGGCATAAAATAAAATAGTAGAAAGGGAATCAGGGCTGCCAAGAGTACTGAGCCATTGGGCTCTCCCTTGGAGAATTAACTAGTTTAGTTGGTGTTATAAAAACAGCACCATGCGATAAAAAGAGCATCTACCGTCCAAAAGCCAAGCAGTATCGTCATCGACTTGAACCGAAGAGAAGGGGTAGGAATATAAAGCTTTAAATCAGTGTGTTAGAGCTGAGTGCGGATTGCCTCAATGCGACTGCGATTTGCGCCCATATCGCTATAGCCAACGCGAGAGGCGGACCTAACTTGGGTCGTATTGTTCGCGGCATCGTACAAGAACTCCACATCATCAACATAGCCCATGAGGCTGCTAGTGAACTCTGCGTAGAGGTAATTGCTCGACTGCTTGACGATATTAGCTCCATCCATAGCGACGAGTATCTGCTGAATCTGGCTTAGGTTCCCGTCTAAGGCTGCGATTGAGTGCTCCTCGCTGCTTTCGTAACTCGATACGCAGTTTGGTGATTCAGGGCAGGCAATTAGTCGACCATCTCTAACGCCGATATCTTGCGGGGGCTCTCCTGCACAGGCGGAGAGAAAGGGGAGCAGGGCGAGTAGTGATTTTTTCATGATTCGAACTCTCTAGTTTCAATTTTCGGAGGCCGTTGAAACAAGCCGAACCCCCGATGTTAATAAGTAAACCCTTAACCTATAACCGTCATACCTAACCATTCGGCTATCAGAGCGGGTTTGTCTTGGCCTTCAATATCAATGGTCACGTTGTGCTTAATCAAATAGTGATTGGGTTTCTTCTCTTCACTGCTGACAAGCTGGAATCGAGCGCGAATCTTGCTGCCAACTTTTACGGGATTTATGAAGCGCACTTTGTCCAATCCGTAGTTGATCCCCATTACCGCGTTCTCGAGCTTAATTCCGCCATTTTCTGCGCTAAGCATGCTCATCATTGAAAGCGTGAGAAAACCATGGGCAATAGTGGTGCCGAATGGAGTCTGCGCGGCTCGCTCTGGATCGATATGAATATACTGATGATCACCAGTCGCATCGGCAAATTTGTTAATTCTATCCTGATCTATTTCAATCCATTCGGTGACACCAACTTCTTGGCCTAGGTAATTATTGATCTGATCGACGCTGACAATATTGCTCATTTTGAATCTCCACTCTTGATACGGGTTCTGTAAATCACCATAAGCGCAGCAGTCTAGCAGTAAATCTGAAATCCCGAAACAAAGGGTCCTAGACTCGATAAGAGGCCCCTTGGGAATACGCCTTACAGAGCCTATAATAGGTCGCTATGTCTGATGCCCAAATCAACGAGTTCGATATAGTCATAGCCGGCGCAGGAATGGTTGGGGCCAGTCTTGCTTGCTTACTTGCCGAGTCTTCGCTGCGCATCGCATTGATAGACCGCAACCCTCTTGTCCAAAGCAAGGATAACGATAGCCCAGAACTTCCTAGTGATAAGTTTGACCCTCGGGTCAGCGCAATCAGCCAGGCATCGCAGCAACTTTTTCGGCAGCTTGGAGTCTGGGAGGACATGAAATCTGCCCGCGTCTGTAACTACAGTGCCATGGAAGTCTGGGATGCTGAGGGTACAGGCTCGATTGGTTTTTCGGCAGCCGAGATCAATCAGCCTGAGCTAGGTAACATCGTAGAGAATTCGATCATCATCGCAGCGCTACACAAGCGGATTGCGCAGCTTGAAAATGTTTTTCCAATAACGCCATTCTCCATAGAGTCATTCGAGCACATTGAGCGTGAAGATGGCTCAATTGTAAAACTAAATGCCGACGATGGGCAGGCAATTCGCGCATCACTGGTCATTGCCGCGGACGGTGCAAACTCGAAGCTAAGAGCGCTGGCCAATTTCGAGTGCCGGGAATGGAACTACGAGCAGCACGCACTTGTAACTACGGTGCGTACACAGCGGCCACATAACAACATTGCACTCCAACGTTTCATGGAAACAGGCCCGCTCGCCTTCTTGCCGCTGCGTGCGACGACAGAGGATGACGCTCAGTATTTCTGCTCAATCGTCTGGTCGATGCCGCCAGACCAGGCAGAGCGGGCTATGTCTTTGAGTGAGAATGAATTCAATGCAGAACTTGCTGCGGCGTTAGAGTCTAAGCTCGGCGCTATTGAGTGGAGCGACAAACGCTTCGTGTTTCCTCTCAGACAACGTCATGCCCTCGACTATGTGAAAAAAAGTATTGTGCTTGTGGGTGACGCCGCCCATACGATGCATCCTCTAGCGGGCCAAGGTGTGAATCTGGGCCTGTTGGATGCGAAGGCGCTGGCAGAGGAATTGCAGCGTGGTGTCGCGGCAGGTCGATCTGTCGCTGATCCTACCATATTGCTTCGCTACCAGCGTCGGCGCAAAGGTAACAATCTCTCGATGATGTGGCTGATGGAGGGGCTCAAGCGGATTTTCGCACAACAAGATCTCAGCATACGCTGGTTACGTAACATCGGAATGAACGCAGCAGATAAGGTGACGCCGATTAAGAATCAGATGATACGCAAGGCAATGGGACTTGATAGTTAAGTAGCATCTGATTTTCTTCGAGACCTAATTATTGCCCTTCCCTCGTGAACAACTAAGCATGCCATTAATTATTATTTGCAGATGATCCTCTATTAGTTTTTCCACCTGCGCATCATCAGTCGAGCCGCATTTCTCAGGTCAGTTCTGATGAATGACAGCGGCGCCTATCAAGCCAGAATTTCTCAGAGTTACAATCCCGTATAGCAGTGTCCGCATTAAAAATATCGGTCTCATCAGAGGCGGCCTCAAAGCCAACGACGAGGTATTCATTGTCACCGAAGAGTTCTATCAGATTGTCGTATTCGAGTAGGGTGTGGATCACCTGCGACGAAGTATCGTTCGGTGCTGTTGTCGAATGGTATGGCCTTGCCTGTCAGCATCGCTGTGAGCAGGAGCGCTGCGGACCCTACGATGATTGAAATTCGATTGGCTCTAGTAAACCTTGCCTAAGCCTTGATAAGAGCTGTGATCCTGAAACCCCTCACTCACAGTAGGACTTATCTGTACCGTTTATTGTTTTTCTAGACTAGCGGAGAAGGCACTCCACCAACTTCGTGGGTTAGTGTAATACCTGATGTGAACCGCGTAAAGTTAACACTGTTAATAAAATCATTTAGATTTCAAATTCAAAAAACTCTATATATAAGAATTTCTTATGAAGATTTCTTAAAGTCAGTCGATACTACTTTTGTGCGAAAATTCGGGCCAAATCGGAGCCAGAGCACTTCAGGGAGTAATCATAGTATGTCAAAGGAATCTAATTTCCCGTTTGATCTGGATCTCAGTACTTTAGATACAAGCAGTATTACTAATATTCTGGGCGATATTGAAATGCACATGCCCCTCATGCAAAGTGAGGGTGATGTGACGCAATTACTGCAGGTAAAAGACTTTTTCGAGTCCGAACTTAAGGTTGAGCGCCGCCTCCACTGACCCTAGTAACCCCCGTAAAATGGCCTTCTAGAGCGGGTTTTCGACTCGTCGAATAACTGTGTACTCCCCACCTTGCTTGGTTTATGCTCCTATGCCTGTATCTACCACTTATCCTTAAAAATAAGTGCTTTCAGATAGATTTTCCAGTTAAAAGCCATTATTAACGATACTCGGTAGGATCAACACTAGGAATTCACATAAAAGGGTCATCATTATGAAATCCGTATTATCTTTGCTCGCAATATGCAGCTTAGTCTGCAGTAGCGCTCAGGCGCTAGATATGGCCGCTCTAGAAAGAGCGATGGCAAATTCTGATCGCCCAGCAGCGGATAAAGAAAGAGACGCCAGCCGTCAAGCTCCAGCTGTATTGGATTTTTTTGGCCTGGAAGCAGGAATGACTGTACTGGATGTTAATGCATCCGGTGGCTGGTACACAGAAGTCCTATCCTACGCAGTAGGATCTAACGGCCAGGTACTTATGCAGAACCGTCCCGGCGGTCGATCTGCAGAGGCAGCGACTGCTAGAGCGGGCCGACTTGCTAATGTAGATGAGTGGCTAACTGATATTTCCGATATCTCAGCGAACTCAGTGGACTTTGCAATCACGGCATTGAACTTCCATGATTTTCACAATTCCAATCCTGCGGCTGCTCAAGGCATTTTGGGGCAGGTTATGGGTGCACTAAAATCCGGTGGAATATTGGCTGTGATTGATCACGAGGGTACACCCGGTGCGGACAATGTAACTCTGCATAGAATCGCGTTCGATGACGCTGTTAAGGCAGTGCTAGAATCTGGTTTCGTATTGGCAGGTGCTAGTGACGTGCTAGACAACGACGCAGATAATCATTCGGTTGGTCCATTCGATCCATCATTGGCGCGCAATACTGATCGCATCGTACTTAAGTTCATGAAGTTATAGCTTAGAAACTAAAGTTCAGTAGCTATTGTTCGATTAGCTATAGTTTATAAATGTAGTAGTACGAAACTTTACTAATTTATAGCAAGATAAAAAGTGAAGGGTCTTGGTGCTAACTAAGACCCTTTTTTTATTCCTAGTTTGAATTCTAGTCTGAGTGTAGTTTGGAAAAGCAAGATCCTCAAAACCCCATTAAGAAATTCCTTTCGGTATTTCAATATAGTGGTGTCGCTCTAAAGATCGTCTGGAGTACCAGTGCGAAGCTCACGATCGCAATGGCCCTAACGACCCTGGTGTCCGGTTTCCTCCCGGCGTTGATTGCTTCTGTGGGCGGACTATTCGTCGACGTAGTTTCCAATGCCTTTCAAGATGATGGCAGCAACGCAGAACAATTGCGCAGCGATGCACTTTACTATGTGTTTCTGGAAGCTGGGTTAGTTGTGTTGATGACGGGCGCCCAACGTATCAGCACGGTTTGCCAATCCATATTGCGCGTATTATTGGGCAACAAGATCAACGTAATGATTCTTGAAAAGGCTCTTACTCTCGAGCTAGCTCACTTCGAAGATGCGGAGTATTACGACAAGCTTGTTCGTGCTCGTCGTGAAGCATCAAGTAGACCACTTAGCCTCGTTATAAAGACGTTCGATTTATTCAGGGATGTGATCGCTCTTACTACAATTGGTATATGGCTTTTTCAATTCTCTCCTTATGCAGTATTACTACTTGGCCTAGCTGGCGTTCCTGCATTCCTTGCTGAGGCGAAATTTTCAGGCGAGGCATTTCGGATACACCGTAGGCGTTCAGCCGAACGACGTATGCAGATTTATCTAGAAATGGTGCTGACGCGCGAAGATGGGGTTAAGGAGGTAAAGCTCTTGCAGTTGGGTAGGTTGTTCCTAGAACGTTACGTGGATATCTTTCGCAACATCTATAAAGAAGATAGATCTCTGGTTCTAAGAAGAGGTTTCTGGGGATATATTCTAGGACTGTTTGCCAGCGCGGCGTTCTATTTCGCCTATGGCTGGGTAGGCTTTGCTGCCATCGCGGGCGCCATCACTATCGGGCAGATGACGATGTACATCGCACAATTCCGCCTTGGCCAGAATTCAGTTACAAACAGCCTGACCTCGATAAATGGTATGTATGAAGACAATCTCTACCTGTCGAATCTTACTGAATTCTTGGAGCACAAGGTACCGGAGCATACGGGAGATAAGACGCAGGGTCCTGACCCTGCCGATGGAATTCGCTTCGAGAATGTTAGTTTTTCCTATCCCGGCGCGCAGACGCCAGCCTTGAACTGCGTCAATTTGCATATCATCCCCGGCGAGAGTCTAGCGATCGTAGGTGAGAATGGTAGTGGCAAGACCACGCTGATTAAATTGCTTACTCGCCTGTATGCTCCAACCGAGGGACGAATACTCGTCGATGGATTGGATCTGCAAGAGTGGGACCTTGATACCATCCGTGAAAAGGTTGGAGTGATATTTCAGGACTTTGCTCGTTACCAATTGATTGTTGGCGAGAATATTGGAATTGGCGATGTTGATAGCATCGGTGAAGACGATCAAATTTCCGAAGCGGCACGCAAGGGTATGGCTGAAGCATTCGTGAAAGATCTGCCACACAAATACCAGACGCAACTTGGCACTTGGTTCAAGGACGGACAGGAATTGTCCGGCGGTCAGTGGCAAAAAATCGCGTTGTCTCGTGCCTTCATGCGCAGCAAAGCGGATATATTGATTTTGGATGAACCTACGGCGGCTATCGATGCGCGAGCCGAGGCTGAAATTTTTGCGCACTTTGGTGATCTAACCGACAATCGAATTTCAATTATTATTTCTCATCGATTCTCAACTGTACGCATGGCTAATCATATTATCGTGTTAGAAAAGGCGGAGATTATGGAGCAAGGCAGCCATCAACAGTTACTTGATCTCGATGGGCAGTACGCTACCTTGTTTAATCTGCAAGCAAAGGGTTATCAATAGACATGGAAAGCCCATCCCTCTATCTATTCGTTGGCTTTCTCGCCTGCTTACTAGGCACTATTCCATTCGGACCGATCAATTTGGCGGTAGTAAAGACAACTATCGACTACGACCGCCGCAGTGGTATCGAGATTGTATTCGCTGCCTCAATAATCGAGAGTCTGCAGGCGTTGATTGCCATATGCTTCGGTGCGCTAATTAGCTCTTTCCTCGATGAAAATGTCTTCGTTAAATTTTTCTTGGCATTTATTTTTCTAGTCTTAGCCATTTTTATATTTACCCGTAAATCAAAGCCCACTCTGGAGAAAAGAAAAAATAGGCCGGTATCATTTTTTCGAAACGGGCTAATAATTTCTGTGCTGAATCCTCAGGCCGTACCGTTTTGGGTCTTCGCATTGGCGACGATCAGTCAGTACTTCGATTTTCAATATATGGGCCTGACTCTGGCCGGGTTTCTGCTTGGAGTATTCATTGGCAAGTTGGTCGCGTTGTACGGCTTTGTTGTAGCGAGCACTTATTTGAAAACCCGGCTACAAGAAAGCAGTACTCTAGTTAATCGCTTGCTGGCAGGTATATTGCTATTTATTGGTTTAAGTCAGGGATGGAACGCGGTAAATTCCTTAGTAGTCTGACAAGAGCTCTTTCAAGCGAATGCCTAAATCTCAGCAGTCCAATAAGAAAACCTCCGGAACCCCAGACCCAGTGAAGTTTGGGAAGGATCTGCGAGGCATCGTCAGAGTGCGGACTCGTCTCGCTGTCTGCTTCTGGACTCTACCGGTGTATGTTGTGGCGATCTGGATGCTGCTTAAAAATGGGCGTAGCATTGATTCTATGATGTGGATCTACATGGTTGTCTATGCTGGTTTTGCGATCGACATGTCGATGAGAAATTGCCCTAACTGTCGCAAACAATTTTATGTAAAGAGCATTTTCCTAAATTTGCTAACCAAGCAATGCGTGCATTGCGGACAGACGTCGGCTCCTACCGAATCTCCTCCGAAAGACTAGAACGCTCCTAAGACTGCTAATTTCCTTGGCGCATCATGCGCAGGAGCTCAATTAGCCTAGGTGGCTGGCCGGTTCGCAGCACGCCCATGCGATAGACTTTGCCGGAAAGCCAAAGAACGAAGACGATGCTAAGAAGTAACACGATGGTGGTGCCAACCACATCGATAAGTGGATGATCGGCAGCTGGGCGATTAATCATAAGGTAGGGTGTGAATAGGGGGAACCAGGACATGATTCGAACTATCGTATTGTCGCGGATCGCGAACCACAAACACCATCATCGCGAGTGGGATCAACTGAACCATGATCACAGGCATCATCAGTTCACCTAACGTCACTGAGGCGAGCAACACTTCAATGATGCGATGCGATTCGATTTCTCTTCTATCGGGTTGCTTATCAGGTACTGAGCGCTCTGCATCAAGGATATAAACATCAGATACACGAAACCGATCGGCGAGAGTTACCGGAAGGTGTCTGCTACGCTGACGTACTCTTTTCCAAAGAGGTCGCGTAAAGAAGCAGGGGTAAAAGGCTATAGCAAGAACGAAAAAAGGGAAGAGCAATGCTCTTCCCTTTTCCGTACACCTCGAATCAGGTGCAATCCTGCCAAGCTCTATCAGAGCCAGTTGTACATGATGATACCGGCAACCGTACTGCAGACTAGGAAGTACGGCAGCGCCATATAGACCATGCGACCATAGCCTAGTCGAATTCGCGGAGCGATTGACGACATTAGTAAGAACAGGAATGCAGCCTGGCCATTTGGTGTGGACATGCTTGGGATACCCGTTCCCATTACCACGGCGACTGACTGAGCCTCGAAGATTTCTCGAGTCATTAAGCCTTGCTCCATCAATGGCGTGATCTGATTCATGTAGATCGTTGCTACAAACACATTGTCACTGATGGCGGATAAGAAGCCGTTGGTAAGGAATACCATGAAGACCTGCTGGCTCCCTTCCATCTCCAATACCCAGTTCATGACTGGAGTGAACATCTCTTGGCTATTGATCATAGCGACGATGACGTAGAACACTACTAACAGTGATGCGAAAGGAAGTCCTTCCGTAAAAGCCTGTCCTATTGAATGCTCGTCGGTAACGCCGATCATCGATGAGGCAAGGATGATAACAGCTAGTCCGATAAGTCCGATCTCTGCAAGGTGAAGAGATAGGGCAATAATCATTAAGATCGCTACTACTAACTGAAAGTAGATTACCAAGGTGTCTCCCCTGGTGGCTTTCGCTTGTAGCTTCTCATCTTCATCCGCCAGGATTTTCCTCACGGCAGCTGGCAGCTCAGCACCATAGCCAAACCAACCCACCTTCTCTAAAAGGAAACAGGTAAGTACGCCGGCGATAAGTGTTGGGATCGTAGCGGGTCCAACCATTGTGGCGAATGTAACGAAGTCCCATTCGGCCGCGCTGCCGATAACGATATTCTCGGGCTCGCCCACTAGCGTGCATACACCGCCGATGGCCGTGCCAATAGCGCCATGCATTAGAAGCCCGCGCAGGAACGCGCGGAAACCATCGAGGTCTTCACGGTGCAAGTCTTCAATGTGATTATCTTCGTCATCTGTCGGATCGTCAGCATAGCCAATTTTCGAAACCACTTTGTCATAGACATCATAGAAGGCTGTGGCGAGAGCTATGAGAACGGCTAGAATCGTCAGAGCATCTAGGAAGGCAGACAGTACTGCGACGACAATAATGGTGGTGACATTCATTATCACGCGGGACTTGATGCCCAGTAGCACCTTGTTCATGAACTTAAACAGCATCTCTCTCAGGAAATGCACACCCGCCACCATAAAAATAACCAGTAGGATTACGGGTAGGCCATGCTCAACCTCTTCGTAGACATGGTGGGTGTCGGTGAGCTGCATCACCAGCACCTGTATCGCTAGCAGGCCGCCCGGTTGCAGCGGGAAGCATTTTAGCGCCATGGCGAGTGTGAAAATGAACTCGAAAAGAATTATCCAAGAAGTAATTAGTGAGCCAAGCGCGAAGTAAAAAACAACGTTCAATACAAGAGCCGCTAATACGGCTTGCTTATACCAAACAGGCGTGTTCCCTAGAAACATCGCGAGTGGCGTATCGGGGTAGTGGTGAGTTGCTGATGAGGACATCTAATGCTTCCTTTTTTTATAGATTTTCGAGCGCTCTACATGCGCCGGTGTCAAATATACTGGTCTTGGGGGCACTTTGCTAAATTTTTCGTAAGATTATGAACTTTTTCGCGTTAGGGTTGGATTCGGCCTTACGCAGTTGCTAGTACGATAGGATTATCATTGTTCAAGAGTGTTTTTTTGGAGGAATAGTGGCTCGCGTGGTCTTAGAGCCAGATTTTCTATTCCTCGCTTAGGAACGTATCGATCTTCTCGGCTACTAGTCTCCCCTCATCGATAGCGCGAACCACCAGTGATTGTCCGCGGCGGCAATCGCCTGCTGCAAACACCTTCGCCTTGGATGTTTGAAAATCGCGATACTCTGCTTTGTAATTAGAGCGCCGATCGAGTTCTAGGCCTAAGGATTCACTAAGATAGTGCTCCGGCCCTAAGAATCCCATGGATAGGAGGATTAGGTCGGCTTCCCAGAACTGTTCACTGCCAAGGACCTCATTGAATTTCTCATCGACATTCACCGTGTTGATGCCCTTTAGGCGTCCATCGGCATCCCGCACGATCTCTTTTCCAGAGATTGAATACACTCTAGGATCATTGCCGAATTTCTCGGCGGCTTCCTGATGGCCATAATCTACTCTGTAGATTTTGGGCCATAGAGGCCAGGGGTTGTCGTCTGTTCGATCGAGTGGGGGTATGGACATGATCTCGAAATTCACTAATGACTGACAGCCGTGTCGTAGGGAGGTGCCTATACAGTCAGTACCGGTATCACCGCCACCGATGACGATGACTTTCTTGCCCTTCGCACTTAGATAGTTGTCGTCTTCTAGATTCGAATCCAAAAGGCTCTTCGTGTTCTTGTGCAAGAACTCCATCGCTAGATGAATGCCCTCGCCTTCACGGCTTGGGATGTTAAGGTCGCGCGCGGTAGTAGCGCCGGTCGCTAATAGTAGTGCATCGTTGTCGTTCAATAGCTGTTCAACATCAACGCCATTCTCGCCACTGCCGCCTACATCGGCATTGGCGACAAAATTAATACCTTCTTCTGCGAGTATGTTCACGCGCCTATCGACGACGTCCTTCTCTAACTTCATGTTGGGGATGCCATACATCAGCAATCCGCCAATGCGGTCGTCTCTCTCATAGACGGTGATGTTATGTCCCGCAAGGTTCAGCTGCGCGGCTGCTGCCAGTCCTGCAGGGCCTGAGCCGATGATCGCTACCTTCTTATCGCTACGCTGCTGTGGAGGGTTCGCTACTACCCAGCCATTCTCGAAACCCTTATCCGCTATTGCGCACTCGATGTTCTTGATTGTTACTGCGGGCTCGTTAACGCCGAGGACGCAGGCTCCTTCGCAAGGTGCAGGACAAACCCGTCCGGTGAATTCTGGGAAGTTATTGGTTTTATGTAGACGATCTAGGGCTTCTTTCCAGTGGCCCTTGTAGATCAGATCGTTCCACTCAGGAATTAGGTTGTAGACCGGGCAGCCTTCTTCGGATTGGCAAAAGGGCACGCCACAGTCCATGCAGCGAGCACCCTGACTGTTCAGGAGTTCGTCGTTGTGGCTTGTGTAAATTTCCTCATAGTCCAGCAACCGGTCCATCGCATTGCGATAAGGCTCGGTCTGGCGAGTAAATTCCTTAAATCCTGTTGGCTTTCCCATTTAGCTCTAACCCTTTCTACTACCTTCTGTAACGGCGTATTGCGTGCTACATAATTATTCTAATTATTTAGCGACTATACGGCGTTGTCTAAAACCCGCTTGTAATCCGTTGGCATAACCTTGGCGAAATGGCACAGGTTCTGTTCCCAATTGTCGAGGATTTTTTTAGCTACCGGCGAATCGGTATACAAGAAATGCTTCTTGATCATCGCTTTCAATTCCAGAATATCGTCGATGGAGACGAGCGCTTCGAGTTCGAAGGTCCCTGTATTGCACTGCTCTGGAAAATCGCCTTCTGGATCCCAGACATAGGCGATACCACCGCTCATGCCGGCGCCAAAATTTCTACCAGTCTTGCCTAAGATGACGACGCGACCGCCAGTCATGTATTCACAGCCGTGATCGCCGATTCCTTCGACAACTGCTACGGCACCGCTGTTTCTTACGGCGAATCGCTCAGCGACGACACCTCTGAAATATGCCTCGCCAGCGGTTGCGCCATACAGGTTCACGTTGCCCGCGATAACACTCTCTTCAGCCTTGAAGCTGGAATTCTTCGGAGGATAAACGATGATCTTGCCGCCGGAGAGGCCCTTGCCGACGTAGTCGTTGGCGTCGCCTTCTACGGTTAGGGTAATACCTTTAGCTAGCCAAGCGCCTAAACTCTGTCCAGCGGAACCATTGAGTTTAATGTTGATAGTATCTTCGGGCAGCATGGCCTCTTTCCAACGCTTCGCTACCTCATTTGACAACATGGTACCAACAACCCGATTCGTGTTGATGATTTTAGTCTCAATATCGACCTTGTCGCCCGTCTCCAGCGCCAACCTAGATAGACGAATTAATTCGTTATCCAGCGCCATGTCGAGGCCGTGGTCCTGTTCCATAGTCTTATAAAATTCAGTGTCCTCAAAGACGACCTTGGCTGGCTGTAGCATGTTGCTAAGGTCTAGGCCATCCGCCTTCCAGTGGTCGATAGCATCGTCGGCCTTCAAAAGGTCTACCCGTCCGATCATTTCATTGACGGTCCGAATGCCTAGCTCCGCCATGATGCTGCGCATATCTTCAGCAACCATGAACAGGTAGTTAACCACGTGCTCGGGTTTTCCCTTAAATTTGGCGCGCAGTTCGGGATCCTGAGTAGCGATTCCAACTGGGCAGGTATTGAGGTGACACTTGCGCATCATGATGCACCCTAGAGTGATCAGTGGCGCGGTTGAGAATCCATATTCTTCTGCGCCGAGTAATGCTGCAATGGCGATGTCACGCCCGGTCTTCAATTGACCGTCGGTCTGCAGGGTGACACGAGAGCGCAAATTGTTCATAACAAGCGTCTGGTGGGTTTCTGCCACGCCTAATTCCCAAGGCAGGCCTGCATGCTTAATAGAGGTAAGAGGAGATGCCCCAGTGCCGCCGTCATGTCCGGCAATGACGAGGTGATCGGTCTTCGCCTTGGTTACACCGGCTGCGATCGTGCCAACACCAACTTCGGCAACCAGCTTCACGCTAATACGCGCTTCGCGATTCGCATTCTTCAAGTCATGAATCAGCTGAGCGATGTCTTCTATCGAATAAATGTCGTGGTGAGGCGGCGGACTAATGAGTCCCACGCCAGGGGTAGAGTGACGAATACGCGCGATTTTCTCATCGACCTTTCCGCCAGGAAGTTCTCCGCCTTCACCAGGCTTAGCACCCTGCGCGATCTTAATTTGTAATTCGTCGGCGTTCGTTAGATACCAAGCGGTAACACCGAATCTTCCCGAGGCGACCTGCTTGATAGCCGAGCGCTTCGAATCGCCATTGGAGAGCACATCAAAGCGTTGGGAATCTTCGCCGCCCTCTCCCGTATTCGATTTACCGCCCATGCGGTTCATCGCAATCGCCAGTGTTTCGTGGCTCTCTGCAGAGATCGAACCGAAGCTCATCGCGCCCGTTGCGAATCGCTTTACGATCTCGCTAGTAGGCTCAACTTCGTCAATCGAAATCGCCTTGCTAGGGTCGCTGTTGAATTTTAGCAGGCCTCTGAACGTGCAACGCCGCGTTGCGTCTTCGTTTGAGAATTTCGCAAAGGCCGCATAGGCTTCCGTGCTGTTTGTGCGTGCCGCGATTTGTAAGTTCGCAATAGTGTCCGGGTTCCACATGTGTGCTTCGCCACCGGAGCGCCAGTGAAAATCTCCCGGATTCGGAAGTACAGGAATACGGTCGCTGTCGCGCTTTGGAAAGCCCAAAGCATGGCGACGCTCTGTTTCTTGCTTAACTACGTCGAAGTTGACGCCTTGTACTCGTGAAGCTGTGCCGGTAAAACAACGCTGGATGACATCGTCCGCCAAGCCAACGGCCTCGAAAATTTGTGCGCCCTTATAAGAATGTAGCGTCGAGATGCCCATCTTCGCCATGACTTTCAATATACCCTTAGCCACGCCTTTCTTGTAACCTGCAACTAGAGCGTCCTCATCGGCGAACAATGCGCCGAGAAAGCCTTCCTGCTGAGCTTGCCACAGAGCCTCGAAGGCGAGGTAAGGGTTAATGGCATCCGCACCATAACCAGCTAGCAGGCAGTGATGATGTACTTCTCTCGCCTCGCCAGTTTCTATTATCAAACCGATCTGCGTTCGCTTGCGCACCTTGATCAGGTATTGGTGCACGGCACCACAGGCGAGTAACGCGCTAAGAGGAGTCCGTAAGGCGGAAGTAAGTCGGTCGGAAACTATGACGAAAGCAAAGCCGTCATCAATCGCTGTTTCAGCCTCCGCGCAGATACGATCTAAGGCGTTCTCGAAGCCGTTTTCTTCGCCACTGTCGAAAGTACTATCAATCAACTTCGTCTTCATGCCGCGATAGTTCATGTCGCGAATATCAGTCAGCTGTTGATTGGACAGGATTGGGTGATCGAGGCTTAGGCGGTGTGCCTGTTCGGGAGTGGTTTGTAATAGATTGCCTTCCGGGCCGATAAAACAGCGAAGCGACATAACAATCTCTTCACGAATCGAGTCGATAGGGGGATTTGTAACCTGTGCAAACAGCTGCTTGAAATAATCGTAAATCATCCGGGGCTTGTCGGAGAGACAAGCAAGTGCCGAGTCATTTCCCATGGAGCCGAGTGGATCGCGCGACTCAGTGACAAGAGGTATCAACATGAACTGCATCGTCTCTGTGGTGTAACCGAAAGCCTGCATGCGTTGTAGAACATTTTCGCCGTCTAAGGAGCGCGCGGCACTGCCGCTAGCTAAGTGGCCAAGTGTAACTTTTTGCTCGGCAAGCCACTCGCCATAGGGTCTCTTACTGGCAATCGTGCTCTTTACTTCTTCGTCGGGAATTAGGCGTCCTTCTTCGAAGTCTAGTAAAAACATCTTGCCGGGTTGCAGGCGACCTTTTAGTTTTACATTTTCGGGATCGACATGCACCACGCCAACTTCTGAGGCCATGATGACCTTGTCGTCATGGGTTACGTAGTAACGGCTCGGACGTAGTCCGTTGCGGTCAAGCACTGCACCTATATAGTGGCCATCCGAGAACACGATGGATGCCGGTCCGTCCCAAGGCTCCATCAACGCGGAGTGGTATTCGTAGAAGTCTTTCTTAACCTGAGCCATGTTTGTGTCGGACTGCCAGGCTTCGGGAATCATCATCATTACTGAGGCAGGTAACGATCGACCCGACATAAGCATGAATTCCAACACAGCATCGAAGCTGCCCGAGTCCGAGCAGTCGTCATCAATAACTGGGAAAATAGTTTTGAGCTTGTCGCCAAAAACATCTGTTTTGGCCTTACCCTGACGAGCTACCATCGAATTGACGTTGCCACGAAGAGTATTGATCTCACCGTTGTGACTCATGAAACGATTCGGCTGCGCTCTATCCCATGAGGGGAAAGTATTGGTACTAAAGCGTGAGTGCGCCATCGCCATATGGGTTTCGAAATCGGGATTCGTAAGGTCGCCATAAAAAGGAAATAACTGTCCAGGGGTTAGCATGCCCTTATAGACGATGACTTTAGTGGACAGGCTGCAAGCGTAAACTTGCTTCGCCTCTGTTAAGGAAGTGTCCTGTCGCAGGCGATGTGTAAATCGCTTGCGAATAACGTAGAGCTTTCTTTCGAACTGTTCTTGATCCAGATCTGCACCGGCGGCTATAAAGAGCTGCTCGATTCTTGGCTGTGCCATTAGCGCGGCAGGTCCTACATCGGCACCCTTGGCATCTATGGGTACTTCTCTCCAGCCGACAAGGGACTGGCCTTCTTCGGCGATAATTTGATTAATCACCTCGCGGCAGATGTGTCTTTCTTCGTCTACTTGCGGGAGGAATATGTTGCCCACCGCGAATTGACCCGCATCGGGCAGGTCGGTATCGAACTCGGTTTTTGCCACCTTATGAAAGAAGCTACTCGGCAGCGCCATCAAGATACCCGCGCCATCGCCGCTATTCGCTTCGAAGCCACAGCCCCCGCGGTGATCCATGCGAGAATTAAGGTGATAAGCGTCCAGCATTATCTGGTGGCTAGGTTGTCCCTTTATGTTTGCAACGAATCCTACGCCGCAGGAATCTTTTTCCTGAGATGGGTCATAGAGTCCTGTTTTTTCAGGATACCCAAACTTCAGAGGGATTCGGTTTTCGTTGCTCATAGTCACTAGTTTCTCGTGCAGTAGTCGCTACTCAGTTCTTTTCCTATTCCGCAACTTTCTCCCCCATCGAGACAGGGTCTCTCGGGTCGCAAGGCGGTACTACGCTGCTGAATTTGATCAGAGGTTCTCTAATATAGGTCCTGACTATTCAATCTGCTCCCCTGTATGCGAGTAACTGAGCGAAGCTTGAGCTCTGCAGAAAGGGCCGAACACAATACCATCGCATCAGAATATGTCAAGATCGACGGGGCCTAGAGCTCGATCATATTGGCAGCATATTGTCATAATGTGGGCAGTTTAATCTAAGTGGGCCCTGCGCAAAATAATGAGTTAGCGGTAGGAAGGGGAGCGGGATATTCCGGCGAGTTTTGGCTTGCTGTAGGTATCTGCTAGTCAATACAGGAGAGTTCCGCGGCGGACATTCGCAAAATCCGCTGAAACGACCAAAATACATGCTGTTCACGGTTTTCGATTGCTTGATAAAAAGCAATAGGTGATTTATTCTAACCAGCGCTAACTACTTAATAATAAAACAATTTATGCGAATAGTTCTCATTTAGATTAAATAATTCAAAGTCAGAATTCCTGTCCACATTACGGAGGCGAATGTAAATCGTGAATCCAAAACTAACCCGTAGACGCTTTATCAAAGGGGTAATAGCCTCTGGTGCAGCTGCCACTTCAACCACAATCTGGTACTCGGCCAATGGCCAGTCAAGACCTGCTGGTGCAGTGGAACGTATGATCAGAATAAACATAAACGGCCAGATGCGTAACGTAGACGTGGCTCCGCAGGAGACACTTGCATCTACCTTGCGCTATAAGCTAGGTCTTACGGGCACGAAGCTAGGATGTAATCGCGGCGAATGTGGCGCGTGTACCGTTCTTGTTGACGACGTCCCAAGCTATGCCTGTTCAGTGCTGACGCACTCAGTAAAGAATATGCGAGTCGAATCAGTAGAGGGTCTAGAAGCGGCCAACGGTGATCTCCACCCTGTGCAACAAGCCTTTGTGGATGAGCTTTCTCCACAATGCGGTTATTGCACGCCAGGTCAGGTCATGTCCGCTGTAGGTTTACTGCGTTCTAACCCCAACCCAACGAGAGAAGAAGCACGACAAGGCATGGCAGGCAACATCTGCCGCTGTGGTTCTTATGATTCTTACCTTAACGGCGTCATGCGCGCAGCACAAATAGGATAATCAACATGGCTTATATGCATATTGGTAAAGATTTTGTTCCACCAGATGTGCCTGGCAAGGTTACAGGCCGCATTAAGTACGCTGAAGACTATGCTCGAGATGGCATGGTGTACGCCCGTTTACTGACTAGCCCCGTTCCTCACGGTCGAGTTGTCGATATTGACGCCTCTGAAGCTCTTGCGATGGCAGGTGTGTTCGGCATTTTAACAGCTGACGACGTCTATCCAGATGGAGAACCACAGAGCCCGGGTCTTAAAGTTTTAACGAATGAACCTACTCTTATGGGTGAGCCTATTCTTGCAGTAGCAGCTATTGATGAGAAAACTGCCGAGGATGCTATCGCAGCAATTTCGCTGACAATCGAAAGATTACCTTTTGTCCTAGATCCACTGGACAGCCTTCAAGAAGGTGGAGCCAACGCTTACAATGGCGGCAACACTTTCATCTTCAGAGAGGGTTTCGCAGAAGAAAAATGGACTGCAGACCAGGTTGCTAGCTTTAGAAGTGGTAACGAGCCAACGGCTGAAGCACTTCAAAGCTGGGAATACGGCGATCTTGCAGCAGGATTTGCTGCTGCCGATTTCGTACATGAAACTACTTTTTCAACTGCAGGCTATCCACATATGTCCATGGAGCCAAGAAGCGCCATGGCCTATTGGGAAAATGGTAAATGTTTTCTACACGGCACTTCCCAGAGCTTGAGCGCAATCGCTGAGCCTATGGCAGCAATCGTGGGTGTGCCTCTGGAAGACTTCGTCTTCATCAATGAGGCAACCGGTGGTGGTTTTGGCCAGCGAGCTCGTGCAGGAAGTATCCCGAGCATGGCGATTCCAGCCAAACTCTCACAGAAAATCAATCGCCCGGTGATGATGCGTGTAACGCGTGAAGAAGAATTCACAATTGGCGGCGCTAGGCAGGGCTTACAAGGCTGGCTCAAAGTTGGATTCAAGTCTGACGGTTCTATGTCTGCTATGGATATGTATTGCATATCTGATAACGGCGGCAAAGGCGGCGGCGGCGATGCTAACTCTGCGGCAGCGGGTGTGAGCGCACTTTATCAGACAGAAGCAATGCGTTTCCGTAATACTTCTATCGGTACCAATACCGGACACCGTGGCGCACAGCGTGGCCCAGGTGAGAATCAGATCATGGCTGTAATGGCGCCTATTATGGATAAGGCAGCCGAATCACTGGGCATAGATCGTCTAGAGATTCGCAAGCTTAACGCCGCACAAAACGGTGATGTGAGTGGGCCAAGAAACACGCCTTTTACCAGTGCTTATATGCCTGAAGCCCTAGAGATGGGAGCAGCGCAATTTGACTGGGAGGGCAAGAAAGGTCGTGCTAGACAAATAAATGGCAGCAAGGTGAGAGGCTTTGGCATCGGCCAGGGATATCACAATGCGGGCCGCAGCGGCATGGATGGAATAGTTCGACTAATGCCAAGTGGGCGCCTGCAAATACATAATGGTGTCGGTAACCTTGGAACTTATTCCTACGCTTCTACTTCTCGTGCAGCTGCAGAAGTATTGAAGATGGAGTGGGAAAACTGCGATGTAGTTACCGGTCGTACTGACAGACATCTTCCGATTACTTCACCGCAGGACGGCAGTAATTCTATCTTTACTAACACTCGAACCTGCTTCGGTGCAGCGCAAGACTTGCTAGCGAAGATGAAAGAAATTGCTGCGATGGATTTTGGTGGTGACGTTGCCGATTACGATGTAGATGGCGTTAGAGTTCATCAGATCGCGGACAACACAGTTGGCATGACCTACGCAGAAGTTGCCCAACGGGGCATGGAGCTAGGTGGCAAATTCTCCGGTGAATCGGATCTTCCCGAAGAATTGAATACACTTACTGCATTGTCGGTTTCAAGACTAGCCGGTTCTGCTCTGATGGGTATCTATCACGATCCTCGCCACAGCAATAATCCTCCAGGTTTCACAGTAACGTTTATGGAAATCGAACTGGATAAGGAAACGGGCAAGTTTGATATTCTCGATCTGGTAACTATTGCTGAGTGTGGAACTGTCGTTCACCCGCAAGGCTTAGCGAATCAGCTGAGAGGCGGCGCGGTTTGGGGTATTGGTTTGTCAGCTCTTGAGCGACACCTCTATGATCCTCAGAATGGCCTTCCAGCTAGTTCAGGCTTTTGGCAGAGCAAGATACCTACGTATCTTGATACGCCAGCTGAAATTGGAACGGGTTGGGTAGATTTGCCTGATCCAGAAAACCCTGTAGGTGCTAGAGGTATTGGTGAGCCGTCAATGGGCGCAGTATCCGCCGCATTGAACGCTGCTATCTCGGACGCATTAGGTGGGCATATGTTCGACGCCGCGCCTGTTACAACAGACATGATCATTAACCATATAGCAGGTGTTTCGGAAGACGCGACTCCTCTTGCTCAAAACAATTTCAGAGGTTGATATGCCAGCTACATCACATGACGTAATGCCCGATATCGAACTTTATCAGCCTACTGATGAAGCAAATGCTCTGGATTTAGCAAGTACTCTAGGTAACGACGGCTGGATAGTTGGTGGCGGTCAGGACACTTATGGCTGGTTGAAAGACCGCAACAAGTCTCCTGCAGCCATGATCGAAATAGCTCAGATCGATGCTTGGAAAGGAGTGAAGGAAACTGCAGACGGTATTGAAATCGGCGCAGTGACAACACTCACAGACATCGCTAACCATCCATTGGTGAAATCAAAGTTTGGTCTCCTCGCAACAGCGGCCGGCAAGGTGGCTAGCCCACAGATTCGCAATGTCGGAACTTTGGGCGGCAATCTGAACCAGGACGCACGTTGCTGGTATTACCGCCGTGGACTCGATTGTTATCGCGCCGGTGGCAATATTTGCTATGCAGATTCTCCAGAAGGCTTGAATCGTGAACACGCTATCTTCGGAGCTAGCCGCTGTGTTGCGGTAAGCCCTTCGGATACTGCACCCGCTCTAGTTGCGCTAGATGCAACTATGGTAGTAGCAAGTGTTAGTGGAGAGAGATTGATTCCTGCTCAAGACTTCTTTGTAGGTCCTGATCGCGACATCGTCAATATGACAGTGTTGAATGAAGGCGAAATTCTGACAGCGGTTCGCTTACCCAATGAGTGGGCAAATGCGGAGTTCTATTTCGAGAAAGTCGCTGATAGAAATGTATGGGACTTTGCCCTAGTGAATGTTGCTGCGGCGATTAAAGTGTCAGGTGGATCGATTACAGACGCTCGTATAGTTTGCGGTGCAGTTGAATGTACACCTCGTCGTCTGGAAGCTGTAGAGAATGCTATTCGCGGACAGCAACGTTCAGATGAATTAGCCGATCAAGTTGCGGCCATGTCTACTGAGGGCGCTAGACCTTTGAACTACAATCATTTCAAAGTGCCTTTAATGGAAAATCTAGTTAAGCGAGCGATCAGGGGTTAAACCTCGGGTCTTCTCGAATTAGCTAAACCAAAAATAAATAATAAACATAAGAAATGAGAGGGCCGTACTGTGGGAGAAATTGTCCGCTATAAACGCGATGTTTGGGGCGAGGAAGTAATTCTCGGTGTTTCATGGGATTTACTCTGGGTTGTTGCTGTTGCAGTTTTAGTCCTACTTGCAGCGCATGCGATCATCATGGCTGCATTGGCCAAGAAGATAGAGAAGGCTTCATCTGAGGGTCGACGAGTACTTCGTCATGAGACTATCGATCGATTGTTTCATTGGGTGATGGCCGCGAGCATTCTGGCTCTGATTGCGACAGGTGTGGCTCCAATTTTAGGGCTGCGTATTGCCTGGCTGAACATCCATTGGATCGCCGGACTCTTACTTACTTTCGTGGTGGTGTTTCATATTATCCGTTCGCTTTTTTGGCAAGATTTCAAGTCTATGATCCTTGGCCCGAAAGATTTCGGCGAGCCATTCGATTCAACACAGAAGCCGGGTAAATATACTTTTGAGCAGAAGGGTATGCACTGGGCTGTAACGGTAGTAGTGCTGGCGGTTATTGGCACTGGTATTTTATTGTTCTTGCAGATCGACACCCCATTTTGGGATCGAACCAATAGCATGGCAGAAGACACACTCGGTCTAATGTTCTTATTGCACGGTCTTTCTACTCTTGCGCTAGTAGCTCTTGCGTCAACGCATATCTACTTCGCCTTGAGGCCAGAAAAATTGTTCTATACACGTTCTATGGTATCAGGTTGGATTTCGGAAGATGAGATGACGGCAAACCATGACACGAGCTTATGGTCTCCAAAAGAAGCCGACTAAATCCCTGCGTATCGCTGTTTGATACGAATCTGAAAACGACTAACGAGTAAAATGCTGTGATAGAAGATGATATAGAAGCCATAGAATCTGGCTATGAGTTCTTGTTGGCTTTTGCCGCTCAGGGAAGACCTGCACAAAATGAGACGGGACCTGGTCCACATGCTAGGCCCATCATTGAAGGAATTTCAGTCGGGATGAAGAGCATCGCGACTGCTTTTTCTGAGAGCAAGGATGATTTCGAGCAAGTAATCGCTAATGATTGCCGAAATGCTGGAGCTGCTATCCGCTTCATTCTGAATCAAGAAAAAATTGGATCGGAGATCGTGGACAATCTAAATGCGTCCATTCATCTTCGCGCCGTGCTCACAGATTTGTTTCTGTATAGCGAAGCCTTGAAGCCACTCGATACTGCAGAGGCCTCGGGCCCAAGTGCAGCAGGCGGTGTTGAGACTTACGACGCAACTAAGAAGTAAGCTTAAGAAATAAAAGTAACATAAGTGTGTTCTGAAGCCGCGCGCGGAGCTATCAGAATGAGACAACGCAGAAACGGAATCGGACTAGCTCTTGTTCCGTTTTTTGTTTTTTAGCTCGGATTAATCAGGGATGCTTCAAATGATCAAATGGCCGGCAAGAATAGAACTCGCACAATTGCCTACACCTATTACAAAGCTGGAAAGATTTTCTAAGCGTTTTAAAGATACAACTATCTGGGTCAAACGTGACGAGCTCACTGGCACCGAAGTTTCTGGGAATAAGATACGGAAACTAGAGTTCTGTATTGCTGAGGCCCAGAATCAATCATGTGACACCTTGATCACTTGCGGCGGCATTCAATCGAATCATTGTCGAGCTACCGCGGTGCTGGGTGCGCGATTAGGTATGAAAGTACATCTTATCCTTCGCGGCGAGAAACCTGACGTGCCGGAAGGTAACTTGCTAATAGACTATCTGTGCGGAGCGCAAATCAGCTACCTGAGTCAGGGTCAATGGCGCGGTCATGAGGACTTGGCGACAGAATTACAGGTCCTTTATGCGTCAGGGGACCGAAAGGCTTTCTTCATTCCAGTCGGAGCTAGCGACGAAGTTGGGCTATGGGGCTATATAAAGGCGAGTGAAGAGTTAAACCAAAATTTTCAAGATCTGAAGATGGAGCCGGAATATATAGTTACCGCTACTGGCTCCGGAGGAACACAGGGAGGATTGATTGTCGGCACAGAACTACTCGGCATGGAGAGTCAGGTAGTCGCTTTTAATGTCAGCGATGATGCCGCTTACTTCGAGAGGAAGATTCGTGAAGATGTGATGCTCTGGAAGCAACGATACAATCAAGAATTCGATGAAGATAAGATTAAGATTAAAACTGTAGAGGGCTATGTAGGTCCGGGCTATGGTGCTGCAGGCCCTGAGATTTTTGATAGCATTGCTGAGTTAGCCAGTAGCGAGGGAATTTTTCTAGACCCAGTCTATACAGGAAAAGCCTTTCATGGCATGGTAACCGAGCTGCAAAAGGGTCACGCGGGGGCGCTTTGTGGCGCAAAGAATGTGGTTTTCATTCACACTGGGGGCCTGTTTGGCGTATTTCCCCAACAGCAAAATTTTCGTTTTGGTTAGCCGCAACGAACTGATTAGAACAAACTCAACCACGAAAACTACGTTTCAATTTTTAGACTGGATATCGCCATGAATAAGATCTCTCGAGAACAACTCATTAAGACTCTGATCACGACTAGTTTTATCTTACCCGGCTATCTTGGGTTTTCCATTTTGGCTGCAGCTCAGGATGGAAGTTCTGGCGCAAGCTCATACAGTCAGCCAGATGGCGTGGCCGCCGCGAGCTATTCTGCACCTGCGCCTGCAGACGCATCAATTCAGAGTAACAATGAAGGTCAGTTACTCTCAAATACTCGTCAGTTGATAGAAGGCAGTCTGCGCTCTGGAGAGGGCTATTTCAGTGCAGATGGTGATCGTTTCATCTACCAGAGCGAGACCGTTGGCGACAATCCCTTCTACCAGATCTATGTCTTGAATCTAACAGATGGCAGCTCACAAAAAGTGTCTCCTGGGATTGGCCTTACTACTTGTTCATGGATTCATCCGACTCTGGATATGGTTATGTTTTCCTCTACGCACGAGGACCCAGATGCACGGGCTAAGCAGGCTGAAGAGATTTCAATACGGGAGAGTGGCATCAGTAGGCCTTATGGCTGGGACTACGACCGCCACTACGATATTTATCAGGCAGACAGTAATGGGAACAACCTAGTTAATCTTACCAGTACCGATGGCTATGACGCAGAGGGTTCCTATTCAGCAGATGGTAGCCAGATTCTATTCGCGTCAAACCGAGAGGCCTATCAGCGCAACCTGAGTCAGGCCGAGCAAAAACTTTTTGACGACGACGCTTCGTATTTCATGGATCTCTATCTAATGGATGCGGATGGTTCGAACGTTAGGCAGATTACTCATTCGCCTGGCTACGATGGCGGCCCTTTCTTTAGCCCAGATAATAACAAGGTTGTGTGGCGTCGTTTTAATCCAGACGGTAACAGTGCGGAGATCTGGACTATGAATATTGACGGCAGTGGTCAGCGCCAATTGACCGCAGACGCTATGGTCTCCTGGGGGCCATATTATCACCCAAGCGGAGACTACATTATCTATTCCAGCAATATTCTTGGCAATGCGAATTTTGAACTGTTCATGATAGACCCGATAGGAATGAATCCCCCTGTACGTGTAACCAATACGGCAGGCACAGATATCCTTCCGGTGTTCTCACCCGATGGAACTCAGCTGACTTGGAGTACGACGCGAACTGCTGATGGAACCTCGCAGATTCACATGAGCGATTGGAATCACCGACAAGCACTGGAGCTGTTGGGGCTGTAATCCTAGTCGCGCTACTTAGTCTCTAAGAATGTTATGACAAACAGGATTTCACAAAGCGTGTTGCATCGAACAGTCATTGTTGGTTTAAGCCTGTGCGGTGCACTCTCATTTTTAGTGGGTAGCGTATCAGCGCAGATTGCCGATACTGTGGAAAGTGAGCCCGCGCTTGTCCACCATAGTCTTAAGGTAATCCTCGATCCACAGAATCAATCGCTCTCGGTAGAGGACACCGTTACTCTGCCAGATTCGATGTTGGCCTCGCCACTGAACTTCTCGCTGAACAGCAATCTTCGTATCACTAATAATCCCAGGCTCCTACAAGCAATTGCAGCCGACACGCAAGCGAATGTGCCGGGGATCAATAACACCGGTGGACTGGCCGCAGCAACGACCACGTACAGTATTAGTCTTGGCCGCAGAAATTCAAATCAGTTAGTACTTATCTATAGCGGGACGATCTTCGATACCGCTGAGCAGACTAGCGCCGAGTATGCGCAGAGCTTTGCGCAGAGCTCTGGCATCATCAGCAAGCAGGGCGTCTATCTAAACAAGGGCAGCGTCTGGGTTGCAGACTTCGGAAGCGATCTGATCAGTTTCGATGTGCAGGTAGAGTTCGCCGATTCAGCGAGCAGCTGGACAGCAGTTAGCCAAGGCGATCGCCTTGATGACAACGGTTGGCAAAGCGACCAGCCCATGGAAGAGGTCTATCTGATCGCTGCTAATTTTACTGAGTATTCACAGCAGGCAGATGATGTTGAGGTTCTTGCATATCTGCGAACACCGGACCCGAATCTAGCAACAAAATACATGGATGCGACAGGGCGCTATTTGGCTCTATACGAACCACTACTCGGCGAATATCCCTATAGCAAATTCGCCCTTATCGAAAACTTTTGGGAAACCGGATACGGGATGCCATCGTTTACGCTGCTCGGTGAACAGGTGATTCGTTTCCCCTTCATACTCGAGTCTTCTTACCCGCATGAAATTCTTCACAATTGGTGGGGCAACGGAGTCTACCCTGATTATGAGACAGGCAACTGGAGTGAAGGCCTAACGGCTTATCTCGCCGACCACTTGTTTCGAGAAATGGATGGCTTAGGGCATGAGTATCGAAAAGAAATGTTGGCTAGATACAAGAACTACGTCGCCGATGGAGCGGACTTTCCTCTTTCGCAATTTACCTCCCGTAACTCGGCGGCCTCTCAAGCCGTTGGCTATGGCAAGACACTTATGCTCTGGCATATGCTGCGAATTCAACTCGGCAATGAGCTGTTTGTAGCAGGGTTGCGGCAGTTTTATGAAGACTACAAATTCAAGCGTGCGACATTCGAAGATATCTCGCTACATTTTTCCGAGCTGAGTGGCTTGGATCTTAGTGGCTTCTTCAATCAGTGGGTTAACCGAGCTGGGGCGCCAGAGTTATCTATCTCAGTGGAAGAGGTCATTGGTGATCGTGCTCGAATAATGTTTGCGCAGATTCAGTCAGAAGATCCCTACGCACTTAGGGTGCCGGTTGCGCTCTATTACGAAGGAAGCGATATACCAGAAATTTATGACATCGATATTACGCAACGACTCGAAGGCGTTATGGCTGATAATTACGATCAACTGCAGGCTGTGTTGGTCGATCCTTATTTCGATGTGTTCCGAACTTTGGATAGAGAAGAGACGCCTCCCACTATCGGTGAATTATTCGGCGCTGAAATCATCAGCTTTGTATTGCCGCAAGCGAACCGACAGCATTGGGCGCAGATGGTTGAATCCTTTGCGACGGGTGTCGATGCGCAAATAGTAAACGCAGAAGATATCGCAGAACTACCGCAGGATCGATCGGTGTGGGTACTCGGGCGTAACAATCCGTTCGCACAATCTGTATTCGCTGCGAGTGAATTGTATGGGGTTCAGATGAGCCCGGCGGGAATTCTCATGGGTGGAGGAGATGTAGAATTTGCAGACAGAAGCAGTGTGCTAATTGCTCGCCACCCAGACAATTCGGAGCTCGCACTGGGCTTCATCGATGTAGATCAGATGATAGCGATGCCAGGAATGATTGAGAAGCTGCCGCACTACGGGAAATATTCCTATCTGAGTTTCTTGGGAGATGAGCCAACGAACGATGTTAAAGGAGTTTGGTCGAGCCCCGATTCACCAATGCAATGGATCAAACCGGATCTGCAGGTGGCAGTAAACTTCGAGAATCTACCTGTGCAGGAACCGCTTGCGGTGCTTCCTTCGAAGTACATGATTGATCAGCTGAGAGAACATGCCACAGAGTTAAGTTCCGCAGAGTTTCAGGGTAGAGGGCTAGGGACGAGTGGTATCGATCTGGCCGCGAAATACATTGCTGGGCAATTTCGAACCGCCGGACTGCAGACGCTTAATGGAACCTATAGTCAAGAGTGGAGCCAAAGCGTTATTGGAAAAGGCAATGTAAAGATGGCGAATATCGTCGGCATGATCCCGGGCGTGAATCGTTCGCTTAGTGGTGAGCCTGTGATCATCGGCGCTCACTACGATCACCTAGGAATCGATGCGCAATCTGGCCGTCATTTCCCAGGCGCAGATGACAACGCGGCGGGTATCGCCACGTTGATCGAAGTAGCGAGTCATCTCGCGCGTGCTTTTACTCCTCAGAGACCAATTCTCTTCGTTGCATTCAGCGGGGAAGAGTCTGGCCTACTAGGCTCGCAATATTTTGTCGATAACCCACCTGCCGGATTCGAATCTAGAGACTTCTACGCAATGATTAATCTAGATGCTGTAGGACGTCTCGATGGCCGAGACCTGCAGGTATTCGCTGCCGATAGCGCCTATGAATGGCCCTTCATGGCACAGGGCATCGGGTTCACCATCGGTGTAAATTCCAGCTTTCCTGCCAATACGATTGCTGGCAGCGATCATGTGAGCTTCCTGAATGCAGGCATACCATCCATCCATCTATTTAGCGGGGTGCATGAGGATTATCATCAATTGAGTGATAGCGCAGACAAGCTCGATCTGGCCGGCATGGCGGATATAGCACTCTGGGTAGAAGAGGCTGCAGTCTATCTCGCGGACAACACTGAACCGCTGCGAGTGACACTTGCAGGTGCGCAGGTTCGAGTGCGCTCGAGAGTCAGCGGGGCGAGTGGAGAGCGATCTGCGAGCCTAGGCACGGTGCCAGACTTCGCTTTTTCTGGTGTTGGCGTGCGCATAAGTGATGTTACCCCAGGCGGTGCTGCGCAACAGGCTGGACTGCGCTCTGGAGATATTCTACTCAACTATAATGAGCAAGCTATGACCGACCTGCAGGTCTATTCGAATCTGCTGAGGGAGTCGGCTCCCGGTGATACCGTGCGCTTGGATATTCAGCGGGATGGTCAACAGCTAATGCTGGAGGTTATCCTTCAGGCGCGTTAGGGCTCAACGTTCCTGAACGTTAGCTCAGCGCACCAAAGAGAAATGCTACAAATAGGCAGAGCACGGATACCGTAATCAGGTGACGACTCATGCCCGATTTCTTTGCGGCCCATTTATATCTCTCCTCCTCAACGAATAGACAATTCTGAGTCTTCTTGAATAGTTTCACCGGATATTCCTTAGCAATTGTTAGTAGATTAGCGTGTATTACAACGTAGTAATCTGACAAGCGAAGGGCCCAATACGGGCAAATTGCAGGGCAATAATGACGAAACATGGCAGACGTAGCTTGAGTAGGCCGATATATCAAAAGTTAGTGTGTTAGTTGCTGAAAGAAAATTGCAACTATTTGTTTCTATTTAGTAATTCACAAAACTTAGTACGATATAGTGCCAAGATGAGAAATAGTGCTTACCTGAGATATTTTAGGCTGCAGTGATTAAGAGCCAACCCTAGGGTATAAATATGAGCAAGTTCCATCCCCGCCTCTGCCTTTGGCTCTTACTTACTTTATATTCCTTGCCGCTTCTGGCACAGCAATCAATTCCTCAGCTCACGCGGGTTGATGAGAGTGATGCAAATATCAATCTGGATGGCTTTGTCGACGAGGCAGTTTGGGCGAACATTCCAGTCGTCGACAATATGCGGGTGATCAACCCCGATACCTTGGCTGAAACTCCTTACGAGACTCACGTTCGTATGTTTTATACAGAGCGTGGAATTTACGTCTCCTCCGTCAATTATCAGCCGCCTGGCACCCTAGTAGCACGGATGACTTCGAGAGATGTACAGCTAGACAGAGATGGCTTCGTGGTTGGAATCGATGCATCTGGAGATGGCTTGTATGGCTATTTTCTGCGCATCAACCTCGGTGATTCCATGACTGATGGCTCGTTATTACCAGAGCGCCAGTTAAATATGCAGTGGGATGGTTCTTGGAATGGCCGCACTCAAGCATTGGAAGATGGCTGGAGTGTGGAGTACTTCGTACCATGGTCTATGATGCCGCTGCCTCAAGTCGATGATGTAAGGCAGATAGGGCTCTATTTTGAACGTCAAGTCGGCCATCTTGGTGGAGAAGCTTGGTCTAATCCTCCATTGCCGCGCACGGTAAATCAATATATCTCTGCCTTTGAAAAGTATGAGCTCAGAGATATCGAACCGCGCAGACAGCTGACCTACTACCCATTTGCCTCGACTGTAGTTGACAATATTTCAAACCAAACCGAATTCAAAGTGGGATCAGAGATTTTCTGGAGGCCTACAACGAACACGCTTCTATCCGCCACGCTGAATCCAGATTTCGGGAACGTGGAGTCAGATGATGTGGTCGTTAATTTGACAGCGTTCGAGGTATTTTTCCCCGAGAAGCGTTCCTTCTTCTTGGAAGGACAAGACATTTTTAATACATCACCGCGCACCTCTGGGCGGGGTGGCCCCGGTGGTCCGATTTCATTGTTAAACACGCGTCGTATAGGTGGGTCTGCAATATTTGACGTGCCCGATGATGTAGACGTGGTGGCAACCGACTTGAGTCGTCCTACCGAGTTATTAGGCGCGGTCAAGCTAGCTGGCCAGAACGGCAATTGGCGCTACGGAGCGCTAGTTGCTTCGGAGGACGACACTGAGATTCGCGGTACGCTCGATGATGGAACAAGAGTTCATCTACAAGCTGAAGGAAGAGACTTCACCATAGCTAGAGTATTATACGAAGATACTGGCGCCGGTGGTCGGCGCGCTCTTGGTTGGATGGGTACAGATATTTCTCATCCTGGCGTTGATGCAACAGTGAACTCGATAGATGCACATTACTTTTCCGCAGATAACCGCTGGGTGTTTGATGGTCAGGTTATGCATAGCGATGTGCAAGGCATTACGGGAACCGGAGGCTTCGCCGATGTTAGCTTTCGCCCGCAACGAGGGGTGCAACATACTCTGCGCTCGACCTACATAGACGACACATTAGATATTAATGATCTTGGTTTTCTGACGCGCAACGATCAGGTGAACATGGATTACAGTTACTCCAGAACCGAGTCAGATGTGCTTGGACTACGTGAGCGTTCAACAAGCATGTCCTTCACGAATCAATGGAATACTCAGGGTCAGCCGGTCAGGGTGGGGCTATTTTTTAATCGCAGCTATACGTCTCTCGATAACAATAAATTCGATTACAGCCTTCGGTACTTCCCAGAGCGCATCGATGACCGCTTAGGCAGAGGTACCGGCGACTTCCGAGTTCAAGGCAGATGGGGTGCAAATTTCGGTTATAGCACGAACCGCGCAGAATCGATTTCCTATAACGTAAACTTGAACATGGATCAGGATGAGTTGGGACCCGCTAGGACACGCGGCTCGGCAGGTATTGTGTGGCGTCCCAACGATAGATTTTCCACAGACTTAAGACTCGACTATACCGATAGAGAGGCGCTACTCATACACAAGGGCGAAGGCAGCTACACGAGCTTCGAATCCCATCAATGGTCCCCGAGCCTGGAAACGAACTATTTCATCTCCGCTAAGCAGCAGCTGCGTTTCACCATGCAATGGACCGCCCTGAAGGCATTTGAAGACCGTTTCTGGCAGGTCAATCCAAACTCTCGAGAATTCCTGCAGAGTGTTGCTAATCCGGATTCAACACAGGATGACTTCGTCATCAGCAGGCTTACATTTCAGGCGAGATATCGCTGGGAAATTGCGCCGCTTTCGGACCTGTTCGTGGTCTATACGCGCGGGAGTAATCTGCCGCGAGATAACTTTCAGTCATTTCAAGAGCTTCTCGAACAATCGTGGAACAAGAGAATCGTCGATACTATAGCGATTAAATTGCGTTACCGACTGGGCTCATAGATTGGGGTACACTGTATTTTCGGTGCGCTTTGTAATATAAAAGACAGGGTTCGTCGCTTAGACTTACGGTCAATCATTCATCGTCGAGAGAGCATTCGATATTCTCAGGCAGGCACCCAGGTAACTCTAATGCATTCTTCCCGTTTCAGATCTATCGCCGCTAAGGCAATCGGTGTACTACTCATGACAGCAACACTATCTACTCAGGCGCAGTCACAGAAAGTCGTTATCGCTCATCGGGGTGCCAGTGGTTATTTGCCCGAGCACACGTTGCAAGCCAAGGCCATGGCATTCGCCATGGGCGCCGACTATATAGAACAAGATGTCGTAATGACCAGCGATGACCATCTCATCGTGCTGCACGACATCACTCTGGATAGAACGACCGACGTTGCTGAGCGTTTTCCCGATCGAGTGAGAGATGATGGCCGTTACTACGCTATCGATTTCACTCTTGCTGAGGTAAGGCAACTTCGAGCAAGCGAAGGCTTCGATATCGAAAATGGTGAGAAAAAGCAGGGCTATGCCAATCGATTCCCAATCGGAGAATCCACCTTCAGTGTGCCGACACTGTCAGAAGAAATCGAATTAATCCAGGGCATGAACAAATCCACTGGAAAGAACGTCGGCATCTACCCAGAAATCAAAGGCCCGGAGTTTCACCGCGAAGCAGGAAAAGACATCAGCTCAGCAGTTGTTAGAATGCTGAAATCCTACGGCTATGCTAGTAAGCAAGATAAGGTGTTCCTACAAACATTTAGTTTTGAAGAATTAAAAATCATTCATGATGAAATTATGCCCGCACAAGGTGTTGACCTAAATCTCGTGCAATTGATCGGCGGCGTCTCTTCCTATCCATGGATGTTCGAAGAAGACGGCATGGATAAACTGTCGGCATTCGCGGATGGAGTTGGCCCCGAAAAGGGCCTAGTGGTTTCTAGGGACTCTCAGAAGGCGAATATTCAAGTTAGCGATTTCGTGACTAGGGCTCACGCCGCTGGCATGCAAGTTCACCCGTACACCTATCGCTTAGATCCGGGTCAGGTGCCGGACTACGCGAATAGCTATGAAGACCTTCTAGAAATACACTATTTCCGCGCGGATATTGATGGTGTGTTTACCGACTTTCCAGATCGAGCTGTGGAGTTCTTACGTAACAGGTAAGGTTGAGCTATCTAGGTTTGCAGTTAGAATCTGTAGCGAATTCCAAGAAATGCAGCCCTCGGAGCTCCGGCGCCCAAGAACACAGGGTTAGTAAAGTCTTCGATGATAGGTACTCCTAGTTCACCCGGCTCTTCGCCCAGCAAACCGAAACTCTCGTATTCTCTATCCAGAAGATTATCTACCTTCGCGAACAGTTCCAGTTTTTCATTGATGCTGTAGCGAGCGCGCATACCGATAGTGGTATAGCCGGAGACTTCGTCCAGTTGGTTAGACTCATCGCCGCGCAGAACTTGGCCGCCATTGCTGAGCACGTCTAGCCCGATGCTTAGGCCGTTAGTGAACCGGTAATCGCTGGAAACCTTGAATTGGTGTTGGGGTATTCCAGGAATGCGATCACCCTCACGTACCGTAACTTCACCTTCATCGTCTGCAAATTCGTGGTTTGGGCTCAGTGCCTGAAAGTCGTCTTCGAAGGTCGCCTCGATGTAGCTGTAAGCTGCTAGCCAGCTGAACGCGCGCCACTTCCCCTGCAAACTAGACTCTATTCCAGCTCGCCTCGTCTCATCGACGTTCGCGAAAAGGCCGGTGGAACGGCCGGTAGTCTGAAATAAGATGTCGTCCTTGTTCAGTGTGTGAAACATTCCTAGTGAGTACGCGATGTCGTTGATGAAGCCGCGTGATCCTAACTCGAAACTCTTTGCGATCACATCATCTAGCGGTGGATCGGCCAAGAAGGCATTGGGTAGGCGGCATTCCAGATCCACATCACCTGGGTCTTCGCCGGCCTCTATCGCAAAGGCTACGGCTAGATCGAAGACGCCTTCATTACAGGCAAGCTCGATTGGAGTAGGGGCCCGAGAAGATTCACTATAAGAGGTATACAAAGAATGGCTATCGCTAGCCTGCCAAGTAAGTCCTAGCGAAGGATTAACTCTAGAGAAATTATGGCTGCCGTTGAGTTCTGGCCGTATGCCGGACCTGTCACGCAGCGTAACGTCTGTGTAATTTCCGCGGGCAGATAGTGTTAGTGCCACGGTCGAACTCAGGTCCATAGTATTAGAGATATACAGACTGCTGGACTCTGTCTCGGTATTTATCGAGGTCGCTTCGCTGTCAACGAAGGTGCCAGTTCCTAAGCCTAGTGTTAGTCTGCTAATAGGATCGAGTTCTGCCAGCTCTAAGACTGAGTTAAAGTTTGACTCGCCTCTATAATACGCGCCGCCGGCAATGACCTGCGAGCTGTAACCCAGAAAATTTCCGCGAACCGTCCATTGAAAATCGGCGCCTACGCTTTGTTGAGCCCGATCGCTAAGATTATTAATTCCCTCGTCGGAAAGAATTCCCGAGCCCGATATGTCATCTGTGAAACTCTCCAGATTAAATTCGGCATCAATCTCTAGCATGGAAGCAGTCTGATTTAGGAAAGCTTCAAGAGCATCACTATTTGCAAACTGATTGTTGCAGATGTCGCTATCAATAAGGCCTAGTTCTTCGAGATCATCTTCCTCTATCTCATCGAGAAGTTGTGGCATGCCGCCGAGGCTGCAGACTGCAAATTCAGAACCATCACCGTTGAAAGAATCGGTCTTGTTTTTCCTGTAGAAGATATTGCCGCCAAAGCTGATGTTTGCACTTACGTCAATCTCATAATCGAAGCTGGCCATCTGCATATCGTTCTCGGTTGTGTCCGGGCCTGTGAAAATTGCTTCCCTATCGAGTGCTAGCAATTCTGTTGGTGATGCGCCGTTGCCAATTAGTTCTGATACGCCGTATTGATAGTTGAAGTTGAGTCGTGTCGAATCCGATCGCCAACCAACACTGCTATAGAAATTCAATGCATCTGATTTAGATTGGTCACGCCAGCCGTCTTCTTGGAAGCTTTCCAAGTTTGCATAGTAGCCGAATGAGCCGTTGTTCCCGCCGACCTCGATGTTTGCTGTGGTACGACCGAACGAGCCCGAGCTAATCTCGACACTGCTGCCCGGTGAGATAAAACCATCTTTCATATCAATGACCAGTGAGCCACCCAAGCTGTTAAGCCCGAACAATGGATTAGCGCCACCAGAGAGGGTTATTGACTGGACTGCTGATTGCGGCAAAAGATCCCAATTCACCGCGTCGCCCAAAGGCTCATTGATGCGCGCACCATTCTGGTAGACCGCCAAGCCCTGCGCTAAGCCGAGTAGGGGCGAGGCAGTGAAGCCACGATATTGTAGATCAGGTTGCATGGGGTTGTTCTGAGCATCGTTGAGCGACACGCTGCTGAAACTCTGTCTGAGAAAGTCTGAGATGTTCAGCGGGTTGGCGTTCTCTATATCGGATGCGTTGCGGCTCTGAACCGGAAATGGAATCTTGTCTTTATCTATGCCAGCACCGGTTGGGATTACACCGATGATCAGTACTTCCTCTACATCCTGTGCGAGAGTCAGCGAGCCTGAAGTCTGCAGAACTGCGAATAGTAGTATTGAGGTTGCCGGTTGGGTTTTGCTGCGCATTGGTCTCTCGCTAGAGGGCTTAATTAGGAGCGATTTAACTCGTTTGGTGAATCAAACGGGGGATTATAGCAGAAGGTTACTGCGCACTTCAGTCTAACCGAGGGTAAGACTCTCCAGCGGGCCTAAAGACAGAGCATAGCTTTGGTTGGCTACTTACCAACTGCGCTAGATTTGATAGACTCCAAGATGATTAAAAACCGCTAGGAATAGAGAAGATGGCTACTATTTTAATAACCGGAACGAATCGGGGCATTGGCTTAGAATTCACGAAACAATATCTTGCTCGCGGTGATCGCGTTATCGCCACGTGCAGAGATATCGAGGCAGCGGATGTCTTGAAGAAGCTGCGCAGTGATCATGATAAGTTGGAAGTTCGGCAGCTTGATGTTTCTTCCGCTGAATCAATCCTGGAATTTGTGCAGCAATTGGCTGATACGCCGATCGATATTTTCATCAATAACGCAGGAGTTTATGGGCCGCGCAATGCTAAATTTGGTGAAGTAGATGGCCAGCTCTGGGCTTCAGTTCTACAGGTAAATTCGATTGCACCTTTGATGCTCAGTCAATTGCTTATGCCGAATCTTCGGCAGGGTAAAGACAAGAAGATGGTGTACCTGACATCCAAGATGGGTTCCATCGATGATAATAGCGGGGGTGGATCCTATATCTATCGTAGCTCTAAGACGGCACTGAATAGCGTGGTTAAGAGCCTAGCTATAGATCTAGCTGGGGAGGGCTTTAGCGCCGCCGTCCTGCATCCCGGCTGGGTGCTGACCGACATGGGCGGACAGAATGCCCTGATAGATACAAAAACCAGCGTGACTGGCATGTTGCAGGTTGTCGATGATCTAGATCCACAAAGTTCAGGTAGCTTCTTTAACTATGACGGTAGCATTATTGCTTGGTAGATAAACGCAGCCAAGCAATAACCATCTCGAGCATTGCGCTTAGCGTCTATCTTGCAAATATGCTAAGATAAGTACCTCTTTTACTCGCCACACATAGTAGCCACAACCCTGTTTGACATGAGCCTTCACCTACCGCGCCGAATTCTCCTCGCTCTGCTTTTATTTGCCTCGACACTGTCGGGTCAGTATGCGAGCGCCCATGGTGGCGTTGCCTTCCAAGAAGACCTCTGTGTAATCAACATCAACTTTCTGCAGGCGCACTTCACGGTTTTCCAGCCCGAGACTAGAGGCTCAGATGAATTCTGTGAAGACATTCCCGACGTCTCGCGTTCGGTTTTCGTCATGGAATATTTGCACAATCTGATGCCGGAGATGCTCATCGACTTTCGCATCATCCGCGACATAAATGAGGTGGGGCAGTATGCGGCTTTGGAGGATGTGCTCGCCATAGAGGATCTCGAGGCGGCAACGGTCTATTACGAGCCTCAGCGTATAGAGCCCGGCGGCTTTTATACGGCAAGCTATGAGTTCGATAGCAAGGGCACCTATATCGGCGTTGTCACTGCAGAGCATCCGACAGAGGATAGATATTATACGGCGGTGTTCTATTTTCAGGTCGGTGGCCCCGATTACGGCAGCTTGCCCTTATTCCTTGCCCTGCTCTTAGTCCTGCAAATAGGTTACTGGTTGAGCAATGGTGGATGGGCTAAACACAAAGCGCGTCTTGCCGCGAAAAACCAAAATAGCTAGGGTTCTCTACCCTGCTACCGCCTTATCCGCATCTCTGTTAACGTTTTAGCAAGACGAGATTGCGCCGATAATAAGAAGGAGTAAACTCCACAAGTGTTTCCTGATTTTGGACGATTGTCGTAGGGTGATTCTACGTGAATGCTAAGATTTTAAGGTTAAACAAAGCGGGTATTCCGGTAAGTTGGCTTACCCGAGAAGAGACAGCGACCTTGCTGGTTAAAGACCTCGTCGTCTGGTCTCTCGGCAGCACTGTCTTTGAGATGCGAGGAGGTATTAATCGTAGCGGTAAGCAATCCGTGCTACGACTGCCCAGCATCGTTGCATGCGACGGTAAGGTCCATGGAAATAGATTCAACCCACCGCTCGAAAATAGATTTTTATTCAGGCGCGATCAGAACATCTGTCTCTACTGTGGTGGTCAGTTTGTCTCGAACAACCTTTCTCGAGATCATGTGGAGCCTCTCTCTCGGGGGGGCATAGACGTTTGGACCAATGTCGTAACTTCCTGTAGGCGCTGCAATAATCGAAAAGCCGATCGTTCTCCCGAACAGGCTAATATGGAACTCTTGGCCATACCCTTCGTGCCGAATCAATACGAGTTTCTCTATCTATCAAATCACAATGTACTAGCCGATCAGATGGAATTTTTGAGCGCGCGTTTCTCTCGTCACATACAACTGTCCTGATTTCTCTCTAGGGTAATCTGATCAACCCGATTGCCTATGTCCGAATCGAATAGGTAGCGCGCGAAATATGGTTTACACTTGACATTAAGGAAGCTAGTTTGTCCTAGTGTTGGTTAGTAGGCTTTTAGATAGTCGGATCGCAATCCTGTAGTAACGTCCCTAAATAAAATTTCTATTGGCCTCGAAGCGTCATGCGTAATTGAGGCCACGGTCGCGGATTCATTCATGCACAGCCCAACAATAAAACATACAACCGGATTCTTTCTATCCCTCATTGCAGCGATGCTATGGGGTATGCTGCCTGTTGCGCTGAAGGAACTTCTCGCGGGGATGGATGCTATTACTATCGTATGGTACCGATTCTTTGCCGCGGGCATAGTGCTCTTTGCCTGGCTAACTATTCAAAGGAAAATACCGCAGATATTACGACAGGCAGCCCAGATAAAATGGTTTCTCCTGTTTGCAGCTGTCGGGCTTTGTATTAACTATTTCCTCTTCTCTTATAGCCTAAATTTTGTCAACGGTGAAACTAGTGAAGCAGTTATTCAACTCACTACCTTGTTCCTAATTTTGGGTGGAGTCTTCCTGTACAAGGAACCATTCTTAGCAGTGCAGAAAGTTGGAACTGGATTAATTATATGCGGTCTTTTGCTTTTCTTTAACGATCGCTTAAGTGGATTTCTCAGTCTTGAAAATAGAGAAACTATTGGAGTAGTCATCGTAGTCTTCGCCGCTATAACCTGGGCCGTCTATGCGCTGTTGCAAAAGCAACTGCTGAATAGTTTTTCCTCGGTGCAGATCTTATTTCTAATCTATGCTTTTTCTAGTGTCGCGCTGCTTCCCCTCATTTCGCCACTAAGCCTCTTTCAGCTTAGCGAGATTCAGGTCTATCTGCTGTTGTTCTGCTGTTTGAACACTATTATCGCCTATGGTTGTTTTGCCGAGGCGTTGAACTGTTGGGATGCCTCCAAAGTCAGCGCCGTCCTCGCGCTAGCTCCGCTTTTCACAATAGGCTCACTGAAGCTTCTTGTGTTCTTCCAGCCCGACTATGCCTTCTCAGATCGCTTAAGTATGCTGTCCTTGCTCGGGGCTTTCCTGCTAGTCGTGGGGTCGGCGCTGACGGCTCTAATGCCGGTATTTCAGCAGTATCGCGCCAATAAAAGGGCCGCGTTGACAGAGCCGGTGTAGCCTGGGCTCGAAGTCATTGACTCTGCTCAATAAATGTTAAAAACTCACTGTGCCAGTTTTTCCATGCCCAGCAAATAAGAAGAGCAATCGGATAACATTATGAAACTACTCAAAAGCCTTTTCATCGTAAGTGTCTTGCTACTGGTCTCTGTCACTGCGCTAGCGGATATCGAGCGCATCGAGATCACCAGCCGAGAGACCCTCTCTGATTCGAATGTCGACTTCAGTTATCAATCAATCTCTGGGGTTGCCTACTTCACACTTGATCCTAACGAGGATCTGAATGGTGCAGTCACCGATATAGCGTATGCTCCCGTGAACAGCGATGGCCTAGTCGAGTATGCTGCTGATTTTAGATTATTGGTTCCCTCCGTCTCGGTCGCCAACGGCGGCTTGTTGTATAACGTTAACAACCGTGGAGGCAGCGTATTTCCGCCGGAGCGATCGCTATTAAACCCCCTGAGCGGAATGGGATTTACCTATCTGGCTACTGGATGGATAAATGAGCTGTCACCACGAGACGGACGACTGCGTCTGCATGCGCCGATCGTGGGTTCCGCACAGCAGCGCATTACCGGCCAAGTTAGATACGAGGTTGGTGTAGGAGTGGCAGGAGAGGCAGGGCAGAAAGTAAACATAGCCGGTGGCGGACATCTGGCCTATGAGCCAACGGCTGCTGGATTAGGAAGTGCAAGCCTGACCCGGCGCCTCTATCAAGATGACCCGCGCGTACCTGTCGAACGTTCTCAATTTCAACTTGAGGTCGTTCCAGAAAGCGACAGCAATCAGCCAATAGTTAACTTGAGTGTTGATGGCGGGTTTAAGCCGGGAATGCTGTATGAGCTTATCTACGAGGCCCGCAATCCGATCCTGGCTGGTGCTGGCATGGCCGCCATCCGCGACATGGTCTCGGCGATTCGTTTCGGCGATGCGGCAGATCAACTTGCACAACTAGGCTTGCCGGAGATCGACAACACCGTTGCTTGGGGTAACTCACAGAGTGGACGACTGCTGCGTCAATTCATGTACGACGGATTCAATGAAGACCTAAATGGCCGTAAGGTATTCGACGGCGTGATTCCTGTTATCGCCGGCAGTGGCTATGGCATGTTCAACAATCGCTTCGCCATGCCAACACGAACCAACGGGCAACACTCGAACCATCTTTTCCCAAATGACCTGTTTCCTTTTACCTACGGCGAAAGTACAGATCCGTTTACGGGGCGCTCCGACAGTATCCTCGGCAAAGCTCGGGCGAGCGACACAGTCCCGATGGTAATGCATATTCAGACATCGAATGAGTACTGGTTGCGAGGCGGATCCTTGCCTCATACAAACCCCCAGGGAACTATGGACGCAGTGCTACCCGAAGAGGTGCGCTTTTATTCTATAGGTGGGTCGCAACATGGCTCCGGAAGCGGACTACCACGTGCCGCGACATATGGACAGTTACCGCATAACCCGAATATGTGGGCACCCATCGCTGCCTCACTTCTCGTTGCCATGTATGACTGGGTAGCAAACGACGAAGCCCCGCCTGCGTCTCGCTATCCGCAAATCGCGGATGGCTCTCTAGTGCCCTCTCACATTGACGGTCGTATCAACAGCCGCGCCTGGAATCTACTCAGTGGGGTAACTCACCCCGATGCGCTTTATACGCCTGGCTTTGCCAACTACGGCGATCGCTGGATTACGGGTAGAATCATAGATATTCATCCGCTGACAACTGATATGTATTACAGGACTCTAGTGCCCGCAGTAAATAGCGACAACAATGACTCAGCGAAAACAACCGTACTGCCGCCACTCGCACAGGTGCCCTTGGCAACCTTCGTGCCTTGGAATCTTCGTGCGGTAGGCACGGGCGCGGAGAAATCGCTGGCGCGACTATCGGGCGGTTACATACCCTTGCCGGCAAATATGGCGACGGCAGAACAGGCAAGTGATCCGCGTACTCCTATTGCTGCTATGTACTCGTCATTCAGTGACTATCTGACGCAATACGAAGCCGCAACAGACTCTCTGATCAACGAAGGCTATTTACTGCCAGGATTCAAACAAGTCTATATGGGAATAGCTCGCAGGAATGCTTCGATACTCGAATAGTTAAAGTTCTCGCGCAGTAGCGCATTCAGAGAAAGAAGCTATAGACGAACCTTTCTCTGAATTTGTAACCAACTATCCTTCGCAGCCTTAGCTGTCTGTCGGATTTTTGTTTTCACTTTCGTTGGCCGAATCTTGTGATGTTCTTGCTCTTTCAAGGTGCTCACCGCAGCCGCCGATCTGCGACGGGAAGCTTATTCACTGGCCTGCTAATTGACTACAAATTATGTAGTAAGAAGAAGAGTCAAACAGAAAGCTAAGTATTTTGAAATCTTAATCAGCACAACAACCGGAGTCTAATTATGATTAGAAAATTCACTCAACTAATCCTTCTCAGTTGCCTCGTTTTCATCCCTTTGCAATCGCTACACGCGCAGCTTTCGGATACCGCTAGCTGGACGGCCACGGTGCAAAACGATTTTAGAGTTATCTCCAACATAACCTATCTAAAAGCCAACAACATGGAGTTAAAAGTCGATGTCTATCTTCCACGAAAGGCAGAAGGCCCGGCACCTACTTTTATTTACTATCATGGCGGTGGCTGGGTCGGCGGATCTAAGGAGGCAAACATTCTGCGCCTGCTTCCCTATCTGGAACAGGGCTGGGCTGCAGTAAATGTGCAATATCGGCTGGGCCAGGTGTCACTAGCACCCGCCGCCGTGGAAGATAGTTTATGCGCACTGCGCTGGGTTGCGCGCAACGCCGAAGAATACGGCTTCGACACAGACAGACTAGTCGTTTCCGGCAACTCCGCAGGAGGCCACCTAGCCCTGACTAGCGGCATGTTGCCTAGCGACACCGATCTTGCGCTACAATGTCCGGATACCGAGAGCCCCTCTGTGGCAGCCATCGTAAATTGGTATGGAATCACTGACGTTGTCGATTTACTCGATGGCGCTAACGAAAAGGCATACGCCGTTAGGTGGATGGGTTCGCAGCCGAATCGGCGTGAGATTGCCGACCGTGTTTCGCCCATGAAATATGTTCGCGCCGACCTACCTCCTATCATCACCATCCATGGGAATGCAGACCCAACTGTGCCCTATGCGCACGCTGTTCAATTGCACGAGGCACTCGATGAGGTTGAGATCAGGAACCAACTGATTACCGTTCCCAATGGTAGGCATGGAGGTTTTCCGGCAGAGGAGATGCTGAGAATCTATGATGGAGTGTTTAAATTTCTCGACGAAAATTTGCCGAACTGATTCCCAATACAGACTCACTGTTATGTTCAGTCATCGCCTGGGAAGTCGAAGGAAATGCTCGGCAGTCGCGGCAGTGTGCAGGAATGGGGCGATACATCGTAAGAGACATCGTTCGGATCTAGGCCGCCCTTCAGATCTATAAAGCTAGTCGTAGCAGGATCTCCCAGACAAATAAGGTTCTCCGTGCTGCCGCCTGGCTTAACTAGGCCGCCCCATACAATATTTGGAGAGTCTAATCCGCTGATAGCATGCCACGCCTTTAGCGTAGCGTGCCCGGGAACCGTTCCACCACCATCGTAATTGTTGTCGTGGATGTAGATTTGTTCCGGGTAGGGATCGTATTCCGGGTCTTCAATCGTGCGCCCGCCTAGGACGAAGCTATAGACCATGATATTTACGCTTTTGTTGTCGCGAAAATTATTCTCGAAAACTTCGATGTTGTCGTTTGCCAAAACTAGTAAGCCGGTTCCCGGAGGTACATTGCCTACGATATTTCCTTCCGGCGCAAAGTTCTCTGTGTTGTTCCCATAGATCTCATTGTTGAACACTCGAGTTGCCTGCCCACCCTGTACTGCAAGATTCGGTAGGTCGAAGACCAGAATTCCGCCGGTATTGTTAGTTGCTACGTTGTCATATACATCAGCATATGTGGAGTTCTCGATCTCGATACCAGCGACATTGAATTCGGCGCGGGAGTTTCTAACGATGATCTGGCTAGATTGGCCAACGTAGATTCCAGCATCGGATGCGCCGATAGCAACTGAGCCTTCAATGAGCACATTCGTAGTCTGGACTGGGTAAATACCGTAGGCACCGTTCTCTGTATTGGCACCTCGCGTCCATTCTGTGCGAACGCGGCGTATCGTGACATTCGTGCTCTGATTGATCTTGAGCGCATCGCCCACAGTGTCCTCGATTGCTAGATCCTGAATGACAAAGTCGTCGGCACTAACTAGCAAGCCCTCCGCACCCTGCGCCTGATTCTTGAAAGAAAGAATCGAAGAGTTCATGCCGGCGCCTTTTATGGTCACTCCGGGAACAGTCAGCGACAGGCTGCGAGTGAATTCGTGGATGCCAGCAGGAACCTCGATAACGTCGCCGGGCTGTGCCTGAATAAGTTGAGCCTGAAAGGATTCCGCGAAGCTTAAGCTTGGCATCGGTTCAGGCTCATTGGCATCGCTACAGGCAGCGAGAGCCATCGAAAGTGTGCAGAGTGTGAGTAGTTTGCTTATTGGTCTTATTGCGATCATCTGTAACTCCAGTAGCACGTGTAGCGTGGACTAGCCTGAGATTTATAATGCCACGAATTTATTATTCTCAACATCTTTTCTGACCTTGTCATGGTCGAAAATCACGACGTTTTTAGGGGTGTAAACACCAGCGTGTTTAGTCTGAACTGCTGTAAACGCCTCGCCGATATTGAACATCGCGTCGGAGTTTTTAAATAGTGCCGGGCTGAGGGCGCCGGTGAGAACGATCGTCTTGTCTGGAATATCGCTCAGGAGATTAGCGGTATTGGTCATCGCATCTGTGCCGTGGGTAATTACGATCATGCTCTCGATTGTCTCGCTCAAAGCCTGGCGAACGGCCTCTCTGTCTGCGACAGTCATCTCAAGGCTGTCCTTCTGCATCAGTGATACAACCTCGTAGTCCAAATTTAGGCTAAGGCCAGATAGTACTTCGGTGATATTCGGAGGGCCCACCTCGTAGCTGCTCTTCGCATCGCATCGAAGTAGATCTTATCTATGGTGCCGCCTACCGTAAAAATCCTTATCAAGCTCATCTACCTGCTCAACTCGCAGTACTAGTTAATTGAAAGTCTAAGCCGTTAACCTTAGCGGTCCATGACTTCATACATCCACGTATATCCGCTAGCGACCGAATCGGCACTCGCTGCTTCCCCATCGCCGTACTTGCGACTGAATTCGTTAAGCACTGGTATGACCTCTGGCCCGCTCATGATGCGCTGTAGCCTTTGCTCATAGAGCTTGCCGTCAATGCGTAGTACTACAGAATCGTCTGCTTCAAGGTAGTAGGGCCATTGTTTCCAGACAGCTCCGTAATTCGTTGTCATATACCCACTCACTACGAACAAACGTTGATCAAAGGCAGCGAGCCACACGGTGCGCGACTGTGCCGGCTCCATGGTCTGGAATTCAATTGTGGCGCGGTCTTTGAGAAAATCCCAGTCGTTTGGCGCGCTGCGCAGCTCGCCAGTCTTGAAGGGGCCGCCGCTTAGAATCTCGAGCGGCCCGTCGTGAAAGCGCATGCTACCTAAAAGCACGGCGATACTGATCATCAGCACGGCGATGCTGATACCTATCCATTTCAATATTTTCTTCAATTCGGACCTCAAAATAGACTCAATGTTGTGTGTGGTGAAAGGATTGAATTAGATGTTTCGGGCTATAAGTTTTTAAATAGCTAATCCAATTGTAAATAATAGTCGTAACAATAATTAGCACAAGTGCTTTTTACAGCTTAAAGGCTTTCAAAGCATGAGTCTCCATGCTATTCCGCGTCAATCTCCTAAAAATTTGATGTACTTAGGGCTACCGACGGTCAAAATGATCAAGGTAGCCTTTTTTTTGCCCGAGAGCCCGAGTTAGTTGTAGCGGCGCTGATACGAGTATTCTCGCATTTTTTGCAGCGTTTCGATCTGTAATTCGATATTTTCTTGTGGGCAGTTCTCCGCGAACTCCCGAAATAGCGGGGCGGAGGCAGCAATCGCTTGTTTTGAGCCTTTTCACCCTTCACAGTAATTGTTACCTTCTTTTTGTGGCCGCTGAGCTCGTCGGGTTCTCCCCCTGACCAATTTCTTCCAAGAGTTCCTTAAGGAGCTGCTTTACCTTCGCTTCATTCATATGAGTATCCTTTTGCCAATGCTCAAAACCGTTCTAGCTTATGTCGAGTGGTCAGTTCTTTAATCTGCAGCAGTTCAACGCGCACCTACAATTAATCTGTTCTAACTTCCTAGATATCTCTAGCCGAGCAAGCCCGATACTTCCCTCACCCGATGACTTTCACTATCGGTCACATACAACAAGCCCGCGTGAACGCAAACGCCGTGGGGTCGATTCAGCTTACATTGCCTAGGATCGCCATCGGGGCCGTCTCCTCTCTCTCCGCTGCCTAACACCGTATCGACGATTCCTGTGTTCAAAGACATGCGCCGGATCACATGATTTTCGGTGTCCACTATATAGAGACTATGATCCTGTTCTGAATAGGCGATTCCCTTAGGGCCGTTGAAAGTAGCATTGATAGCGGCACCTGAATCGCCTAAATATCCGCGAACTCCTGTACCCGCGATTCGCTGCAGGCGATTGCCCTCGATATCTAGTCGAAACACGGCGTTGCCTTCGCGCAGAACTAAATACGCATTTCCAGCGGCATCGGTATCGATAGAACGCGGTCCGAGTAGCGGTGTTCCAGTAATCGGTCCGGAATCGGGCGTGGTAATCCTTTCGCCTGTGCCCGATAGAGTACTAATGATGCCGCTGTTCATATCGATTCGCCGCAGGCGGCTATTGCCAATATCGCAGATGAGTAAGTCCCCGCGTGCATCGAAAGCAATGCTGTGAGGCTGGCGCAATTGCGCTGCATTTGCGGGCCCGCCATCGCCAGAGAACCCGCCTTCGCCGGTTCCCGCCACTGTGCTAACTAGACCGTTGCTTCTATCTATACGGCGGACTGTATGCGAGTCCCTGCTGACCATGTAGAGGTTGTCCTGAGTATCGAAACGGATCTCATGAGGCGACCAGAAGGAGGCATCTAAGGCGAGACCTCCATCACCACGATAGGCCTTCTCACCGTTCCCGGCTACGGTGCTTAAGAGTCTGGTATTCAGATCCAAGCGGCGGACTCGTCCGCTGTCTACTTCACAGAAATACAGAGAGGAATCGGGCCCGACTACAATGCCGTAGGGGTTGTTTACTCGTGTCGTCTGCGCAAGATTACCAATAGCTCCCTGAGATTCGAAACCTGCGACACCGATACCGGCAATGGTTCGAACACTGCTGCGCTGGGCATAGCTGAACTTGCGCGCGCTAAGCGTGCTGAGGCCCGCGAGGCTCAATTGGAGTAGTTGTCGTCTGCTGAGGCTTGTTTTCATAGGGTTCACCAAGCAGTTATAGAAATCATAAGAGGGATTTTAGAGAATTGTATTGAGTTTTCTTCCTGTCCCAAATACTCTCATATCATTGATAATAGAATAAAACAATATTGGCTCAAACTCTGAGCGCTCAAGGAGAACAACATGTGTGATCTAGATACCCAGAAAGATGCTGAGGAATTTATTAATAGTGACGGAAAACTCAGCCGCCGAAAGTTCAATATGCTGACGGCTACGGCGAGCGCGGCGATGTTGCTCCCCCCGGTCGCGAATGCGCAGTCCGTAACAGAGTCAGACGTAAATATCACGACTCCTGATGGCGTGGCCGATTGTTATTTCGTTCATCCCTCTAGCGGCAGTCACGCAGCCGTAATTGTTTGGCCTGATATTCTTGGACTAAGACCTGCCTTTCGCATGATGGGGAAGCGCCTCGCAGAGTCCGGCTATACGGTCTTGGTTGTGAATCCTTTTTATCGTGATGCCCTCTCGCCTGTAGTTGGCGAAGGTGCAAGCTTCGGTCAACCTGAAATTCGTGAGATCGTGTTGCCAATGGCGCGCAATCTAAACGCGGAAACTCATTTCACTGACGCTCGGACTATGGTGAGCTGGTTGGATCAACAGTCGGCTACAGATACTAGCCGCCGAATTGGCACGACAGGTTATTGCATGGGCGGGCCAATGGTAATGCGCACAGTTGCAGCAGTACCCGAACGCCTTGGCGCTGGAGGCACGTTCCATGGCGGCGGCCTAGCTACGGATGCTGACAACAGCCCCCATTTACTAATCCCTCAGACGCAATCGGCGATGTTGCACTGTGTTGCGGCAAATGATGACGAAAGCACTCCAGAGGCTAAAGTCACCTTAGGGGAAGCTTACGCCGCGGCAGACCTGTTGGCTGAGATCGAAGTCTATGGGGACACACTGCATGGCTGGTGCCCACCAGACTCCCAAGTCTATAACGAGGCTCAGGCCGAGCGCGCCTGGAGCCGATTGTTGAATCTGTTTGAGAAAAATCTAGCCTAGGTACCCTCGGCAAAGAAGTTCGCAACAAAAAAGGCGATGCCGTGCGGCATCGCCTTTTTTAGGAGCTGAATTTGAGGGCTAGCTGGAGGAGACAATCCTAAATGTCCACCAGTGATCCGGTCTCTGTGCATCGGATGGTGGTTTCGGATTGGACGGCCCGCCGCCATGAATTTGTAGCTTCGTAATTCGAGCAGTCCAAGCGCGGTCCATAGCCGCGGAGTCGGTCTCGCGATTAACTACCACGGGATAGACAATGCCGTTCAATCGCATTACACCCGTTTCGTCCTCTCCTACTTTATCAGCCCAGTATTTTGACGTGCACACTGAACAACTGAGATAGAGTTCGCCTTGGGGAGTCGACATGCAGTTGAGGTTTATTGAGTGCGGCCTTACTCCCGCCCAAATTTGTAACTGACAGAGGGGTACCTCGTTTGCAAATGACCAATCATTCACTGGCTCGCTCGGACGTTCTCCAAATAGAAAGCCGCCGGGTGTGCGCTCGCAAGGACAAATTGATGAGTAGATTAGAAAGCCGGCAACGAGGGCAACTAACAAAGTGCCGCCAGCGGCGAAGAGGATGTTGCGTGATTTTTTGTCCGTCTCGGGAAGGGTCTCTGCATCAGTCATAGTTAGCACCTTTTCTTTTTTCAGTCGAGTATACGCCTAGAGAACGTTCAGTTAAATAGAGCTTAGTGCGAAACATAGTCGAAAGTTGCTGGCCGCATCATAGTGTCGCAGCGGCACAGGATTGAATATTTTTAGTGTTATATTGGATTTCTGACAAAGAGAAAAAGAAGAAGACAAGAGAATGATCCACGTAAAAGCCTAGCATTTCTGATGATCGCACCCATTGTAGTAAAAAT
>Ga0308018_10000071_pt1 | contig 51666 bp, 32 predicted proteins | sample Neamet282_FD_203130 | JGI IMG/M metagenome (GOLD analysis project Ga0308018, IMG submission 203130) | Marine microbial communities from water near the shore, Antarctic Ocean - #282 | ecosystem: Environmental > Aquatic > Marine > Unclassified | place: Southern Ocean | collected 2014-10-01
CTGCACGGTGACTTCAGACAATGAGTCACTTCGTGCAGCAGGGTACGTCGGAGTCCGTGACCGATGCCATTCTGATGTGGCTGAAGCGGTAGCGTGCCGAACGACCAGCCCCTCTACCAGGGATTTACGCTATATCCCTGCTCCTGGAGCAGCATGAAGGCGGTGATCGCCGAAAGGGCGACCTGAACCCCTGGGATGAGACCTTCCGTGGGCACGTTCCTCGATGCGGCGCTTTGGCCACAGAGGAGCACTGGCTGCCCATTTGCGATGAGTTCCTTGATGAGTTCAGCGTTCGGGTTGTCGACGCCGAACCGGGCGCGGTAGGCCTCATTGTCGAGGAGCTCGAAGGAGGCTGGCCCGTGCGCGACGATCGCTCCGCTGAGTCGATCCTCAGACACCCCCGCCTGGGCGTGCATGTTCAGAAAGCGTGCGACCGTGTTGATGGTGGGGTTTAACTGGTCCGGAGAAGAGGACGGCTGTGCAATTTCGAAGGCGACCTTGTAGTCACGATCGGTAGGGGTGAAAAAATCGGTGTCCACGGAAAAAACTGCCCCAGCAGACTGAATCATCGGGCCGTCCTGAGTTTGCTGCGCTTCTGCCTCCGTTTCCCAGGTCCCGATGCCAAGAGCGATTGCGGCGGCAGTGAGAAGCGCCCGGCGAAGGGTCGAGGCCCCGGTGGCTCGGTCAGTCATGGCTGTCCTGCTCTTGTCGGTGGTCGTGAGCGTGTTCGTTTTCATGGGTATGATCATGATCGTGGCGGCCCTGATGGAAGACCACATGAACCAGCGATCCGCTGACGAACGCCTGATAGATCTCAGCGCCGCCGCTGTGCATTCCTCCCAGAACCTCGGTGCCGACTCCGTATCCGGCCAGAGTTGCTAGGACGATGGACCCGACGCCTGCGGCAGCAAGCGATGAGCCGAACCGCGGACAAATGAGCCACCAGATCACGAGGCTAACCGGGATACGGTGAAGGATTACCGCGATCGCGAAGGGCCCATCGACCGCTCCGTCTCTAGGGACGAAGGCTGCTCCCTCCAGCATGGCGTGGAGCACGAGTCCGGATAGCCCTATGACCATGGCAACGTTATCGGTCTGCTGAGCTAGTGCGTGAGAAGCTTTTTCCACAATCGCGGGAACTGTGAATCCCGCCACGAGGGCGACGAGGGCGATTAAGCTGCGCGAAGCCCAGGCATCTGGTAACACCTGCCAGATGACAAGAAGCGGCACGGCCACATAGACCGATCCGTCAACGAATCGAACGGCCTTCGGGTGACCATGTAGTATGCGATACAGCACCGGTCCGAGGAGCGGTGCCGCCGCCGCCGCAATGAGGTAGCCCATGACTATCGGACCGGTCTTAGCGTGGGGGTCAGCGGATTCCGACCACTCCGCGAACCGACTCAATCAGCTTGGGTGAGTCCCAGCCGATACCGTGTCGAAACACGATGCTCGTCCCGTGGAGATTCCCGACCGCTTCGAGGTCACCGTCGATGACCACGAGATCCGCGATCTTGCCGGTCGCAACGCTTCCGACTTCGCCGTCGATTTCCAAAACCTTGGCCCCGTTCAGACTCATGATCTGGATGACCTCGGGGGCAGAGAAGCCTGCTTCGAGCAGCAATTCGTAGTTACGCTGGTCACCGAATCCTGGAGGGGCTGCCCCGTATCCGGTTGGATCTACGCCAGCCGCCAGAAGACCGCCAGCGGCCACGAAGGCACGCTCGTACTCCATTGCTTTAGCGTACTGCGCAGGCGGAATCGCTCCTTGTCCGGCCCGTCGTGCGACGGAGATCGCACGGACTTCTTCAGCAATCTCAGGTGCGAGTACATCAAAGATGCGTTCGTCGATGGGGGGGCGGCCAGATACCGAGATCTCGTAGACCACCGGCGTAGACGTCATGGGTACACCGTTGTCGATCATGTCCCGGAACGTCGCCTGCACTTCGGGACCATTCACATCGAGGTCCGGGAAGCTGTTCCGGAAGCCGGCAGGACACTCGTCCTCAACCTTGTTGGGCGCGTACTCGCTGTTCGCGAAAAGTCCGTGTTCGACGTTGTCGATGCCAAGCGCGACGGCTTCCCGGTATCCCACAGAGCACAGATGAGCCGTGACTTTAACGCCCAACTTGTGCGCCTCGTCGATCGCCGCGCCGAGCTCCGCGCGTGAGATCCACGTGTAGGCCTTGAACCAGCTGACGCCCTCTTCAGCCCAGTAGCGCACTACACGGCGCGCCTGTTCAGGATCGCTGAGCTGGGTCATGGTTCCACCACCGACTTGCTCGCCGGTCAGGTATGGGCCGGTCGTGAACATCGTCGGGCCAATGACGTTGCCCGTATCGATTTCCCTTTTGAGGTTCAGTTCCGCATACGGCTGCTGAGCGCCCGTGGTACGGATTGTCGTGACACCCGAGGCCAGGTAGAGCCGTGAGCCTGAGAAGGAGAGCTGCGCCGCGCGGCCGCTTCCACCCGTGTAGTAGGAGTGGTTGTGCATCCCCACGAGTCCTGGGATCACCGTCTGGCCCGTGAGGTCGACGATGTTGGCATTGGCAGGCACGTGGACTGAACCAGACTGCCCGATGGCGATGATTCGATCTCCTTCAATCAGAATGGTCTGATCCAGCATCGCCGGGGCACCGGTCCCATCGATGACCTTCGCATGCGTGAGGGCTACTGTGCCCATCGGCACTGCGACGAACTCGTCGAAATTCTGAGCTGCCACCTGGTCGGGCCCAACTGCCGTGAGAGCGAGGCAGGCCAGTGCTGCAGAGAGGGCTGTGGTGTGGAGTCTCATGTCAGTTTCCTTCGACGTCGAAGACGAATTTCATTCCGGATTCGAGATGCTCGGCGATGTGGCAGTGCACCATCCATCGCCCCGGATTGGACAGTTCGAGGAGGATGTCCGTTGTGGACCCCGCCGGCAACAGGACGGTGTCCTTCCAGACCATGTTCTTGTTCGGCACACCGTTCTGTTCAAGAACAAGAAAGCGCTGTCCATGGATGTGCAGGGGATGCTGCATGGAGTGGAACGCGGCCCGATCGTTGGTGACCCGCACCTTCACCACGTCTCCGACCTTGAACGCCCAGTCGATCGCGTCGTTCTGCGCTCCAGTTCGGGGATCCCGTAGAAGCCACTGGACCTCGGCCCCGCTCGTTGCCCAGTTCATGACGGGCATCGTGCCACTCCATTCGACGGGGTTGAAGTAGATCCAGTCGAGGTTCATGGACTGTTCGATTGCCATCGGCAGGTTGTCGACCTCGAGTGTAAGGACGAGCTCGTGGTCGGTGGGTCCGTCGAAGAGCGGTCGATAGCGGTCGATATCCTCGACGACCGCGTCATGGGTCCGAAGGGACTCGAAGTCATGAGCGTGATCCGAGGCGCTCTCAGAGGTGGCACCCGAAACCGTGATCTGGCCCAGCACGGCCGACTCCTCCAGGAAAAGTCCCTGACGGTGGTTGATGCCCTGCACGCGGTTGGTCATCGCGTAAGCTCCGCCCTCGGGGAACAGTACCTCGACGACGTACCGCTCAGCGGGGGCCAGAGTGACGCTCTCCGACATCGACTCCCGCTCGAATCTGCCAACGTCTGATCCGATGACCTTGATCGGCAGCGGCTCGCCATTGGGGGCGTCCGTGGGGCGGAACGCGATGTTGAAGGTGCGGGTGTTGGATGCGTTTGTGAAATGGAATCGGACGACGTCGCCGGGATCTACGTCGAGTCCGTACTCCGGCTCACCGTTCGTGAGGAAGACGTTCCCGAAGCGTCCCATGAGCATGTAGTTCGCAGACTCTTCGCCGAACGGAACCACATCGTCAGCGCCGAGCAGGAGGTCGTCCAGCATGACGACCTCTTCGTGGTCGACCTCGTTGTAGTAGTCTGAGGCCAGCGGTTCGACGAGCATGTTGCCCGCGAGTCCCAACTCCTGAGACACGTCTTCGCGATGGTGCGGGTGGTACCAGTAGATCCCGGGATCGGGGAAGTGGATCGTGTACCGGAAGCTTTCGCCTGGCTGTACTGGGTCCTGCGTGACCCCCGGGACTCCGTCGTAGCGATTGTCGAGCCGCAGACCGTGCCAGTGGACGGCCGCTGGGAGCGGCGTGTCGTTTGTGAAGTTCACGAAGATCGTCGAGGCTTCCGTGACCTCGATCAGCGGCCCCGGGATCTGCTCGTTGAATGCCATCATCACGAGGTCCCGACCGGCCACCGATTTCCGGACGAAGCCGGCAGTCAGGTCCAGCGTGCCCCCATCGGGCAGCGTCACGATGTCGCGAGGCCGGGCAGCGGGGAGCGTGTTCAGATCCACCGCAGGCCGGAATGGCGCGACGACGGGCCGCGACTGCATCACCCCTGGCAGCATTGGGACGCCGGCATACATCGGGGGCATCGTCCAGTCGCTCCCATCGCCCGTCATCTCGGGCACACCCATCTCTGCCGACGGTGCTAGGGCAAGGAGGTCATGCGCTTCCATGCGGCTCGACGGGGAGCGACCTCGGATGATCAGCGGCCCGCTCCGCTCTACGACATCGGCGGACGCTTCCGCAGTCACCCAGACCAGGTACTTGTTGAACGCCACTTCGCCGAGGTTGTTCAGACCGTTCGCTACCTCGCCGAGTTTGATCACGGGATCGAGCGCGAGGGGCGTCGCCCAGGCCACGTAGGTCGTGTAGGGCCCGAGGGATGAGGGGTCAGGCAGTCGAGCGATCCATGCTTTCAAATCGTGTCGATGTCTCCCTTCGGCCGTGACCGTGACCCCGAAGGGGGACCATGGCTTTCGAAGCTCGATCACCCCGGCAGCTTGTCCTCCTCGGGTCGTCGAGAAGAGGTCCATGCAGTAGAGGTCGGACGCCGGGCGGGCTGCATCTGACCCGGTGCGCTCCGGCACTGCCCGGTCGGCGGAGAAGAGCGACTCCCCCGTGGCGGGCGGGCGGTCAGAACAGATCGACGAGACGTCGGGAATCTGCCCGGAAGCGTGGAGGTGCCCCACGGCAAGGAGTGCGGTGGCAAGCCAGGGGCTCGCTGAGAGAGGATGTGATTGCAACGGCATACGTTGAGATTCGCGCCGCCCCGCGAGGTGGGCAACACACTGTCGATCCGTGAGGGCAGCGTGTCCACGGACCGGTACGGGTTGACGAAACTTCCCGTGAGATGAAATTTAGGTAAGCCTAAATATTCTCATCATCGCGCAATGCCGTGCGCGGAGCGGGCACCATGCTTAATCCTACAATCGCACTCACCGTTTTCGGCGTCCTCTGTGTTCTATCAGGACTGCTTGTTTGGCCGAAGTGGGGTGTCGTGGCCAGGTACCTGAGACTTGTGCGCCTCAGCGAACGGGTGCTTCTCGAGGATGCGGTCAAACACGTCTATACCTGTGAGAGCATTGGAAGAGATGTCTCCCTTGAAAGTCTTGCCGGGCAACTCGAGGTGTCCACAGGCCGGGCAGCCGACCTGTTGAAGCTGCTGGCCGAGTCCCTGTTGGTACGCAACGAAGCTTCGGGCCCGAAGCTCACGGACGCGGGCCGCAACTCAGCTCTGCGGCTGGTCCGTGCGCATCGTCTTTGGGAACGGTACCTGGCGGACCGGACCGGGGTGCCCGCAGGTGAGTGGCATGCGGAAGCAGAAAGAATGGAGCACGCCCTGTCCGCGGAAGAGGCGGAGGCGCTGGCGGCCCGGCTTGGGCATCCAGCTTGGGATCCCCATGGAGATCCGATTCCCACAGCGGGTGGAGAGCTGCCGGTGGTCGAACGTCTGTCGCTCGTGAGCGCGGACGTTGGGCGCACATTTGAGATCGTACATCTGGAAGATGAACCCCGTGTCATTTACGACGCGCTTCTACGGGATGGCCTCGACCTGGGGACTCGACTCGAAGTGGCAGAAAGAAGTGACCGCGGGGTTCGCCTGCGATCACACGGGCGTGAGCGCACGCTCGACAATGTCGTCTGTCGCAACGTTACGGTCCGGATGCTCCCAGAGGGTGAGCGAGCCGATGCTCCTGTAGCGACCCTCGCCGATCTGTCCCCTGGGGAGTCCGCTCAGGTTGTCGGGATTTCGCCTGCGTGCCAAGGCTCCCAGCGCAGGCGGCTGCTGGACCTCGGAGTGGTCCGAGGCACGGAGATCGAGGCGGTGTTCAGCAGCGCGTCAGGTGACCCGATCGCGTACTCGATTCGTGGTGCGCTGATCGCACTGCGACGCGAGCAGGCCACGTGGATCCGGATTGACGTCCCTTCGATGAGCGCCGCTCTGTCCGAGGACGTCGCCTGATGGCCACCCTCTCAACCAGTCCGTGCGGGTCGTGTGCGGAACACCGCCAGAGTAGCCTGATTCGCCTCGGGCTGAGCCCAGACAAGTGGGACTATCTGGTCGCTCTGTCCGGGAATCCCAACGTGGGAAAGAGCACGGTCTTCAATCAGCTCACAGGACTTCGTCAGCATACGGGTAACTGGCCGGGTAAGACGGTCGTTCGTGCCGAGGGCGCATTCGCTCACGAAGGCAATCGCGTGAAGGTCGTAGACCTTCCAGGCACCTATTCTCTGCAAGCCGGCAGCGTGGATGAGGAAGTCGCGCGCGACTTCGTTCTGTTCGGTCGACCAGACGTGACGGTCGTAGTGGTCGACGCGACCCGCCTCGAGCGAAATCTGAATCTCGTTCTTCAAATACTTGAGATTACGGATCGCGTGGTCGTCTTCCTGAACCTGATGGATGAGGCCAGGCGACACGGAATCGCGGTGGACCCGAAAAAACTCGAGAAGGAACTTGGGGTCCCCGTGGTACCCGGCACGGCTCGCGAGGGCATCGGCATCGAGGAGCTGCTGACCGCAGCGCACCAGGTCGCCACGGGTGAACGAGTGGGTACGCCGTATCGCCTCGCGGAACACGCCCCGGAGGTGGAGCGAGCGATCGCCGGCCTCGTCCCCACCGTGGAAGAGGTTTACCCCGAGGTGCCTAACGCACGATGGGTTGCCCTCCGCCTGCTGAACGCCGACGAGGCCGTTCAGGAAGCCGTGCGATCAGGGGAACTGGGGCAACTTATCCACGACGAATCATGGGCCAGTGTGTCGCCTCCCCCCGAGGAAGAGTCTGAGCGGCTGCTCGACGTGGCCACGCGACTACGGTGGGAATTGCCCCCTGACTTTCACGACATCGTGACTGAGCACGCGTACGCCGCTGCAGAGCAGGTCGCTCACAAGGTGCAGAAAACAGGGCTTGCGAAGGTCGGGTTCTCTTTCGACCGGAAGCTCGACGAGCTGCTAACGAGTCGAACCTTCGGGTTCCCGCTGATGCTGTTCATCCTAACAGTGGTGTTCTGGCTGACCATCGAGGGAGCCAACGTTCCTTCATCGATGCTGGCGACTCTTCTCATCGACCACGGCTGGACCTGGCTCAAGGGCATTTCGGCAGCGATAGGCGTGCCGTGGTGGATCGATGGCTTTCTGCTCGACGGCGTATATCTGGCGACGGCATGGGTCATCAGTGTCATGCTGCCTCCGATGGCGATCTTTTTTCCGCTGTTTACGCTTTTGGAGGACTTCGGATACCTCCCGCGCGTGGCCTTCAATCTGGACTCGATGTTTCAGAAAGCAGGGGCACATGGGAAGCAGGCGCTCACGATGTGCATGGGATTCGGTTGCAACGCCGCCGGCGTCGTTGCAACGAGAGTCATCGACAGCCCGCGAGAGCGGCTCATCGCGATCATCACTAACAACTTCTCGTTATGTAACGGAAGGTGGCCGACCCAGATCCTGATCGCGACAATCTTTATTGGAGCCCTCGCACCGACGCACCTGGGAGGGCTTGTGAGTGCGGGAGCAGTCGTGGGCATCGCAGTGCTCGGCATCGTGATGATGTTTTTCTCATCTTGGCTGCTGTCTCGCACGGTGCTGCGCGGCGAGGCGACCAGCTTTAGCCTCGAGCTACCTCCGTATCGCCCCCCCCGCGTCCTCCAGACGCTGTATACGTCGATTATCGATCGCACTCTGATTGTGCTGTGGCGCGCCATCATCTTCGCCATCCCGGCCGGTGCCGCGATCTGGCTCGTTTCGAACATCACTTTCGGCGGGGTGAGCATTGCCCAGTACACAGTCGACTGGCTCGAGCCTGCGGGGCTCGTCCTCGGGCTAAACGGGGTCATCCTGTTGGCCTATGTCGTCGCAATCCCAGCGAACGAGATCGTGATCCCCACGATTCTGATGCTGACCGTTCTCGTTACTCCTGAACTCGCGGGAGAGGGTGCCGGGGCTGGTGTCATGTTCGAGGAGGACTCGCTCGTGACGACCGGTGCGTACCTGAGGGCCGGGGGCTGGACGTTGCTCACGGCGGTGAACCTCATGTTGTTCAGCCTTCTCCATAACCCGTGTTCTACGACGATTTATACAATCTTCAAGGAAACGCGGAGTTTGAAATGGACCGCGGTCGCCACCATGATGCCTGTCGTGATGGGTGTCGTAGTGTGCTTCCTGGTGGCCCAGATCTGGAGACTGGTCGCGGGCTGAAGTCGCATGACCTGCGCTGCAGGTGCTGGCCTCTCCTAACGCGTGTTGAGGTATCCAATGATGGATTTTGAAGCATTCATGGCCTTTGCGACCGAGGCCGTGGCCTCCTGGGCCCCGAAGTTCGTGGCCGCTATAGCCGTTCTCATATTCGGGTGGATGTTCGCCGGATGGGTTCGGGCGTTTGCTCGCAAGGCGCTCAAGAAGGGTCCGATCGACGAGATCATGATTCCGTTCTTGTCGGGACTCATTCATGTGTCGGTAATCGTGATTGTGGCGGTAACCGCAATGGGGGTGCTCGGTATCAGCACGGCATCGTTTGTCGCAGTGCTCGGTGCCGCTGGTCTGGCGATCGCCCTCGCCTTCCAAGGCACGTTTTCAAATTTTGCGGCGGGCATCATGCTGCTGACCTTCCGCCCCTTCGACGTCGGCGACTTCGTGGAGGTGGGCGGTGGTTCCGGCGTAGTGAAGGAGGTGGGCATCTTCTCGTGTATCCTGCATACGGCAGACAACGTTCAGATTCGGGTGCCGAATTCGCAGATCTTCGGCACCACGATCAAGAATTTCTCAACGAACGACACTCGGCGCATCGACCTCGTCATGGGTGTGGATTACGGTGATGACCTCGGTGTAGCGGTGCGCACATGCATGGACATCATCTCCTCCGACACACGGGTGCTTTCTGATCCGGCGCCGGTTGTCGCTGTACATGAGTTGGGAGACTCCTCCGTCAATCTCGTCGTCCGGCCTTGGGTAAAGGCCGAGGACTACTGGACGACACGGTGGGATCTGACGCGAGGGCTGAAAGAAGGCCTCGAGGCTGCGGGATGCTCGATGCCGTTCCCTCAGCGCGATGTTCACATGTATCAGCAGAGCTGACGCGACGGCTTTCGCTGACGCATTTTAGAGTCTCCCGCCCCCTTTTCTGGGGGGTCGGGAGACTCTCTGCATTATACGAGGTCTCAGCGCAACGGAGTGGGGCTGTGTCTCTACCGTTAGCGCGGCTTTCGCGGTGCGTCGCGCCCGTGTACCTTAGTTGAGAGTCAATTTCATTCTCATCCATGTCGTATCAGGGTGAGACGAGGAGGAACAAGTCCATCGTGCAGGCATTGCCGGTCGCGAAGAACGAGCAGGACGGGGCCGATCTGAGGCTGGGGGACATCCCTCTGCGTCAGGAAGTTGAGCTCGTCAGCATCGATCTGCCGGCACACCTGGCGGAGCCGCTTCTGGAGCGTGGCGTACTGCCAGGATGCCGGATCTGCCCCGTGCGATCCTCGCCGGGCGGCGATCCAATTGTCTCGGTGGATGGATCACTCCTTGCGCTGCGACGCGAGACGGCGGCCTGCCTCTGCGTCAAAATTCTCTCGCAGTTCCAGGACGCGGACTAAGGCGGTCCTCCTCTATTGGATGAGTTGCACCCCCCCGTCGCTGATGGTGCGACCGTTGCGATAGCCGAGAGGTACGAGCCACTCGTTGCTCTTGTGGGTCCTCCCAATTCAGGGAAGACGACCCTCTTCAATCAGCTGACAGGGCTTCGTCAGAAGGTCGCCAACTACCCCGGCGTAACCGTCGAGAAGCACGTCGGGCAGGTACGGCTCGACACAAACCGTGAGATCGATCTGGTCGATCTTCCCGGCGTACATGGCTTCTCCGCACGAACGCTCGATGAGCGGGTCACGCGCGACGTTCTCGAAGGCAAGGTCGAGGGCATTCGTCCGCCCGATGCACTGGTCCTGATCGTGGACTCCACGCGTCTCGAGAACCAGTTGATGCTTGTCGAGCCGGTCCTGGAACTGGGACTCCCGACACTGCTCGTGCTGAACATGTGTGACGAGCTCTCAGAGCGTGGAGGCAGCGTGAACGATGAGGCGCTCGCCGAGCGTCTGGGTGTCGACATTGTCCGGACGAGCGCCCGGAGTGGGGAAGGCGTCGATGGGGTGCGTGCGTATCTCGCGGGCATCGACACGTCCCATGGCCCGACTGAGTACGTTGAGCGCACGCTCAGCAACCAGGGCCGAGGCGTTTCCCTTCCGGTTGTCGACACGTTCGCAGCGAGAAGGAAACTCGTCAGCGAGGTGGTCCAAGGTGCGGACTTCGTGCCGCCGGGGCCTTCTGCAATGAGTGATCGTCTCGACAGCATCTTTCTACATCGTGTATGGGGCCCGCTGATATTCCTCGGCGTGGTCCTGCTCGTATTCCAGTCGATCTTCACGTGGGCGGTGCCGCTCATGGATGGCATCGACTTCGGCATCAGCACCTCGGGTGAGTGGCTATCCACAACGATGCCGGATACGTGGTACCGATCTCTCCTGGTTGATGGCGTGTGGGCCGGTGTCGGATCTGTGGTGATCTTCCTGCCCCAGATCCTCATCCTTTTCCTGTTTCTGGGCATTCTCGAGGACTCGGGCTACATGGCGAGGGCTGCTGTGATCGCCGACCGGATGATGTTCCGGGTTGGCCTTCAGGGTCGCGCCTTCCTGCCCCTGCTCTCGGGGTACGCGTGTGCGATACCGGCGATCCTGGCCGCCCGCACGATCGATGATGAACGCGATCGGATGGCCACGATCTTCGTGACTCCGTTCATGACGTGTTCGGCGCGACTCCCTGTATACGCCCTGCTCATTGCGGCCTTCATCCCCAACGAGCCCATCCTCGGGCCCTTCTTTGGCACGCAGGCGGCTACGATGCTCGGGCTCTACGGCCTCGGTATCGTCGCGGCGATCGGAACCGCCTTTATCCTCAAGCGGACGATTTTGAAGGCCGACCCGACATCGTTTCTGATGGAGCTGCCTCCGTATCGGATTCCATCGCTGCGCACCTTGGCGTTGAGATTGCTCGATCGCAGCAAGATTTTTCTACGCCGTGCCGGCCGGGTCATTTTTGCGGTCGCAATCGTATTGTGGATACTGATGCAGTTTCCGCGCACCGAGCTCGGCGCACCCGGCATCGAAGAGAGTGCGCTAGGCCAGATTGGACAGGTGATTGAGCCGGTGATCCGTCCGCTGGGTTTTGATTGGCGGATCGGCGTCGGACTCGTGACGTCTCTGGCCGCTCGCGAAGTGATTGTGGGGACGCTCGGCACGATTTACGGTGTCGAAACTGCTGACGAAGAGGCGGTCGCGCTCCAGGAGATACTCAAGCGAGATCTCACACGCGGCTCGGCGATCGGACTGCTCGTCTTCTTCGCATTCGCGCTTCAGTGCATGTCCACGGTGGCGGTGATGCGGCGTGAGACGGCGGGCTGGAAGTGGCCCATACTCCAGTTCAGCTACATGCTGTTTCTGGGGTACGCCGGAGCGTTCATAGCGTACCGGATATTCTGACGAAGGAAGAGGAGAGGCGATGAAGGTTTCCCGCCACACCTTTTGGGCGACCAACTCCTCAGGTGACGTGTCGGGCATTCTGATGCGCCCCACCGATGCCACGTGCCTGTACGTGTTCGCACATGGTGCAGGGGCCGGCATGGAGCACTCGTTCATGGAGGCCGCAGCAGGTCAACTGGCGGACCGTGGGATCGCCTCTTTCCGATACAACTTCCCCTACAAGGAGGCAGGCAAGAAGCCTCCAAATCGTCCACCGATACTCATTGAGACCGTACGCTCTGCGGTGACGGAAGCGTCGCTCCTGGCACCGGGCCTTCCCCTGTTCGCCGGAGGCAAGTCGATGGGTGGCCGCATGGCATCTGCGGCTGCCTCAAGGGAGCCACTTCCCGGCGTGAAGGGTTTGGTGTTTTTCGGATTCCCCTTTCACCCGTCTGGGCGCGACTCGGCCGAGCGTGGAGTTCACCTCGCTGATGTCGAACTCCCCATGCTGTTCCTGCAGGGTACTCGCGACAAATTGGCGAACCTGGATCTCCTCACCCTTCTTCTCGACGAGGTGACCCCCACGCCTACCCTTCACATCGTCGATGGCGCCGATCACGGATTCCATGTCCTGAAGCGATCGGGGCGCACGGACGGCGAAGCGTTGGCGGAGATGTGCGACGTGTTTCGGGACTGGGTCGGCGAGATCTGACCTCGCCGACCAGATTCTGTCTTCGTTGGGCTCTTTGGGGCAGTGACTGGAACCTGAAGCCATTCGCCACGGTGAAGACCGCTGCCGCTGCCCCGGTTTCGATTCCGATATAGATAGGAATTTCGAAGAGCAGCTCAGCGCGAGTAGGCCTTCGGGTGTCTTTTTGGTTGACCCTCGGGGTCGGGGCGGGCATTCTCACCGTCCTCTTCAAGAACGACAGTCGGAGCAGGACCTACCATGAGTCGTATCTCGTCTGATTTCGTACTTCGCACCGCTGCCTCTGCGGCATGCGCACTAGCACTGGCCGCAGTCCCGGCACTGTCTCCCGCGCAGGTCTCAGCACAGGACGAGATGTCCGGTGTCGAGCGAGACTTTTCGGATCTTTCCTATCGCAACGTCGGCCCGTCTCGCGGTGGTCGCGTTACTGCGGTGGCTGGACACCGTGATCACCCGCTGACCTTCTATATGGGAGCGACCGGTGGTGGTGTGTGGAAGACCGAGAACTATGGGACTAATTGGCGCCCGATTTCTGACGGGTACTTCGAGACGGGTTCGATCGGCTCGATCCGTGTTGCCCCATCCAATGCGGACATTGTGTATGTCGGCACCGGCTCTGACGGCATCCGTTCGAACGTGATCAGCGGGCGTGGCCTGTACTACTCTGGTGATGCCGGAGAGACCTGGGAGCGCCGCGGCCTGGTGGAAATGGGACAGCTTGCAGCTGTTGAGATTGATCCCAATAACCCTGACGTGGCCTATGTCGCCGCACTCGGGAACCCTTGGGCAAAGACACCTGATCGCGGCGTGTACCGCACGACGGACGCGGGGCGCAGCTGGAATCAGGTGCTGTTCACCTCTGACTCGGTCGGTGCGATCGACCTGGAGATCAACCCGGCCAATCCGAACGAAATCTACGCCGCAATGTGGCGGGGGCAGCGTCGGCCGTGGACGATTATCTCTGGCATGGAGGCTTCGGCTCGAGAGGACGGAATCTGGAAGTCGACCGACGGTGGCGACAACTGGGAGTACCTGTCCGAAGGCCTGCCAGCTGGACTGATTGGAAAGATCGATCTGTCCGTGTCGGCCGATATGCCGAACCGGATCTACGCGCTGGTCGAGACCACCGACCCCGATGAGGGCCTGTATCGCTCCGACGATCTCGGTGCGAGCTGGAAGATGGTCAGCAACGCACGCGGCATCATGAACCGGCCGTTCTACTACACCGGGGTGACAGCCGATCCGACCGATGCGGATCACGTCTACGTGAACAACGAGGGCTATTACGAATCGACCAACGGTGGGGTGACCCTCGAGCGCCGGCAGACGCCGCATGGGGACAACCACGATACCTGGATCAACCCGGATAACCCGCTCATTCAGGTTCAGTCGAACGACGGCGGGGCCAACGTCACGCTTGACGGTGGCAGCACGTGGTCGACGCAGTCGAATCAGCCGACCGCAGAGCTATACCAGGTCGATATTGACGACCAATTCCCTTACTGGCTCTACGCGGGCCAGCAGGACAACAGCACGATTCGTGTGCCAAGTAACCCACCGGGCACTGGCTCGCAGGGCGGACATCAGGGCAACTGGCAGGCGGTCGGTGGTTGTGAGACCGGACCCGCCGTTCCGAAGCCGGGTGACCCGACGATCGTTTACGCCAACTGCAAAGGTCGTTTCGGTCGGTACAACCAGGTCACGGGCCAGGAGAAGCAGTACTACGTCGGCTTCGCGAATCTGTACGGTGTGAATCCAGCGGAACTCACCTATCGCTTCCAGCGCACCGTTCCGATCGAGGTGTCGCCGCACGACGCGAGCACGGTCTACCACGGTTCTCAGTTCGTTCACAAGACGACGGACGAGGGTGTGACGTGGGAGCAGATCAGCCCCGATCTCACCGATTTCCGTCCGGAGCGGCAGCAGGTGTCGGGTGGTCCGATCACGCGGGACATCACCGGTGAGGAGCACTACTCGGTTCTGTACACCATCGAGGAATCGCCGCTGACTCCAGGGGTCATCTGGACCGGTGCCAACGATGGCCTCGTTCAGGTGACAAGGGATGGCGGCCAGACGTGGAAGGACGTTACTCCGGCCGACATGCCACCAGAGGGTCGGATTCAGACCATTGACCCGTCGCCGCACAATCCAGCGAAGGCGTACTTCGCGGGCTATCGCACGCTACTCGGCGACCTGACACCGTTCATCTACAAGACCGAAGACTACGGCGAGAGCTGGACCCTCCTGACGCCCGGTAACAATGGCATCCCGTCACACCACGCGACCCGTGCGGTGCGTGAGGACACGGAGCGTGAGGGTCTGCTGTATGCCGGGACCGAGTTCGGGATGTACATCTCGTTCAACGACGGGGAGAGCTGGGAGAAGTTCCAGTTCAATCTGCCGCGCACGCCGATCACCGACATCAAAGTCCATCAGGGCGACCTCGTGCTGTCTACGATGGGGCGGGCCTTCTGGATCATGGACAACCTCTCTCCGCTTCGTCAGGCCGATCAGGCTATGGCAGCTGGTGGCGCGTTCCTCTACCAGCCGGAGGATGCCTACCGACTGCGTGGTGGTGGCTTCGGTGGCGGCGCGCCTGACGAGCCGCAGTATTCAACGAACGGTGCGGAGCTGGACTACATGCTCCCAACCCAGGCCAGATCGATTCAGATGGAGATCGTATCGGCGTCTGGTGAAACGATGCGGTCCTTCGAGAGCACCGAGCCGGGCATGACGACCGAAACGGGGCAGGAGATGCGCGGTCCGTTCCAAAGGAACACAGGCGCTGCCGCACCCACCCTGAACCAGGGTCTGAACCGGTTTGTCTGGAACTTTACGGTACCGGGTCCAGGCGGATCGGGTCGTGGACCACTTGTGGTGCCGGGTCGCTACACCGCACGACTCACGGTCGACGGACAGACCTCAGAGCGATCGTTCGAGGTAATCATGGATCCGCGTGTCGCCGCGGACGGGGTCACGCAGGCGGACCTCCAGGCGCAGTACGACCTAGGGATTCAGGTTCGCACGGCGATCGAAGACGCCGACGCGACGATAGAGCGTCTCCAAAGTGCTCAGGTGCGCGCGGCGGAAGGATCAGACGTGGCGGACGACCTGAAGGAGATTGAGCGGGCACTACTGACGGACCGCACGATCACTAGTTATCCGGAGCCGATGCTGCGAGACCAGTTCAACTATCTGTACGGCAACACGCAGCGAGCAGATCAGAAGCCGGCAGCCGACATGTATGAGCGGCTCGAGATTCTGGTCACCGAACTTGAGGAGCATAAGCAGCGGCTGCAGCAGTTGATTCGTATGGTCACGCAGTGATGGTGTGATCACTCGATGTGGGGCCCTCTTCGCCTTCGGCAGCAGGAGCTGACGCCGGCTTCGAGGGCCCCACATCGAGTGAGTCTGTTTGCGCGGGCATCTGCCGCGTGCGTGCACCATCGTTCAAGGTGCCGAGGTCATTCTTCCCTCAGCGCTTCCGTTGGTGTGATTCGAGTGGCGCGCATGGTGGGGATGAGGCTGGCTGAGATGCCGACCTGTGAGACCACGACGACTGCCGGTTCCACGCCCATGAACCCCAGCATTCCGTCTGTGACCCGAGTGCCTCAGATCCTTTGAGGGTCGCCGAATATGGTCAGTGCGGGCTGGGTCCCCCGGCAGTCCGTCACCGAAGATCCGACTCCTGTTGAATGGCCCTGATGTCGGGGTGATCCAAAGAACCGTGCAGCGCACCGAGTCGATACGCTGCGGCCGTCGATACTCCCATAACTTGGGCCCCTCGCGCGCGTTCTCACGTGGTGTCAGTGTGGCTAGCTCAGTGTGGCTCTTACCGGATCTTCACCCAGAACCTGATCGAGAGTCGCGACCAGGCGCTCGGCATTCGCCTGCGAGAACGTCATCGGTGGCTTGATCTTAATGACGTTGTTGAGGGGTCCATCTGTGCTCAGAAGAACACCGAGATCCTTGGCCCGATTTGCCACATGATGGGCGATCTCAGGAGACGGCTCGCGGGAGGCTCGGCTCTTCACGAACTCGATGCCCAAGAACAGTCCCCGCCCCCGGACGTCACCGATGCAGTCGTGCTGCATGGCGAGAGACGCCAGGTTGGCCTTCAGCGTGCCACCTACGATCGCTGCGTGCTCACGCAGGCTGTCCCCCTCGACGACATCGAGGACCGCTGTCCCGATGGCAGCCGAGACCGGGTTGCCGCCGAAGGTGCTGAAGACCTCCATTCCGTTTGCGAACGACGCTGCGATCTCTGGTGTCGTCACGACGGCTCCAATCGGATGTCCGTTCCCTATCGGCTTTCCAAGCGTCACGATGTCGGGGATGACACCGGCGGCCTCGAAGCCCCACATGTGGCTTCCAATCCGTCCGAAGCCGATCTGGACTTCGTCTGCGATGCAGACGGCCCCGACTGAGCGACTGTGTCGGTAGGCCGCCTTGAGATAGCCGGCCGGGGGTTCGATCTGGCCGCCGCAGGAAAGGATGCTCTCGGCGAGGTATGCCGCCGCCGGGTATCCATCGTTGGCCAGCGCGGTGAACGCGGTGCGTACATGTTCCGCATAACGGTCCGCGCGATCTGGCACTTGGCGCCCAAACTCTCCACGATAGTCGTCAGGCGTCGGGACCATTCGTACCCATGCCGGTGCTCCCGAACCGCCAGACCCTGCGTGCTTGTAGTGGCTCACATCCACGAGGCCCTGCGTATTGCCGTGGTACCCTCCCTCGATGCCGACGATGCCTCGCCCGCCCGAGTGGACCCGCGCCATGCGGAGCGCGAGCTCGTTTGCCTCGCTACCCGAGTTCACGAAGAAGCAGACGGACAGTGGATCAGGTAGAAGTCCGGCGAGTCGCTCCGCGTACACGATCACGTTCTCGTGCAGATAGCGGGTGTTGGTGTTGAGGACTCCCATCTGGCGTCGCCCGGCTTCCACGACGCTCGCTCGCTCGTGTCCGACGTGCGCCACGTTGTTCACGCAATCGAGGTATCCCCTGCCCATCGTGTCGTAAAGAAATGAGCCGATGCCGCGAACGATGTGCAAAGGCTCGTCGTAGGCGAGGCTGAGATTCGAGCCGAACGCGGCTGCTCGTCGGTTGTCGAGTGGGTAGGGGGAAGCGTAGGTCGTCGTGCCGGGAACCCCAAGGATCAGATTGGGATCGGGCGAGAGCGAAGCCCAGACGGGTTGCTCGCGCGGTAGTGCGACACCGGGAAACTCGCCTGTGAAGTCGAGGAGATCAGTGACGATCTGAAAGTGCAGATGCGGAGGCCAGTCACCGTTCTCGGGGTAGGGACCGATTCGCGCGAGGGCTTGCCCGGCCTCGACCTCCTCGCCCACTTCGAGTTCAGCCATCGAAGCACGCTCGAGGTGGCCATATAGCGTCCAGAATGGCCCCACCGGGCTGTCATGTTCCAAGATGATCGTCGGGCCATAGTCCAGTCTCGAACCATTGTCCTGAATCGAAAGCACCCGTCCGGCGAGCGGAGCGCTGACCCCAACTCCTGCCGCATCGAAAATGTCGATGCCGAGATGCACGGTACGTCGCTCACAGGGATCGCCCGCCCGTCCTGCGAATAGATCCGTGAGGTAGAAGGCCCGAGGCTCCAGGTATCGACCGATGCCGATTGTAGCGCCTTCATCCTCCATTTTTCGAAATACACGGCGAGTGAAGTCGCGCGTGTCGTCGGTATCACGACCGTTGAGGTCGGGACTACTCACACAAAGATCGAGTATCAACACCTCATCTTCGCTCTCCGGAAGCGCCATGACCGGTTCGAACGACTGGTTTCCTAGCCAGTTCACGAGCGCTGTGCTCCGAGGATTCGCGGGGAGTCCACAGGCGTCGCGCAGGATCCCCTCGGCAAGGCGCCGGGGCACGGTGTCGAGGCGCCGAAGCATGTCCCACGCAGGGCGCTCAGACACCGTTAGGTATGAGTCCACCTGAGACGTCTGCTCCCTGCGCCAACGCGAGATGCTGACACTGGCAGCGAGCCGGGCGCGGGTCAGGGAGTAGAGGACGTTGACCTCATCCTCCGAGAGCGGTGTGCGCTCGTGGAATCCGCGGGTGACGGCCGCCGCCGCCATCAGAGGATCCGCAGTGCCAAGAATCGCGTAAGCGATCGCGATGCCGAGGTCGAAGACACGCGGTGCCGAATGTGCATCGCCTAGATCAATGATCCCTGTGACCGTGCGCGGACCATCGCCGGGTGCGGAGACGAGTACGTTGTGATCGTTCACATCGCCGTGGATGACCTGTGATCCGAGTCCGAGAAAGTCCTTCTCTCGCTCGGTCCATCCGTCGTGGACTGCGCGGATCAGAGCAAGATCATCGCCTTGGAAAAGGTCGAGGCAGCGTTCCATGACGAGACCGGAACGCCCGAGGGCCCAGTCGAAGTCGATGCGAGCAGGCGGGTGATCGGGGTACGCACCGAGGGCGCTGTCGAGTTCTGCGAGTCGCCGACCCAGATCGTGGAGAAGGGCGGGGGAGCGGGGCCGAGCATCGGCGAAGAGGCCTCCTTCGAGGTACTCCACGACCCGGATCCGATTCTCCCTGCCCTGCGCGTCTGCCTTGGAGACGATGAAGTCACCGTTCGGCGTGGCAATCACATCGGGAGAAAAGCCCTGTGTGGTGCGGGCGACGTGCCGCATGAGGTCGACTTCGATGTGAAGGATCTCATCGACTTCGTCCGGCGAGCTGACCTTTACGACGTAGCGGTGCCCATCCTCGGCATCGAGCCGAAAATTCAGGTCCCGCTCGCCTGCAAGCTGCGTGAGTGTTCCGTCGATTCCGAAGTGCTCGCGTACAGCCTCGAGCGCCTCAGTCGGCGAGAGTTCAGGGCGACTCTGAATCTTGATCATGGCCTGCGAAACTGGACGGGCGATGCCCCGCGTGACAACCGGCAGATACCGAGTCAGGAAAGATTGCGTGAATTCCGTTCAGCGGGAGGGGTGGCCTGAACCGCAGGTCGATCAGTCGCGGACAAGCGGACGGTATTTCACTCGATGTGGCTGGAGCGCAGCCTCGCCGAGGCGCTGCCGCTTGTCGTCTTCATACTCTTGGTAGTTCCCTTCGAACCAGACGACGCTCGAGTCGCCTTCGAAGGCCAGGATGTGCGTACAGACACGGTCCAGAAACCAGCGATCATGGGAAATCACGAGTACGCAGCCTGCGTAGTCGAGAATCGCGTTCTCGAGGGCGCGAAGTGTGTCGACGTCCAGGTCGTTGGTCGGCTCGTCGAGCAGCATCACGTTACCGCCCGATTTGAGCAGTTTCGCGAGGTGGAGTCGGTTTCGTTCGCCGCCTGAGAGGACGCCGACCTTCTTCTGCTGATCGGCGCCACGGAAGTTGAACCAGGACAGGTATGCGCGGGAATTCACCTCGGCTCGTCCGAAGTTCAGCACATCGACTCCCCCACTGACTTCCTCGAACACCGTTTTCTCGGCGTCGAGCGTGTCCCGCGACTGGTCGACGTGCGACAGGACCACGGTCTGCCCGGTCTCCATGGACCCCGTGTCCGGCGTCTCGTCTCCGACAATCATCCGGAAGAGCGTCGTTTTTCCTGCACCGTTTCCTCCGATGATTCCGACTACAGCACCCGGCGGGACGTCGAAGTCGAGCTTGTCGATAAGCAGACGATCACCGAACCCCTTCGACAACGCCTGGGCCTTGATAACCACATTACCAAGCCTCGGGCCCTTCGGAATGAGGATCTCCGCCGTGCGGATCTGTTCACGCTCATCCTGCCCGAGCAGGTCTTCGTAGGCGCCGAGGCGAGCCTTCCCCTTAGCCTGTCGCGCCTTGGGCGACATACGGATCCACTCGAGTTCGCGACCGAGCGTTTTCTGCCGAACAGACTCTGTCTTCTCTTCGAGACGGAGGCGCTCCTGCTTCTGTTCCAGCCAGGACGAGTAGTTGCCCTTCCATGGAATCCCCTCTCCACGGTCGAGCTCGAGGATCCACTCGGCGACATTATCGAGGAAATAGCGGTCGTGAGTGATCGCGACGATTGTGCCGGTGAATGCGTCGAGGTGGTGCTCCAGCCAGGCGACGGACTCGGCGTCGAGGTGGTTGGTGGGCTCGTCCAGCAGCAACATGTCCGGCTGCTCGAGCAGAACCCGGCAAAGAGCAACGCGGCGGGCCTCTCCCCCGGAGAGCGTTGAGACGTCGGCATCGCCCGGGGGCAGGCGCAGGGCGTCCATCGCAATCTCGATCTTGCGGTCGAGCTCCCAGGCTCCCGTCGCGTCGATGCGGTCCTGAAGCTTCGCCTGCTTCTCGATGAGGTCGTTCATCTCCTCATCGCTGGTGATTGTCCCGAACGCGAGATTCACCTCTTCGAACTTGAGGAGCAGGTTGCGCGTGTCCGCGACCGCTAGCTCCACGTTGCCCCGCACGTCCAGATCCGGGTTGAGCTGCGGCTCCTGCGGCAGATAACCTATGCGGGTCCCCTTGGCTGCCCACGCCTCGCCCAGGAAATCGGTGTCCAGCCCGGCCATGATCCGGAGCAACGAACTTTTCCCGGACCCGTTCGACCCAACTACACCGATCTTCGCACCGGGGTAGAAGGAGAGGTTGACGTTCTTGAGGATCTCCCGTTTTGGCGGGACGATCTTCGATAGGCGATGCATGTGGTAAATGAACTGCGGACCTGACATCGGAAGCACTGCTGCTGGAGTTCTGGGACGTGCGTTACGCGGCCGAGAATCTAACATCCCTCCCGGTTCGCGACGTAGCGAGCCATGTGCCAACGGTCTGCGATTCGGGTCCGCTGGATCATGGATCTCCTCAGAGGGATCCATGTCCAGATTGTGAGCGAGGGGTCTCCAGCGTTGTGCACGTGGTGGCCATCGCGGCCACGTCGATGCCTTCCTCGAGCCGGCGCTGAGGCCTCTAGCGGCCGCCTCCGGGGCCTGAGCCCCCGCGAGCCAGCGCGCGGTAGTACTCTTCGACGAGGCGTCGATAGCCGTCCGGTACCTCATCGGCCCCGGTCAACGTTGCCCGGCGATCGGCTTCGCCTTCGACGTCGCGGCGGAGACCAAATTCGAGACGCTGGAGACGGTTCAACATGTCATCGCTGAGACTCGCCAACGCCTCTGGATCGCTGAACAGCTCGTCGTCTTGGAAGCGCCGGATCAGGGCCAGAACCTCATCGAGATCCTGCGTAGACATGCCGACCTCGTCGAGCTCCGAGCGGAGGTCCATCACCTGCTCTGACCGCTCGCGCAGCTCGCTCTGGTACTGCCGAATCTCCTCCGTGGAGAACTGTCGTGGATTCCCACGGACAGCGCCGTTTCCGAACGGATCCTCCGACCGGTCACTGGCCCACCCGTCGTTGGCACCTCCTCCTCCGAGATGATTCGCATCGCCCCGCTGCCTTCCCTGCCCTTGGCCCTGCTGACCTTGCTGGCCCTCACCCTGGCCTGGCTCGTTAAGACGGCGATCCATCGCCTCCATGCCTCGGACCAGGTCCCTGGTGTCGTCCAAGGCTTCCTGAAGTGGATCCTCCGCTCGCTCGCTCGACGCATTCAGGGCGCGCTTGAGCTGATCTCGTAGCGCCTGGAGGTCTCCCTCGATCTGGAGCTCCATCGTGACCGCAGATTCCGGGTCCCACTGCTCGATCGTGCCACGAGTGTATTGCAATTTCTCTTTGAGCTTCGATTCCCGGATCTGCGTTGCAGCCTCGGCGAGCGCGCGTGCCGCCTGCGGGTTGTCGGCCTGACCACTGCTCGCAGCACCGTCCAGCCGCTGTTCGAGATCTTGTACGACATCGTTCATCTGTTCCTTGCGTTCACGCAGGCGACCGATCTCGGCCTGACGCTCCGGCCCACGCTCGGTCGGTAGGTCGCGCACATCGCGCTGGACTTCCCGCTGCTGCTGCTGGAGTTCCTCTACATCGGCGATTGCGTCCTCGGCATCGCGTCTGGCTCGACCAGAGCGGGCCTGCTGTAACTCCCGGCGAGCTTCCTCGAGTCCCCGAAGCGCCGAGGTCGCGTCGGCTGACCCCTGTGATCCAGAAGACGCGGCAGATTGGCGCATGGACTCGGCGGTCTGCTGCAGGTCGCGGGCAGTCTCTTCGAGATCCTGGTCGCCCATCTCGCGAGCGAGGCGCTGAAGCTGACGGGCGGCTTCTTCGGTCTGGTCAGCGAGTTCGCGCTGCGTCTGACCATTGGCCGACGAGCCGCTCTGGCTCTGTGAGGCCCGTCGCTGCCGTTCAGCCTGCTGTTCCTGGCGGCGGGCGAGTTCTTGGAGTTCTTGCATCAGCTCGTCGACCTGATTATCGGCCTGTTTCTGCTCGCCACGCTGCACGGTCTCGTACTGGTTCTTCATCTTGTCCAGCTCGAGTTCGAACAGGTCTGCCAGGTCGTCCGCGGCTTGCTGGCCACCACCACCACCACCACCGCCCTGCTGCTCCTCCTGCATCTGCACGTAGCGCTCGTAGGTTTCCTCTGCCTGTTGAAGGTACCGAAGCGCCTCCTGCTCATGGGGCAGGGCATCTCGCAGACCTTCTGACTCGAGCGCCTGCCGTACTTCAGTCATGGCGCTGTCTGCGAGGGGCAGTAATGCGGACACGTCTCGGAAGCCGGGGTCCGTCTGGGTGAGTCCCCGGTTCTGCATCCTTTGGAGTAGGGTGGTGATCTGGTCCTGTAGTCGCTGCTGCGCGAGGCTCACACTGTTGATGTTCTCACGAAATTCCTCGTCGGAATACGTGTCTTCCTGACGGATCAGGTTGAACGTCGCCGCGATGATCTGACGCTGAGTATCGGACAGCGCGGTCTCTTCGGGACCACCACCACCACCACCACCACCCTGCTGTTCAGCCTCCCTGTAGGCGCGCTCGAAAGGCCGGACGCTCAGGAAGTAGATGTCACTCGTGACTGTGCGACTCGATCGGACCGAGCGATTGTCGCGTGCGATCGCGTAGTAGGAGATCAGGTCTCCTACTTCCAGTTCCCACTCCTCGAGATACATCGTGTGTCCGGTGGAGACCTCTGCGAGCGGTGCCCCTCCCGCCCGGAAGACGGACACAGTGTCCTCGAGACCTCCGTTCACCGAATAGACGAGGCGGATGTCCCCGATCCCGTAGTCGTCATCCGCTGTCATCTCGAGATAAACCTCCTCGATTGCCGACGCGGGCATGTCGCGGCCGGGCCTCGAGAAGTTGATCGAAGGCGGCATGTCCGTGAGGACGTCGATCCGATACTCAGGCGACGCGGCTACAAGGGTTCCGTTGTCTGAGCGTGCGAGCTCGATCGCGTAGAAACCGTCTTCATCTAACGTGAAGCGAGCGGAGAGTGAGCCGTCGTCCCCGACTGTGAGGTCCTCGATCGGTTCGCCGTCGATGAGCAACCGGCCGGCCGGCGTCAGCATCGTAGGTTCGATGGACAGCTCGACCACGGTTCCGGTCAGGGCGGCAACGTCGCCCCCTCCCTCGACGGTCCGCGGCGGCAAGCCTGTGTAGGATGGGAAGTAGTACGTCAGATCCATCTGATCGACGTACGGAAGGTCCGCCACATCGATCGTGAATGTGGGTGACCGGACGCCGTTGGATTCGACGAAGTATTCGGTGGGTTCAGGGACCCCCAGCAGCAGGACCTCGAAGCTGCTTTCGAGCCCCCTGAGCATGCTCAGACGCTGGAAGGACTGCTCGGTCTCACCCTTCGTGAAGATCGCTGCGTCCGCCGCGCCGAAGCCACCGAGTTCAGCCGTGATCATCTGATCGGTCCCGCGAGCGATGGTTGCGTCTCCCGGAAACACCGACACGGAATAGGGATTTACCACCGCCGCATCCGTGGCAGGAAGCAACAGGGCTGCGAGGCCGTGTCGCAGGTGCTCGGGGCCAAGAAGTGAGGTCGCCAGGGCCAGGAGGACGAGGCCCGTCAGCGCCCCGGCAAAGCGATAGAGACCGCTCTGTTCGACCCGACGTCCGTAGTCGACACGCTTCGCCTTCTCGAGGGCGATCTCTGTAACACGTTCGGCTAGGGCCGGGGACGCCGTGCCGGAGCCCTCATCGAGCACGCTGGTGACTGCGTGCTCTAGCGAGGGCTCATTCTCTTCCAGATAAAGAGCGACCTGCGTGTCCGTGACCTTCTGGAGAAGTGGGCGAACGAGGAAGAAAAGAAACGAGACTGCCACCGTGCCCCAGGTCAGCACTCGGAGCCAGACCACTGCCTCGGCGGTGAAGCGGAGTTGCTCGAGGGCCAGCGCCGAGAGGAACACAACGGCGCCCGGCACCGTGGCAACCCAGACCAGCCCGCGAATCGCGAGCCGCACCCTCCATCGCCACCGCACACTACGGACGACATTGAGAATTCTGTTACGCGTCTGCCGTCGTTCGGAATCCCTCATGTCCTTCTCCCTTTGCGCCTATCTTCCAACCTATGCCGGGTTGGTCTCAGCTCGCCATCATCCATGGCTTCCTAAACTGCGGCGACCCCCGCCGCTGCTCCCGCGCCACTCTGCGAGACCCAATTGGAAATCGCCGTCTCGAGTACAAATAGCCCGAGTGCTGCGAGCAGGAGCCACCGCCACAACTGCTGACGCCTCTCCTGGTCCTCTCTCTCCAGTGCCACTGCTTCGCCGAATGACGGGCCCATGCTCGGTCCACCGGATGGTGCCTCGATCTGTAGCGCCAGCTCAGCCGCATCGATACGAGTCAGGTTCGACTCTTCGAGGTCGACGTTGACCGCCATTACGAAGGGTCGATCTGGGTTCGTACTCGGCTGCCTCACCGTGTAGAAGCCGTGCTCCTCGAGCGGCAGGTAGCGGGGCCCGGATCCGGCGGGCAGTGCCGTTGACCCCCCCCTCGGCCCAAGTGCGATCTGATTGAGGCCGTCGGCCAGACCAGCGGCTTCCGATGAGACGAGTCCTGCAGTCACCAGCGCATCCGGATCAGCGAGGTCGACGACCTGGCCGGTGACGAACCATGGCACCGGTTCGGCTCGACCGCCCAGGTACTCGGCAAGCCGGTGGACGAATGGCAGGTACACGGGTTGGAGTGCCAGATCGTTCCAGAAGGCGTCAAGTGATGTTGTCCAGACGAGGACCTTTCCTCGCCCGATATGGATCTCGGCGAGAGCGACCGAACCGTCATCAAACCGGGCGAGCACGCTCGCCGAGTCCGACGGCTCGAAGGCACGAGCGCGGTAGAATCGGGCTCCGGTGAAATCACCACTCCGAGGGCCAGCAAATACTTCGAAGACCGGGTGTTCGTAGTCCAGGTAGCCCAGTCGTCCCCCGCGCCCCTGAACCCGGTCCTGCATCTGACCGATCGTTCCAGGGAGCATGTCGGCGGCCGACGCCGGCCATCCCCCATCCTGCCCGAGGGCGATCAGAGCACCGCCACCCGATTCTACGAAATCCCGGATGCGCTCGGCAGACCCGCCGTCGATCTGCACGTCATTGAGGAAGAGAGCCGAGGCGCCAGCGAGATCCTCGGGCCGAATGCTGCTGGATCGACGCGCTCGAACGTCGAAACGGCCGTCCTCCGAAATCTGTAGCGCTCCCCTTAAGTAGAGACTGACGTCGCTGGCCGACCCCTGACCCTCAGCGATCAGAACATTGAGCGATGTGCCCGGGGACAGGACGAAGTGGTGTGCGTTGTCGGCCTGCAGTGGGTCGTCGGGAAGCCGCACGGTCCCTGTGGTATGCGGCTGTGACAGAGTGAACGGCCGAAAGGAGACCGCCTGAGCCGCGTCCGGCTCCAGCATTACGTCCACGCTCTGGATCGTCTGCCCGTCTATCTCGAGCGCTACGGACACGGTCCGCGCTTCGTCGCCCCCTCTTCGTACGATCCGCGCAGTAGGCGCGATACGCTCACGACCCGAGACGATCTGTCTTGGCAGGGAGACCTCGGTGACCATCACGTTGTCCAACTGTTCGTCCGTGCCCAGCGGGATCGGAACGACCGTTGAACCCGGCGGGAGACGAACGCCCTCATCGCCGGTCCAGCCATTCCGCTGAAAATCGCTGAGGAGATAGATCTCTCCTCGGGCCAGGCTCGACTCTTCCAGAATCGTCTGAGCGACCTTCAGCGCAGGGCCGTAGCGGGTGGCTCCCGACGAAGCAGAAATCGTGTCGATGGCTCCACGCAGCCTGATGCGGTCCGACGTTGATCGCGCGACGACTGTCGCACCTCGGGCGAACGTCACGAGGGATGCCCGGTCGAGCGGGCCGAGACCATCGAACACCTGCTGCGCTTCGGTCCGAGCCTCATCGAGAGACTCTCCGATCGCCATGCTGTAGGACTGATCGACCAGAACTACGACTTCGCGCGGACCGGCCATGCCCAGTCCACCGACGTCACTCTGACTTAGAAACGGACGAGCAAAGGCCGCGGCAACAAGAATCAGCGCGAGCGCCCGCAGGGAGAGGAGGAACCAGTGCTGGATACGCCGGCGCCGCTGTTCCTGGTACGGAATCTTTTTCAGGAACATGAGCGACGGGAAGTGCACCACATTACGCCGTTGCCGGCGGGTAAGGTGCACGGCAATCGGCACTACGATCCCAGCGAATCCAACCATGAAGAACGGGACGAGAAAGGCGAGGCTCATCGACCCTTACTCATTTTTTCGCGAGACAGCAGGTACTGGGAAAGGGCCGTGTCGAGCGGCTTGGACGTATCGAGCAGGGTGTAATCGATCCGGTTGTCAGTGAACCGCTTCTGCAGAGTGGCCAGATGTGCGTTCACCATCGCCAGGTAGTCGTCCTTCAGCTTGCCCGGAATCACCGGGATCTGCTCCTGCGTCTCGAGGTCTTCGAATCCCGACGCGTCCTCGAACGGGAACTCGATCTCATACGGGTCCATTACGTGGAAGACCACGACGTCGTGCCCACGTGCACGCAGCGGTTCCAGCGCGGCCAGCACCCGGTCTGGCTCTTCGTAGAAGTCCGAGATCACTATGAGGATGCCTTTGCGTCCCAGCATATCCGTGATCTTGAGCATGGGTGCCTCAAGGCTCCCAGGTCGTCCTGCCTCTGCGCGGTCAAGCGTGTGAAGGATCGTGTCGAGGTGCTTCATGGACGGCGGGATGTAATCGACGACTTCATGGTCGAACGTGGCGAGCCCGACACGGTCCCGCTGCTTACTCGAAAAATAAGCGAGGCATGCGGCGAGGTATCTCGAGTAGTCGAGCTTCGACAGGGAATGGCTCCCGTAGCTCATGGACGCAGACACATCGAGAAGAACGGAAAAATTCGCGTTCGTCTCAGCCTCGAACAGCTTGATGTAGTGTCGATCTGTGCGCGCAAAGAGCGGCCAGTCGATCCGCCGTATGTCGTCGCCGGGCATGTACGGACGGTGTTCGGCAAAGTCCGTGCTGAAGCCGAGGTAGGGCGATCGGTGCAACCCGGTCAGGAAGCCGTCCACGACAGTACGCGCGAGCAACTCCAGATTCCCGATCCGCCCGAGAACAGCCGGGTCGAGGAACTGCGTTCCTGCAGCCGTAGGGCGCGTGCGAGAAGTGGCCAAGAGCCTGCCCTACATCCCGGAGGACGGGAGGGGCGCCTGCTCAAGCAGCATATCGACGAGTGCACTCGTCGTCTTGCCTTCGGATTCAGCGTGGAAATTGGTGAGGATGCGATGCCGGAGAACTGGATGTGCGAGAGCCTGAATGTCCTCGAAGGTCACGTGGTAGCGCCCCTGCGTCAGTGCACGAGCCTTCGAGCCCAGGACGAGATACTGAGCGGCACGCGGTGAGGCCCCATACGCGATCCACTTCTTTACGAAATCCGGGACGTCACCGGGCGAATCCGGGCGTGTCAGGCGTACAAGACCGACCGCGTACCGTAGGACCGATTCTGACACCGGAACGCGCCTGACGAGCTCTTGAAAGGCGAGCAGGTCCGGGCCGGTGACGGCGTGACTGAACTCGGGCTTCTGGTTCCCAGTCGTGGAGCGAATGACCTCGAGCTCGTCTTTCTCGTTGAGATGATTGATCGCGATCTCGAACATGAAGCGGTCCAGCTGTGCTTCTGGGAGAGGGTAGGTGCCCTCGAGCTCGATCGGGTTCTGGGTCGCGAAGACGTAGAACGGCTCTTCGAGTGTGTACGTGCGTCCCTGGACTGTGACGCGGTGCTCCTGCATCGCCTCTAGGAGCGCAGCCTGGGTCTTGGGCGGCGTACGGTTGATCTCATCGGCGAGGACGATGTTCGAGAAGATCGGCCCCGGCGCGAACACCATAGAGCGCTGCCCGGTATCCGCATCCTCCTGGATGATGTCGGTGCCCGTGATGTCCGAGGGCATGAGGTCGGGAGTGAACTGAATGCGGGAAAAATTCAGGTCGACGACCTGAGCGATACTGTGAATGAGCAGTGTCTTGGCCAGCCCAGGCACTCCGATCAGCAGACTGTTGCCGCCGACGAAGAGCGAGAGCAGTACCTGCTCGATGACTTCTTCCTGCCCGACGATCAGCTTGCGAAGCTCACTGATCATCTGCTCCCGGCCGTTCGTCAGCTTATCGGCGAGCGCAACATCGTTGGCGTCGTCCAGCTGTACGGCTCCGATTGCCTCAGACAAGGTTTTCTCCCTTCGGATTCGGGCGAGGCCCGATATGTGTGTGGTGGATGCTTAGGGTGTTCGTCGAGCTAGTGCGTTAGCGCGTAGGCGATGTAGTTCACGCCCAGCTTGTAGGCTTCGTTCGTCAGGTCGATCTGGACGTAGCCGTAGTCACTGTATTCCCAGTATTCGGCCATATCATTGTTTGCGTTGATGACCACCATCAAGCGTTTCGATGGGTCATTGTCTTCGTAGATGCCGTACCAGAAAGGCGGATATCCGCCATACGGCGGCACTACGTCCTGAGGCACAACCCGAAAAAACGAATCGAAGATCTCATCCGAGTTCTCCACGGGCATCATGCGGTGGTCCGGAAGCGCCTGCCTCAGGTAGAATTCGAGGTTGTCGAGCTCTCTCGGGCCCCGGAAGTCGTCGACGATCAGGAATCCGCCCTTCAGCAGGTAATCACCGAGTGCTTCCACTTCGGTCGCGCTGGGGTTCCAGCGCCCGGGCTCGACGATATAAGCGATCGGGAAGCGGAAAAGCTCCGGATCCGCGAGCGTGATGACGTTGGATGACGCTCGGGTCGTCCGGATGAGCGTCGTTTCTTGAAGGATGGCAAGAAAATTCTGGTCAGCACGCGGATAGTCGTGTGCCCAGGATGCCCCCCCGCGTCCTCCACGGCGGCCGAAGCCTCCACCACCCCGCCCACTCTGGTAGGCGATACGTACGAAGTGGTACTGGCCGTCATACGGGGCACCAGTATTTTGAGGTGCAGCATCCCCCAGGAGATTCGAGGCGTAGTCGATCGTCGCGGGCTGCCCACCGTCGAGGCTGTACACGGCAGCGCCGAGGGTCATGGACGTGCCCGCGAGGAGCCCGAGCATTATCAGCCGAAGTGGCGTCATGGCCCGGTCCCTCTCAGCTCCAGGAGAAATTCGAGCGCGGCCTCGTAGTTTGGAGCGATCTCGAGTGCACCCATCACGGACCGCCGCGCGCCGCGTGAATTCCCCGCACCGTGCTGCGCTCGGGCGAGCAGGTAGAGCGCCTCTGCCCGGTCGGCCGGGTCGAGTGCGACTACGGCACCTCTTTCGAGGGCTGCGGCTGCGGCATTTCCATTGGCAGTGTGGAGTTCGGCTAGCTTTACGTGGAGGTCTGGATCATAGGGCCAGACCAGGACAGCTTTGTCCAGAACTGCGGCACTCTCCTCGATCCGACCGAGCTCCTCGAGGATTTCGGCCTGCTCGAGGAGGGCAGGGTAGTTGGCCTCGGAGAGCGCGTTCAGGCGGGCGAGCGCGGCTTCGGCCAGCTCCAAGTCACCACGGTCTTTGTGGATCGTAGCGAGAAACCAGTAGGGGCTATCGGGTCCCCCGTAGTCGGGGAAGATGCGCAATGCTGCCCGAAACTCTGCCTCCGCGGCCTCATGCTCCTGGTCGCGGAAGTACATGACACCAAGCCGTAGCCTCCCGATCAGGTCGCCGGGGTGCATGCGGGTGAATGTCTCGACTTCCGAGAGCATCGCAGATGGACCGGGCTGGTCCGAGACCGCAACGAGGCCGGCGAGGGGGGCGTTGTAGCGCTCTTTCAGATAGTCGGCGAAGTGCTCGTCGAAGTCGTCCATGGACGTATCGAGAAGAGTCTCGAGAAGATCTTCGGTGGTACGCCCCTCCCGATAACCGTCGAGCATGCCGCGGATCACACCAAAGCCATGCTCCCGCTCGACCATCTCGAAGACGAGGGACGCCTGCAGGTAAGAGAACTGGACCTGCTGTGGAAAGTCGGGCCGCATGAAGCCGTCGTTCAGCTCGCTGAACTGCTTCAGGTCCCCATCTCGGAGAGCCTGAATAAACGGGATGCTGGTCGGAAATCCCCATCCCTCTCGTGCCTTCGTCTGTTCGTGGACAGCGAGCCCTTCGGAGAACCAGCGTGGCACACGATTGTCGGACACGGCGAGGTGGAACGTGTGTGACAATTCGTGCCAGAAGACCGATGCCCAGTTGTAGTCCCCGACTCCACGTGCCGATGGGGAATCCATCACGAGTACTCGTCCGAAGCTGACGCCCAGCGCCCCGAGACCGGCCTCGCCCAGGGTGCGAACCGAGAAGTCGGCGTGGTTCGGGAATAGCTCAGCTCGCACCGGGAGGGTTGGTTCGACCCCGTATCGCCGGGACAAGCTGTCGAAGGCCTCCTCCGCGATCGGACCCAGATAGTTGGCGAGCAAGTCGTCTTCGTCGCTGTGGAGAAACAGTTCGAAGTGTTCGGTCGCGTGGGGCTGGTATCGGTCGAAGGTGTCGAGTAGGTCGAGGTTGTTCTTGAACCAGGGATTGAACGGGTCTCCGGTGAACGCTCGCTCGAGGTTCGCGCGTCCTTCTTCGATCTCACCAATCCGAAGTTGGTTCATCCCCAGAATGCCCCACCCCTCCCAGGCTGCGGAGTCGAGTGCGACCGCGGCTTGAGCCCGTTCGACGGCTTGTGCGTAGCGGCGTGTCTGAACCGACAGCTCTGCCAATTCGATGTCGAACTGTGCATAGGCGGGGTTCAGGGTCAGCACCCGCCGGCGCACGTCCGTGAACGCGGCCAGATCTCCAGTCGCCAGATGAGATCCGGCCAACGAAGTGAGGGCCTCGAGAGAATTGGGATTCACCTCGAGTGCCGTGTCCGTGGTCTCCCTCGCCTCATCGTACGATTCGTTGGTTAAGAGGCGCATGGCTACCAGGGCCTTTGCCACGACGTGATTCTCGTCGACTTCGAACAGGCGGTCGAGCACTTCCTGCGAGCCACCGGCACCGTCGAAAATCAGCGACCTGGCCAGCCCAAGGAGTGCTTCGGGGTGCCGAGGGTTGGTTTCGAGGACCTTGCCGAACTCTTGCTTCGCGCCCGGGCTGTCGTATTTCTGGAGAAACAGTTCGCCGGCGCGAACGGAGGGTGCCGCCCACGTCGGGTCCGCCTGGGAAGCCTCGTCGAAGGCCCGCAACGCGTCCTGGAAAAGGGCCGGCTCATTTCTTCCGAGGTATCGCACCGCACGACCGACTGCGACGAGGTCGCGGGAGCGCATGTGCCCGTCAGCGTTGTTGTACAGGTCGATGAAATGGTCGAACCGCTGCATGGCCTCGTCGAGGTCCCCGCGGTCGAAGTAGAGTTCGGCCAGGTTCACTTCTGCTGTGAGCGCCCACAGTCCACCACTCGAGGCCGCGTCACGAAACGCCTGAGCTGCCTCGTCGAGTCGGCCCAGACGGAGCAGTGCCTCTCCGGTCGCGTTGGCGACGGGTGTCGGATCCGGCGCCGCCTCTCCGATAGCCACCGCGTCTTCGTACCGACCGGTCGCGACCAGGCCCTCCATGAGGTCGATACGGACCCTTGCTTCTCCGGGGATCGTCTGCAGCACGTCTTTCAGACCATCAATGGCCTCGGCGTACTCACCTGCACGCAGCGCCTGTCGAGCCTCCGCGTATGCGTCTGAAGCTTCGTTGTTCTGGGCTACGCCCTCGGTGGCCGCGCAGAGAGCCGCGACTGCGACGATTGAGAGAAATGGCGTGGCCTTCCGTCTCATGAACCACCGCCTTCGATGGCCCGGATTTCGCGATTTTTTAACGCGAGCTCTACCAGCAACGGTTCGAGTGCGCCTAGGTACTCATCCTCTGTCATACCGTCACGGAGCGCCCGTAGACCCGTGATCCGCCCTTGAATCTCATTTCGCTCTGCATAGAGCCCCGCGAGCGCGGGGTCATCGGGAGTCTGGCCTGCCGTGCCGGAGACACCGCCCAAGTGGAACGTTGCCGCCAGCGGTCCGTCCGGCCCGGCCAGCCCCGCGTCAGGGCTCGCCGTGCCATCTCCGTTGTCGTCGAGGACCGCAGTCTCGGTGAGGATCTCGTTCTCGTCCTCGTAGTAACGTTCGACTTCGCGGCGTGTGTAGAGAAACGCCTCGAGTAGGGACACGCGGTCGTCGTGGTCGAGGTCGGCCCCCCCCCCGGCGATTGCTTCCGCAAAGAACTGCCCGAACTCCGTTGCATTCAACTGACGATCTGTTCGGGTCGCTGCGACCAGGATGCGATTCGGCCCTGAGAGCGGAGCGATGAAGCCACCACTCGCGGACCCGGTCGCAACCAGCGCGAGCGTCTGAGTCGGAAACGCGCCGAGCCCCAGTAGAAAGTCGGTCGACGTCAGATCGGGACCGGGGAGGTTGAACTGGACTTCGCTGCCGCTCGATGTGCCATGCCCGATGAGAACGACGAAGAGCCGATCGAGAGGGTCGGCCTCTTGGGCGATCTCAGCAAGCACCTGCAGAACGTTGGCCCTGGTAGACTGCAACAGAATCGTGGTTGGGTCGACCTCGACCTTCTCGCCGAGGTAGGTCACGCCTTCGGCAGGCAGGCCGTGCAGCTCGATGAGTGCCTCGCGGATCATCGAAGCTTCGGCGTGGAAGCTCTCCCTGTACTCGGCCGTCCCACCAAGGCCCGCGACGATCACGGCGTGTGTGCGCCCCTGTGCAGCCAAGGGAGCCGAGGACATCGCAAGCGCGAACGCCGCGGCTGAGAGCACTGCGATGCGGGGTCCCGTCATACGAGCCCCCGCACGCGTCGGTAGCCCCACTCGGCGCCCATGAGCAGGAGCATTGTGATGAACAGGATCGGCATGTCCCACAGATCGTGTTCTTCAACCAGCGTGACGCCGGCACCCGTGATCGTGATGTCCTCGGGAAGCGTCCCAACGGTCTCGGGCGTGTAGAACTGTCCGCCTGTTTCGTTCGCGATACGCTGGAGCAGTGAGCTCCGTCGACCCGACGAGTAGAACTCTGCGTCGCTTGGCGCGGTGTGGAGGTACGTCAGGTCGGACCCTAGTGAGGTGCCGTCCCGGTCCGCGATCAGTTCGATCTCGTAGTCGCCGAGTTCACTGGGCCGGAAGTCGACGGCGTATTCGCCGTCTCTCTCGACGGTCCACTCGACAGGTAATTCGTCCACGACCCCGGACGGGCTCGTCACCCGGGCGGTTACCGATGCGTCATTGACGTCGAGGTACGTCGAGTCACTGACCGAGGCCACAAGGCGGACGCTCTCGCCCGGCTCGACCCGTTCCTGGTCTGCCGCGACAGAGATCGCGTCAGGTACGCCGTCCACGACCCAGCGCAGCATCTGCTGCCAGAACGCTTCGTGGCTCTGATCCTCTAGCGACACGTCCGCGTGCATCTGCCAGATCCAGGTGTCCTGCGCGGTCAGCGCGATCGATGTGCCTCGGCCGTATCGCTGAAACGCAAGGATGACCTGGTCCGCGCCACCGGCCGCGTGTCGGCCGGTCAGGAGCGTGGTGGCTCCTGGCCGCGTCTCGAACAGGGGGTTCACAACGGTGACTGCGGGTAGCGAGTCCCAGCGCGCGATGATTCCCTGTGGCTCGGCATCAAGCTGCACTGCCGCGTGACCGAGGCCTGCCGGGGTAGGCACGACTTTCACTTCCTGGAAATAGCCCTGGGGGTCAGTGCTGGCGGCGCCGAGCACCACGGGCATTACCTCTTCGACCGGCGTACCCTCCCAGCCTCCCTCCGCGAAGGCGTCGTGTCCGCCAAGCAGCAGCAGTCCTCCCCCGCGCTCCGATACGAAGTCGGCGATCATCTGTAGCTGATCATGCGTGAAGAACGATGCCTCCACGCTGCCGAGGACGAGCGCGCGATAGCGGTAGAGCTCTTCTCGCTCTGTGGGGAAGCCGAATTCAAGCTCGGTGCTGTCGCTCAGTGACAGGCGATAGAACTTGCTCTCGGCAGTCCGGTTCAGCGTAACGAGCTGAAGGTTTTCGTCCCCTTCGATCGCCCTGCGCAGGAACTTGAGCTCATGCCTGGGTTCACCCTCGAAGTACAGGATCTTTTCTCGCTCACCTCGAACGTCCACCCACGCGGTGCGACGGTTGTTCTGCTCGACGCGCTCACCCTGCTGGGTCGGGATTCGGAACTCAATCCTCTGCGATCCTGAACCGTCGAGCTGGAAGGCGATTCGCGCGACAACAGGCTCGAGATCCGGGCCGAGCTGGACGGTCTCCTCCGCCAGAATCTGTCCGCCACCCTCTACGATGATCGGAACGGTCTGCTCTCCGTAGCCGCTCTGCGTCACGACGATATCGACCATGAGAGTGGAGCCCTCGAGTACATCACGGGGGAGTTCGACTCGGCCGAGCTCGATATCGGGTGCGATGACTTCGTCACCCAAGCCCACCGTAAATACCGGCACCCCAGCAGCCTGGAGCGGGACAAGAGCTTCGGTCAGTGGGCGATCATCGTTGTCGGCTCCATCAGAGATCATCACAAGTCCCGAGAGCGGGACTCCGGCGAGTTCTTCGCGGGCTGCATCGAGTGCGCGTGCGACGTTGGTGTGCGTGCCGCCGTACGTCAGCTCTCCTGGCCCGTCGATCCGATCCGCGATGTCGGAGAAGCGAAAGAAGCGCAGTACGAATCTTTTGGACAGCGACGTAAGCAGTTCACTCTCGCCTGGTGTGAATGCTTCGGCTATGAAATCGCTGCGTGTTGTCCCGTCGTCATTCTGGAGGCCCATGCTACGTGAGTCGTCGATAAGGACACCCACGAAATTCTGCTGCGGCACGACGGTCGAGATCACGAGGGTCGGCTGCATGAGACAGATGAGAAGGACACCCAGGAGGGCGACTCGTAGTCCTGCCATGATACCGCGGTCCGTGACCGAACTTTTCCCGCGCGCGATCGTGTACGTAGCTACCGCACTGGCGGCCAGGACGCCGGCCAGACCCAGCCAGAGGCGCGTCGACTGCGGCGCACCGAAGGCGAAGTCGCTTTGTTCAAAGACAAGGGATCTGTATTTGAATAGAAATTCGAAAATCGCGTCCATGATCGTCTCAGATCCTCAGTGTGTCATGCCGTAGACGATCATATTCGTGCCCATCTCGTACGCATACGTCGAGTAACTCAGCGGATAGTACGGGCTCTCTGCCCACTCCCACGCGTCGCCCAGATCCGTGTTGTGGTTGATCACGACCATGAGGCGACCGAGATCGTCGAAAATTCCGCGCACATACGGATTGTATCCGTCGCGCTCGTGCGTCTGATAGCCCGAGGCCCCGTTGTTGATATTGGGGACCTGGAGGATCTCGTCGATGTCATAGAACGCCGAGAACAGGGGGTGATCGAGTGGAATCGACTGAATCGAGCGGCCCGGAAACACGCGGGTCATGTTGTACTCGAACTGGGCCCACTCACGACTGCCCCAGAAGTCGTCGACGATGAGGAACCCCCCTGCGTCCAGGTATCCGCGAAGGCCCTCGACCTGTGCTTCGTTCATGTCCATGCGCCCCACTTCGACCGCGTATATGATCGGGAAGCGGCGGATTTTCGGGTCAGCCAGGTCGACTGCATTCTCCCAATCGTAGGCATTGAGGCGCACGAGACGCTTCAGGACGACCAGAAACTGACGGTCGCCCTTCGGATAGTCCGTTGCCCACGACCCGCTTCGGCTTCGACCCCAGCCCCCGCGGCTGTAGCCCGCGTAGACCGCGCGGGTCCAGTAGAAGGGCCATCGTCCCGGTGTCTCCAGGGGGTCGAGGCGCGGTCCGAGCACGCCACCCGCGGTCGGACGTCCGACCGCGGGTGGCGCATCCTGCCCGAGAAATGCTCCGCCGAATGCCTCGTTCGGGACTCGCTCAGCGTCTGTCTCAACGACTTTGGGCGCTACGTACTTGCGAACCTCTCCCATCCGGTCGTCCGTGCATCCTCCGAAGACAATGGAGACTGCGACAACGGCCAGCAGCGTGCCGGCTTGGGCGAGTCGCCTCATGGGCATGGCTCCGGTCAGTTCGCAGCGGGGATTGTTCCTACGGACCCGCCCGTGAATGGTTCCTGGTTACGTATCTCGGCTTTGAATACTCGACACCTCGAATCCGATCCCTGCTAGATGGGGCTCGACTGAATCTTCCAGAGTCGCCCAGCGTAGGGACGCATCCCGACAGTGAGGGCGTGACATCGACCTCCCATGTCACGCCCACGGAGCGACATTACGGCCTTGGCCGCAGATTGGACATATGGCGAACCAACCCATGACAGTGACGTCGCGGAACGCGACTGTCAGAGACTTTGCCATCTTTCAGGTGAAGCTGGCACTCGACGGCATGAAGGACCTCGTTGCCTTCAATCTTTCGATTGTCGCGCTCATTCTCGATTTCATTTCTGGACGGCGGTGCAGGCCTCGCTTGTTCTACTCGGTGGTGCGGGGGAGTCGCCGCTTTGACAAATGGCTCAATCTTCACAGCGTCGTAGATGAGATCGATCGACTCGCGGAAGAGGATCGGTTCATCGGTGAGGGCGAGGAAGAGGGTTCACTCGCGCTCGGACGGGAAGAGGCGTTGCGTCGACTGAGGGCGGGTGCCGACGAGTTGTGTGGGAAGCCAGGTCCGAAAGGACCGGGAGATTCGACCGCGAACTGAGTCGGAAGGTCAGCCGACCGTCAGATCTATCGTCAGGTCCCCGCAGTTCGGTACTTCGGCAGAGTGTCGGGCTCCGGCGGTGTGGTGGGATCGCTGCTGCACCAATCCAGCAGCAGAAGAGCCCCCCACACCGAGATGTCGTTCAGGTGTCGCAGCGGTATGTGCGTTCGGCTGCGTCATCGGCCCCCTATCCGATCAACCTCGGCCTGAAAATTCTGGGAGCGTACTCCCTCAAGTGCTGGTCCTTGTCGACCTGTGGCACCCCGTCGGTCATCCATGACGGCGCCGCCATCCCTTTCAGATGATGGTTGTAGAAGTCTTGGAGTCGGTATTGGAAGTCGATGCGGTTCTGGAGCTTGCGGAGGCCGTGCCCTTCATCGGGATACGAGAGCCAGATGATCGGCTTCTTCAGGAAGCGGAGCGCGTTGTACCACTCCAGTCCCTGCTCCCAGTTTACGGTCGGGTCCTCTTCACCGTGCAGATAGAGCACGGGTGTATCCATGGTTTCGACGCCTGAAATCGGCGATTCGCTCCAGTAGAGATCGAAGTCGTCATAAGGATTCGATGCGTACCGGCCCTGTCCGTAGATGTCGTAGCTGTGGTTGTTCTGGCCACTTCCCACGAAGAGCTGATTGAACTCGCTCACCAGGTTGATCGGGGCAGCACCGTGGGCGATGGCTGAGAACATGGTAGAGCGCGTCGCGATGTATGCGCTGCCACCACCGCTGTAGGAATGGCCACTCAGTCCGACGGCCTCGGGATCGGCATAGCCCATCTCGATGACCTTTCGCGTGGCCGCTTCGACTGCTTCGAGCATGTCGGAGTGTGAACTCCCGAGGCGGAAGTGCACGTCGGGCTGCATCAGCAGGAAGCCGCTGCTGACCAGTCCGGCGAAGTTCGGCTGATGCCGGTAGATCGGGGTTGGATAGGCGTGCAGGTCCTGGGAGTATTTCTCGTAGAAGCGCACGACCATCGGCAGCTTGTCACCCTCCTGGTACGTCTCCGGAATCGCGAGCGTCCCCTGGAGCGGAATGCCATCATCCGTCGTGTAGTCGAAGAGAATTCGGCTGCCCCACAGGAATTCGTCCTGCTGAGGGTTCGCTACGGATACCCGGTCGCGGTCTCCGAAATCGCCATCGCTGACCCACAGATCGGGAAATTCCTCCCAGCTCTGAACGGTGAACAGGTACCGGTCAGCGTCCTCCGCCTTCTCCGGATTGCCGAAGCGATAATCCTCCCAGGTCAGCTCCTCAAGGTCGTCTCCATCGAGCTCGAAGAAGCCTTCCCTCTTGGTCCACTCACCGTAGGCCTCCAAGAGGAGCGGCTCATCCAGGTCGATCTCGCGCTCGTCCGGATCGGTCTGGACGTACCGGAGCCGGATCTCCTCCTCCGTGCCGAAGCCGTTGGTCAGATTCCGCGCCGGGCTCCCGTCATACGGTTGTAGCCAGACGTCGAACCGGTCATGCAGCAGCACTCCTTCACCCTCGTCCGCCCAGCCCGCGATGCCGTGAGGAGGCTTTTCGCCAAAACGGTCGAACTGCTGGTTCGTGAAGTCGACGCCACCCTGCAGGGTCAGGTTCACGTGCCGGTTGTCATCGAATTGGTAGTCCCAGACCTGCCCGTCTTTCCAGTAGAGGTAGTGCTCGCTATCCGGTGACATGCCGAGCGTCGAGAGATGGGCAGTCAGGGCAGGAGTGCGGTTACCAGTAGCCAGGTCGACGCGGTAGTAATCCGCGATTCGAGGCTCCCAGTCAGAGACGTATGCTCGGTCGTCACGGCCCATCCCCCAACGCCCGTTCCGGCTGATCTCGACGGAGCGCATCTGCTCGTCCGCGAGGTGGACAAGCTGACTGGCTGAGAGGCGCAAAGACGCCACGTAGGTGCGATTCCGGTCTTGCCGAAGCTGCTGCTGCTGCTGCGCCTGAATCCGGTCGTCCTCCCAGTGCCAGATGTTGACGTCTGCGAGCGGCAGGTCTTCGTCTGACCACTCATCCAATTCGGTCTCCTGCGGCTTGGTCCCTACGAAAATCATCTTCGCGTCTTCGTCGAAGACCACGCCGCCTTTCTCGCTGATAACCCATCCCTCGTTCAGGCCCGGTACATCTGGCGAGAAGTCGAAACGGGCAGGGGAGGGAAGCCGGACGCCCGCGAATGCCACGACGGTGTTCTCCCGCTCGACCATTCCGTCGGGGGTCGTTCCGCGCAGTACTGCGAGCGAGGATCCGTCTTCGGACCAGGTCAGGCGGGCGTAGCGGTCCTTGCTGTTGTCCAGACCACGCCGGGCACCTGTGGCGAGATCGACCAGGTAGAGCCCGTTCCCGTCTCCGCCTTCGGTGTCGACAGTAAACGCGAGGTGGGTGCCGGCGTCGTTGAACGCGAGGTCGGCCACGCTGCCAACGAGCTCTTGATATCCTTCTCTGAGATTCCGGAGGATCAGATCGGTGCCGTCGTGGTCTGCGTCGTCGTTCGTCTGACGCTTCTTCACAAAGAAATGGCTGCCGGTCTCAGAGAAGCCGAAGGAGTCCGCGTCGTCCCAGGTGAGCGACTCGCCCGTCAGCAGGTTCATAAGGCCGGCCTGACGGGGCACTGGGTCACCGTCACGTTCGAGCGTCTCGATCTCGCGGAAGTCGGGAGCCAGCGAGTACGCGACCCATGCGCCATCAGAGGAAAGCATCCCGTCCGATGCTCGCGGAATGTCGTGGCGGGCGTCGGTGTCGAGGCTCCGGACTGCCAGCGTGTCGTCGCCCCGCACCTTGCTGTACGTCCAAGCCGTCCAGCGACCGTCGTCCGAAATTGCGACTCCCTCAATGGTACGCCACAGCCTGTAGTCGGCGATCTCGAGCGGGCGCTTGTCCACGGCCTGGGCGAACAGAGAGGGTGCACCGACTACCGCGGTGAGGACAAACATGTACGCTACGCGAACTGTGCGGGTCATGACGGGACTCCGGAGTGGACGTATCTCAGGGAGAAACCGTACCGGCCGCGCCCGCGTGGGTCCAGTGCGTCCGCCTAACGGATCAGAGTCGCGGTTTTTCTGTACCGAAAAGACGAACCTCGCTCTTAGTCATTGGAGAACACAATGAGTGGGGTGATCGCCGGTGGTCTTGGCGGAAGGCCGTTCACCGGTAAGCTGAGTCCCCGACCCGCGCGTTGCCGGCCCAACGGAGCGGCGTCAGATTCGGAAGGAGGCGGGCCGGATGGGAGCGCGGCTCTCAGTCGGCTCGCCATTTTTTGTGTGGTACGGAATCTCCTGGAGGATGCCATGCGGCGCAGTGTCGCTTTTTCTGTCTTGTTCTTCGTTGCTGTCCCTGGCTTGGCTCGGGCGCAGACGCAGCTGACGGCCGACGATTATGCCCGCGCGGAGCGATTTCTCGGTGCGCAGACGAACCCCCTCTTGTATGGCGCCGCCGTGCGCGCCCACTGGCTGCCCGATGGTCGCTTCTGGTATCAGAACACCATCCCCGGCGGCGGTGAGTTTGTCATCGTCGACCCGAAGTCTGAGGAGAAAGGTCGAGCATTCGATCACGACCGGATTTCGGCGGCGCTGACGGCTGCGGGAGGAGTGTCTCTTGAGCCACTCGCCCTTCCGATTACGTCGATGACTTTCGAAGGTCACGATGTGACCCTTGAGCTCCGGGGACAGGGGACCTTCCGGTGCGATCTCGCCGAATATGAATGTGCTTCGGAGCAACCGACCCGGACACCGACAACAGCGAATGAGATCGCGTCACCCGATGGCCGCTACGCTGCCTTCATCCGCGAGCACAACATGTGGGTCCGTGACCGCGACAATGGAGAGGAGGAGCAGCTGACCACCGACGGTATCGAGGACTTCGGTTACGGGACCAACAACGCTGGCTGGGTACGTCGTGACCGGCCCGTCATGACATGGTCACCTGATTCGCGGAAGATCGCGACGTTCCAGCACGACTCCCGCGGTGTCGGGATGATGTATTTGACGACTACGGGTGTCGGACATCCGGAGCTCGATGCGTGGCGTTATCCGATGCCCGAAGACACGGTCATTTTTCGAGTGTCTCGGGTCGTACTCGATCTTGATCGCCCGGCTGGGGACCACATGGTTCGGCTGGATATGGACCCTGACCAGCATCGTTCGACGTGCAGCGACCACATCGAATGTGGTGGCCGAATCGGTGATCTCGAATGGAGTGCCGATGGGTCACACTTCGTTTTCGTGTCGTCCTCCCGTGACCACAAGGTCGCGAGCGTTCGCACAGCTGATGCTGTCACAGGCGACGTCCGCGACCTGTTCGAGGAGGTCGAGGAGACGTTCTACGAGTCGCAAAGCGGCTGGCGCTATCTCTCGGCGTCGAACGAGATCCTCTGGTTCTCGCAGCGCGACAACTGGGGCAACCTCTTCTTGTACGACTCCCGGACTGGTGCGCTGAAGCGGAAGGTCACAGAGGGCGACTGGAACGCGCTCGACCTGCGGGAGGTCAACGCAGAAGACCGTACGGTCACCTTTATGGGGAATGAGAGAGAGCCAGGCGACCCGTACTTCCAGTACCTGTACCGGGTCGGGCTGGACAATGGCGATGTTTCTCTCCTCACCCCCGACAGCGCGAATCACGCGGTGTCGATTTCGCCGGACGGGGCGTACTTCGTGGACTCCTACTCCACGCCGGTGATCCCCACCGTGACGGTCCTCCGAGACCGTGATGGTGACGAGGTCATGACGCTCGAAGAAGCGGATGCATCGCGGCTGGTTTCCTCAGGCTGGCAGCCGCCAATGCCGTTCAGCGTGAAGGCGAGAGACGGTGAGACGGACCTGTATGGACTGATGTTCCGTCCACTCGACTTCGATCCGAACGAGAAGTATCCGGTCGTGAACTACCTCTATCCTGGCCCCCAGAGCGGTTCAGTGGGCTCACGAAGTTTTCGTGCCTCGCACCGGGACCTCCAGTCGATCGCGGAGCTTGGTTTCGTCGTCATCGAGCTCGATGCGATGGGCACCCCGATGCGCTCGAAGGCTTTTCATGAGGCCTACTACGGAAACATGGGCGACAACGGACTGCCGGATCAGATGGGTGGAATCGAGCAGCTCGCCGCGAGGCACGAATGGATCGACGTGTCCAAGGTCGGGATCTTCGGGCACTCGGGAGGTGGCTTCGCCGCCGCTGACGCAATCATGCGCTACCCGGATTTCTACTCGGTAGCCGTGTCCCAGGCAGGGAATCATGACAACCGCAACTACGAAGACGACTGGGGCGAGAAGTGGCAGGGCCTGCTCGAAGAGTATCCCGACGGGACTACGAATTACGACAATCAGGCGAACCAGCTTCTTGTCGAGAACCTGCGTGGGAAGTTGCTGATCGCTCACGGGACCGTCGACGACAACGTGCCCCCGTCCAACACGATGCTCGTGGTGGATGCATTGATTGAGGCGAACAAGGACTTCGACATGCTCCTGTTGCCCAATCGCAGACATGGTTTTGGCAATGAGCCGTACATGATGAGGAGGCGCTGGGATTACTTCGTACGGCACCTTCTTGGCGCAGAACCTCCGCAGGGATACAAAATCGGCCAGATGGATCGGCCGATTGGCTGAGAAGAAGCGAGTCGAAGGACGATCGCGACCGACACCCGATACGTGTCAGGAATCGTCGGTGCGTACTACACGGCAGGCAGTGTGATTCGCATTAGCTGCGGATTGTGGATAAAACGACGCGCTCGCAGCGATGCCGCCAACACGAGAGGCCGGACCCTTTTCGGAGTCCGGCCTCAGTATCGCAAGAGAACCGCGTCTTGCGCAGTCGTGTCACTGGCGGGCGATCGGCCTACTCGCTCTCGCTGACCGTTACGCTCTTCATTACGACGTCGTCGGCAGGGCGGTCACCCATACCGGTCTCTGTGACGCCAATCGCCTCGACCACGTCCATGCCAGCGGTGACCTTGCCGAAGATCGCGTGCTTGCCATCCAGCCACGTGGTCGGGGCAAGAGTGATGAAGAACTGCGATCCGCCCGTGTTCGGGCCCGAGTTCGCCATCGAGAAGTAGCCCGCGACGTCGTGCGTGAGGCCAGGCGCGAATTCATCCGGGATGCTATAGCCGGGACCACCAGTTCCCCTTCCGTCCGGGCAACCACCTTGGATCATGAAATCCCTGATCACGCGATGGAAGACGAGGTCGTCGTAATACCCCTTTTTTGCGAGGTCAATGAAGTTGCCGGCGGTTTTCGGCGCGACGTCCATGAACATCTCGGCAACGATGGTGCCGTGATTCGTCTCAATTGTGACCGTTGGGTTGGCCATTCTTTACTCCATGTGCTGGGCAATTTCAGATGCCAAGGCTAAACAACCCGACATCTGATTGCCAGCCTCCGAAGGGGACGCCATGATGGTTTCCATGACGAAAGTGATTCAGTGGTCCGCGGTGGCGATCTTGGGCGTGACAGCGTGCACGCCTGCACTCAAGCTGACGCCGAGCGATGCCGATGTGGTGCTCGCTCGGCAGATCCTCGAGGCGCCCGACCCCGGCCAGCCCGGCTCGTTCGGAGTGCAGGCGCTCTACTACGGCTCTGGTACGGACAAGAACCGTCCCGAGTATAGGGATTCGGTTGCGATCACGACGCCGACTGTGGACGTGTCGAAGATGGTGAGCCTGGGAGCCTCGGCGTCCGAACGGAACGACTACTGGGACTTCACGCCGAAGGAGATGCCCCTCAACGCGCGGGTGTGGTATCCCGATGGTGAAGGGCCTTTCCCGTTGGTTCTGGTCGTCCACGGAAACCACGACATGCGGGACTTTTCCGACCCCGGGTACGACTACTTCGGAGAGTTGCTGGCGAGTCGTGGATACATCTTGGTGAGCGTGGATGAGAACTTCATCAACGGCGGCATTCGCGGTGAGAATGACGCGCGCGGGTGGTTCCTCCTGCGCCATGTGCAGCTATTCGAGGAGTTCAACGCCGAGGCTGGAAATCCGTTCGAGGGCAAGGTCGACATGAGCAATATTGTGCTCATGGGTCACTCCCGGGGTGGAGAAGCGGTGGCGAACGCGGCTGCGTTCAACGACCTGACACACTACCCGGACGACGCCTCCCTCAAGTTCGATTTCGGATACGACATCAAGGGGATCATCTCGATTGCACCGGTCGACGGGCAGTATCTCCCGACCGGCCGTCCCGTGGTCGTTGAGGACATGAGCTACCTGACCTTCCATGGGTCGCACGACGGGGACGTGACCAGCTTCCACGGTCTCCGCATCTACGATCGAATGAAGTTCAATGACCCTGATACGTTCAACTTCAAGTCCGCGGTGTACGTCTATCGCGCGAACCATGGTCAGTGGAACAGCGTCTGGGGCTCACACGACAGTGGCCCTCGCAGCGCACGGATCCTCGACCTCCGTGGCCTGATTCCAGAGGAGGACCAGCGCCGGTTCGCCGAGATCTATGTCTCGGCTTTTCTCGAGGTCGTGACGCGAGGGGACAAGAGCTACCTACCGATCTTTCGCGATCATCGGGTCATTGGCGAGTGGCTTCCGGAAACGATGTACATCACCCGCTTCGAGACCAGCGCGTTTCGGCCGCTCGCTGATTTCGAGGAAGACATCGACGTCACCAGTGGAAGTGAGCACGGCGTGACGATTGCTGGTGACTCCCTCGCCACATGGAAAGAGGCGAACCTGCTCCTCCGTTCCAGTAATCGGGCCAATACCTCAGCTTCCCAGGACAATCAGGGAGTTACGGTCGGCTGGAACAACCGGATGGCGGGCCCAGATACCACGGCCCACGGCCCGACCGCACGATACACGCTAGGCCTGCCCGCTGGACTCGCGGCGGACTGGCGACTCTCGGCGGGCTCGACGCTGGACTTCATGCTTGCCCCGACAAACGACGTCCCGGGACCGCGGAAAGCGCCGACCTCGGAGGATGACGAGGAAGAAGAGGAGGACAACGAGGACGATGAGACGGACGCCGCTGGTCGTGGAGGGGATGACGACGAAGAGGAGGAAGACCCAGATGTGGATCTCTCCATTGAGTTGCTCGACTCGTCCGGGCGAATGGCTCGCGTAACGCTGAGTGAGTATGGCGCAGTGCGACGCCCTCTGGATACGTACGTAATGCGGAGAGGAGACCGCGAGGCGGCCCGATTCCAGACGCATTGGGAGATGATTTTACAGACCTACTCAATTCCGTTGCGGGATTTCCTGGCGGACAATCGATCACTCGATGTGCGGCAGATCACCCAGATCAGCTTCGTCTTCGACCAAGTGCACGCGGGAGAGGTCATTATCGATCAGGTTGGCTTCAGTGACCTGGATCCGGGATTCCTCGGCGCGCGTGTGGAGGGCAGCTGATGATCTCCTCTACGCGGACGCAGACGTTCGACCTCTGCTGCTCGGGCCTGCTCTCGGTTCTCGCCCTGATGCTTGGAGTCACAGCCACTGAAGTCAGTGCGCAGACGGCTGGTGTACTGCCGAAGACCACCCAGTTGCCTGCTTCGACGAGAGCGATGGCCCTCGGTGACTCATACATTATGAATGCGGGCCATGCGGACGCTCTCTTCTACCATCCCGCCCTGCTTGCTGGAGCGTCGGGCGTCGGCTTCGAGATCCAGCGGTGGGGTGCCAACAGCAGTTCGGCCACGGTGTCGGCGGCGGTTCAGTGGCTTGGCGGAGGCGTCGGCATCGGTGTGCGGACGCTGCAGTACAGTGCGTTCGGGGCTGGCGTGCTCGCCGCGCCGGCGGGTCAGGATCACCTCTTCGGTTTCGGATCCGTTCCGGTCTCCGAGAGGGTAGCCACGATCGGATATGCCCGAAAAACTTTCTTCGACATCGATCTCGGCATCGGGGTCGATCTCGTGGACCAGAGGGTCGATAGCGATCGGCAGAGCGTCGTTCTGTTCGATATCGGGGTGGCTCGGGACGTAGGGCCTCTGGCAATCGGACTGACAGTCCATGATCTCGGAAAAAAGCCGATTGTCGATTCGGGGGCCGGACTAGCGAAGGTCGTGCTTGGTGCGGGTGGGTATGGTCAGCAGGTCGGGATCTTCGACTTGGGCTATGCCGCAAACCTCGGCTTCGCCGATGACGAGGTGACCTACGGCGGGGGCGTCGAGATCGGGTACTGGCCGGTGCAGGGTCGCACGTTCGTCGTGCGGGCAGGATTCCAGAGTGTCCCCGGCGGTAGTGAGGCCAAGCCGTTTACGACCGGACTTGCGTTCTGGGGCGATGAGATCACGATCGAGTGGGCGTTCCGTCCCTTTAAGGAATACACCGGCGATCCGGAGTCCCCTAATGCGTATGAGGGCGGTTCCCATCGCTTCGGACTGCGATGGCGCTAGGGTGCAGTTCGCTCCACGAAGTCCTTAATCAAGGCGTGGGCGATCGACATCGGGTGGGGCAGGGTCGGTAGCCGATCCCGGTCGAACCAGCGCGCGTCCTCAATTTCCTGCGCATCGATCTGAATCCCACCCTCGATCCAGTCAGCGACGAAGCCGACCATGAGTGAGTTAGGAAAGGAGTGCGGCTGACTAGCGAAATATCGAAGATTGCCGACTCGGACACCGACTTCTTCGGCGATCTCGCGGTGGACGCATTCCTCGAGCGACTCGCCGGGTTCGACGAAGCCCGCCAGGGTCGAGTAGACGCCCTCCGTGAAGTGGGGTGAGCGCCCGAGGAGCGCCTGGCGCCCTCGCTGCACGAGTACGATCACTGCTGGCGCGACGCGCGGAAAGTGCCTCTGCCCACAGGACGGGCAGGTCATCGAATCCTGCCGCAGCTCGCGCTCGGTTGCGGTGCCGCATCGCGAGCAGAATCGGTGCGTTCTGTGCCACTCGATGATCTGGCGAGCCCGGCCCGCCGCCCGGAAGTCGGCCTTGTTGAGCGCGTGATACGCGGCGCGAAGCCCGTCGATTCGAAAGTTCCCAGGCAACTCTAAGTTCTCCGGGAGAGAGATGAGCGACTCGCTGGTCAAGCCTCCGTCGGCTGCGGGCAGGCCTGCAGCCGACAGCATATCCCCGCCGATTGCGGCCTCAAGTTCGTCGAACTGCGGGAACCGAAGCGTGTCACCCTCGACTTTCATAATCAGTCTCGTGCCCGCGAAAGCGATGACGCGCAGTTCTCCTGTCATTCGGGCTGTCGCCTGTCCAGCACCATCGTTGCGTGACATACGGCACACGAAACCCAGACTCGGTCTCTCACGTAAGAGACGTCGGGGCGGGGCGGAACTGCTCGGCGGTCGAGAGGACTTTTGCATCGAGGACAGGCGAGTGATTCGCCGTCCCGGAACGCGGACCGCAGAAGTTGAGCCTCGTCATTGGTGAAACGTTCTCTACGAGTCATTTGAGAGTGGCTCTCAGCACGGAAGATGTACGGCGTGTCATTTCTCAGCCGACACTATACAACAGGCTTGGGCTGCAGACTTGTCTCGCCCAGATGATTTAGGTCGATATCACAAGCTTATGAAAGACTCACCACTATAATAACCGATGATCCAGTCCTTTTTTCAGGTGGCCGTCGCGGCCGCCATACTCACATCGGGCGGAGATGACCCTGCTCGGCCACGTGGCCCCGTCGCGGGCACCGAGCCCGAGCCGACCGCGGCCGCACGCTATACCGGGGCCGCCGCACAGATCGAAGTAGCGACGCCCTCAGTCGAATCTGCCGACATCGACATTGACGGCCGACTCGATGACGTGTCTTGGGAGCAGGCTGCTCTCCTGGACGGCTTCACCCAGTACGATCCCATCGAAGGGTCCGCGGCCTCACAGCGCACCGAGGTGCTGGTGTTGGTTGATTCGGACGCGATCTACTTCGCTGTCCGGGCCTACGACGAGAATCCGAGCGAGATTCGGGCCACATTGTCGGAGCGCGATTCGTTCACGTTTTCTGATGACTATATCCGCTTCGTGCTCGACACTTTCGACGATCAGCGGCGTGCCTATGTCTTCACGGTGAACCCGCTCGGCGTTCAGCACGACGGCCTCTGGAACGAAAGTGGCGGTGGGACTGGCCGTCGCGGCCACGGCAGTTTCGGGTCGCCGATCGACCAGAACCCCGACTTCCTCTGGGATTCCGGCGCGCACCTGACGGAGTGGGGCTACGAGGCGGAGATAAGGATCCCGTTCAAGAGCCTTCGTTTTCCGGAGCTGGACGAGCAGGTCTGGGGACTTCAGGTCGAGCGCAACATCCAGCGGAACGGTTACAAGAGCTCTTGGGCGCCCATCACCGGAGACGTGGCGAACAAGCTCACGCAGGCTGGCAAGCTGACGGGGCTTCGTAACTTGGACATGGGCCTGTTCATGGAGATCAATCCGTTCCTGACAGGCTCGAGGGGCGGCAAGATCGACGAGCTCGGCGACTTCAATCATCAGGACCCCGAAGGTGAGTTCGGCTTCAACGCCACATATGGCCTGACCTCCAACCTCACGCTCGATGCGACCTACAACCCTGACTTCAGCCAGATCGAGGCCGATGCCGGGCAGGTGCAGGTCAACGAACGCTTCGCTCTGTTTTATCCAGAGAAGCGTCCCTTCTTTCTCGAAGGGACAGAGATATTCGGGATGCCCAAGCAGCTGGTTTACACCCGGACGGTAGAGAACCCGATCGCCGGCGGAAAACTGACAGGGAAAGTGGGCGGTCTGAACATGGGCTACCTCGGCGCCATTGATGAGACTTTCTCTGCCGATGGACCGGACGTCTATGTGAACCTCGTGCGCGCGCGGGCCGACATTGGAGCGTCGTCTACCATGGGTGCCGTTTACACCGACCGCACGATTTCGTCGGCCGATTTCAATCGTGTCGGTGGTGCGGACGCTCGGATTCAACTTGGCGGGCGCTACACGTTCACGTTGATGGGCGCGCAGAGTTTTACCAACAACGAGAATCTGGCCGAGCGGTCTGAGGGTCGGATGGGTTCGTTCCGATTCGAGCGTGCGGGTCGGACGTTCTCGATGAACGCGGAACTTGAGGACACGCAACCGCTGTTTGACCCGGGCAGTGGTTTCTTTCAGCGCATTGGAACGACGCAGGCGAATGGGCGCGCATCGTACACGTGGTTCGGCGGTCGCGGCGCGTTCCTGGAGCAAATCAATCCCACGCTTGAAGTGAAGAGCTACTGGGACCACGACCGATTCTGGGACGGGCAGGGCATGGGGGAGGGGGAGATCCAGCTCAACAGCCGCTTCAGTTTCAAGGACAACATCACCGTCTGGGCAAACTACAAGCTGAAGATGTTCGAATTCCAGCCGGAGCAGTACGAGGGAATGTTCGTCGGGAATCCGGACGGATCGTTCGATGCATTCCGGCCTGGTCAAGACAATTTTGGTCAGCTGAAGAGCGTCACGACGGGCCTTTGGATCAACAAATGGGAACGCGTCCGCGGGAACGCTATGCTGACCTGGAGCGACACGCCGATTTTTGATCGCAGGTACGGCGTCGCTGTGGAGATCGCAAAATCGATGTCCAGCCGAGTGAGTATGAATCTCTACCCGACGAGCGCGTTGCTTGCTGAGATCGGAGTGACGTACAGCCGGCTTAATCGTGAGCAGGACGGCGTCGAGCATTCCGAGGCCATCATCCCGCGGATCCGGACTCAGTATCAGTTCTCCCGAGCACTCTTCCTGCGCGGGATCTTTGAGTACGGCTCTCAGGTGAGCACAGACCTCAGAGACCCGGAGACAGGCCTCCCGCTCTACGGTTGCTTCGAGGGGCGCTGCGTGGCTCGCTCCGGCTCAGAGGGTCATGACTTCCGGGTTGAGGGACTCATTGGTTATGAGCCGTCCCCAGGGACCGTCTTCTTTTTCGGGTACACACGCAAGATGCAGGACGCGACCGCGTTCGGCTTCGAGGATGTCCAGGCGACACAGGACGGACTTTTCGTGAAGCTGAGCTATCGGTTCCGTTTGTAGACATCCGTGGCCTTGAGTTGGGATTTCTTTCCCGGTGGGGGTGTTCTTTGCTCGTTGCCCTAGCCGGAGCGTCAGTGTAAGGTATGCGGCCCCTTCAGGGCCTTCACGATTCAACGGAAGTCGACACGTAGTGGCGAAAGACGCGATCGAAATCGAAGGGACCATTACCGAGGTTCTCCCCAATGCGACGTTCCGCGTAACCCTCGAGAATGACCACAAGGTTCTGGCCTATCTGTCGGGCAAGATGAGGCAGAACTATATCCGGGTGCTCGCGGGCGACCGGGTGAAGATCGAGATGTCCCCGTACGACCTATCGCGTGGTCGCGTGACGTACCGCTACAAGTAGTACCGAAACCCGGGCTCGCTGCGCTCCGCAGGACGATTCAGGAAGCACAACGTCTTTTGGGGAACCCCATGAAGTCGTTCTTCAAAGTCTCAGCCGTCGGTTTGTCCGGCCTCATGCTGACCGTGTAGCTCGCCTTGGTCTGTACGGTCGGGTTTTTCGTCTGGTCGACGTGACCGTCGAGGAGTAGCAACCCTCCTCCGATACGGCGACTCCCGCCCGGTCGAGCTCGGCGCTCGTGTTGAATTTCTCTGTTCGAGGTCGAATCATTGCGAATGTGTCGCAATGGGCAGAAAAACTAGGCCTTATGCGGTTTTTGGCACCCTCTTCCCTTGACGGCCGCTCGCGGCTCCTGTACCGTACCTTGGTACAGGAGCCATGGGTTCGGAAACACTTGATCCCATGCGGATTTTCGAGTGTTTGACCCTCTCTTTCGAGAGGCTTTCCGGACCTGCAAATCAGAGCGGCTCCGGCCGCACACTCTTCACTCTGTTTCTAACGTAGGGAGCCGCCAAATGAACAAGTCCGACCTCGTAGATGCCCTCGCCGACGCCACGGGTATGACCAAAGCTGACGCCGCTCGTGCAGTTGATGCCATGTTCGCTCCGGCTGATGGGATCATCTCCGCAGCCCTCAAAAACAAGCAGCGCGTTCAGATCACTGGCTTCGGCACCTTTGAGTCGAAGCACCGGAAGGCTCGTCAGGGCCGTAACCCGCGCACGGGCGAGACGATTCAGATCTCGGCCACGAACACGCCGGCGTTCCGGGCTGGTAAGGGTCTGAAAGACGCGATCCAGTAGTTCTTGCCCGATCGGGGTGTGAGAGCCTGATGTCAGGCTAGTGAGGGTGCACGTTGTACTGCCCTTGCTGACCGAGAAAAAAGAGACCGTGTCGCGAAAGCGACACGGTCTCTTTTTTTGGACGGTCTGCCCGGCGGTCAGTTACGAGACTTGGGATGCCGTGCTGGTGTCTTCCGGGGCCGGTCGAAGTCAACGCGGGCCGAACGCCCTTTGATCGACGTCCCG
>Ga0308018_10000076_pt1 | contig 50698 bp, 42 predicted proteins | sample Neamet282_FD_203130 | JGI IMG/M metagenome (GOLD analysis project Ga0308018, IMG submission 203130) | Marine microbial communities from water near the shore, Antarctic Ocean - #282 | ecosystem: Environmental > Aquatic > Marine > Unclassified | place: Southern Ocean | collected 2014-10-01
GGATCTAATTTTGGAAGGATTTCAGATAATTCACTTTCATAATTAGACCACCTTCCTTTGGCTGTTTTATAAATATTTTGTGTTACTTGATTATAGCTAGCAGTTGAAATTTGTACTCTTTCTTTTGCTGTTTTTGTGTGATCCAGAATTCCATCGACCCAATCGATCCCAAGAAAACTTATTAAGGACCTGCAAATGCCATCGACGTCTTCGATTAAATCTTCATAACGTACAGTTTTTGCACTCAGTTTTAACTTACTCTCGAGCGCTACCCATAACCCCATTGTAGCATCATAGAGTTCAGTTGATTTTTCCAGACTTATAAAATTCCCTGTCCCCTTGTTGAATTCAAAATTTTGCATAAAACAACTTAATACACAATCACAAGGGTGCCGAAGAGCAACAATAAATTTTGCACTAGGAAAAGCATGATGGAGGAGCGGAATATATCGAGTATTAAGGGGATGTTTGTCGACAATTAGTTTGCCCTTGTTACTCTGTCCTAATTGCTTCTCTAGCTCAGTTTTATATAGCTTTCTTAATTCAATTAAGTCATTTTTAGTAAGGTTATAACAATCCTCTGGAGTGCCTAGGCCATTAAAGTTCGCCACCATTATTTCTGCCATTGGAGTTTCCTCAAGTACGGTAATATCTGGATGTCCCATCAAAATAGTGTCCAGTAGCGTAGTGCCAGTTCTAGGAAACCCTAAAAGAAATACTAGATTATCATTTTCAGTCAAATTAATTGGTCTTGGTTTGTACTTCTGGACTGATTGCCACGAGTTTTTGAGTTGATAGGTCTCTCTCAAAAAGTTTTCTGACTCTAGAAGTTGCTCCTGATTGAGCTCTTTAATGAGTTTATTTTGTTTTTCAAAGCTTTTAAATGCTTCTGAAAATTTTCCAAGTTTATCAAACGTCTTTCCACATAATGAGTAAAAATCTGTAAGAAATTGTGGAGGTAACTTATTTGACTCTAAGTCTAATAATATTTCTAGAGATCGCTCTATATTACCTTTATTACTTTCTAATTGAGCTTGAAATAATAGTATTATTGGGTCTTTTTTCTGTAACTTACTGCTTGCTAGCTTTGTTAGGTCTTCTAGGTTTTCTATTTGGTTAAGTTTTTCATAAAGCGAACCGAGATTGTAATATGGACTTGAATAAGTGGGCATTACTTTAATGGCTTTATTAAAGTAATCTATAGCTTCATTAAACCGTTTAACATTCTTTAGTACTATCCCAATATTATTGTAGGCCTCATGCTGTGTTGGTTGAATTTTAATTAGTTTTTTAAAATAAGAAATAGCCTTTTCAGAATCTCCTAACTTACCATTAATCATACCCATTAGATTATAAAGCTGTGGTTCATTCTGACTTTGTTCTGTAACAATCTTTCCATATAATAAAGCATCTGCAAGTTTCCCCGTTTTTAAGAGGTTAGATAGAACTTGAATTTGTATTTTTGAATCGGTGGAGTAAGTTTTACTAGGTAGATTTCCTTCGTAAACCTTTAGAATACCCTGTTTGGCTTTAATATTGTTTGGCCATTTATTTAAAATTTCTGAATAAATTTCTAGAGCTTGGTTTAATTGACCTTTCTTGTGAAAAAGTTTTGCCTTTAATAGTTCGCTTGTAGATGACACCGGTGATCTCCTGAATACTGTTAATTAAAGCTTATGAGTCACTTTCAAAAGGTACAATGTTGTAACTATTAATTAGTAATATATTGTCTCTAGCCTAAATGAAACAAATTAACATACAAACTATGTCACACAATATTTATTAAATTTCTTGTAATTTTTGTTTAAATAAAAGCATAGTTTGTAAAATTAAAATAAAGCGTTAAATTTCTATTTTCTTTTGTTTCTAGACACTGAAGCAAAGTATTTTAAAAGAGGAGAGGTTGATGGTTAAGAAGAACTCAAAAGTTATCATTACATGTGCTGTGACAGGATCTATTCATACCCCTAGTATGTCAGCATATTTACCCGTAACTCCGGGAGAGATCGCTGAAGCCGCAATTACAGCGGCAGAGGCAGGTGCAGCCATTTTACATTTACATGCAAGAGATCCAGAGACAGGAAAGCCATCACAAGATCCGAGCGTATATGAACAGTTTTTACCTAGGATAAAGCAATCGACTAATGCAGTTGTCAATATAACAACAGGTGGCTCTCCCCATATGACAATTGAGGAACGCATGCTACCAGCGACTGTTTTTAAACCAGAGGTTGCTTCTTTGAATATGGGGTCAATGAATTTTGGTCTTTATCCAATGTTAAATCGATTTTCTGAATTTCAACACGATTGGGAAAAAGCACATTTAGAGAACTCTAGAGATGGTGTTTTTAAGAACACTTTTAAGGATATAGAGACAATTCTAAATATTGGTAATGAAAATGGTACGCGTTTCGAGTTTGAATGTTATGATATATCACATTTGTATAATTTGGCTCACTTTGTTGATCGAGGGCTTGCGAAGACCCCCTTATTTATCCAGTCTGTGTTTGGCCTTCTTGGTGGAATCGGAGGACACCCAGAAGACTTAATGCATATGAAGCGTACTGCGGATCGTTTGTTTGGGGAAGATTATTGCTGGTCTATACTTGGAGCTGGTAAAAATCAGATGTCACTTGCATCGATTGGTGCTGCGCAAGGGGCGAATGTTCGCGTTGGCTTGGAGGACTCATTATGGATCAGTCCAGGTAAATTGGCGACTTCTAATGCAGAGCAGGTAACAAAAATAAGACAAATACTAGAAGGCTTATCTTTAGAAATAGCTTCACCTGATGAAGCGCGTGAGATTTTGAGCTTAAAGGGTGGAGACAGTGTCTCTTTTTAATATTAGGAAAAATGTAATGATTGATGGGATGGGACTAGTTAGGGGCACTAAAGTGTTAGTTACGGCGGGGGCAAGCGGTATAGGTAGAACTATAGCAGAAACCTTTGAACAAGCTGGAGCAAAAATCCATATATGCGATAACTCGGATATTGCGTTGGAAAAATGCTCTTCTGATCACCCTTCCTGGGGTATTACTAAATGTGATGTGTCTAACCCTGTTGAGGTTGATAATCTCTTTGATGAAGTACAGAAAAACTTTTCAGGGTTGGATGTTTTAGTTAATAATGCTGGCATTGCTGGACCGACTTCTCCTGTTCATGAAATGGATATAAAAGATTGGAACAGGACCATTGAAATTAATCTGAACGGACAGTTTTATTGTGCTCGACGAGCTGTTCCTATGCTGAAGGCATCAAATAACGCATCAATTATCTGTATATCTTCTGTAGCAGGGAGGTTCGGGTATGCCTTTAGGACACCTTATTCGGCGACGAAGTGGGCAATAATTGGGTTTATGAAAAGCTTGGCAGTTGAGTTAGGTCCTGATGGTATTCGAGTTAACGCAATTCTGCCAGGAATTGTTGAAGGACCAAGAATAGATCAAGTTATTGAGGCAAGGTCTAAGGAAATGAACCTATCCTTTGACGACATGAAGACAGAAATGATTAGTAAGGTATCCCTTAGAACAACAGTTACAGCTCAAGATATAGCTAACCAAGCTATCTTTCTTTGTAGCCCTCTTGGTGCAAAAATATCAGGTCAGCCAATTAGCGTATGTGGTAATGTAGAGGTCTTATAAGATTAGTTTTTCAAAACAGTTAAAAGTTTAATCTGAAGGGCCAATATGAGGCTTGCCGCGCTTTCTGGCCAATAATATTTGTTTTTGCCTTTCCCTGAAACGAATCCGATCATTATCAGAACATTCATCTAAACATTGATGACAGCTTACACCGGCCTCATAGCCAGGTTTTTTTATATCTTCTGGCTGCAAAGGCCTACGGCAGGCGAAGCAAAGGCTATGGTTTCCTTCTTTCAGACCAAACCCAACAGAAACACGCCCATCAAATACAAAACACTCACCCTCCCAGGAACTATTTTTTGAGGAGGTTTCTTCCAAATACTTTAAAATACCACCATCTAAATGAAAAACATCTTTAACACCTTGATTCAAAAGGTAATTTGTTGATTTTTCACATCTTATTCCTCCGGTACAAAACATTGCAATCTTCTTATTTACAAAACGTTCTTTGTTATTTTCCCACCATTTTGGGAACTCTCTGAAGCTTTTTGTTTTAGGGTTAATGGACCCTTTAAAAGATCCAATGCCAATTTCATAATCATTCCGGGTATCAATTAAAACTACATCTGGATTATTTGTGAAGGTGTCCCACTGACTTGGCTCAACGTAATGCCCAACACCAGATACAGGACTAACCTCAGGCCGTCCCATAGTAACAATCTCACGTTTTAAACGGATCTTTAACCTATTGAATGGCATGCAAGTTGCAAAACTTTTTTTTACCTTAATGTTACTGCAGGTAGGTATATTTTTTATATGGGCAATAACTTTTGAGATTGAGGTATTTGATCCAGCAATTGTACCATTAATACCTTCTTTAGCTATTAGAATAGTTCCTCTAACATCGTTAGATTTACATAGCTCTAATAAGCTAGGACGCAAGCTATCTGGGTCACGAAATTTTGTGAAATGATATAATGTTATTACTGTAAACATAGATCACAAAATAGAGCGTAATAGTGGTCTATGGCAAGAGAAAGTATTGACGATAATACAACAAGGTTTTAGCAAAGGGTGAGTGAATTGGAGAAATCTTGTGCGTTCTAAAAAAGAAGCTTTAATAGCTATAGATCTACAAAATGATTTTTGCGAAGGCGGAGCTTTAGCTGTGCGTGGAGCAGAAGGTATTCTATATCCAATAAATAGTATAATGAAAAAATTCCAAACTGTTGTTTTGACGCAGGACTGGCACCCCAAAAACCATAGTTGCTTTGCATCCCAACATTCTGAAAAAAAGCCATATATGATGATTGATATGCCTTATGGACCACAGATTTTATGGCCAGATCATTGTGTTCAGGACAGCCGAGGGGCTGACTTTCACAGTTCTGTCAGTGTAAACGATAGCCATTTAATATTAAGAAAGGGTTTTAGAAAAAGTATAGACAGCTATTCTGCTTTTTTTGAGAATGATAGGAAAACACCTACAGGGTTACTAGGTTTTTTAAAAGAAAAAGGTATAGATAGGATTACTATAGTAGGTTTAGCTTTAGATTTTTGTGTTGGGTTTTCAGCAATTGATGCCGCCCGATTAAATTTTGATGTAAGTATACTTAAGTCACTTTGCTGTAGTATTAACCTAGACGGATCGTTAGAATCTGCCTTAATTAATATGAAGAATACTGGAGTTAAAATAGATGGTTGATATAGCAACTAGAGTTTATAACCATAAATGGAAAATTGACCCTATTGTGCGGTCACTCATTGATACAGATTTTTATAAACTTTTAATGTGTCAATCGGTTTTCCGTAACAAACCAGACACTCAGGTCACCTTTTCATTGATGAATAGATCTCCTCAGATCAGACTAGCAGAAATTGTTGATGAGGGGGAGCTAAGAGAACAGCTTGATCATATTAGATCAATTAAAGTTTCAAGGGGGGAGAGCACGTTTCTACGGGGTAATACTTTTTATGGGAAAAGGCAGATGTTTAGCTCTGAATTTATGGAATGGTTTGAGAGTTTTTCATTACCACCATATCATTTAGAGAAAAGAGATGGGCAATATCAGCTTACATTTGAAGGTAAATGGCATGAGGTAATGTTATGGGAAGTTCCTGTCTTAAGTGTTCTAATGGAGATGAGATCTCGTTCTGTATTAAAAACATTAGATCGTTTTCAGTTACAAGTTCTATATGCTAGGGCAATGACAAAGCTCTGGGAGAAAATAAATTCCTTACAGAAATTAGATGGTCTTCGAATTGCAGACTTTGGAACTAGGAGGAGGCATAGTTTCTTATGGCAGGATTGGTGTGTCCAAGCTATGCATGCTGGTTTAGGTAAAAATTTTGTTGGTACTTCCAATTGTTTGATCGCGATGAAACGTGAGGTTGAAGCAATAGGGACTAACGCGCATGAAATGCCTATGGTTTACTCTGCATTAGCTACTGATGACGCAGAGCTAAAAGAAGCCCCGTATGATATGTTGAGGGATTGGCAGGAGGAACATGATGGGAACCTTCGGATAATTTTACCAGATACGTATGGAACTAAGAACTTTTTGGATAATGCACCATCTTGGTTGGCTAGTTGGACTGGTGTCAGAATTGACTCAGGTGATCCAGTCGAGTCTGCAGAAATAGTAATTCAGTGGTGGAAAAAAAGTGGAGAAAATCCAAAAGATAAATTAATTATTTTTTCAGATGGCCTAGATGTCGACACAATATCTGAACTACATAATTTATTTTCGGATAGGGCTAAGGTGTCGTTTGGTTGGGGTACTTTGTTAACCAATGATTTTCGAGGTTTAATCAATAATGATAATTTGATACCCTTCTCGCTTGTCTGCAAGGCGGTTAGTGCAAACGGAACGCCAACTGTTAAGCTGAGTGATAATCCACAGAAGGCGATGGGTCCTGCCTCGCAGGTTAAGCGCTATAAGAAAATATTTAATATTAGCTCTCAAAAAGAAATCCCCTTAATAGTTTAAGGGTTTATTATTTAAAATCAGAAAATTTTTTTAAACATTTAAGAGCCCTCAGAGCTTGCACTCGTTGATTAGGGTCCGTATCCGGGACTCTTCCAATTACCCAACCACATGATGCAAGGCTTCGTAGGATAATAAAAAAATTTAAGGAATTGGAATTTGTTTTAAAATACTGCCGATGGTTGTTATAGCCATTAACAAGCGCTTTTTTTATGCTTTCAAAATATGGATTGTCGATATGTTGTATTAGTGCTGTTGCTAAATCATACTCACGAAAACCAAACCCACTATCGTCAAAATCTATAAACCACAGCCCAGAAGTATTTTCTAGAATATTTTCTTCAAGTAAATCGGCATGAATTAAGCCTATATCAGAGTTGTGTATAGTGTTGATTTTGTCACTTAGCTTTTGTCTTGCTTCGTATATTTGTGTTGCTTCATCTTTACTAAGAGAAGGATTTTTCCAATATTTCCCCCATAACGGTTTTTCGCTAAAAAACGCCTGACTGTCCCAGTTTGTTCGAGTAAATGATTTTGTATCAATTTTGTCAGTTAGGTTATGAAGTTGAGCAATATGATGCCCAATCGTTGTAAAAAGATTTATGAGGGTAGTCTCCTTTAGTTGAGATATACTCTCTCCCACTTCAGTTGCCTCAATCCATTCGATTAGTGATATCGTTCGAAAATTTGGTATCTCGATTGCGAGCTCACCACTTATAGTTCTAATCGGTGAAGGGCATGGAAATCTCATATCAGCGAGGGCCTCCATCCATAATAGTTCGGAGTTTATGGCATCAAAAGATTGATAGCCGGGCCGATGAAGCCTTAAAGCAGCTCTCTGGCCTGAGTTTAAGGTTATATCAAGAACAATATTTTCTCTATTTTTTATCAATGTGGGTTCACTTTTTGTACCACCCCAGTTCTTAGAAACAGAAATGGCTATATCAATTAACTCGTTGTTAATCATAAAGGTAATTCACTTAACACTGTTTCAAGAGTATCTATCGCAAGGTCCGCATTCTCTTTAGAAAAAGGCATTGGCGGTCGCATCTTTAACGTATTTCGATGTCTACCAATACTATTTAGTAAAACGCCACGTTCTCTCATTGCTTCGACAACTTCAGAAGTGAAACTTGTAGCAGGTTGTCCTTTAGAATCTGTAAATTCTATACCAAAAAACAAACCATTCCCTCGCGCATCACTTATTAAAGGATGAGAAATATCTCTTAATCTGTTTAACGCATAGGCCCCAATTTTCTGCGCATTTTCAATTAACCCTTCTTCTTCTATTACCTCTAAAGTAGATAAAGCGGCAGCGCAGCTTACGGGGTTTCCCCCAAATGTGTTAAAGTAACCAGCAGCTGAACGAAATTCTTCCATTATACCGTGCTGAGTAATAACTGCACCAACAGGGTGACCATTTGCCATTGGTTTTCCTAGAGTTACGACATCAGGTTCGAATCCTAACCACTGATGGCCCCACCAATGTGAGCCAATTCGGCCAAAACCTGGTTGGACTTCGTCGCTTAGAATTAATCCACCTGAAGATTTTATAACCTTTACTGTTGGGTCTAAGAACCCTGGCGATACTGTTGGAAAACCTTCGTTTGCGAAAATTGGACAAAACATAAAGCCAGCAAATCCATAACCATCTTTTTCTAACTCATAGATTGCTCTTTCAACATTTTTAGCGAAGATTTCAGATTGAACCTCGTGGCTTCCTCCAAGTGGATGTGTGCTTTCTGGTGCAGGAATAAGTCGTATGTTTTTTGAATACCCACCTATTGGTGGCCTTCGTGCGGAGAGTTGTGAAACTAATCCAGTGTTCCCATGGTAAGTATTGTCTGTAGCTATAAAGCCAGACTTTCCGGTAACGGCCTGAGCCATTCTAAGAGCAATATCATTTGCTTCCGAACCAGTACAAACCATTATCATTTGGTCTAAGTTGTTTGAAAATTTCGAACATAGTTTTTCTGCGTACTCTAATATACCTTCATGAAGATATCGTGTATGCGTATTTAGGGTGCTGGCTTGGTTTGATATTGCTTCAACAACTTTTGGGTGACAGTGGCCTACATGAGGTACATTATTGTAGCAATCGAGGTATTTTTTCCCTTCTGAATCATAAAGCCATACTCCTTCCCCTCGAACAAGGTGAATAGGTTTATCATAAAATGTAGGAAAATTTTTACCTAGCACTTTATTCCTTCGGGATAGGATGTCAGTTTTCATTGTTAATTTTTCCTCGGAGGATTTTAATTAATCCACGGTTTTTTTTTATATTAATCCGGTTTGCTTGAGTTCTTGCGGAGGGCTTCGTGGGAATACGTCTCTTATGAGTTTGTGTTGCTTCTAATATGAGTTTTTTGAGTTTCTGTTTCGCTATAAGTCTGTTTCTATATTGAGACCTGGTTTCTTGTACATTAATTATTAGGATACCATCAGAAGTCCAGTTACTTCCAGAAAGTTTTTTAAGGCGCGACTTTATTGAATCAGATAGGTGTGGTGATTTTTCTGCAGAAAACCTTAACTCCACAGCCGTTGAAACTTTATTTACATTTTGGCCACCTGGTCCCTGAGAAGTAGAGAAGGTTTCGGTTAACTCCCAGTCAGCAATAGAAATTGATTCGGTTACTTTTATCATGAAAAGAATGTACGTGAAAAAAGAAAGGGTTGCCCACTTATTTGGCAACCCTTCCGAATTTTATGGATCAAGGAAAATTGGAAAAACCAAAAACCTCGGTCGAATTTAAGGGGCTGCCCTTACAACTCTACCTCCGAAGTTGTTATAACCTTGATGTTCCATTGAATTCTAGACATAGGCACCTCCTTTCTTTAATTTTTACAATACATAATCATTGCATATTAGTTCTTGATATTAAACTCTTTTTTTTGCTAAATTGACCTGCTTTACTAATAGGTTAAATGGAATCAGAGCTAAAAGTGCTAACCCCAATTTAACACCATAATCAGCCAGCCCTAATCCGATCCAATATGGTAATTGTGGCCCAAAACCAAATAATGCCCTTAGTTCATTAGCCCAGGAAACATCGTTTAATGGTTCAATCCAAGATAAGTGTAGTGAAAAAGCGACAGTAAAGAAAATTGCTGTGTCTACAAAAGAACCTATAACTGATGAAATTAAAGGTGCTTTCCACCAAACTGACTGCCGGAATTTTTCGAAAATGGCTAAATCTATAGTTTGAGCAGTAAGGAAGCCTAACCCTGATGCAATTGCTATTCTTAAAGTGACCAGTGGGCCAAAGTCGTTTACTATTTGAGTGCCAATTAGAGAGCAAACTATGCCAGTGACAAACCCTACAAAAATTACTTTCCTAGCAGCAGAGGGCCCATAAACCTTATTCATGACATCAGTAGTTAAAAATGCTAGTGGATATGTGAGGGCTCCCCATGTAAGCCAACCATCAAATAATATATATTGTACTAAAATATTTGAGGCTACGACAATTAAGGTCATAGCCAGAATTCCTGGTATTATTTTTTTCATGTAATATTCCGTTTTTACAAGGTTGCGGAGACTTGAATAGTTATTATTTATACGAAGAATAAGCCTTAAAAGTTTTGACCTAAGTCTGCAATATCTATTATCTTTTAATTGAAATTAATTAAATGAGAGTCCTACAGAAATAATTGCCTCGGCAACTATTGGAATTGTTGCCTCACTAAGTGCCGCAATGTTCACTCTGCTATCTGAAACCATATATATTCCATGCTTAGAACGTAATTCAGAAACTTTCTCTTCAGAGAAACCTAGCAAAGAAAACATACCTCTATGTTCGGATAAGAAACCAAAGTGATCAGAACCTGTGCGCTCTCTCAATTCTCTAGCCAAAGTTTCTCTATTTTCAATCATTCCACTTCGTATTTTGTTTAGTTCCTCCTCCCAATTCTTTCGGAGCGCAGTATCTTGAAGGACCATAGTTACTAACCGTGACCCGTGGTCGGGGGGGAAGGAAAAACTATTTCGGTTTAGAAAGGCTAACATGTCTTGATTAGTTTTTTTCTGACACTTTTTATCCGAAATTAAGAGAATAATACCCGTACGTTCTCTATAAATTCCAAAGTTTTTTGAACAACTGGAAGCAATTATAACTTCAGGTAGGGTTTCAGAAAGGTATCGTAAGCCTTTTGTATCTTCTTCTAACCCATCCCCAAATCCTTGATAAGCGATATCAATTAAAGGTATCAGGCACTTTTCACGAAGTAGTTCGGCCAATGCAACCCATTGACTCTGATTGAGGTTGGCTCCTGTGGGGTTGTGACAGCAACCGTGTAATAATACTACGTCCCCTTTCTTGGCATTTGAAAGGTCTACAATCATTTCGTCAAAAGAAACTGACTGAGATAGTTTATTAAAATAGCGATATTTAGAGACTTGTAACTCTAGGTGTTCTGCAATTGAGGGGTGGTTTGGCCAAGTTGGAGCACTTAACCAAATGGTTGCACCTGGATTTGCTATTTTAATTAATTCAAGGCCTTGCCTTAAAGCTCCAGTCCCACCTGGAGTAGCGGCGGCGGCGATACGTTGGGGTATAATAGTATTTCCTAAAATAAGATCTATCATTACTCGATGAAATTCAACATCTCCGGTGAGTCCAACATAACTTTTGGTGGACTCGGATTCCCATAATTTTTTTTCAGCTATTTTTATAGCGTTCATGATTGGAGTGTAGCCATTATGGTCTTTGTATACCCCAACCCCTAGATCAATTTTATTTGGACGTGGGTCATTTCTAAATGCTTGCATAAGTTCTAATATTTCATCTGGCGGTGCAGAAAAAAGTTTTTCAAACATTAATTCACCCAACCTCAACTGGTAACTGATCAAATTGGCCCCATTCAGTCCAAGAACCATCATACACAGAGTGATTTTTGTGCCCAATTATTTCTAAAGCTAAGGAAATAATTGTTGCCGTAACCCCAGACCCACATGTCGTGATTATAGGTTTTTTATGATCAATTCGAGCCTTTTTAAATAGGCTTCGTAGATTATCTTTACTCTTCATGGTCCCGTCATCGTTTAGAAGCTCTTTGTAATAGAGGTTGGTTGACCCAGGAATATGTCCAGCTCTGAGCCCAGCTCGAGGTTCCACCGCTTTTCCTTTAAACCGGTCAGAGTCGCGAGCATCTAAGATTGTATGGTTTCCTAATTTTGAAGCCTCAGAAACTTGAGTCACATTTTTAACTAAAGCTTCTGTAAAGTTTGCTGTGAAGTGCTTGTCTCGCAAGGTGATTTGTTGATTGTCTTGTGGGTGCCCTTCTTTGATCCATTTTGGAAAACCCCCATCAAGAACCGAAACATCTTTTTTCCCCATTAATTTAAATAACCACCAAACACGAGCGGCTGAGAATAATCCTGCACCGTCATAAATAACGATCTGATGACTATCGCCGATACCCATCCCACGAATTCGAGATATAAACTTTTCCGGAGTTGGGGCCATGTGTGGAAGTTTGACCCTAAGATCACATATTTCATCTATATCAAAAAAGCGTGCTCCAGGTATATGGGAATTCTCGTACTCGGCTTTAGCATCTCTATTCATACCCGGGAGATACCATGAAGCATCAATTATTCGAATATTTGGATTTTTTAAATTGTAAGACAGCCATCCAGTTGAAACTAAAGTACTTGAATTATCATCCATATTTCCTCCGTGTTTATCTATCATTTCGTAACTTAAGTATGTTCTTTTAAAAGTCGAGATTTTTGTCTTTGCCAGTCCCGTTTTGCCTCTGTAGCTCGTTTGTCAGCTTGTTTTTTACCTTTTGCTATTCCAATTTTTAACTTTGCTCGTCCTTTATGGTTAAAATACAAAACTAGTGGCACTAATGTCATACCGTCTCTTTGAGTTGCTGACCATAGTTTTGATAATTCTTTCCGTGAGACTAGAAGCTTTCTTCGGCGCCTTTCTTCGTGTGCAAAATAGTTGGCATGGTTATATGGAGGTATATAGCAATTCACTAACCATAATTCGGAGTGGTCTACCGAAGCATAGCTTTCGATGATTTGTGTTTTACCTGTGCGGAGGCTTTTTACCTCAGAACCTTCTAAAGAAATTCCACACTCAAGATCATCTTCAATAGAGTAATCATACCGAGCTCGTCGATTTTCTGCTATTATTTTGTAGTTAGGGTTTTCTACCTTTTTAGACATAATTTATCTGCCGTCACTTTATTCTTGGTTTAGACATTCAGGAGATTAAGAAATTAACTTAAATTGATTTTATAGGCCTGCATGGCTCATGGCACTTTCAATTAACTTTTTTGTATTTGATGTTAGCTCTGAAAGAGGTGATCTCACTTCCGCCGAACATTTCCCTAATACGGAAAGTCCATATTTTGCTCCACAAACCCCTGGTTCGGTAAATATTGCTTTATGCAGTGGCATAAGTAGGTCTTGGTACTCTAAAGCCTTCTTATAATTACCATTTAAGGTAGCAGCCTGCATTTCTGCGCAAAGCTTAGGCGCTACATTACCTGTTACTGTTATACAACCAACACCGCCCTGGGCATTAAAGCCTATTGCAGATGCATCTTCCCCAGAAAGTTGAACAAAGTCATTTCCGCACGAAATACGTTGAAGTGATACGCGTGCTACATCACCTGTAGCATCTTTTACTCCAATTATATTAGGTAAACATGCCAGCCGCCCCATAGTTTCAGGAGACATATCAACTACTGAGCGAGGTGGAATATTGTATATAATTATAGGTAAGTCACATTTCTCCGCCTCAGAAAAGTGTAATATCATCCCTTCCTGTGTAGGTTTATTATAATAAGGTGTAACAACAAGTGCAGCATTAGCCCCAGATTTTTTTGCATGTTTTACTAACCTCACGGTCTCGGCAGTGTTGTTCGATCCGGCTCCAGCAATAATTGGTATTCTTCCTTTGGCAGCGTTAACTACGCAATCCACCACCGCGTCATGTTCTTGATGACTTAATGTCGGGCTTTCTCCAGTAGTGCCTACAGGAACTAATCCGTTTGAACCTTGGTTGATATGCCACTCAACTAGTTCTTGAATCACATCAAAATCTACTTCTCCATTTTTCATTGGTGTTACCAATGCAGGTAATGATCCGCGGAACATTTATAGATCTCCTTTAATAAGTGTTAGTTAAATGAATAAACTTAGTAAAACATAGTCGCAAGTAATATTAAACACTAGGTTCACTATTGCCTACTTTATTATTCGAGCTAGAATAAACAATGTAAAAGGAAATCTAGTTTTATGACGTCTTTATCCAGTAAACTTCTAATTGCTACTCTAATAGCATTTATTGGATTATTTACGATAGCAAATGCGACTGAAGAATTTAAAAAGTTAAAAGAAGTGATTTCAAATGCAGACCAAGGAAACTGGACCAAAGTTGATAATATAAGGTTAAATTTAATAAGGCCAGAGGCTCGAGACTTGGCTGATTGGCTTTGGTTGAGAGGAGAGCAGGGTTCCTTTGAAGAGTGTATAAAATTCCTAAAAAAAAATTCAGATTGGCCAGGTCTTAAGCTTCTTAAAAAAAGGTGTGAGCAAAACATTCATAGGGGAGAAACCCCTCAAAAAGTAATTAATTACTTTGCACAACAAAAACCGCAAACTGGTACTGGGTCATTAAGGTATGCGGAAGCATTAATAAATAGTGAAAGAGGTTTTGAAGCTGCAAAAGAAATTCAGCGGACTTGGAAAAGCTTTGATTTAACTGAGAATGAACATAATGCATATATATCGAGGAATAATTTAACTGTTGAAGGGTTTAATTCAGTTAGACTTGATTCAATGCTATGGCAGGGGTTTACAGATTCAGCATCTCGAATGTTACCATTGGTTAATAAAGATATGAGGGTTCTTGCCCGTGCCAAAATTGCACTAAGGGAAAATAAACCGAGGGTGAATGCTTTAATTGATTTGATTCCTAGTACAGTTGAAGATGACCCTGGCCTTGCTTACGAACGTTTTTTGTGGAGGCTCAGGAATGGTTACTGGGATAGCGCTATTGAAATTTTAATTGACCGTTCAACATCAAAGGAAAGATTAGGAACCCCTCAAGCTTGGGCTGATTGGCGAAGAGTATTAGCTCGAGAAATGGTGAGATCTGGAAGATTTGATACAGGGTACGATTTAGCCACTAGCCACCACCTTAAAAAGGGTCATGATTATGCAGATTTAGAGTGGCTTGCTGGGTTTGTAGCTTTAAAAAAACTAACTCAACCTAAGAAAGCATTAATACACTTTAAGAGGTTTTCTTCTAATGTGTTTACTCCAGTCTCCTTAGGCAGGGCAGGTTACTGGCTTGGCTTAACTTATAAAGAGTTAGGTGATTTTGAAAATTCTCAAAAACACTTTAAAGAATCATCGAAATACTTATCTAGTTTCTATGGACAATTATCCGTTGGCTTTTTACAAAACCCTGATCTAATAGATATGACTGGCAAAGAACCCTTTACGGATTGGCAAAATGGCAAGTTCTCTAACTCTTCTGTGTTAAAAGCTGCTATCCAAGCAAGTGGTGCTGGGAGTAGGTATTTAACCGAAAGACTACTTGTTCACCTTTCTGAGAAAAGTACCAAAAATGAATTTAGTGAGTTAGCTAATTTTGCAAATGAATTAGGTGAAACACACGTGTCCTTGATGATAACAAAACAGGCGGCCAGAGAAGGTTTTCAAATATTTAGAACCTATTATCCCATAGAACTTCCAGCTGGTATAAAATTCAGTGATAATTTTAGGAAAATTCTACCACTATCTGTAATTCGCAGAGAGAGTGAATTTGATCCCGAGGTTATTAGTCCCGTAGGTGCTCGAGGTTTAATGCAATTAATGCCAAAAACTGCTAAAGAAATGGCTGATAAAATTGGCATTGTTTATTCAAAGAAACGCCTTATCTTTGACCCTACCTATAACGTAAAATTAGGAATTACCTACCTTGATGAGTTATCCGAACGTTTTGGTGGAAATATTATATTAGTTTCAGCAGCGTATAATGCTGGCCCTACTAGGCTAGATAAATGGATAGCTATGTTTGGTGACCCGCGTAACAAAAATATAGATATAATAGACTGGATAGAGGATATCCCATATAGGGAGACTAGAAATTATGTAATGAGAGTGGCTGAAAGTCTTCTACCATATGAGGCACGCCTTAATGGTCAATTAGTGTGGAGAGACTTATACGATACCATTAAGAAGTAACTTTATTTGACCTATAAAAGGTAAATATTCCTGCTGTTACAACTATGGTTACGCCTAATAAGACATTTAGTTCAAGAGTTTCATTGAACACTAAAACCCCAATTATAGTTACGAAGACAAGCTGGAGATATGCAAAGGGCTGTACGACACTTACTTCTGACGCCTCATAACAGCGTATCAAGAAATAGTGCCCAAGTACGGCTGTACTGCATAAGAATAGCATCCAAAAATAATCAACTTTGGCTATAGCCTCCCAGTACCAAACTCCTAATATCGTCATGGTAACAGCACCAGAGATACCAGTCCAAAAGAAACTGGTTTCAGTAGCATCTTTTTGGGCAACAAGCCGTGTTAAGAGGCTATAAAGTGCGAACATTAGTGCGGAGGCTAGAGCCAAAAGTGCGAAAGGTGAAAATACAGTGACTCCAGGTTGGAGTATTATTAGTACACCAATAAATCCAACACTAATTGCTAACCATCGGCGCCACCCCACTTTTTCACCAAGTATTGGGACAGATAGTGCCGTAGCCAATAAAGGATAGCAGGCAAAAATGGCGTGACTTTCTACTAGACCTAAAAGAGTAAAAGCTAGTACTATTACACAAACCTCTAACGCAAGAAGCATGCCTCTGGCAAACTGCAGAATAGGTTGCTGTGTTTTTGCAACAGCTTTTAGCCCGCCTGGTTTTCTGTTAGCCAACAAAATAACAAAGGCAGCAAAAAACCAATATCTAATCATTACAACCATCATGACATTATACTCGTTGGCCAGATAACGAGAAATACCATCTTGGATTGCAAAACTAGATGACGCCAAAATCATAAAAAGAATCCCAAGACGCCAGTTTTTTTGCATTAAATTAGAGTTCCTTTACACATATGCCGCTTCCGGCCAAAACCTGCCACTTTTTCTACAAAAAACCCAGAGTTGGATAAATTGCGTCTTACAGCGCCAGCTGCGGTATAGGTAGCGAAAGTTCCATTTTTTTTTGTTTTAATTGATACATTTTTTAGTAAGTTAGACTCCCATAATTCTGGGTTTTTTGCTGGTGAAAAACCATCCAAAAACCAAGCGTCTGCTTTTCCATCCCACTCTTTTAATGTTTTCCTAGCATCCCCAATAATTACAGTTGCAATTACACGATCTGTGATAATCTTAAAAGTTTCCTGACTCCACTGATCTAATAAAAGGTTTCTATTTAGTGTTGGAAAACTTTTGAGAGCCTTTTCAGCCTGATTTTTATTTAGAGGGTATTTTTCAAAGGACGTATAATGTAAAGTTCCTTTTATATTAGCCTTAAGAAATGCTTCGATCGAGACCAACATGTTTAGCCCTGTTCCAAAGCCTAATTCAGCAATTTGAAATCCATCGCAAAACCTAACTGGTAAGTTGTTCCCAGAAAGAAAAACAAAATTTGTTTCCTCTACACCCCCGTAAATTGAATAATAGGAATCGTTAAATTTACAAGAAACAGGAATTCTATTATCTATCCAACTAATAGGAGGTTGAGTGTCGATCATTTTCTTAAGCCTTAAAGTAGATTTTAATTTAATAATGATGAAAGGGAATAAACTTGTCTACGGCTGATGTTACAATTTACGGTGCTGGTATCTTTGGTCTTAGCATAGGTTGGTCATGCGTAACTAGGGGTGTAAAGGTTCGAATAATCGAAAAATCGGGTATTGGTTTTGGTTCAAGTGGGAGCTTAGTTGGCGCACTATCTCCTCATACCCCTGATAATTGGAATACAAAAAAACAATTTCAATTTGATAGTTTAGCAATGTCAAAAAAATACTGGACTAACGTCGAGTATAAATCTGGAAAATCAACTGGTTTTATAAACTCAGGAAGACTTCAATCGATACAAGATCAGCGGCAAATGGCTTTGGCAAACGAAAGAGTTGAAGGCGCCAAGACTAGGTGGGGGGGAAGTATGGTTTGGAATATAGTGGGTGGCGAAAGGTTTGGAGAATGGAAGCCATTATCAAAAACTGGATTATATATATATGATAATCTAAGCGCGAGTATAACTCCGAGCGCAGTGCTATCTGCACTAGCTAAAGCTATCACAAAATCTGGCAGTGAAATAATAATTGGAGATGCAGCTGAGCAAGGAAAAGTATTGTATGCTACGGGCTACGAAGATTTAGAGAATATTTCCAAGGAATTGACTCAATCTGTGGGCAGCGGTGTGAAAGGACAGGCTTTGATAGTAGGATATGATGCTTCTGATATGCCACAATTATCTGCTAATGGAATTCATGTTGTGCCTCACCTGGACGGAACTGTAGCGATAGGGTCGACAAATGAAAAACTTTTTGTTGATGCGAATACCAATGACTCTTTGTTAGATGACCTATATCAAAAAGCGATTATTAATGTTCCAATACTTAAGTCAGCTAAAATAATCTCTCGATGGGCTGGCGTTAGGCCGTCTGCTAGAAAGAGACTGCCTATTTTAGGTAAACACCCTCTTTATAAGGATGCATATATTGCTAATGGTGGGTTTAAGATTGGATTTAGCCTTGCTCCTAAAATAGCAGAGATAATGGCAGACTATATTCTTTATGATATAGACAATATTCCAGGAACTTTTAAAGTATGACAAAAATGGAGTTAAGAAAATGGCGTTAAGACATGGTGGGCATATTCTTGTAGATCAACTTAAAGTAAATGGGATCAAAAGAGTGTTTTCGGTTCCGGGTGAAAGCTTTTTGGCTGCACTTGATGGACTTTATAATAGTGGTATCGAGAACATTGTCTGTCGACAAGAGGGTGGAGCTGCCATGATGGCAGAAGCAGATGCAAAAATTACGAGTAGCCCTGGAGTAGTGTTTGTAACCCGTGGCCCTGGTGCTACCAATGCATCTTCTGGTGTCCATATCGCTATGCAGGATAGTACTCCGTTAATTGTTTTTGTCGGGCAGGTCCCTTTAGAGCATAGAGATCGAGAAGCTTTTCAGGAAATAGATTATGAGAGATTCTTTTCCCCAATAGCCAAGTGGGTGGCGGAGGTAAAAGATCTAAAAAGGTTACCGGAGTATATTTCTCGGGCCTTTCAAGTCTCTCAGGGAGGTCGTCCAGGGCCAGTAATTATATCTTTACCAGAGGATATTCTTTCAGGAGTTTGTGAAGTACCAGATCGTCCAAGGGTAGTTTTAGGACAGCAATTTACTTCAGATAGTGAAGTCAAAAAAATAGAAAAGGCGATAATTAAAGCAGAGCGTCCACTGGTAATTGCTGGAGGTACAGGTTGGAGCAAAGAAGCAGTGAAAAACCTTGGAGTTTTTGTCAAAAATTTTAATTTACCAGTCGCAACAACTTTCAGACGACAACACTTAATGGATAACCGTCATGATTGTTATATTGGAGATTTAGGAACTGGGATGAACCCAGCTTTGGCAAAAACTGTTAAAGAATCGGATCTCATAATAGCTATTGGAACAAGGCTTGGTGAAATTGCAACTGGTGGATACGAGTTAATCGACCCTAAAAAACCTGAACAAAAAATAATCCATATTCACAAGGATCCTAATGAACTTGGTCATGTTTACCAACCGACCTTGGCTGTGTTGAGTTCAACAGAGAACATATTAAACCAGTTTATTGATTTACCTAAATTAGTTAACCCAGAATGGAGTGCTCGGACCAATGAGGTAAGAAATAATTACTTAAATTGGATCACTCCAAAAGAGACCCCTGGGCCAGTAAAACTCGAAAAAATTATAGAGTGGTTGTCGAATAACCTACCAGAGGATTCAATTGTAACAAATGGCGCTGGAAATTACGCTGCATTTCTACATAGATACTTTGTATTTAAAGAGTATCCAACTGCAATAGGTCCTACGTCGGGAAGTATGGGTTACGGATTTCCTGCCTCTATAGCGGCAAAATTAAGGTTTCCTGACAAGACAGTTATATGTATGGCGGGAGACGGTTGCTTTCAGATGACGCTCAACGAGATGTCTACTGCGGCGCATAATAAATTAGCAATAATAGTAATTGTTGTTAATAACGGCAAATATGCTACGATTCGTATGCATCAGGAAAAACACTATCCAGGTAGAGTTTCTGGTACAGAGATTCATAATCCAGATTTTGCTGCTCTTGCTAAGGCTTATGGTGGTTTTGGTGTAAAAGTGCAAAAAACAGAAGATTTTGTAGCGGCTTACGATCAGGCTGTAGCTTCGGGCTTATTGTCTGTTATCGAGCTTAAGATTGATGATGAGGTTCTTTCAACAAGTCAAACTGTTTCCGAGGTTAGAAATAATAGTAGTAAATAATGCTAGTACTCAACACCAATTTGAGCTTTTATTCCTCCCCTAAATGGGTGTTTTACTAACTCCATTTCTGTAACTAAATCTGCAATTTCAATTAATTCTTCTTTTGCATTTCTGCCAGTCAGTACGACATGGGTCATTTCAGGTTTTTCATTTAATAGGAACTCGGTAATGTCTTTTACATCGATATAATCGTATCTCAAGGCGATATTAATTTCGTCTAGTAAAACCATAGTATTTTTAGGATCACGAATTAGGTTTTTAGCTTTTTCCCAAGCAGCGCCAGCCATTTCCATATCTCGCGCTTTGTCTTGGGTTTCCCATGTGAACCCTTCTCCCATTGTGTTAAAAGAGCATGTATTAGAAAAATTCTTCAAGATTAGATCACGTTCCCCCGTACTCATACCGCCTTTTATAAACTGGACCACAGCACACTGCATTTCATGTGCTATACAACGAAAGATCATACCAAAAGCGGCTGAACTCTTGCCCTTTCCTTTCCCAGTATTGACAATAATCAAGCCTTTTTTTTCAGTTTTAGTTGCCATTATTTTATCTCTAGCAACCTTTTTTTTCTGCATTTTTAGATTATGTCTATCGGTATCTTGAGGTTTAGTTTCAGTCATCTTCTCTTATCCTAACGCTTATACTTTAGTTTTAACGGTTACTATTATGTATGACATTCAAGGTTTATTAGTGCCAACTATAGTTTCTATTTTCTAATGTGTCTAACGACAAGTCTTGGCCATAAAAACTTATTTTAGAATCAATTTTTCTAGCAGAGCTCTTGCAGAATTAGACTTTGGCCTCCATAGGCCTCTGTCTAAAGCCTCTTTAAATTTTTGAGCCATTTCAAATAGGGCTGACTGGTTGTTATCTTTTATGAAATTAAAGGTTTCAACGTCTTCAAGATATGCTTCGTAGGTCAAATCAAAGTGATGGCTTTTAACAGCTCCAGTCGTGGCGGAGAAAGCAAATAAATAATCCAATGTGGCAGCCATTTCAAAAGCGCCTTTATAACCATGTCTTTTGACGCCATTTATCCATTTAGGGTTTACCACTCGTGATCTTACTACTCTAGATATTTCTTCTTCCAGCGTTCTAATTATTGGTCTTTCGGGCCTGGAGTGATCGTTATGATAGATGGGTCTATCAATCCCTTGTAAAGTTGAAACTGCAGCTGCAGCCCCGCCTTCAAACTGATAATAATCATCACTATCTAGTATATCATGCTCTCGGTTATCTTGATTTTGTACTATCGCTTCGGTTTGTTTCAGTCGTGTTTCAAAATCCTCTGTTTTCTTTTTACCATTAGAATCCTTCCCGTAAGCATAGCTACCCCACTCTATATAAGCTGCGCCTAAATCACTTTTAGAGTTCCATATCCTTTCGTCGATCAACGCTTGTAGCCCAGCGCCATATGCGCCGGGCTTAGCCCCATAAACTCTAGTTCTGTCCTCACCTGATTTAAATCTAGCAGCTGCTAGATTTTGTTCAACAGGCTCATCTAAGTTCATTATTGCTGTAGCTGCACTATCGACAAGGGAGATTAACTGAGGAAATGCATCTCGAAAAAAACCTGAGATACGTAAAGTTACATCTACGCGTGGCCTTCCCAAAACACTTAAGGGTAGGATTTCAAAACCTGTCACTCTCTTGCTCATATCATCCCATTTTGGTTTTGCCCCCATTAAGGCCAAGCATTGAGCTATATCATCACCACCAGTGCGCATATTTGAGGTGCCCCATGCAGATAGAAGTATTGTCCTCAACCAATCACCATTATCTTGTAAATGCTTTTCAAGTAATAAGTTTGCTGATTTCCACCCTATATTCCAAGCTGTAATGGTTGGCATTGCACGACTGTCGACAGAATAAAAATTTCTTCCAGTTGGCAACACATCTAACCGCCCTCTTGTGGGCGCTCCTGATGGGCCAGGCTGGATGAACTCTCCATTTAATGCATTTATTATTCCCAAAATCTCAGATTCTCCGCATTTTGAAACAGTAGGATGAACTTCAATATTTATCTTATCTAGAACGTGGTTGGTTTGGCTCCCTGGAGACTTTACCTCACCCTCAAGTAATTTTTGTGCAAAGATTTCCACACGCTCGATAGTATCCCCAAAAGACCTCCATTTATCTTCTATAATATCCTCTAATTCCCTTGGAAATGGACCTTCCCATGACTGAGCCATATTAGCATCGAGCGTATTCATATTTAAATTTAAATCGTTTGCTATAGCTTGAGTGAGGGAAGCATCCCCCTCGCGCCCATCATTTCTCGGGAGCCTGGTCAAAGATATTATGAGATCCCTAGCTAAGCTCCCAGATGGCGAAAGGCCAAAAATATGTAAGCCATCTCTTATTTGAGCCTCTTTGAGATCACATAAATAAGAATCTAATTTAGCTAAATCATTCTCATCACCGTCTCCTAAAAGGCCTATATCGTCGGAAAGGCCTGATGAACCAGTTAAACTTAATATTTCTTTTTGGAGGATGGTTGCTCTTCTTTGATCAATCGAATGTGCTTCGTAGTATTCGTCAATTAGACCTTCAAGTTCTCTTAAGGGTCCATATGTTTCTGCCCTAGCCATTGGGGGAGTTAAATGGTCAATTATAACAGCCTGAGACCGCCTCTTTGCTTGCGTTCCTTCACCTGGATCATTTACTATAAATGGATAAATATGTGGAGTTGGGCCTAAAATAGCTTCGGGTGCACAAGAGTTGCTTAAAGCTAGTGATTTTCCTGGAAGCCACTCTAAATTACCATGCTTGCCCATATGGACAATTGCATGAGCTTTAAATTCGAACCTTATCCAGAAGTAAAAAGCTATATAATTATGAGGAGGCATTAAATCTGGACTGTGATATGTTTCCTTCGCGTCAATATTGTATCCTCTGGCGGGTTGAAGTCCAACTATGACATTATCAAAGCGATGTATTGATAGTGCAAAACCTTTAATTTTCTTTTTATGTAATTTTTTTGATGAGAACTTAATAAATGGGTCATTTTCAGGAGATCCCCAACGGCTTTCAATTTTAGACCTGAACTCATATGGAAGTTTTTTATATTCATGTATATAATTATCTAGAGGATAAAACTCACCTCCCAATCTTTTAACTCGATCTGGGAGCCAATTAGTTGGCCCAGACGTTAGTTTTTTCATTAGATCTGCAGAGGACTTTGGAAAGTTATCCAATTTGTAACCATGTTTAGCTAATTCTTTTGAAACTGTTATTAAGGATTCTGGAGTATCCAAACCCACTCCATTAGCTAGTCTACCGTCTCGGTTCGGATAGTTTGCCATTATGAATGCAGGGCGGGAATGTTCATTTTGAACTTGTCTTAGAGCACACCAGTTCTTGGCTAAACTGCTAACAAATGTTATACGATCACCTCTAGCTCTATAAGTTGTAATAGAACATTCCGTCATTTCATCATAAAAAGACTCCCCCTTAAAGCTTACAGCTCTAGATAGAATCCTTCCGTCAACTTCAGGAAGCGCAACATTCATGGCTATATCTCTACCTGATAAGCCATTTAGTTCAGACTCCCATACCTCCTCGGTAGATGACGAAAAAATAACTTGAAATACTGGAGCCTTATTAGCTGATACTGAAGTTAATGGGTTTACGGGTCTTACGTGGTCTGAGTTAAGAGAGTTAACTGAAAATGCCGTACTATTAAGAATAACAGTAGGGGGATGTTGATCAAAAATTGTTTCAATTGTAGCCTGACATAGGGGATCTTTTAAAGAGGCTACAAATATTGGTAAAGGATTCAGATTATCTTTTAATAAGGCTTTTACCAGCCTATTTACTGGATTTAGTCCGACCCCCTGAATAAGCGCCCGGTAGAATACTATCGGCACGACGTGTTGATCAGGTTTCCAATGCTTGTGAACTTCTTTGGGTGTAGTTATCCCCTCACCAGGCCAATAAACTCCGGCCTTTAATACTGGCTTGGGGCTAGGAGGATGCGTATTTCCTTTTAGAATTGAGTTTGTATATTTTAGAAAATTACCAGTATTCTCTAACCCACCTTCTACCAGATAGCCCCAAAGCTGGTCGTAGTCTGTGTCATTTAAAGTAGAAAGGCCACGCAATTCTGGATCAGGTTTATCATCACCTGGTAAAAATGCGATTGGAATATTATTTTCTCTTAACACGGAAGAGTATTGCTCTACCCCATATTGCCAATACCCCAGACCACCTAAAACTCGAATAATTACCAATTTACACTTAGACACTGTTTTTTCTAAATGTAAGTCAACAGACATCGGATGTTGCAGATGATTGAGGCTGGCAAGCCTTACACTAGTTTGATGATTTGTTTCTGTGATGGCTTCACTTATAGCTGTTAATTCAGAGTCTGCAGATGAAATAAATAAAAGATCTGCTGGGGTTTGTGATAAATCAAATGGCTCCAGACCATCATCAATTGTACCAGATTTTGCGGCTAATAAGTGCACTATTTTATTTTCTTAGACATAAAAAAGCTGTGGGGACTTTCCTTATATTCTCCAAAGGGACCACACTCTTTGAAATCAAATTTTTTATATAGACTGATTGCTGCCAGAAGATTAGCTCCAGTCTCTAGATATAGTTTTTTCAGTGAAAGCCTCTTAGCCTCTGCCTCTAGACCCATCATAATTAAGTCACCAATACCATTTCCCCGGCTTATTTCATCGACATATATTGACTTTAATTCACCATAGTTGGATTTAATTGCAAGCGCTCCACAACCACAAGGGACACTATTTTTTTCAGCTATAATAAAACGTATGTTTGGTTTGTTAAAATCGTCGATAGAAAGGGCATGATTATCTTCGGGAGGGAACAGGGAACTCATTAATGAGTAGCTATCCTTCAGAAGTTTAGTTCCTTCCTCGGAGGATGGATCACCTATACGGGTTTGGAGCTTCATCCCTGGAGTGAGTTTGAAATAGAGTCTTTATTAAGCCCACTGTGACCTATGACCACTAATTTTGTTTCTCGGGTATTATTTTGGTTTGGAGAATTTTCAAAATACGTCTCTATTCGAGGACCCACAGCTTGAACTGTCATTTGCATTGGCTTTCCTTTTATCGCGGCAAACCCTTTCAATCTAAGGATACCATGGTCTTCTATCACGCGTTCCAACCTTTTTATAAATTCTTTTTGGTTTGTTATTTCTGGTAATGTTACAATAAAGCTTTCAAAGTCATCGTGGTGGTGATCATCGTGGTGGTGATCATCGTGGTGGTGATCATGGTGAATTTCATGACGACTTTGGATATCCTTTTCTGCACTTACATTTTGTCCCAAAAGTATTTTTGATGGCACTTTTCCCATGGTGGATTGAATTATTTGGACGCCTGCCCGGGTATTTAAACTCAATTCGGCGCGTAAACTTTTCATTTCAGAGATTGATATTAGATCAGATTTATTTATAATTATTAAATCTGCGCACGCCAACTGATCTTCAAATAATTCAGATATTGGTGTGTCGTGATCGATATTTTCATCTTGTTCCCGCTGTTTTTCAATAGCCTCTAGACTACTGGAGAACTGACCTTTATGAGCTGCGTCGCCGTCCACAACTGTTATTACGCTGTCAACCGTAACTTGAGTAGATATTTCTGGCCAATTGAATGCTCTTATAAGTGGCTGGGGTAATGCAAGGCCAGACGTTTCAATTACGATATGATCAGGTTTTATCTCTCGGTCTAATAGTTTACTTATGGTGGGTATAAAATCTTCAGCAACAGTACAACAGATACACCCATTTGAGAGCTCCATGATATCATCCTCAGAGCATGTTTCATCACCGCAACCTTTTAATATGTCCCCGTCGACTCCCAGATCTCCAAACTCATTAATTATTAATGCTATTCGCTTTCCTTCGGTGTTTTGCAATAATTCACGAATAAGTGTTGTTTTGCCAGAGCCTAGAAAGCCAGTTATGACAGTTGTGGGTATCTTCATAATTTCTTAATCCTTTTTTAAGTATTTCCAAAACTGGCTTGATAGAAGCCCTAAAACTACCCATGCCACTAGACTAATTGCTATTGATCTAGTTGCAAACTCTGCCGCTAATTCGGGGGGTGCAACGCCGAAGTAAGTGTCAAGTTTGGGGTACCCTATTAAATGGGGAATAATAGCAAAAATAACTCCAGCCAATATAAGAATTTTGTGTTTAGTAAGAGAAACCAACAACATACCAATCGTCGTGCATAAAATAGCTACTATCCACCAAGTTTGTTTGATGCTTACTTCTACACTAATAGTTCCAGGTAATTCTGGTGGTAAACCTATGCCTGGCGCTAGCTGAAAAATAAAAAAACCGCAAACTCCAAAAATGATACCCTCTGCTTTGCTAAGAGAAAAACCACGTATTTCAAAGAAAGTCATAGCTGCTACTAATAAGAACCCAAAGCCAGTAAACGTAACAAGATTAAAACATAATGTCATTAAGTGTCGATACGGGTCTTGCCATATATTAATATGCTTTACAGCACTCTCTGGGGAGCCAGTTGTGCTGAAATGGATGCTTTGCCCAGATTCAAAAAGTTCAGCTTCTAGTAACAGTGGGGTTATTAGTAGTAACTGCATTAATGTTGCTAATACGCCTACTATAGCACCACACAGTACTGCACTCACAAATATATTTTTGAACATTTTCTAGTGGCAGGGAAATGCCATAGAGTGTCTTAAATCATGAGCAGAGTCATGAACTATAGTAGCCTGAGCAAATCCTGATGCAAATAAAAGGAAACCTCCAACTATAATAGCTCCAAACATTGCTCCAAACTGGCTGCTAGAGTTTGTAATTTCCGTGGGTAGTGTTAATACTTTTGTTTGACCTTGCATTTCTTTCTCCTATTACCGTCACACCCGACGGCTGGGGTTTAAACATTTCAAGGCTGGTCTCCTGGCTTGCGGGTCGTGGCTACGTATCTGTCTTCCCAAGAATAAATCCCAGTGACGTTTAGATAGTTGCTCACCGCTTACAGTCGCGGGGGCGGCTTTGGCTTTGAGCCCCGATTTGGGTCACTCTTACCAAATTCCCATTTCATCATAAATTGCTTTTGCAAAATAAATTGAACCTTGTGAACGCAACATGCGCTTTACGAGAATGAATCGTCAAGCATTATCTCTTAGTTGAATAAAAAAAGTTGTAACAGTGTCAGCCGTGTTGATTGCAAATGCATACATTGTGTATATAAAGTAGTTGTTCTTACAACATGAAGTGTTTATTATCTAATAGTGGGCTTTCTCCACTTTATTCGAGGCCTAAGCAGAGAGAAGGGTTACTTGCGATTTTCTAAACTAAGATTAAATGGATTTAAAAGTTTCGTTGATTCCACAGATTTGGTAATCTCAGACGGTCTTACTGGTGTTGTTGGGCCTAACGGTTGCGGAAAATCAAATCTGCTCGAAGCGCTCCGATGGGTTATGGGAGAAAATCGTCCTACAGCAATGCGAGGTTCTGGTATGGATGATGTTATCTTTTCTGGTACTGCCTCTCGTTCAGCAAAGAACTTTGCTGAAGTAGCGTTAAAAATTGATAATTCAGATCGATCAGCGCCTGCTCAATATGCTGAATTTTCTGAATTTGAAGTGGTACGGCGAATCGCGCGGGACTCTGGTTCTGCGTACAAAGTTAACAGTAAAGATGCTAGAGCTCGCGATGTGCAGATGCTTTTTGCAGACGCTTCTACAGGAGCTCACTCGCCAGCCTTGGTTAGACAAGGTCAGATCGCAGAATTAATCAATGCGAAGCCAAAATCCAGGAGACGAATTTTAGAAGAAGCTGCTGGGATATCTGGACTATATCAGCGTCGCCACGAAGCTGAACTTAAGCTTTCTGGGGCAGACACAAACCTTTCCAGATTAGATGACACTATTGAACAATTAGCGTCTCAGCTTGGGCATTTAGCGAAGCAGGCCAAACAGGCGTTAAGGTACCGTGAAATAGGAGAAGAGTTAAGAAAACTAGAAGGGCAATTATTATATATAAAATGGAAAGAGGCCGAGAGTATACGAGCCTCAGCTGAATTAGAAAAAAAGAAATCGCAATTAAGAGCGTCAGAGGCAGGAGCCGAAGCAAAAAAGTTTTTTAACGAAAGGGAAGTGTTCGAAGGAACGCTCCCGAAACTTCGTGAGGACAACTCTAACTCTGCTATAAAACTTCAAAATTTGTTAGTGCAGAGAGAGTTTTTGGTTAACAGTGAGAGGCAAGTTTTACAAGATATTAGCAAGCTCAAATCTGATATAGATCAGTTGGAGTTTGATATAACGCGAGAGACTTCTTTGAACCAAGATGCTGTGGATACCTTAAAGAGATTAGAAATAGAAAAGCTTGAGTTAACTCAAGCAGGAGATAACTACTCGTCAAGATTAGGAGTAGCTATCGAAGAGTCTAGAGTATCGGCTTTGGATCTACAGGGCTTAGAGCTTCATCTTTCAAATAAAACAGAGGACAATGCTAGATTAATAGCACAGCATCAGTCAGCAGAAGGACTTTATGAAGAATTAAAGGTTACATTAGAAAGAATAAAATCAGAAGAAAAAAAGGCGAATATGGAGTTAGAAGCCTCGAGAATTATTGTGACATCTGAGAGCATGAAAGCTACTGAGGCTAAAGATAAGTTTAGTGCCGCAAAAATTGAATTTGAATTAGCGGATACTCAGCTAGAGAAAATTAATCTTTCACGAAATGAAATCCAGTCTAAAGAGGCACAAGCTAGAGCTACTTCATCTGAGGCAGAGGGAATAGAAACGGCATTACGTGCGGAATCAGGAGCTGTTTCTCGGTTACTAGATAGAGAAATCTCTGAAGTTAAACAAATTATTGATAGAATAAAGGTCCAACCTGGCTATGAGTTGGCTCTTGGAGCAGCTTTTCAGGATGACTTAAAAAACCCTGAAGTTGAAAAAGATTTTGGAACGGGATGGATTAGTTTGAAGTCTGACTATATTTCTCAGAGCCTTCCTCCCGATGTTGAGCCCCTTTCGTCTTTTGTTTCTGGTCCGGAGCTTTTGTCCCGAAGAATCGCACAAATAGGTGTTGTTAGTAATAAGCTAGGCGCAAAGCTTCAAAGCCAATTGATGCCTGGGCAAAGGTTGGTTTCCAAGGAAGGAGCCTGCTGGCGTTGGGACGGCTTTAAAGTAGAGGCTGTAGATGCGTCAACTTCATCAGCTTTGCGATTGCAACAGCTTAATAGGCTGGAAGAGTTAAAGCAAGAATTAGAACAAGCTATTTCTAAATCCTTAGGTTCTAGACAAGCCCATACTAGCCTTCAGGCAGAACTTTTAGAACTAACCAATTTTGATCAAGAGACTAGATTAACTTGGCAAAACGCAGATAAACTTATGATAGAATCAAACCGTGTAATGAGTAGTGCCGAGAGTGAAAAAAGTATAGCAGAGGGTAAGGTTGAAAATTTATTACTAACAGTAGCAAGATACAAAAATGAAACTAATAGTACTCAAAATAGACTATTAGAGGCCGAAAAGGCTATTAAGAGCTTAGGTGATCTACAATCTGTACGAGATGAACTGGATAAGCTTAAGGAAGAAGTTGTTGTCTCTAGAACCACGATGATTTCAAAAAGAGGCCTTGCAGAGACCCTTCGAACAGAAAACGAAATTAGAGTACTAAGGTTTAAAGAAATTGGTGAACATTTACTTGTATGGATTTCTCGCCGTGAATATGCTGAGGATCGTATCAAGGAGCTGAAGTCTAGGCAGGTTATGCTCAAAGATAAATTAGAGATATCAGAAAAAAGGCCTAATGAACTAGTTTTCGAACAAGATCAGTTGCAAGAGAAAATACAGTCTAGTGAGGTTTTTGCTCATGATGTAGCAGAAAAACTTAAGACTGCTGAAGTATTACTGCGCCAGGCATTAGAGAGTGAGAGAACTTCTGAAAGAGTAGCTTCGGAAGCTCGGGAAGATCGAGCACGAAATGAAGTGTTATTTGAATCTGCGTTAAGTAATGTAGTGGTTTGTTTGAAAAAAATTAAAGATGAGTATGATGCGAGTCCAGAATTACTAAGGTTAGATTTACAATTAGATTCTGAAAATACACCAGAATCTTGGAAGCTAGAAGAGAAAGTAGACCGACTTAAGCGGCAACGAGATAATTTAGGCGCAGTGAATCTGCGTGCAGAAGAGGACGCCAAAGAAGTTCAGGAACAGTACGATTTTATTAAAGGTGAAAAAGATGAACTTACAGAGGCAATAAAAAAACTAAGATCAGGAATTACGTCTCTTAACAAGGAAGGTAGAGAACGAATTTTAACTGCATTTGAACAAGTTAATGAGAATTTTGGTAATCTTTTTAAGCATTTATTTAATGGTGGTGACGGAAAACTTGTGATGGTTGAGAGTGATGACCCTCTAGATGCAGGACTTGAAATCATGTGTCAGCCCCCAGGAAAAAAACTTTCTACACTATCCCTTCTATCAGGTGGTGAACAAACACTTACTGCATTGGCGCTAATATTTGCTGTTTTTCTTGCTAACCCAGCACCGCTATGTGTGTTAGATGAGGTCGATGCGCCGCTTGATGACGCGAATGTAACTCGGTTTTGTGACTTGTTAGACGAAATGAACCGTCGCACTAATACACGTTTCTTAATTATTACCCATCATGCAGTTACTATGTCCCGGATGGACCGTTTGTTTGGAGTAACTATGGGAGAGTTAGGGGTGAGCCAATTAGTTTCTGTTGATTTAAAGAGAGCTGAAGCGCTAGTAGCTTAGAATAAGTAAATTTTTATAAATTTTTCAGCAAATACTTTGTAGGCCAGCCATCTGCTGGAATATTAAGTTCTTTTTGTTTAAGTTTAACAGCTTTCCTAGTTTTCTTTCCTAAAATACCGTCAATTTTTCCTACATTATAGCCTTTTTGGTGAAGTTTAGTTTGAAGTAGTAACATTTCACTAGAACTTAACATTGGCTCAGGGGACCCTAAGCGATACCTAGGTTCGTTAGAAAGGAGAGTGGCAAAATAGGCTGCGGTTGTTATGTAAACGAAACTATTATTCCAATTTAAGAGCACTTTGTAGTTTGGATAGGTAAAAAATGCTGGGCCTTTTCTTCCCATTGGTAAAACTAACGACACATCCGCATCATTTTGGAAGGAGCCAACTCGTGGCCGCACATTAAGATTTCTCCAATGCTCTATAGGCATTGCAGAGCTCAGGCCGGTCTGAAACCAATCCATACTCTCAGGAACCCTTACTTCCAATAGCCAAGGTTGATCTCGCTTCCAACCCATGGAGGTTAATTTTTCAGCCATCGAGTATAGGGCATCTATTGGTGAAGAAGTTATGTCAACCTCACCATCACCGTCACCATCGGTCCCATTTTCTAGGAGATCTAGAGGTAACATTTGAAGCATCCCTATTTCGCCAGCCCAAGCACCTTTGGTTGCCCTAGGATGAAACTTATTTTGTTTGAATAATTCCAATGCACCAAATACCTGGGGAAGAAAAAGTTCTGGGCGCCGGCAGTTATGGCTAAGAGTTAAAAGTGCGTTTAAAGTGTTGTAGTCTCCCTGAAACAACCCAAAATCAGTCTCTAAAGCCCAAAATGCTAATAAAATTTCTTTTGGCACCCCATATTGATGCTTAATTTTACTAAAGGTTTGTTTGTATCTCCGTTTATTAATAGCAGCATTTTGAAGTCTGTGAGGTGATATTACGGCATTTGAAAACTCAAAGAAACTTTTTCTAAATATTGTTTGAGATTGATCTGCCTTTAAGACCTCAGGGTCAATTTCTGCAGAAGAAAAGAAATCGTTTACTAGGTCCGCGCTGTACCCCATAGAAACAGACGTTTTCTTGATATCTGAAAGGAAAAAATTGAAAGGACCTCCACATTTTATTTTTCCATTTGCATTATTGGATATAAATACTGCTCCTAGCACGAAAATTAAAATAATGATTGTTAAGAAATTAAATAATCTGCTAATATTAGATTTTATTTTCAACATTACATTAACCAATAGATAATAGCCCCAAAAGAAACCAAACAAAAAATTATCAACCAAATCTGCCAAAGAAATTTGGTACAGTCGGTTATATGATTTGGTGAAAGTATACGATCACCTTCAGGATTAATATATGGGTCAGAACCGTCTACCCCACTATAGCTTCTAGGGCCGGCTAAAGCTATATTTAATACAGTTGCCATAGCAGTTTCTGGCCAACCAGCATTAGGAGAGCGGTGTAATTTTGCATCTCGAATTACTATGTGGATCTTATCAAGTTTTAAATTTGACAGGAGAATGACCATAGCGGACACTCTTGCTGGCACCCAATTTACAATATCATCTAATTTTGCGGTTGCCCATCCAAACTCTTCGTACCTATCACTTTTGTAGGCTATCATACTATCTGCAGTATTTATCACCTTGTATGCAAAAAGGCCTGGTAACCCTAATAAAATATACCAAAATAAGGGAGCGATAAACCCATCTGATAAATTTTCTGCTGCGCTTTCAATTGTACTACGAACCACTCCAGATTCATCTAAATTACTAATATCTCGGCCTACTATTTTTGCGACCATTATTCTTCCCTCAGCAAGGCTTAATCTAAGAGCTTCAGCAACCGCTGTCACATGATCTATAAGGCTCCTAAAAGCTAATAAGACTGCTACTGAAAGTACCTCTAAAATCCAAAGTTGAGGGATTGAAGCTATTATATAACCAAATATAATAGAGGCCGTAACTAAGCCACCTAATGTGAGAGCACCGTTCCTCAACTTATGCTGACCTTGATTATAGTTTACATCACACCAATTTATTATGTTGCCAATTATGACAACTGGATGAGTTACTCGATTCCAAATAATTTTTGGCTCACCAAACATCGCATCTAAGAGCATACCAATGGACAGAACTAACAGGACACTCAATTCAAGGCCTTTTGGATTCGCTTCCAATCCAATTCCTTTTTTGGCAACCCAAAACGAATCCAATTTCTATTATAATCAAAAGTTCGCGTCAGTATTTTAGCAGAGGCTAGATGTTGGGCAAAAGAAGTGGCATCATCAACTGAATACAGTCTGAACAAATTAGTGCCTCCAATTAGCTGATAGTTCTTCATGAGCTTATCTAGTCGAGCAGATAAATCAATTAACTTTAATCTAGTTTCCTTTGCCCAATCTAAATCTTTAAGTGCTTGAGTGCCGATTACCAAGGCTGGCCCTGATACTTGCCATGGTCCCAAAGCTTTTTTTATAGGGTCCAATGTTTCTTTTGTTCCCACCGCAAACCCCAACCTAACTCCCCCCAGCCCCCAGAACTTTCCAAAACTCTTTAGAACGATGAACCCAGGTTTTTTTGTAAGAATGGCCAGGCTGTTTTCTTGAGTGGTATCGCAGAAGCTCTCATCTATTATAGTTAACTTTCTATGATTTTTAATAACTTTGTTTTTTAGGTGTAGGCGGCCATCAGGGTTGTTGGGATTTACAACTATTTGTACATCTCCATCTTTTGGAACCAGGCTAAACCCAGCATTCCTAAAAGAGGCCTCATGTTCAGAGTATGTGGGACCTTCGATTGTCACAGTTCTATAGGTATAAAGGAATGGGATAAGTGCTATTAAAGCAGATGCTCCCGAAGAGCATAGAATAGAAGAAGATGTAGGGAGATTCCAAAATAATTTTGCAGCAGAGAGAATGTTTCTAAATGATTCGTCGTCAGGAAGAGCTTCCCACACATTCTTCTCCAATTTTGTCAGAGGGTAAGAATTAGGGTTAATTCCGGTTGAGAGATCAAGCCATTCAGCTTTTTTGCCTCCGAAACTAGCAACTGCTGCGTCTATTTTCCCACCATGCTGGTTAAATAAGGTTTTCATAATTTTTTAAATAAGGGTGGATGCCGAGTTATAAAATGGCCTTTTATTTGCTCTGGCCAATTACGATAAGGAACAACACCTTTTTCATTTTCAGAGTGAAGTTGAGCATAATCTAAGATCGCTTTTGCTGATTCTTTAGTAGGTTCGAAATTACCTAGCGTATAAGACATTTTATTTTCTGCTTGGATCGCAATATTACACCCATGTGAACAACCCATTAAGCATGGATGGGTTTTAGTTATAACTCCTGAAAAACTTTCTTTAAGGTTTTCAACTAGCGAAGCTAAACGTTCTCCATCTGTCAGGCTCATATCACCAGCTGACCAATTTTCACGCTTGCAAGTCTCACATATTGTTATGTACGTCTTCATTTAATTATTTTAACTCACACTTTTGTTAACGTGGTATCTATAGGGTATACTAATTACTCTTTATACTATTAATTTAGTTTAAATAATTTTCAATAATAAACATTGAGATTTATATTGCAGTAATAGATTTACAGTTTATAGAAGTCTATGACAAAGCCCCAGTGGCCAGAGAGGTTGGCGGTTTGCGTGACTACTCAAATAGAGGTCATAATAGCTGCATTGTCATGTGCTAATACTCACGTGCATTTAACTCTCCTGGTAAAGAACGACCGTGATGAGGAAATTAATTTGTAATTATAATGCCAGCACTATTGATCTAATAAAGTTTATTGAATTGATAAGTAAAGCTTTTAGAGTGGAGAAATTTTATGAGTAAAATTGGAATAATGGTCTGTGGTCATGGTAGCAGATCGAAAAGCGCCGAACGAGAATTTGGATTACTTGCAAAAGGCTTAAAAAAACGGTTTCCAGAAATCCCTGTTGAATACGGTTTTTTGGAATACTCTGCTCCTAACATTCATATGGGTCTCGACTCACTGAGAGATCAGAGTGTTGAACACATAATTGCTGTACCTGGAATGCTTTTTGCAGCAACACATGCAAAAAATGATATTCCGTCAGTTTTATTAACTTACCAAGAAAAAAATCCAGGTCTAAAAATAAGTTATGGTAGAGAGCTTGGGCTACACTCTGAAATGATTGCTGCTTTTGAAGCTAGAATTTTAGAAAGCCTTAGTGTTGATCATGTTCATAAAGGTGACCTTTATCAAACTATGTTAGTTGTAGTTGGCAGAGGTACTTCAGATACGTATGCTAATGCCGAGGCTGCTAAGTTAACGCGCATTGTAGCAGAAAATTTAGGATTTGGGTGGTCTGAAACTGTATATTCTGGTGTTACTTTCCCATCAGTTGGCCAGGGTTTGGAAATCGCATTACGATTAGGGTATAAAAAAATAGTTGTAGCGCCATATTTTCTATTCTCTGGAAAACTTATAGATCGCATATATAACTACGTTGATTTGGTGGCAGAAAAGGCTACTGATGTGACTTTTTATAAAGCGCACTATTTGTCTGATCAGGATCATGTAATAAACACGTTTGTAGAAAGGATTGCTGAAACAGAGTCGGGAACTATGGAGGAAAACCATGATCTGATGGCATCTTTTAAGAAACGTTTATCGCTAGGAGAGGTAGATGTTCACCATCATCATGCGGAATATCAACCGTTCACAGATCCCGAAGATGATCAATTTCCAGGGGGTGAAGATCATTGTGATGACCAGAGCCATAGTGACAGTGATAGCCACGGCCACAGTCACGACCACAGTCACGGCCACAGTCACGGCCACAGTCATGGGGTTTATAAACATATTGCTCACCCCAATGGCCCAAGGACAATGATTGATCAGGGAGTTTGTGGCTGTTTTATGGGACAGTTCCCAGATTATGTGGTGGAAGAAGAACGTAGATTAATTGCTCAACGTAAAGCTAATAGCTGATGAGTTACGACGGCTCTGAGATAGATAAGGTTGTGTCTAAAGAAAAACAATTAACCTATGAGCGAGACCCAAAGAATATATATGCCAAGAGTTTTAAAACTGTACAAAATGAAGGTAAAATTGACACAGTACCTTTAACGCTACGACCTCTAATAACCCGATTAATTCATTCATGTGGAATGCCGGATATAAAAGATCGGTTAGTTTACTCTGACAACATTTCAATTAACGCTGCAAAGGCCTTAAAAGCTGGAGCGAATATTTTGTGTGACTGTGAGATGGTTTCGTCAGGTATCATTCGGAGATATCTCCCAGCTAACAACAAAGTTATCGTTACATTAAATGACCCCAAGGTAATTAAGGGCGCTCAATCAATTGGAAATACTAGGAGTGCCGCTGCCGTTCAACTTTGGGAACCTTTTATTGAGGGCGCAGTAGTAGCTATTGGAAATGCACCAACAGCATTATTTCACTTATTAGAGTTATTAGATTTAGGATTTCCTAAACCGGCTTGTATACTTGGATTCCCAGTGGGTTTTGTGGGAGCTATGGAAAGTAAGTTAGAATTAGAGCTTAATCCTAGAGCCTGTGATTTTATTACTCTAAAGGGGAGAAGAGGTGGTTCAGCAATGGCATCGGCGGCAGTAAATGCTTTAGCTGCGGGCCTACCCGAGGTGGCAAAATGAATTCATGGCTAAACGTTATTGGAATCGGAGAAGATGGTGTTCTTGGTTTATCTGAGGATGCTCGAAAGGTTCTAAATACCTGTGATATAATAATTGGTGGAGATAGGCACCACAAGCTATCAGAGGAAATTACTGCTGAACGTTTAACGTGGCCATCACCTTTTAATGCTTTGATAGAAAAACTTACATCTCTTAAAGGAAAAAGAGTTGTTATTTTGGCTACTGGTGATCCTTTATGGTTTTCAATAGGAGCGAGGCTTAACCGTAAATTTTCAGCTGAAGAGATTACATTTTATCCGCAATTATCGGCCTTTCAATTGGCAGCCGTAAGAATGAAATGGAGTATGGCAGATACTGAAATGCTTACTGCACATGGTCGGCCAGTCGAACAAATACTATCATTTATCCAACCTAATCAAAAAATGATTATACTAACCTCAGGTGCAGAAACACCAAGTTTTATTGCGAAGTTACTAAATGAGAGAGGTTTCGGTAAGTCAGAAATGACTGTTATGGCGGATATGGGTAGCAAAGAAGAGAAACGTTTTTATGCTCTGGCTGCGGAGTGGTCTCATACAGTTCCAAAATTTAATACTCTAGCTATAAATTGTATCTGTAATCCTCGTACCCAAATTACAGGAAAAACCGCCGGCTTGGATGATTCACTATACCAACATGATGGCAATATTACAAAAAAAGAAGTTAGGGCAGTGACTATTTCAAAACTTATGCCAATGCGCGGTGCTCTTTTATGGGATGTAGGCTTGGGTTGTGGCTCTGTGGCAATCGAATGGATGAGAGCTTGCTATGACTGTAGGGCAATTGGAATCGAACCAAAAAAGAAACGCAGCGAGCTAGCCATGAAAAATGCATTAGCGCTCGGAGCCCCTAAGCTAAGTATCATAGAGGGTTCTGCTCCTGAGGCATTAGATAAACTAGAAAGACCTGATGCTATATTTATTGGAGGTGGTTTTAGTCAGAGTACTTTTGATATCTGTTGGAGGGAGTTAAAGCCTTACGGTCGTATAGTTGTTAATGCGGTCACATTAGAAACAGAGATGGAATTGTTGAAACTAAAGGAAACACAAGGAGGTGAATTATGTAGAATTAGTATTCAAAGGTCAGAGGCTATAGGCAATCGTACTGGTTGGAGACCTTTAATGCAGGTTACTCAATGGAGTAAAATAAAAAATGATTGGTAAACTATTTGGCTTAGGGTTGGGTCCAGGTGATCCTGAGTTAGTGACTGTAAAAGCTGTTAGGATCCTTAAATCCGTAAGTGCCGTGGCATTTCCAGTTTTGGAGGGAAAAGAGAGTTTTGCAAGGTCAATAGCAAATCGGTATATACCCAAAGGATTAGACCAGATCGCTATCGTTGTTCCTATGACGCAGGATAGACTTCCAGCCCAAAAAGCATATGACAAGGCTGCAAAAGAAATTTCAAAGATTTTGGATCGTGGACAGGATGTAGCTTGCCTTTGCGAAGGAGATCCATTTTTTTACGGATCGTTTATGTATATTTTTGCTCGATTATCAAAAATGTATGAGGTAGAAATTGTTCCTGGTGTGACTTCGATGACAGCATGTGCTGCGGTAGCGAAAATGCCCCTATTAGCTAGGAATGAACATTTGACTGTTATACCAGGCACCTTGGAGCCAGAGGAGTTACGAAACCGTATTCTAAATGCAGACGCAGTAGTCATTATGAAAGTTGGACGTCATTTAGAGAAAATTAAAAAGGTTTTGGAGGAAGTGGAACTGTCAAGTGGTGCTATATATGTGGAGTACGCGTCTCTACCAGAACAAAAAGTCTTAAAAATTATAAATGCCCCTAAAACTGCACCCTATTTCTCTATGATACTTGTTGCAAAAGGAGCTGATCCATGGCTTTAGACCCGATTATTTTGTATATGAATAGGGCAGGATTTACTACAGCTGAAAAAATTTCGAAAGAATTTTCGTTTAAATTACATGGACGAAAAAATAGAGTTGATGTAGCAGATGTACTTTTTGATAACGCTTTAGATCACATAAGAGAGTTATTTTCTTGTGGTATACCGATTATTGGAGTTTGTGCTTCTGGAATATTAATTCGAGCAGTTGCCCCATTGCTTCGCGATAAATCCATAGAGCCACCAATTATAGCTGTATCCGATGACAGCTCTGTGGTTGTTCCTCTTCTAGGTGGTCATAGAGGGGCAAATAGATTGGCTGTAAGGATAGCAAAATTTCTGGAAGCAAAAGCTGCCGTAACAACGGCAGGAGAAGTTGCCTTAGGCATTGCATTAGATGAACCTCCGGAAGGATGGTGTCTGGATCCTGAAAGTGATGCAAAGGCCGTTATGGCTAAATTACTTTCTGGTGGTGGAGTACAAAAAACTGGAGCAGAAGTAAAAAATGCTCACTGGTTAAGTGTTTTACCCAGTGGAACTGATGTTAAAATTCTATGCACAACAGAAATAAATAAAGATAATTTAAATTCAGATGCCATTTTCTACCCTAAAATGTTTTCTCTTGGTGTTGGATGCTCTAGGGATTGCCCTCCGCAGGAATTAAAACGCCTAGTAAATGATGCTCTTCTGGAAGCTAACGTCAATTATCATGCCGTCCACTCTATAAATACTTTAGATTTGAAAGCCGATGAACCAGCAATTCTCGACTTGGCTAATGATTTGGGGATCCCCTTAAGGTTATTCACTTCAGGGGAATTAGAGCAAGAAGCACATCGTTTAAAATCTCCATCAGAAGTTGTTTTTAAAGAGGTTGGTTGCCATGGTGTCAGTGAAGGAGCAGCTCTAGCCCAAGTTGGAAATGATGGTTTTTTGTCTTTAAATAAAAAGAAAACAAAAAATGCAACATGTGCCTTAGCTTTATCTAACATACCACTGGTTGACTTTAGAGGAAGAAGCAGAGGTCGATTGTCACTCGTTGGGATTGGACCTGGTCAGGCTGAATGGCGAACACCAGAAGCATCCGTACTTATTGGAGAGGCAGAAGAGATTATAGGCTATAGTCTTTACTTGGATCTTTTAGGACCCGTTGCAGCTGGTAAAAAGAGAACAGACTTTTCTCTTGGAGATGAAGAAAAACGATGCAGGTACGCCCTTGAAAGAGCAGCAGAGGGTGCAAATGTAGCACTTATTTGCTCAGGAGATTCGGGGATATACGCTATGGGAGCTTTGGTTTTTGAGCTTCTTGATAGAGGCTCTAGAGCTTCTGGAGTAAGCTTAAATGCAAGAAAAGTAGAGGTCATTTCTACTCCAGGTGTTTCTGCTCTTCAGGCAGCGGCTGCTAGGTCAGGTGCGCCATTAGGTAATGATTTTTGTGCGATATCCCTAAGCGATCTGTTAACACCCAAGGAAGACATTATCAAAAGGTTGAATGCTGCCTCTGATGGTGATTTTGTCGTGGCTTTGTATAACCCTGTTTCAAGACGGAGAAAACAAATATTTGAAGACGCACGAGAGATTTTTCTGAAAAATAGACCGGAGGAAACACCCGTTTTACTTGCGAGCTCTCTGGGACGACCTAAGGAAACAATAAGGTATACGACTTTACTGGAAGTCACCTCGTCAGAAATAGATATGTTAACGGTTGTAATAGTAGGTTCTTCTAAATCAAGGATAGTTAAAATGGGAGATGGACTTAAAATGTATACACCAAGAGGTTATTCTCGAAAAATTACTGATAGTTCAAATAATAATTAATGAGATGATTAGCTCAAATATAAGGCCTGAGGGAGTTTTTTTATGAAAGTTTATTTTGTTGGTGCTGGTCCTGGTGACCCTGATCTTTTGACCTTGAAGGGTCAAAGAATAATCTCGAAATGCCCTGTGTGCCTTTACGCTGGTTCTTTAGTCCCTGAAGCAATCATAAACGGAGCCCCCGAAGGAGCTCTCGTTATGGACACAGCGATTATGAATTTAACAGAAACTCACGAACAAATTATAGGTGCTCGAGAGCGAGGCGAAGATGTGGCCCGAGTACACTCTGGTGATCCATCTTTATATGGTGCGATAGCCGAACAAATTAGATTATTAAAAAAAGATAATATTGACTATGAAATTATCCCAGGTGTGCCAGCGTATACAGCCGTTGCGGCTGCTTTAGGTATCGAGCTAACTATTCCAGAGATCTCTCAATCTTTGATACTAACCCGAATGTCGATGAAGTCTACCTCTATGCCAAAAGGAGAGACTCTAAAGAACTTTGCGGCAACCGGCACAACACTAGCTATCCATTTAGGGATTAGATATCTACGAGAAATAGAAAGGCAGTTAATCCCATATTATGGAGAAGATTGTCCTGTTGTAGTAGCATATCGTGCTAGTTGGCCTGATGCTATTTATTTAAAGGGTACTCTTAGTGATATCCGAACTAAGGTAAAAAAAGAAAAAATTACACGCACAGCATTAATAATGGTTGGTCCAGCTATGGCAGATATAAGGGATTTTAGGGACTCAGCACTGTATGACCCTCAGATACCACATTTGTTAAGGCCTAAAGTTAACTTGGTTTGAATTCTAATGTAAATAGTTTGACACCTATGATTTAATCAATATCATTCTGATACGTGGTGGGGTGCGTAGAAATGACAGGATATTTACCAGAGTATATAATTGATGAACTAGGGAAAGCTCGTAATAAAAAATTAGAAAAAAGTATTTCTATGAAGGTAAGATTTAACGATAAGTTTTATCCAATTATTAAATTTTCAGATAGTAGTTTTTCAATTCAAGCACTGGAAGATATTAAATTACGTGGTCTAGTCGATATATACTCTAATAACTCACATTCCTACCAGGCGTTAATTGTTGCCCATCAGGTTAATGGCGATGTAATTGATTTTAGTTTTAAACGTAATACTATTATTAAGTCAGGGCCTGCCTTGGACTTTGAAAAAAAAGAAAGTCTAATTGCTGGGCTTTTAATTAAGTATTAAATTTTTTATTTTAGGATTTAAAGCTCCCCTCTCATATAATTATTTTCTAGAGGGTCTTGAAATTAGTATTTTTAGATGGTTAAGCGGGATCACTCAAAAAGGATTGGTATATTAATAAGATGACACGGATAGTTTATGTTAACGGTGAATACGTACGAGAAGTAGAGGCAAAGGTATCGATTTTTGATAGGGGCTTTCTATTTGCAGATGGTGTTTATGAAGTTACTAGTGTTTTAGGTGGCAAGTTAATTGACTTTGACGGTCATGTTGTGCGCTTAGCTAGATCGTTATCAGAGCTCCAGATGGTTAACCCTATAACGTCAGAGGACCTTTTAGAGGTGCACAGGACATTGGTTCAAAAAAATAGTGTTGTAGAGGGTTTAGTCTATCTACAAGTGACACGGGGCGTTGCTGACAGAGATTTTGCTTTTCCAGAAGGCATCTCGCCTACGGTTGTTATGTTTACTCAAGAAAAATCTATGTCAGAAAGCCCGCTTGCAAAACGTGGAATGAAAGTTATTTCGATAGATGATCAGCGTTGGGGTAGATGTGATATTAAAACAGTACAGCTTTTATATCCGTGTATGGGTAAAATGATGGCAGTGGCGTCTGGAGCTGATGATGCGTGGATGGTGCATGAGGGAAAAGTAACCGAGGGGACATCTAATAATGCCTATATTGTTAAAGATGGTACTATTATAACTAGGGAATTAGGTAATGAAATTTTGAGTGGCATTACACGTTCAGCTATTCTCAGATACGCTAATGTGGCACAGATGAAAGTTGAAGAGCGGGCGTTTACAGTTGAAGAAGTGATATCAGCCGACGAAGCTTTTATCACTTCAGCTACGTTATTTACTACCCCTGTAGTTGAAATCGATGGGAAAAAAATTGGTACTGGTAAGCCTGGTAATGTTTCAAAACGGCTTAGAGAAATCTACATTGAAGAGAGTTTAAAAACAGCAATCTAATCTTATATCTTACTTGCTATTGTGTGATTTTTCAAAATTTTCTTTTTGTTTAAGTGTAGCGTCAGATTGATGTTTCACTTTCCAGTCCTCAAAGGGCATCCCATAGAATGTTTCTCGCGCTGCCATTTTGTCTATTGTCACTCCCTGGTCTTCAGCAGCCTCTTGGTACCACCTGCTCAGGCAGTTCCTACAAAAACCAGTTAAGTTCATCATGTCAATATTTTGTACGTCACTTCTAGTCATCAAATGCTTTCGAAGTGTTCTAAACGCAGCTGCTTCAACCTCGATTTCGGTTTTTTTATCCATTTTTTATCCTTTTTATGGTTGAGTGTTTAACTACCTTTAAGATCTTCGATGCCAGGTAATTAGCCCAGTGATTTATTAGCATTTCATTCGCTAGAAGGTCGTTACGTAATTCTATCAGAGCATGTAAGTGATTGGAAGGTATACAATGTTGGTCCAAAGTGTCGCCTGGGAGGTCACCTGAATATGGTAGGTTGTCGCCAATACATAAGGCCCTATCCTTTCTAAGCTCTACGAGTAAATCATTGGATAACCTTCTATCTATAGTATGTAGAACACCAATTTCCCAAGGCCGTTGGTGGCCATTCTTTAATTTCGGTGTAAAGCTGTGTATGGATATAATAATTGGACATTTTCTAGAGTTTATAACACTCTTTATAACGTTGTGATATGGTTTGTAGTATTGATTAAGACGACGCAATTTTTCGATTTCATTAACTTCTCTGTTCTCAGGGATAATAGTTCCATCGTATAATTTCATAATCAAAGTTGGGTCATTTTTTCCACGATTTGGATCAATTACTAACCTAGAAAAATTTGATAAAATGGCAGGTCCATTTAGGAGCCTTGATAACTTTTTGGTTAAACGCTTTGCACCTAAGTCAAAGGCTATATGTCGTCCCATTTCAGACTTTTTTATACCAAGCCCATTCTTACTCCAAAAGTCAGGAACTAAATTAGACGCATGATCACAGATACAAATTATATTGTTAGGTCTATTTAAGCCTATTAATTTAAATGGTGCATATTTCATATGATTAGAGTTTTTAATTAGATTTTAATAGATCAAGAGGTTACCCTGATTGACAGTATATACCATACATAAAATATAGGGTAGTATAGAATAAAATAGGAAAAATCATTATGAGGCGTCATAGAAGTGTAAAAGTGGTAGCCACCTTAGGACCGGCTTCATCTGATTACGATACAATAAAACGGCTATATCTGGCAGGAGCAGACGTTTTCAGACTAAACATGAGCCATGGTAGTCATGATCAGGTCAAGATATGGCATGAGACAATCAGAAAAGTTGAGAGCGACGTTAAGCGCCCAATTGCAATCTTAGCAGATTTGCAAGGTCCAAAGCTGCGTGTTGGTAGTTTTTCTTGTGGAAAAGCTGAACTTAAAGCTAACGATTTATTTAGGTTAGATATGTCTGACACAGAGGGTGACGTTAAAAGGGTACAGTTACGTCATAAAGAGGTATATTTAGCGTTAAACCCTGGGTCATCAATTCTTATAAACGATGGTAAAATAAGATTAGAGGTTCTTGAATGTGGTGCGGACTACCTTAACTGTAAGGTTTTAATTGGTGGCACTATTTCAAATAATAAAGGTGTTAATATTCCAGATACTATACTTCCGTTGAAGGCTTTGTCTGCTAAAGACAAAGGTGATCTCGAATTTGTTTGCAACTTAGGAGTAGATTGGTTGGCATTAAGCTTCGTGCAAAGAGCTGAAGATGTAGAAGAAGCTATTGAGTTAATTAAAGGTCGAGCCGCAGTTATGTCTAAAATAGAAAAACCAACAGCTGTTAAAAACTTTGATTCAATATTGAAAGTTTCGGATGGAATTATGGTAGCTAGGGGGGATCTTGGTGTTGAGTTACCTGTTCAAAATATTCCCCCTATACAAAAACAACTCATCCGTAAATGTCGTGAATTTGCAAAACCAGTCATTGTTGCAACGCAGATGTTGGAGTCAATGATTGACGGTCCAATTCCGACTCGGGCGGAGGTTTCTGATGTGGCAACAGCAATATATGAGGGCGCAGATGCTGTAATGCTCTCGGCTGAGTCAGCTGCAGGACATTTTCCTATAGAGGCAGTTACGACTATGGATAGTATTGCAATCGAAGTTGAAGGCGATCCCAACCATAGAGTTATTCTAGCGGCACAAAGGGAAGGAAATAAACAAAGTATTGCGGATGCCATTGTATCAGCAGCTAGAGAGATTTCTGAAACTACAGAGATTAAGGCAATTTGTTGTTTTAGCCAGTCTGGAACTACCGTCTTACTTGTTGCAAGAGAAAGGCCATATGTTCCTATAATTGCTATGACCTCGTTGATTAACACCGCTCGGCGTTTATGCTTAACTTGGGGAGTACACTCTGTCATGACAGAGGAATTAGATAGATTTAAGATGGCTGTTGTTAATGCTTCTAGGGCAGCAATTAAATATAAATTTGCTGAAAAAACAGACTATATTGTCGTTACAGCAGGAGTACCTTTTAATGTTCCAGGATCAACAAATATTTTAAGAGTGGCACCATGTGATGAGCAGTTGATTTCCTCAAGCGAACCGGAGTAGTTACTTCTTTTGTGTTTTTCAAAACTAACACTATAATAAACATCGAAGAGGGCTTGCAAAGAGGTGTTATTTTGCTTAGTAAGCTGGTCTGAATGATATGTCCGGCTTTAATTGGCATGCCGAGGCAAATCAAAAGCACTCAAACCTAGGAGATGGAAATGCCTAAGATGAAGACGAAGTCTGGCGCTAAAAAGCGCTTCTCCATGACAGCTTCCGGTAGAGTTAAAGCCGGACAGGCTGGAAAGCGACATGGTATGATAAAGCGTAGCAGGAAATTTATCCGAAATGCTCGTGGTACGACTCTTCTCTGCCCAGCAGATGAAAAAATCGTAAAAAAATATATGCCATACGCGCGTTGAAGGAGATTTATTAAATGTCACGAGTTACATCAGGAAAAGTTACCCACGCCCGCCACAAAAAAGTAATTAAGGCTGCAAAAGGCTATTATGGGCGAAGAAAAAATGTTTTTAAGACTGCCACTCAGGCCGTAGATAAAGCTAATCAGTACGCTACAAGAGATCGTAAAGTTAGAAAAAGAAATTTTAGAGCTTTATGGATTCAGCGAATAAATGCTGGTTGTAGAGCCATTGATGAAACGCTTACTTACTCTCGTTTTATTAACGGTCTGACCAAAGCTGGTATTGAGGTGGATAGAAAAGTTTTAGCTGATTTGGCGGCTCAGGAGCCAGAAGCATTCGCTTCTGTTGTAGAGCAAGCCAGAGCAGCCTTAGCCTAAATTTAACGAACTTTAATTTCTTTTTAGAACTCCGAAGTGTAAAAATTTCTGGTGCTGGTAAAGTAAATTGTTCTATTATAGTATTAATATAATTGCCAATATTGGTGGTGTGGATATCTATAAAATTTAAATAAATAAAATTAATATAGTGAAGTTTGAAATGGGTGTAGGCATGGATGATTTAGAAAACCTACGAGCTGGCGTCTTAAAGCATATCTCTGAAGTTTCTGACGAAGGTGAATTGGAAAACTTAAGATTAAGATTTTTAGGAAAAAAAGGTGAAATAAGTTTAAAGATGCGAGAATTGGGCTCAATGAACCCTGAGCAGAAAATGACTTATGGACCATTACTTAATTCCCTTAAAGATGAAATTAATTCAGCATTAATAGCAAAAAAAACTGCATTTCAAGATACTGCATTAGATGAGCGGTTGCGAACTGAATGGCTAGATGTCACTTTGCCCGGTCGGGTTAGAGGGGAGGGTACAATTCACCCTGTTTCGCAGGTTACCGATGAAGTAACAGAAATTTTTGCAGATATGGGTTTCCTAGTTGCTGAGGGACCTCAAATTGAAAGTGACTGGTACAACTTTGACGCCCTCAATATTCCTAGCCACCATCCTGCTCGAGGGGAGATGGACACATTTTATATGAAACACCAAAAGAATAGTAATGAACCGCCACATGTTTTACGTACGCATACCAGTCCAGTACAGATTCGTACTATGCAGGCCTCGGGCGCTCCTATAAAAGTTATTTGCCCTGGACGGGTTTATCGGGCTGATTATGACCAGACACATACACCGATGTTTCATCAGGTGGAGGGTTTAGCGCTTGATAAAGATATTACAATGGCAAATTTGAAATGGGTTTTAGAAGAGTTTGTAAGAGCATTTTTTGAAGTTGATGAAGTGGAGTTGAGGTTTCGAGCTTCGCATTTTCCGTTCACCGAGCCATCAGCTGAAGTGGATATCAGATGTTCATGGAGTGGTGGTCAACTAAAAGTCGGCGAGGGTGATGATTGGTTAGAGATTTTGGGTTCTGGAATGGTTCACCCAAATGTTCTTAAAGCGGGAGGTATAGATCCTGAGAAATGGCAAGGTTTTGCCTTTGGTATGGGCATAGATAGAATAGCGATGTTAAAATATGGAATCCCTGATCTTAGATCATTTTTTGATTCTGACCTAAGATGGTTGAAACATTATGGATTCGCTGCGCTGGATCAACCAATCCTCTCTACTGGTTTGAGTAAATAAATTGAAGAAAACACTAAATAGGTTTTCTTTGAGAGTAAATGTTAAGGGACCTCAAAAATGAAATTTACCTTTTCCTGGTTAAAAGAACATTTAGATACCACAGCTAGTGTTTCTGAAATAGCAGATGCATTGACCGATTTAGGCTTGGAGGTAGAAGATATTTTAGACCCAGCCGCGCATTTGGAAAGCTTCACTATTGGAAAAATTATAAAAACTGAACAGCATCCGAATGCCGATAGATTACGAGTTTGTCTTGTCCAAACAGATGAGGGTGAAAGGCAAATTATTTGTGGTGCTGTTAACGCAAGAACCGGTATAAATGTTGTTGTTGCAAAACCTGGGTCATATGTCCCAGGTATTGATACTACTATTGGAGTTGGAAATATCCGTGGTGTAGAAAGTGCAGGAATGATGTGTTCTGAGCGAGAAATGGGTATGAGTGATGAGCACGATGGTATAATTGAAATTCCTTCAGGACAGGTTGGTGAAAGGTTTGTAGATTGGGTTAAATTAAATAATCCAAGTAAAATGGACGCTGTTATTGAAATTGCAATCACGCCAAATCGACCGGATGCTCTAGGCATAAGGGGTATAGCTCGAGATTTAGCTGCTAAAGGTATAGGAATTTTAAAAGATCAAGATAAAGTTACTTTGGCAGGAAAATTTGAGAGTAAAATAAAAGTTTCTATTGATCAAGATACTCAAAAAAATGGTTGTGAAATATTTAGTGGAAGGCTGATTAGAAAAGTAAGAAATGGTCCAAGTCCTGCTTGGCTTCAGGATCGCTTAATTGCTTTGGGGCTTCGTCCAATTTCTATATTAGTTGATATAACTAACTTTTTTACCTTTGATAGTAATCGACCCTTGCACGTGTTTGATGCTGACAAGTTAAGTGGAAGTTTGAGAGTACATAAGTTAACAGAACCTACTGAATTTATTGGCCTTGATGAAAAAAAGTATTATTTGTCTGAAGGTATGGTTGTGATTTCCGATGACAAAGAAATAGTAAGTGTTGCTGGTATAATGGGTGGTTTAAATTCAGGGTGCACTGATACTACACAAAATGTTTTTCTTGAGGCTGCCATCTGGAACAATGTTCAAATTGCTAAAACTGGAAGAGTTCTAAAGATTAATTCTGATGCTAGATATAGGAATGAGCGGGGGATCGACCCTGGATTTAATAACGAAGCAATTGAATTAGCATCAAAGATGATTGTTGATCTTTGTGGTGGGGAACCTTCAATAGTAGTTTCTGCTGGTAAAGTAGAGAGTAAAGCTCGAAGTTATAAGTTAGACTTAAACAGAGTAAATACTTTAGTTGGGATGGATGTTTCTGAGGGGGAGCAACTAAGAATTCTTGATGAATTAGGTTTTGAGGTAAATCAAGGGAGGGCATTTCCTCCAACTTGGAGGCCTGATATATTAGGTGAAGCTGATTTGGTTGAGGAGATAGTTAGAGTTTCCTCTTTACAAAATCTTGTTGGAAAACCTTTGGCGAGAACTAAGATTGGCGTACCAAAGCCAGTACTAACTTTATTACAAAGGCGAGAGCGTACCGCTCGGCGGACGTTAGCATCCATTGGTTATAATGAATGCGTTTCTTACAGTTTTATAGATAGAGATAGTGCGCTTCAGTTTTGTGGGGATGATGACTTAATTCCTTTAGAAAACCCTATTTCAATTGATATGGGTTATATGAGGCAAGATTTGTTACCAAATTTATTGAAAGCTGCTCAACGAAACCAAGCCCGAGGGTTTCTAGATTTAAGCTTATTTGAAGTGGGGACTATATTTAGTGGTAAAGAACCGGGTCAGCAGTCGATAGTTGCAACAGGTTTATTGGTAGGTAATACTAGCCCTAGAGACCCTCATGGGGACCGTAGGGCAGTAGATGTTTTTGATACGAAGGCTGATATGGAAATTATTCTACAAGCGTTAGTTGCACCTAAAACAACTAAAATATATCGCGATACTCCTAAAGTTTGGCATCCAGGAAGATCAGGTAGGGTATCTCTGGGTCCTAAAAATACGCTAGCGGTCTTTGGTGAAGTTCACCCAAAGATTGTTAAAAGCTTTGGATTGAAAGGTTCAGTTCTGGCTTTTACTATTTTGATAGAAAATATTCCAACAAGAAAAGTTAATACTGCGACTAGAGATGCTCTCATAACGAGTGACTTCCAGGCCGTTGATAGAGATTTTTCTTTTATTTTAGATGATAGAGTAGAGGCTTCTCTAGTGGTTGGGGCTGTTGAAAGTATTGATAAATCCTTGATTGAATGTGTTACGGTTTTTGATGAATTTTCAGGAGTTAAGGCCAGTCAACAGTTTGGAGAAGGAAAAAAATCATTAGCAATTTCTGTCCGCTTGCAACCACAAGACAAAACTTTAACTGATAAGGAAATTGATGAAATTTCTTCTAAAATAATTATGGTGGTACGAGATAAAACTGGTGGTGAGCTTAGAAGTTAGTAATACTGATCTATAATAAAATAATTATTTTTTGATAGTAAAAACCTTTTAAATCTGAGTTATATGCTAAGTGCAGATTCTGGAGAAATGAATTTCAAATCTAAAGCTTCCCCTACGGCTTTATAGGTTATATTTCCTAAGTGCACATTTAATCCATTTAACAAGTGTTCGTTTTCTTTACAGGCTTTTCGCCACCCTTTATTTGCAAGAGAAAGTATGAACGGCATTGTCGCATTTCCAAGTGCTATGGTGGATGTACGTGCTACTGCTCCAGGCATATTTGCTACGCAATAATGGATTATTCCATCAACATTGTATATTGGATTTTCATGAGTAGTGGCCTTAGATGTTTCAAAACATCCACCCTGGTCGATAGCCACATCGACAATAGCAGCACCGGGCTTCATAGAAGAAAGTTGAGATCTTGTGACCAACATTGGAGCAGTAGCACCAGGAACCAGGACCGCTCCAATTAATAAATCTGCAGTTATTAATTGATCTGCAGTATTTCCAGAATTTGCAAAAATAGTTTTTACATTGCCACCAAATATATCATCTAGTTGACGCATTCTTGTAATTGACCTTTCCAATACAGTGACATCAGCACCCATTCCAAGAGCGACTTTTGCTGCATTTGTTCCAACAACTCCACCTCCAATTATTGTAACTTTAGCCGGCTCAACACCTGGCACACCACCAAGTAGAATACCACGACCTCCATTGGCTTTTTGAAGAGTCCATGCACCAACCTGAGGAGCTAAACGGCCAGCTACTTCTGACATAGGTGCTAGTAATGGTAAGCCGCCATGATCATCTGTAACTGTCTCATATGCTATGGCTGTACATTTTGACTCTAGTAAATCGTGTGTTTGATCAGGGTCTGGAGCTAAATGTAGGTAAGTAAAAAGTAACTGTGATTCCTTAAGCATTTTTCTTTCAATTCTTTGAGGTTCTTTAACCTTAACAATCATCTCAGATTGTGAAAATATTTCTTCTGCTGATTGAACAACTTTTGCACCTGCTTCTTTGTAGAGTTGATCTGAAAACCCAGAACCAGCACCGGCATCTTTTTCTATTAAAACTTTGTGACCATTTAGAATGATTTCTTTAACGGCGTTAGGTGTTAACCCTACACGAAACTCTTGAGGTTTAATCTCTTTTGGACAGCCTATCAGCATAATTACTTCCTTTAATGGAGTGTTCGCCGAAACTATAACGAAAAGCTAAAGAAATAACT
>Ga0308018_10000077_pt1 | contig 50315 bp, 50 predicted proteins | sample Neamet282_FD_203130 | JGI IMG/M metagenome (GOLD analysis project Ga0308018, IMG submission 203130) | Marine microbial communities from water near the shore, Antarctic Ocean - #282 | ecosystem: Environmental > Aquatic > Marine > Unclassified | place: Southern Ocean | collected 2014-10-01
CGAAGAGGGAGGGCCTGGCTCCTTGCTCGATGAGATGACCCTGGGCGACGGTGGGGCAGCCGACGAGGACCCCCAACTTCGGGATGCCCTGTTCACCCTCGGGCTTTCGGATGAGAGTGTCAGCGACGCCGGATCTGTCGGCCTGAGTGAGGTCCTCCCGGACTCCGATGCAATCGACACTGAAGGAGTGTCCGTTAATGATAGGGACGCAGTTTCGACAGCTGTGCCAAGTGGCGTGGAGGCCGCACTAGCGGGCGCTGAGACCGACTTCGATAATTTTGATTCGATCGCGGCAGCGCTGGCCGGAATGGATGACGACTCCGTCGGCGCGGTCATCGCAGACACCGATGCGGTGGATCTCGCGGCCCTAGCACCAGAGCCGGCCGCCGACGTGATGGACTTGAGTTTGCTTTCGCCCGACGCGGACCCCGAGCTCGAAGAGCATCCCGATGCCCTGGAGCTTGGCGACATGGCCTACGTCCCGGATGAGAGTTCTGAGGTGGACAGCGAAGCGCCACTCCACACGAGGACACTCGCTGAGCTCTATGTGAAGCAGGGCTTCGTCGACCGGGCGCTTGGCGTACTCCACAGTCTGCTGGAGGCTGATCCAGACGCAGATGACTTGCGAACGCGGATCGCGGAACTCGAGGGCAGGCCCGTGCCGGCGGACGAATCTCCTGCACGGGTGGACAGCCTCGCCCCTGAGGGCGGGCAGGAAGCTGACACACCTGCAGACTCGACTGACCAAGAAGCGTCTGCGGAGGAAGGGCCGGGCACCGCGGTGGCGACCGAGGAAGATGTCGAAACGCTGGCACGTGAGCTTGCCGAGATTGGCAACGGTGTGGACGATGTTGACACGCCGTTCGCCTGGCCTGGAGAGGAAGCGGAAGCCTCCGAACCTGAAGCGGACCGGGGAGACATCGGTCGGTATTTCGATGCAATCCTCAACTGGACTTCTGGCAATTAGCGCCGGTCGTTTGAGAGGCGTCTCATGAGAATCGCGGTGGTCCACGGGCCCAACCTCCGTCTACTCGGTCGCCGAGAGCCCGAGGTGTACGGACGCGACACTCTGGATGATGTGAACCGCATGATTGCTGATCTGGCGGAAGAGCTCAGGGTCGAGGTCGAGATGTTCCAGTCAAACCATGAAGGGGAACTCATCGACTTCATCGACGAAGCTTCGGCCCGCGTCGACGGATTTCTGATCAATCCGGGTGCCTATACCCACACGTCCATCGCTCTCAGGGATGCGCTGACGGGCGTCGATCGGCCGTTTGTCGAGGCGCACCTGTCGAATACGGCCGGGCGAGAAACCTTCCGTCGGCATTCGTACCTTTCTCCCGTCGCCAGCGGTGTGGTTTATGGCTTCGGTGTCCAAAGCTATCTTCTAGGGCTACGCGGCCTGGTCTCCAGGCTCCGCGGCTAGCCTCCTACACGTTCAGCGAATCAACCGAGAGATCGCATGGCCAGTACGGCAGATTTCCGTAACGGGATGGTGATTGAGATCGACGGCGATCTCTGGGCCATTTCTTACTTCCAGCATGTGAAGCCCGGGAAGGGTGGGGCTTTTGTGCGCACCAAACTCAAGAATGTCCTTACGGGCGCGGTTGTGGAGAAAACCTATCGCGCCGGCGAGAAGGTGAATGACGTACGTCTCGAGCGGCGCCCGGTGAACTACAGCTACACGGACGGCGATCTCTATTACTTCATGGATGCGCAGACCTTCGACCTGATCCCGATCGCTGCGGATCTCCTGGGAGAGAACCAGCTCAAGTTCCTCAAGGAGAACATGCCGTGTGAAGGGCTGGTTCACGATGAGAAGGTGATCAGCGTGGAGTTGCCTCAGTTCGTCGAGCTCCTCGTTACGGAGACGGATCCGGGATTCAAGGGCGACACTGCGCAGGGCGCGAACAAGCCGGCAAAGCTCGAGACCGGTGCCACGATCAACGTTCCACTATTCGTCGAGCAGGGTGATGTGTTGAAGATCGACCGACGTGAAGAGAAGTACCTGTCGCGGGTGAACCTATGATGGACTTCGACTTCATCGAGCGGCTGATTGACGCTCTCGACAACAGCTCCGTCGATTCGATCGATATTGAGCGCGGTGGCACGCGAGTGCGGTTGTCCAAGAGCCCGAGTGGTACTGTGGTGGCTCCTGTTGCGGTTACCGCGGCTCCCGCACCTGCGGTGGCTCTGCCGGCGCCTGCAGCGACTCCTGCCACCGAAACACCGGTCGCGGCCAGCAATTTGGTGGAAATCATATCCCCGATGGTGGGTACGTTTTACCGCTCACCCGGACCGGACGCACTCTCTTATGTCGAAGTGGGGGCTCGTGTGATGCCCGGGGACACGCTCTGCATCATCGAAGCCATGAAGCTCATGAATGAGCTCGAGTGCGAGGTGACAGGGACGATCGCCGAGATATGCATCGAGAATGCGCAGCCGGTCGAATTTGGACAGGTCCTGTTTCGGGTCGACCCTAGCTAGGGCGACACCAACTCGAGTCTGCCCCGTGAGGGGCGTGAATTGGATTGGACCACCCGCATGAATGGGCCAGGTGCGATCCAGGAGATAAACATTTGTTCAAGAAGGTCCTGATCGCGAACCGGGGGGAAATCGCCCTCCGCATCATTCGCGCCTGTCACGAGCTCGGAGTGGAGACGGTGGCCGTCTACTCTGAGGCCGACCGTGAATCTCTCCATGTTCGATTTGCGGACGAAGACGTATGCATCGGTCCAGCCCCTGCGACCGAGAGCTACCTGAACATCCCACGGATTATTGCTGCGGCTGAGGTGACCGGCGCGGAGGCGATTCACCCCGGTTACGGCTTCCTTGCCGAGAACGCCGAATTCAGTGAGATCTGCGCTCGCGCGGATATCACCTTCATTGGGCCTACTCCAGATCAGATCAGGTCCATGGGCGACAAGGCGACCGCTCGGGCTACCATGATGAAGATTGGGGTGCCGACGGTGCCAGGTTCCGATGGGATTATCGACACGGTCGAGGAGGCACTTCCAGTTGCGGAGGAGATAGGCTTCCCGATCATGATCAAGGCGTCCGCTGGAGGGGGCGGAAAGGGCATGCGCTTGGCCGGAAGCATAGAAGAGTTCCCTAAGCTCTTCACAGCGGCCCAGAACGAGGGAAGAGCTTCCTTCGGGAATCCTGACGTCTATCTCGAGCGGGCGATCATCAAGCCCCGTCACGTAGAGATCCAGGTGTTTGGCGACGCACACGGCCGAGTGGTTCACTTTGGCGAGCGAGACTGCTCGATCCAGCGGCGGCACCAGAAGTTGGTGGAGGAAGCCCCTTCGCCTGCGATGACAGCAGAACTGCGTGCCGAAATGGGCGAAGCAGCCGTGAAAGCGGCCAAGGCCATCGACTATGTGGGCGCGGGGACGGTCGAATTTCTGCTCGACCAGAGCGGAGAGTTCTTCTTTATGGAGATGAATACTCGCATTCAGGTGGAGCACCCAGTGACTGAAGTCACGACGGGTATCGACCTTCTGAAAGAACAGATTCGTGTAGCTGCGGGTGAACCCCTCCTCGTGCCTGACTCTGTGGAACATCGCGTGCACGCGATCGAATTTCGGATAAACGCAGAGGACCCCGATCGCGATTTTGCTCCGGCGCCGGGGACGATCACCACGTTTCACCCGCCAGGCGGACCGGGCGTACGTCTCGATACGCATATCTACACGGGCTACCGAGTGCCGCCCTACTACGATTCGCTCCTCGCAAAGCTCATCGTGAGTGGGAACACGCGGGAAGAAGCCATCGTTCGGGCACGACATGTGCTTGATCACACCATCATCGAAGGTATTCCGACCACCATCCCGTTTCTCCGACGAATCGTGGATGACGAAGCCTTCGTGCGAGGGGAAGTGGACACGGGCTTCGTTGCCCGTATGATGGCGGAGGGCACACCGAAAGAATGAGGATCGACACATACTTTACGGTTCCTGAGGTCGACACCGGCACGATCGGTGACGCGACGGTTGTGGTCATCGACGTAGTTCGTGCGACGACCACGATCATTGAGGCCCTCGCCAACGGAGCACGTGCGATCTACCCCACGGACTCGACCGAAGAGGCTGTGCGGCTGGCGTCCTCAATGGGCAGGGAGGACACACTGCTTTGCGGTGAACGGAAGGGGCATAAGGTCGAAGGTTTCGACCTGGGAAATTCGCCTCGCGAATTCACCGAGGAGACGGTTCAGGGCAAGAAGCTCGTGATGAGCACGAGGGACGGAACTCGGGCGCTGAACGTTGGTCAGGAAGGGCGGCGACTCCTTCCTTGTGCATTCACGAATTTGGGTGCGGTCGCGAAAGCCGTCGCTGGGGACGAGCGTCTCGTCATCATCTGCGCAGGGCAGGACGACCGCTTTTCTCTCGATGACGCGCTGTGCGCGGGCCACCTCATTCGGCGGCTCGTGAAAGAGGTCGATGAGGAACCAGCGCTCAACGATTCGTCACGGGCTGTTCGCGCACTGGCCTCGGCGCGCAACCCGACACGGGAGTTCCTGAGTCTCGCCTCCGGTGGGGCTGCGATCATCGAGATCGGTCTGGGCGATGACCTCGTGATCTGCTGTGATATCGATCGTCACGAAATTGTCGCGCTCATGACTGATCAAGCCATTACGCGAGTCGAGGCGTGACAAAGAAACGCGGAACCGGTAAGGGCAGCGTTAAGAGCCGCTCTGCGAGCAAGGCCGCCACAGGCGGAAAGAAGGCGGAGCGCGGCCGCTCGGGTGCGGCTAAGAAGACGAAGTCCTCTGCCGGAAAGAGTGGCGGCGGTGGCTTCGCCCTGACCGCGGGACAGCGCAGGGAGATCGTGGCCGTCGGGATGCTTTCGATCGCTCTCGTTTTCCTGCTATCGCTCGTGCCCGTGTCGATTTTCGGACAATTGGGCGATCAGTGGTTCACTCAGGACAACATGCTCAAGGGTGTCGGAGCCAGCATCAAAGAAACCTTACTAGGTGGCGTCGGACACTCCGCGATTCTGGTGCCCATCTTGTTCGGCGTGCTCGGACTAAGGGTCGGCAACTGGCTCTCCTGGGAGCGGACCATTCGCTCCGGGCTGCTGGTGACCGGGCTGCTGGTGATCGTTCCCATCGCCGTGTGGACGCTCTCTGCCGAGAATCCGATTCCGGCTGGATGGTTGGGAAAATTATTGGGCAAGCCGTTGGTAGAGCTCCTCGGCCCTTTCGGTGCGATGCTGGTCGACGGGGTTCTCTTCGTGGCATTGAGCATTGCAACGCTTGGGTGGAATCCGCTTCGCTCGGTAGGAAAGGGCGTGATCGTCAGTGGCGAGGCTGCAGGCCGAACGGCGAAGGTGCTTGCGGACAAAGGCAAGGAGTTTAAGGAGGTTCATGCCCAAAACGCGGCGGCTCGGGCAGAGCGGATGGTGGTGCAAGAGACGGAGGGGGCAGTCGAGGGGTTCGCGCCGGACTGGATGGATGGCGCGGACAAAACCGCGGGTGATGATCCCGGTCCAAGATCGACCTCGCCTTCGAATGAGGGGCTGTCAGTCGAGGAGGGTGCCGCCGAGGTACATCAGGAGACGCCGTCGGGCTCGTCGGGCGACGCAGAGGCTGGTGAGGTGGCCGAGGACGAATGGGATGCCGAGCACGAAGGTGATCTCTTAGATCCCAACGCGGGCAGCGACATCGAACATGAGGTGCCACCGGTCGACCTTCTCAGCGCTCCGCAGTCTCAGGATCGAACCAGTATGGAGCGGGAGCTCGACAAGCTCGGGGAAGTCCTTGTGGACAAACTCCGTACGTTCAACGTCGAGAGCTCGCTCGGAGGCCGGACCACAGGACCGGTCGTCACGCAGTTCGAGGTCGTGCCGGCCCCCGGCGTGAAAGTGAATCGGATCGCCAACCTCGACGCCGATCTGGCACTAGCTATGAAGGCGCGCACGATCCGCATCGTTGCGCCCATTCCGGGCAAGGGCGCGGTAGGTGTTGAGATCCCTAACCCACAGCCGGAGATCGTGAATCTGAGGGAGATGCTCGAAGCTCCGAATTTCCGACGGGCCAAAGGGGAGCTTCCACTCGCACTCGGGAAGGATCTCAACGGCAAGCCGTACGTGGCCGCTCTGGAGAAGATGCCACACCTCCTCATCGCTGGCGCGACCGGTGCGGGAAAATCGGTCTGCCTCAATACGATTGTTACGAGCCTGGTATACCGACACACGCCGGAAACCCTGCGGCTGTTGATGATCGATCCAAAGATGGTCGAACTCTCTGTCTACTCACGCCTCCCGCACTTGCGGCACAACGTGGTAACCGACCCTCGGGATGCAGCCGGCGTACTGAAATGGGCTGTCCTAGAGATGGAGCGGAGGTACGCCCTCCTCAAGGCGAACTACGTCCGCTCACTCGGGGAGTTCAACAAGAAGGTTCGCGAGGACCAGGTCCTCCGGCGCTCAGAGCCTAAGGGCCCAGAAGGAGACGAAGACCGGTGGATCTACTCCGAAGGCGTCATGCCGTACATCGTCGTTGTGGTCGACGAGTTGGCGGATTTGATGATGACGGTCCAGTCGGAGGTGGAGAAACCGCTGACTCAGCTCGCGCAGAAGGCGCGAGCCATCGGGATTCACCTCATCGTGGCGACGCAGCGGCCCTCAGTGAACGTCATCACCGGGTTGATCAAGGCGAATTTTCCGACGCGAATCGCGTTCCGGGTCGCGTCCAAGACAGACTCTCGGACGATTCTCGATCAGAACGGCGCCGATGCGCTTCTCGGCAACGGGGACATGCTGTTCCTGCCGCCCGGCGGCTCTGTGCCCGTTCGAATTCAGGGTGCCTACCTATCCACCGAGGATACCGAGCGACTGATGGGATGGTACGTCGATCTTCTCGAGAAGCATGCAAGCGAGTCGGGCACGACGCTCGACGTGTCTTCGGAGCCGGACATCCTTCAGGAGGTCAGGGAGCAGCAAGAGGAGGAGTCAGGGGGAAAGGACGCCATCAAGGGCGACTGGGACGAACTCTTCCGTGCCGCGGCCGAAGTGTGCATTCAGAACGGCGGCGGCTCGACCTCTCTTCTGCAACGCCGCTTGAGCATCGGGTATGGACGGGCGGCCCGAATCGTAGATCAGCTTCACGACGCGGAGGTCCTAGGTCCATCCGATGGATCGAAGGGACGCGAGGTCCTCGTCATGATGGATGAACTGGACGACATCTGTTGAGCAGGGTCGCAGAATGAAGTGGCGCGGATCTTTGCCCTTGTTGGCCCTGCTCGTACCCACAGCGGCTGGAGCCCAGGACCGTGGCTTGGATGTGCTCCATGGGGCCGCGGATCGTTATGAGTCGGTGGAGGCCCTGTGCGCGGACTTTACCCAGCACCTGCTTGTACCACTTCTCGGAGTCGAGCGTACCGGGAGTGGTCGACTCTGCCAGGGGCGCCCCAACCTGTTCGCGATGCGCTTCGGTGATCCTGAGGGCGATTTGATCGTTGTCGATGGCGAGAGTGCCTGGGTCTACTTCCCGAGTAGCGACGCGCGAACTGTCCTGAAGACGACGGCGGACCGCAGTGCGGGTGGCAGGGACTTCCATCGAGAGTTTCTGGAGGACCCGGAACAGAAGTACGAGGTCACGTATGAGGCATCGGAGTCGATCGAGGGGCATGAGACGCACCGACTCCTGATGGTACCCAAGAACCCCATGTCGTATCGCGCAGCCTTGGTCTGGATCGATGAAGGGCAGCCCGTACTTCGACGAGTTCGACTCGAGGAAGAGAACGGAAACGTGCGGACGATCACGCTTGAGAATGTCGGGTTTGGTGCTGATCCGGGTAGTGGGTTCTTTTCGTTCACCCCGCCGCCTGGCGCCTTGGTAATGGAGCGATGATCAGGATGCCTGCTCAATGACGATGAAAACCCGGGATCTTCCCGTATTCCCGATTTCTCCTGGCCCGGTCCGCCCTGGCGTCTCGCCTGATGTCGCTCCGGTTCATGTCGAGATCGACGCGACAGGCGATGAGAATGGTCCGCGCATCGCGCTGATCACGCTCGGATGTGACAAAAACACCGTCGACTCTGAACGGATGATGGCGGCGCTCGTTGGATACGGCGCACGCGTTTCGTCCGACGTCGCCGACGCCGAAGTCGTCATCGTAAACACGTGTGGATTCATCCAGTCGGCCAAAGAGCAGTCGATTGAGACGATCCTCGAAGCATGTGAGCTGAAGGACGAGGGCGACCTGAAGGCAGTTGTCGCGGTTGGTTGTCTCGTACAGCGCCACGGTGACGAACTTGAGCAGGAGATCCCCGAGGTCGACCTGTTCCTTGGGCTCACCGAGTTGCCGACGCTCATCCCGGAACTTCGAAGCCGTGGACTTCTTCCAGATGAAGAGTCGTTCGTTCCCACGATGGAGCAGCCTCTCCGAATTCTTTCGACAGAGACACCGCACACCTCTTTTTTGAAGATCAGTGAAGGTTGTGACCACACGTGTGCCTTCTGTGCGATTCCCCTAATGAGAGGGCTGCACCGGTCGCAACCGGTCGGCGAGCTCGTTCGTGAGGCTGCCGGACTCGGTGCAGCGGGCGTGAGAGAGATCAACATCATTTCGCAGGATACGACCTGGTACGGCCGGGATTTGCGGAGGCACGATCGGTCGGCGCCGCTGCTACCGGACCTGCTCAGGGCGCTGATCGCAGGCACTGATGTCCCGTGGTATCGGCTCTTTTACATGTATCCCTCGGGGATGACGCGTGAGTTGGTCGATTTGATTGCGAGCGAGGAGCGGATCGTCCCGTATCTCGACATGCCGCTTCAGCACGGGAGCGATCGAATCCTCGAGCTTATGCGGCGACCCGAGCGGAAGAACACGATTCGTGAGCGTGTGGGCTGGCTTCGCGATGCAGTGCCGGATCTGACGCTTCGGACGACGGTGATCGTCGGCTTTCCTGGCGAGACCGATGACGATTTCCGCGAGATGCTCGATCTCCTCGATGAGATGCGGTTTGAGCGGGTGGGCGCGTTCCCCTACTCGGTCGAAGTGGGGACCCGTGCGGTGGATCTTCCGGACCGGGTACCGGAAGACATCATCGAAGAACGCCTCGAAGAGGTCATGGAGGTGCAGCGCGGCATCTCCCTTGAGCGGAATCTCGAGCTTGTCGGATCGACGATGACTGTCCTGGTCGACGAACGTATTGAGAACGATCCTGATTTCACAGCCGCTGGCCGAACCGTCGGACAGGCGATCGACGTAGACGGGATTACACATCTTCGGGCCCCGGATAATATCCGCCCGGGGGATCTCGTGACCGCTACGATTGTCGAAGCCCTGGACTATGATCTGATCGCTGAAGTGAACGACTCCGTCTGACCTTTCCGGGATTACCATGATCCGACCAAGACGATTCGCTGTCGCTGTCGCTGCGGGTCTGTTTACCCTCGGTGGTTCGGCCGGGGCTCAGGACGTCTCCGCCGTCGACTATGCGCATCTCTCGCTTCGCGGTGTCGGACTGGAGGTCGGTTACATCTGGCCGAATCGAGTCCAGCCGACCGAGACATATACACTTCGCTTCGATCTCGGGTATGCCGGACCAGGGCTCCGCATAGCCCCGTCGGTCACCTATATGTCTTCGCGGCTCGAGGGCAGCGAGATCATGAAGTTCGAGGATCGGGTCCGTGATTTGGTAGCCGCGCAGAACAATGGCGTGCAGCCGAACCTCGACCTCGGGACGATCGAATACACGGACATCGCTATCACGGTCGACGCTCATGTAGTCTGGGAATTGCCGCTCCACCTGCTCACCTTCGGCGGTCTTGGCGTTTCGGCTCACGTCATCGACGGCGATGGCGTGGTGATTGCCGGGACCTTTGTCGAGGATCTTCTGGACTCCGTTGATCCAGGATTCAATCTCCACCTTGGGACCGAGTTCCCACTCACCAAGCGGCTCCGCATCTACGGATCGGGCCGCTATGAAGTGATGCCGAACCTGCAGTACTTCCAAGTGAGAGGGGGCCTGCAGTTCATGATCGGACCCAACGCGCCGGGGGAGGGTCGTGACAACTGACCGAGCTTCCCTGCGACGGGGGATCATCGGACTTGGGGCCGATCAGTCAGGTCGTGCACCTGCCCATCTTTGCGGAACGTGAGGACGTGGACCTGGTTGCGGTCGCAGACTCGGATCATCACAATGCGGAGACGCTCTCTCGCCGGTTCTTGGTACCGCTCGTGATCGCCGCGGTCGTTCTTTGTACAACGAACAGCATCCATGAGGATATGGCGGTATCGGCGCTCGAACACGACAGGCACGTGCTGGTGGAACGGCCGCTGGCCGCTATGTCGGAAGGAGCTTCACGACTGGCTGAGGCGGTTGTGCAGACCGGCTTGGTGCTCTCCGCACGGATGCCAGGATGATCGGGACTCGCGACAGGCTCTTCTCGCGAGAGGACTGGTTCTACCTGCCGTTTATGGGTTCGGGAAGGTCTGGATTAATCTCGCCTCTCCAAGTTTTCAAGCAGCTGGGTGGGCGCCCCCCAGACGAGATGCCCCGACAGCCGCGACCGTCAAGCGGAGAGAATCCGCATACCAACGTTTACCGTCGACTACTGGACGACTTCGTGCGACAGGACCGTGGCGTAGCTGAAGTATCGGCTCCGGTGGAGCAGGTCGGTCTCGCTCAACTTGTCGAAGCCGCTTATCGGTCGACGGAAACCGGGCGAGAGGGGGACTTATAGGTCGCAGGTCTTTTAAGGCCGGGTGGTTCCCTCGCCGTGGGGAGCGACTGCTTCCGGCGCTTTCAGCCGTTCTGCTGGCACTGTCCTTTCCGCCGCTTCACCCGCTGATTCTTCCCTTTGTAGGGCTGATTCCGCTTGCGCTCTGGATCCACGGGCTGCCGAAAGGGGCGGAGGGCCGGCGTGCGGCGCAACGCGGAGGACTCGTATTCGGGACGATCTACTTCGGCTCCGTCTTCTATTGGCTACTGGTCGCGTTGATCTGGTTCACTGGTCTCGCGCTCCCGGCGTATCTGGCGGCGCTGGCGCTCATTGTCTCGATCGCTGCGGTCTTCATGGGACTTCTGCACCGCACCCTCACGGATGCGCGGATTCCCCTTTGGATCGCGCTGCCCGTCGTGTGGACCGCGCTGGAGTGGACGCGAGCTCATCTCCCGAGCACGCTTGCATTCCCTTGGCTCGGCCTCGGAACGTCGCTCACTGGCTTCCCGGAGCTGGTCGGCGTCGCCGAACTGGTCGGGGCTAGGGGAGTCACGTTCTGGATCGCGCTGGTCAACGGCATCCTGGCCACTGCGCTGCTTCGCGTTCGTGAAGGCTTGGACTGGCGGCGCCCGGCCTTCGCGACGGTCGTGGTGCTGGCAGTGCCCATGGCATGGGGCGTCTGGCGGGCGAACACGATCGAGATGCGCCCGGCTGGCAGGGTAGCGGTGGTCCAGCCCAACATCGCGGAGCACCTCAAACTCGAAGCTGAGGTGGGCCTCGACAGTACGTTTGCTGCGCTCGATCGACTTATGGTGGACATCGAGCCGGGCAGTGCATCCCTCGTCGTTCTGCCAGAGATGGCACTCCCGATTGCGCCGAAGGCACCGGCATGGGGCGGAGAGGTGAGAGATCTGCAGCATTACAGCCGAGAAGTCGGCGCGCCGATTCTGTTCGGCGCCTACGGCTTCGTCGAGCGCGACGACGGAGGCGCGACCCCGTACAACTCTGCGTTCATGGTTAACCCTCAGGGGTTGATGGACTTCCAGTACGACAAGCACCACCTGGTGCCGGTTGTCGAGAGGGTGCCGTTTGTCCCCATGAGTCTGTTTCGCGGATTCCCGTTCTTCGGCGAGTACGGAATCGGAGAGGGGTGGCCGCTGGCGATGGTCGATGAGACCGCGTACGGAGTACTCATCTGCTATGAGTCGGTTTTTCCTGAGGCTTCCCGAGCGTTTCGCCGCGCCGGCGCGGATGTGCTGATCAACATTACGAACGATGCGTGGTACGGCCGCGAGCCGCTGTACTCCCGAACGACGGCGCTCTGGCAGCATCCGGCCCACATGGTCATGCGGGCGATCGAGAATCGCACGGGTGTGGCCAGATCTGCGAACACCGGGATCTCACTCTTCATCGATCCGGTCGGCCGGGTCCACCGGGCAACTCGCCTGTTCGAGGAGGACGTGGCGATCGAGGAGATCGTGACGACTGACGTTCTGACGTTCTATACCCGATATGGAGACTTGCTCGGGCAGGCTTCTGCGGCCCTGACGTTGCTGGTGGCTTTGTGGGGAATCGCAGAGAGTCGACGCCACAGGCAGAGCTTGTCACTAGACCGCCCTTCCCAGGTCGTTTAAGTTTTCCGGGCTAAGCACCGACGCGCTCAACAGGCGCTCGGTTCCGGGCCTAGGTCGATTCGACCCGGTCCGTTTTCAACTCAGCCGTTTGGAGCAGGACATGAGGCAGGGCATCCATCCCGACTATATGACAGCGACGGTGTCTTGCGCCTGTGGCAACAAGTTCGAGACCATGGCTACGCAGGAAGAAGTGCACTTGGACATCTGCTCTGTGTGTCACCCTTTCTACACTGGCAAACAGCGTCTCGTCGATACCGCAGGTCGCGTCGACCGATTCAAGAAGAAGTACGGCGAGCCGGCGGCTCAGCCGTAAGCCGATGATGGGCCGCTACGGCGGTCTTTGGTTCGACTTCGAATCATGAAGGCCGCGACGCTCGACCCGAGGTTGGACGACCGTCTGGCGGACGCTGAGCGTCGCTTTACCGGCGTCCAGGAAGCGCTCGGCAGCCCTGGAGTCCTATCGAGCCCGGACATGCTTCGGGAGCTGGGACAGGAGCGGGCGTATCTCGAGCCCATCGTCACTGCGGGGCAGGCCCTGCGTGATGCTCTTGGCGAGCACGCGGATGCGGTCGAGCTGATCGAGGAGTCAGTGGACCCCGAGATGAAGGCGATGGCGGAAGAGGAGGCCGAGTCGCTGGCCGGGCAGATCGAGACTCTCAGCGTGCGACTGAAAGAGCTTCTGATTCCGCCTGACCCTCTAGGGGATCGTCCGGCTGTGATTGAGATCCGCGCAGGTACGGGCGGCGACGAAGCGGGACTTTTTGCGGCCGACCTCATGCGGATGTACCGGCTGTACGCCGAGCGCAACAAGTGGAAAATGGAACTCATGAACGTCTCCGAAGGCATTCCGGGGTCCATCAAGGAAGCGATCTTCACGCTCCGTGGCCGAGGCGTATACAGCCGACTTCGTTACGAGTCTGGTGTGCATCGGGTGCAGCGGGTCCCTACGACCGAGAGCTCCGGCCGAATTCACACCTCAGCGGCGACCGTGGCTGTACTTCCTGAGGCGGAAGAGGTCGACCTGGAGATCGACCCGAATGATCTCCGTATCGACGTCTATCGATCATCGGGTCCCGGTGGTCAGTCGGTCAACACCACCGACTCTGCGGTGCGGATTACGCATATCCCGTCTGGGCTCGTTGTTTCGATCCAGGACGAGAAATCGCAGCTCAAGAACAAGGCGAAGGCACTGAAGGTGCTTCGGAGCCGACTGCTGGATCACATGGTTGCGGAATCCGAGGCAAAGCGTGCACGGGAACGGAGAACCCAGGTCGGTACCGGAGACAGGTCGGCGAAAATTCGCACCTACAACTTTCCCCAGAGTCGCGTGACTGACCATCGAATTGGCCTGACGCTACATCGACTGAACGATGTGCTGGGCGGTGATCTCGATGAACTGACGAGCGCGCTGCGGCTGGCTGATCAGGAAGAACAGATGGAGGCCGACGAGGCGTGAGCGCCAATGGCGCGGACTCCTCGAAAGAAAGCTGGACTGTCCTGCGTATGATTCTGTGGAGTGCGGACTACCTCGCAGACAAGGGCGTATCCTCAAGCCGACTGGATGCGGAGCACCTGCTCGCGCACGTCGTCGGTGTTGGCAGACTGCAGCTCTATCTGGAATTCGAGCGACCACTGTCACGCTATGAACTCGACGGATTCCGGCCGCTTCTCAAGCGGCGCGCTGCTCGAGAACCGCTCCAGTACATCATTGGGAGACAGCCATTCCGGGAGCTCGACCTTGAAGTCTGTCCGGGCGTCCTGATCCCGCGACCCGAGACGGAAGTGCTCGTGGATGTCATCCATGAGTGGACTGAGGTGGCGGCCCCGGTCAACCCGGTAGCCCTCGATATCGGCACGGGTTCTGGGGCAATAGCGCTATCCCTCGCCCATGAGGGGTATATTACACACGTCACGGCAACTGACATTATGGAGGTGGCGCTCGAGGTCGCGCGACGCAACCGTGATGCCGCCGAGCTGGTCGACAAGGTCGATTTGCGGTGGGGCTCGCTCTTCGAGCCCCTGTTGGAAGGGGAACGCTTCGATGTAATCGTTTCCAATCCACCCTATGTGGCAGAGGCAGATGAAGTGATGCTGGAACCCGAGGTTCGTCACTGGGAGCCGCGTGAGGCTCTCTTTGCCGGACCTGACGGACTTGATGTAATTCGCCGGATGGTTGGAGAAGCACGAGATCACCTGAAGGCTGGCGGATTGCTGGCCCTAGAGGTCGGCTCTGGGCACGCGCCGTATGTGGCGAGCCTGCTTGAGGGAGTCGGTCACTACGAAGAGATTCGAGTCCTGAGGGACTACGCGGGGAGAGAACGCTTCGTGCTCGCGCACGGGGTCTGACACTGCATTTGAACAGCGGTTCGACCGCTGCTGAAAGAGGAGATTGGGATGGCTGGAATTCAGGAGATGGCACAGGAGCTCGGTGGGGCGCTCGCTCGCACTGATGAGTACCAGGCGCTGAAGAGGGCGACGGACGCGGCCGATGAAGATCGAGATCTGGTCACGCTCCGGAACCGTATCCAGGAGCTGGAGGCGCAACTCGAGGCCCAGATGCGTGGAGGGCAGGAGCCCGATGAGGAGCTCCGGAGCCAGTATACGGCGACGGCGGAAGAGCTACAGGCGCTGCCGTCGTTTCAGAGAGTCATCTCGGCTCAGACGAATTTCGAGAAGGTCATGTACAAGGTGAATGAGACCGTGGCCAAGGGCATCGAAGAAGGCGCCGCCAGCCGCATCATCATCTCTTCATAGATCGACCACTTTGGTGATTGATCAGAACCACATAAAAATTGAGAGAAGACGTGGGAAGACCAAGAGAGATTACGCCGGCTGAGGGTAAGCTCGGTGTTCTGCTCCCGGGCTTAGGCGCGGTCGCGACGACGTTCGTCGCCGGCGTGGAAGGTACCCGGCAGGGGATCGCGAGGCCGATCGGCAGTCTGACTCAGATGAGCACGATCCGGCTTGGAAAGCGGACAGACGAGAATGCCCCCCTCATCAAGGATTTTGTCCCGCTGGCGGGGCTCGAAGACCTGGTGTTTGGCTCGTGGGATCCGATTCCGGACAATGGATATGAAAGCGCCCTAAACGCCGGAGTTCTCCACAAGGAGAACCACCTGGATCCGATCAAGGATTTCATGTCTTCGATCAAGCCGATGAAGGCCGCGTTCAGCTCGGCCTACGTAAAGAAATTGGAAGGCCCGAATACCAAAACTGGGACCAAGTTCGAGCAGGCCGAGGAGATCCGTGGCGACATCCGTCGCTTCATGAAGCAGAACGGTTGCGCTCGGGCCGTAATGATCTGGTGTGCTTCCACGGAGATCTTCCTTCGCGCAGGGGCCGCGCACGAAACGATTGAGTCGTTCGAGGCTGCGATGAAGGCTGATGATCCGACGGTAGCGCCGAGCATGCTGTACGCGTATGCGGCCATCATGGAAGGCATCCCTTATGCGAACGGTGCTCCGAACCTGTCCGCTGACTTCCCGGCGCTGGAGGACTTGGCCAAGGAGAGGGGTGTTCCGATCGGAGGAAAGGACTTCAAGACGGGTCAGACCCTCATGAAGACCATACTTGCGCCGGGCTTCAAGACGCGGATGCTCGGGCTGTCGGGCTGGTTCAGTACGAATATCCTGGGTAACCGGGACGGCGAGGTTCTGGACGATCCGGAGTCATTCAAGACGAAAGAGGAGTCGAAGCTCGGAGCACTTGAGCACATCCTTCAGCCGGAGCTCTACCCGGAGCTCTACGGCGACATGTACCACAAGGTGCGGATCAACTACTACCCGCCACGTGGTGACAATAAAGAGGGTTGGGACAACATCGACATCTTCGGATGGATGGGGTACCACATGCAAATCAAAGTGGACTTCCTCTGCCGTGACTCGATCCTGGCAGCCCCGCTCGTTCTGGACCTCGCCCTCTTTCTCGACCTCGCGGGTCGGTCAGGAATGGATGGCATTCAGGAGTGGCTGTCCTTCTACTTCAAGGCTCCGCAGACCGTCCCCGGTCTGTACCCCGAGCACGACATCTTCATTCAGCACTGGAAGCTCAAGAACACGCTTCGCTGGATGATGGGTGAAGAGATGGTTACGCATCTTGGTGTCGAGTACTACGACTAAAACTTGGGAGTAGCGCAGTATGACCGGGACGGCACGATTCATCGTTCTCGAAGGTGGGGATGGGGTTGGTAAGACGACTCAGATTGCGCTGTTGTCTGCCTGGTTCGATGCCATTGGGCTTCCTCATGTTTCGACACGGGAGCCCGGGGGCACGCCTGTGGGCGAGGCGATCCGGGAGCTTGTTCTTAGGCGGCGAGACCTGGATATGCCCCCCGAGTCCGAACTGCTGTTGATCCTCGCAGCCCGGGCCGCCTTTATCCGAGATGTCGTGCGGCCTGCACTTGATGCCGGTACGACGGTCCTCGCGGACCGATTCTCTCTTTCGACGCTGGCATACCAGGGATACGGGCGTGGGCTCGACCTCGACCAGGTTCGTAGCGGGATTGAGATTTCGACCGGAGGCCTCGCCCCCGATCTCTGCCTCGTACTGGATTTGCCGGCGTCCGAGGGTGAGCAGCGCCAGGCGAGGGACGGGGCTGAGCCGGATCGGATCGAACTGGCGGGCTCAGGATTCAGACAGGCCGTACGCGACGGGTATCTCTCTCTTGCGGCGTCTGAGCCCGGCGTCGAGGTCGTGAACGCTCGCGGATTGACTGAGGATGTTCACACACGGATCCGCGATCGACTCATCGCGCGTTTTCCGACAATCTTTCCCCCGTTCGGGTGACCGAAGATGTTCGGGTGGAGTATGCTAGGGTCTGGCGATCGTCTCTCCGACGATTCCTACAGACGAGGATGACAAGGGGATCATGAAACGAAGTGTTGTCGCGCCATTCCTGGTCGTGTTCTTTTCGGTTATCACCGGTGGGTGGCTGCTGCAAGAGGGCGTGGATCGGGCCGAAAACGTCTATGTGCGCGCCCGTGTGTTGCAGGAGGTCGTGGACCGTGTCGAATCTAGCTTCGTCGACGACGTTGATATGGAAGGGCTCTACAACTCCGCGATCGACGGCCTGCTCCGTGACCTTGGTGACCCTCATTCGTCCTTTCTTCCTGCGTCCGACTACGAAAACCTCCGAATCCGTACGGAAGGTGAGTACGGCGGCGTCGGGCTCGAGGTCATCGACCGTGGCGGCTATGTCACCGTCGTGAGCCCGATTCCTGGTGGCCCCGGTGGGCGAATGGGCATCCGGACTGGCGATCAGTTCTTCGAAATCGAAGGAGTCCGAGCAGATACGATGGTGACGGATGAGGCTGTGGAGCTTCTCCGAGGCCGGCCGGGGGATACGGTCACGATTCAGATGCTCCGACCGGGTGTTGAGGAACCGATCGAATTCACGATTGCCCGTGAGGTCATTCGCCTGAAAGCGGTCCCTTTCGCCCAGATGCTCGAGGATGGTGTCGGGTATGTGCCGCTTTTGACGTTCCGTGAGACCTCGGCCACCGAAGTACGGGCTGCCGTCGATTCACTCCTGCAGGAGGGAATGACTGGCCTGGTCCTCGATCTCCGTGGTAACCCCGGAGGATTGCTTGACCAGGGAATCGCCGTGACGGATCTCTTTCTGGCGCCGGGCCAGTCCGTCGTCGAGACGCGTGGACGGGCCGACGACCAGAACCAAACGTTCTCGTCTTCAACCCCCGATCGTTTTCCGGGGCTACCTGTCGTGACATTGGTCGACGGGTCGTCGGCGTCGGCGTCGGAGATCGTGGCGGGTGCGCTGCAGGACTACGATCGAGCGATCCTGATCGGTGAGGCGAGCTTTGGAAAGGGATCTGTCCAAAGCCTTTTCCGGCTGACGGGCGGCGACGTTCTCCGTCTGACCACGGCGAAATGGTTCACGCCGATTGGGCGTTCCATTCATCTTGAGTCCGGAGATCGAGGGGAGACTGAACCTTCCCACGTACTTTCGATCGCGGGACAACTCGTACAGCCGTCGAGTATTGAGGGGCGCCCGACGTTTGAATCCGAGTCCGGTCGCACCCTCTACGGTGGAGGCGGGATTACCCCAGATCTTTTTGTGGCTCCGGAGACGCTCGTACCGCGTGAAGTAGATGCGGTGCGTGGACTCTTCGCACGGGCAGGCGCTTTCTCGTTGACGCTTTTCAATTACGCTGTCGGTTATGTGGCCGAGCACCCGGAGTTGGAGATCGGCTTCACCGTCGGTACGGCTGAAATCGAGACGTTCTACACCATGCTTCCCGAGTACGGGGCGACGATTGATCGAGCTGATTTCGACAATGCGGAGCGCTTCGTCCGATATCACCTCGAGCGTGAAATCGCATTGCAGGCGTGGGGTGATCCAGGAGCATTCAGTCAGCTTCTTGCCCATGATCTGCAGCTTCTTCGGGCGGTCGAGATTCTGGAAAGTGCGCCGACACCTGGCCAGTTGATCACGGACGTGACCGGCCTGCAGACAGAGGCTGAACCCCAGGGCTGAGCTGGCAACTTGGGGTATCGATTGTCGGCGTGTCCCAGTCGGGTATTTCCGTGCCTCGCACTCTGTGATTGATTTCCCGCATGTTCAGTCATTCTGAGGTGCACCGAATCGCGCCCCCAAGCACGGTGCTGCCCTGCGAGGACGCGTCGTGAGCGGTGTCGTCTCCGTCGTTCGCGGTGACGTTGTGGAGTCGAGGCATGCCGTGTCTGTTGCGGTGTGGCACGAAACCGAAGGGCAGGTCGGGAGTGTGGGCGACGAGACGGCGATGACCTTCTATCGATCGGCGGCAAAGCCGATGCAAGCCCTTCCGCTGGTGGAGGAGGGTGTAGTTGGGCGATTCGGACTGACCCCGGAAGAACTCGCGCTATGCTGTGCCTCACATGAAGGGGAACTGGCCCACGTTACAGGGGCGCGATCCATCCTTGCCAAAGCGGGTGCGGATGAATCACTGCTCCAGTGCGGCGCGCACGCTCCATTTTCGCCCTTCGCTGCGCAAATACTGGCGGCGGGTGGACATGCGCCTGATCGGATCCACAACAATTGCTCAGGGAAGCACGCCGGCATGATCGCCTTTGCTCTGGCCATGGGATGGGACCCCGAGCACTACCAGGAGGCGTGGCACCCGGTCCAGCAACGCATGCTCACGGAAGTGGAGCGGTGGACTGGTGTCGCTCGGGACGGCATCCGGAAGGGCATCGATGGATGTGGCATTCCGTGCTTTGCTGTGCCACTGGACGTCATGGCGGCCTCGTTCGCACGCTATGCTGCAGCCGCGTCGAGAGGGGAGCCAGCGGCCGTTGTCGTCGACGCTATGACGACGAATTCGTTCATGGTCGGTGGCACGGGCCGCACATGCACAGAGGTCATGGAAGTCGCGGGCGACCGGGTCTTTGTGAAGCTTGGCGCCGAGGGTGTGTACGGCGGAGGCGTGCCTTCACAGGGCCTCGGCTTCGCCATCAAGGTCCCGGACGGAGGACGACGAGCTGTTGAGGTGGCACTCATTCGGACGCTGGAGTGCCTCGGGGTGCTTGACGCGACAGAGGTGGAGCGGCTCCGGGTGCACGCGAATCCGGACGTGATGAACACGCGCGGTGAGATCGTCGGTGAGATTCGAGCTGAGTTTGATCTGCCAGCCATTGCGACGGCGGGGGCCTGACGATGTTCGTTGATCGCTCAGTAGTGGAGGTCATCGCCGGGACTGGCGGCTCTGGCTCGGCGGCTTTTCGCCGAGAGACCGGAGTGCCGAGGGGCGGTCCGGCGGGCGGAGACGGCGGGAAGGGTGGCGATGTACATCTCCAAGCCGACAGCCAGCTCGCGACCCTGCTCGACTTCGGCTACGGACGCCACTACAAAGCTGAACGGGGCATGCACGGGGCTGGAAAAGACATGACAGGCCGGTCCGGCGAAGACCTGGTTCTCCGGGTCCCACCTGGCACCGTAGCGTACGACGCCCAAACCGAGGAGTTGATCGGCGAACTCCTCACGGATGGCGAGTCGATTGTTATTGCGAAGGGTGGCCGTGGAGGGCGGGGGAACACTCGCTTTAAGACCGCGACAACCCAGGCTCCTAGGCACTGCGAACCGGGTGAAGAGGGGGAAGAGCGGACGATCCGGCTGGAGTTGAAGCTGATCGCGGACGTCGGCCTCGTCGGGGAGCCCAATGCAGGAAAGTCGACGATGCTGGCCGCGGTGACCGCTGCGACACCCAAGGTCGCCGCCTACCCGTTCACGACGCTCCAACCCAACCTCGGGGTCGTTCAGCTTTCGGGCTTCCGTTCGTTTGTCATCGCGGATATTCCGGGAATCATTGAGGGTGCGCATGAAGGGAAGGGCCTCGGGCACCAGTTCCTTCGGCACATCGAACGAACCAGAGTGCTCCTCCTCATGATTCCCGTCGACGCGGAGGACCCTCAGGCGGAATACGAGCGTATTCGTGCCGAACTCGAAGCGTATTCAGTAGATCTTGCTACGACCCCGTTCGTCGTGGGACTTAGCAAGACCGACATGCTCGGCCCGGACGATCCGGGTCCGACCGTATTAGCGGACAACGCACTGGGCGTTTTCTCTTTTTCGGCGATCGCTCGGAAAGGGCTGCCCGAGCTTCTCGAAAAGCTCTGGGAGGCGCGTGACGCGGTGACGGCCGAGGAACGAGGATCTTCGCCGGACGAGTGGTGGACGCCCTGATGCGAGACGGCCAGGGTTTCCCGAAGTGACGTCTGACGGCATTCCGGAGGATGCCGTCGATCTCTTGGTTCTCGATCAGCTGCCGGGAATGCGCTTCAGACGAGCCGCATGACAGGGCGGGAGAACACCGCTCACGAGTCTGTCGCTCCTCAGGACGCTATCGAAACCGGCTCGGTATACGTGCACGCGCCATTTTGCGCCCGCAGATGCGTGTACTGTGATTTTGCGGTGACGGTGCGTCGTACCGGTGACCTGCCGGCCTGGATCGAAGCTCTTGGTCAGGAACTCACTCTTGTTCGCAAAGAAGGTTTGTTCGTTCTCTCGGAACGCCTCGACACCTTGTATGTCGGCGGAGGAACTCCATCGCTTCTTGGCCCGGGAGCGATGGAGGGGCTTGCTTCACTTTTCGGACGCGACCGTCTCGCCGACCCGGAGTTCGAGTGGACGGCGGAGGCGAACCCGGAGAGCCTGACCCGGGACGTCGCGTCGGCCTGGGCGAGCGCTGGAGTGAATCGCATCAGCCTTGGGCTTCAGACCTTCGACCCAGCCGGACTTAAGTGGATGGGACGCCTTCACGGTGCCGAAGGGCCGATCGCGGCGCTGGCGGCCGCTCGAGACGCCGGGATCCAGAACGTGAGTGTCGACCTGATTTTCGGACTGCCAGCCCGACTCGGACGTTCATGGGACGATGACCTCGAGCGAGTGCTGGATCTCGATGTGTCTCATGTCAGCCTGTACGGACTTACCGTCGAGTCCGGGACCGCGCTCGGCCGGGCTGTCCGCGAAAACCGAGAGGCTCCAGTCGATGAGGACCAGTATCAGGAGGAGTATATCAGGGCCGTCGAGGTTCTCACTGCTGCGGGTTACCGGCACTATGAAGTCTCGAATTTTGCCCGCCCGGGATCCGAGGCTCGCCACAACGCTGCCTATTGGTCGGACGTCCCCTACCTGGGTCTAGGCAACGGGGCCCATAGCTTCGCCTCCCCGATCCGGAGGTGGAATGTGAGGGATTGGGAAGCGTACCGACTCGAGGTCGCCGCGGGTCGATCGCCAGAGGCAGAGCGAGAGGCCATTGACGATGAGGCTCGACGCCTCGAGTCGGCCTGGCTCGGCCTCAGAACCGATGACGGGATCCCACGCCCGGCGCTAGGGTCCGACCAAGACAGCGTGACCTCCGGTTGGGTTCGCCGCGGGCTGGCGACTCGGGACGAGACCCGTGTTCGTCTCACCACAGAAGGGTGGCTTCTGCTCGATCAGCTTGCTGTTGAGCTCGACGAATCTGGCACGGCGGGTTGACCCGCACGTAACAGAGTTTCGATCTTCGACTATGGCTACCAACGATCGACGTGACATAGTCGGAACAGATTTGTCCGACCGAGAACGACAGGTTCTTGAGGCCGTCGTGCGCACCTATGTCGATACTGCGGAGCCTGCGGGAAGCCGGACTGTGTCGAAGGTTTTCGATCTAGGCGTCTCCGCGGCAACCATTCGGAACACGATGAGCGACCTCGAGGAGAAGGGTTACCTCTTCCACCCGCACACCTCTGCTGGTCGGATTCCGACCGATTTGGCATATCGGTTTTTTGTCGATCGCCTCATGGAGCCGTCGGAGCCGACGCCTCAGGATCGACAGAACCTGGAGCGGGAGCTCCAGGGCGCGAGTACTTCAGCGGTCGAGCGACTCGTATTTCACGCAACGCGGGCACTCAGTCTCATTTCTAACGAGCTCGGTGTGGCGGTTGCGCCAACGCTGGAAGAGGCCGTGTTGGACAAGCTCGAGCTGGTCAGGGTCTCGAGTAGCAAGGTGCTGTTGGTCGCGACGATCCGGGGCGGGGTGGTTCGAACGGTATACGTCGATCTTCCTGTCGAAATCCCTAGTGCGACTCTCGTGACGATCACCGTCGCTCTGAACGAGCGGCTGGCTGGTCAGACGCTGACCGAGATACGCCGCACGCTCCCGGAACGGCTTCGAGATTCGATCGATGATGAGCGCGGAGCGGAGTTATTGAATGTCTTCGTTCAGTCGAGCGCGGAGCTTTTCGATCTGAATTCACTCGCGTCGTCGAGACTTCACTTGGGCCCCGCGAGTGTGCTGGCAGCCCAGCCGGAGTTCGAGAGCGGGCAGCAGTTGAAGAACCTCATCAGCCTCACGGAAGAGCGGGATCTTCTGGCTGAGGCGGTGGGTACGCGCACCCACGGAGGAAGCCTCCGTATTACCATTGGCGGCGAGAACGATTCGAGTATTCTTTCGGACTTCACACTCGTGACCGCGGAGTACCGCGTGGGCGACCTGAAGGGCGTCATCGGGGTGATTGGCCCGACCCGCATGCCGTACGAAAAAATTGTAACGATCGTGGACTACACTTCATCTCTCGTTACGCGAATTCTCGCGACTTGACTCCTGCGCCTCGCAGGCGACGAGGGAGACCAACAGGAATTAGATGTCGGACTACTATACAGAGCTCGGGGTCCCGAAAGACGCGGACGCCGATCAGATCAAGAAGGCCTATCGGAAGCTGGCCATGCAGTACCATCCTGATAAAAATCAGGGGTCGGCAGAGGCCGAGGCGCGCTTTAAGGAAGTCACTGAAGCGTATGAGGTTCTCAGGGACTCCGAGAAGCGGACGATCTACGATCGCCACGGGAAGCAGGGGGTGCGGGGCGCTGGCGGAGGTGGCCACTCGGGCGCAGGGTTCGGCTTCGACGAAGCGATCGACGTTTTCATGCGCGACTTCGGAGGCTTCTCCAACTTCGGCATGGGTGGTGGCCGAAGCCAGCAGGGGGCGAGCCGGAAGGGAAAAACCGTTCGTATTCGCCTGTCGCTCACACTTTCCGAAGTCGCGGCCGGGGTCACGAAGAACGTCCGGGTCGCCTTGCTCGATGAGTGCGACACCTGCACCGGTTCAGGTGCCGCTGCGGGCAGCGCACCCACAGCGTGCCAGACGTGTGGTGGCTCCGGCGAGGAACGCTTGGTGCAGCGATCCATTCTAGGGCAGTTCGTCAGCGTCCAGCCCTGCCGCACGTGCCAGGGAGAGGGCCGTGTCATTGATAGGCCCTGTTCTAAGTGCTCGGGAGAGGGCCGGCGGCGACAGGAACGCGATCTTGAAGTCGAAGTTCCGGCGGGTGTGACGTCCGAGAACTATCTCACGCTACAGGGGCGGGGGAGTGTTGGCCCACGCGGCGGGCATCGTGGTGATCTGATCGTTTTACTCGAAGTGCAGGATGACCCGCGTTTCGTACGCGACGGATCGGATCTGGTTCACGAGCTGCCCGTCACGTTTACTCAGGCGGCACTCGGGACTGAAGTGGAAGTGCCGACGATTGACGGCCCGGCTAATCTCACGATCCCCGATGGAATCCAGAGTGGTGAAATCCTGCGCCTGAAAGGCCTGGGTGTCCCCGAGGTCAACGGTTCGGTCCGCGGCGATCAGTTGGTGCGGGTCGTGGTGTGGACGCCCTCGGACCTGACTGGCGAGCAGGAAGAGCTCCTGCGAAGTCTGGCCGAGATCGAGCGTGCGGCGCCAGACAAGGTGCGCAGAGGCTCCCACAAAGGGTTCTGGTCGCGTGTGAAGGAGGCGTTCACCGGCGGATGAGCCAGTCTCGCCGATGGCTGGAAGTGCGAGTTCGCTCTCCCGCGTCTGCCGATCGGAGTGCGTTACTGGCTGACGCGATAGTCGGGTCGGGCGCCCGTGGCGTCGAGGAGCGCGCAGGCTGGTTCATCGCGTGGTTTGAAGAGCCAGACGACTCGGCGGCCTTCGTCGCTGAGTTGCATGAGACACTGACCAGGGAGACGTACCTCGACCGGATTCACCTTGAGCACGACTGGCAGGAGCATGAGGAGTGGGCGGAGACGTGGAAACGCGGTCTGGTGTCCCGTCGGGTCACCGATCGGATCGTCATCCACCCTTCGTGGATCGACCCGCCAGACGTCTCGGAGGCAGACATCGTCATCGAGCTTGATCCGGGCATGGCCTTCGGTACCGCTGAACACGGAACGACGCGGGGCTGCCTGCGTCTGTTGGACGGGTTAGTCCAGCCTGGTGATCGGCTGTTGGATATCGGCGCGGGTTCCGGTATCCTCGCGATCGCAGCGGCTCGATTGGGGGCCGCTTCCGTGGTCGCGATCGAGGCGGATTCGCTCGCCTGCGAGGCAATGCGGGAGAACGTGGAGCGAAACGGAGTCGACGAGCAGATCGAAATCGTTGAGGGTTTTGCGACGACGGAGAACATCGCGGACCGGGGGGCGGTATCCGGTATCGTGGCCAATATCGAGGCGGGGTTGCTCGCACCGTTGTTCGATGGATGCGCCTCCGCGTTGCCCGCGGGAAGCTGGATGATCGTCTCCGGCATTCTCGACCATGAGTGGGCCGATGTCGAAGAGTCGATCGTCGCGCGCGGTTTTTCCGTTCAGGCGGTCGACGCAGACGGCGAGTGGCGCTCGGGGCGGTTCGACCGCTAGCCCGCTTGCTCCTTGCGGGATCAGAGCCAGTCCCCGACAGTGCCGGAACGTGTCGGCACACCGCTTCGCGGGCCGAGCGCTCTGGAATTTTAAGCGCAGCGCCTGACCGCCATGCGGGACCGACTGCCGAGATGTCGCGCCAACTGGCGCACGTTGGCGCTGGGGCTCCGAGGGTCCGGCCTTGAGCGCTCCGGTCCGGAGCAGTGGCACCTTTTGCGGCGCCCTGATCGCGAGTCCAGGGCTCGGTGATCGAGCCGACCCAGCTCCTTGATGCAGCCCCGCCTCCCTCCCGCGCGTACCCAAGTGTCCAGGTGTCGATGACTCTGAAGTGCTCAGGATGAGCGTTCGGGGCCAAGCGAACGCGATCTGCCGTAGCAGAGCTGGCCACGTCTGAGGCGACGCGCTCCACGAGATCACTTAGGGGAAGAGTCGGGTGTGGATGTCCGCGCAGGACCGTGTCCGCGGCGCTCGCAATTGCGTTCATGGGTTATTCGGTGGATGGTTCCCGCGGGCTGTCGCCCTCGGATCGGTTGTGGGGCTAGAAAAATCCGATGCAACTTAGGGCGGCTCCATGTCATGGAGGGACGGATAGATTTCCACCTCCGTACTGCCTACCGTGCGATGAATCGGCCTTGGCATAGCCAGGTTCGGTACCCTGCCGTCCGACTCTGAGGATATTCCCGGTGACCGACTCCTGTCTTTTCTGCAGCATCGTTGCCCGTGACATCCCTGCGGACATCGTCTATGAGACGGACGCGGTCATCGCGTTCCGGGACATCGGGCCGCAGGCGCCGGTTCACATACTCGTGATCCCGAAGCGACACATACCGTCGCTGGCCCAAGCAGCCGTCGAGGACGCTGAGCTGATGGGGGAGGTGCTGCTGGCTGTGCGCGAGGTGGCGGAAAGGGAAGGGCTCGCAGAGGTAGGTTTTCGTACTGTCCTGAATACCGGTGATGACGGGGGACAGACGGTCCACCACCTGCACGCGCACGTTCTTGGTGGACGTGGGCTGGGTTGGCCTCCGGGATGAAATATTAAGCCCAGGCTGACTGCCCCTGCCGATCGTGTTCGCGTTGATTGGTGCTCCTTTCGACGATAGCTTCACTCCCCCGAACGAGAACCGAAGCTCTGAGGTGATCCCGCCGTGGCCAGCGAACTCAAGACACGTCTCCAGAACGATCTCAACGCCGCCCGCAAAGACCGGGATAAGCTTCGCACACTCGTGATCTCGACCGCGATTTCCGAGGTCCGGAACGTGGAAATCAATACCAAGGAAGAGATCGACGACGACGGTGTGATGCAGGTCGTGTCGCGTGGAATCAAGCAACGAAAAGACGCTTCTGAACAGATGCGAGAAGCGGACCGTGGCGAGCTGGCAGACAATGAAGACGCTCAGGCGGCGGTGCTTGCCGAATACCTTCCTGAGGGCATGACGGAGGATGCCGTGCGCGCTGTGGTCCGCGAGTTGATCGACTCCGGTGTCGATCAGATGGGCGCACTGATGGGGCAGGTGATGCCGCGAATTCGGGGTCGCTTCGACGGGAAGGCTGCCAACCGGATCGTGCGTGAGGAGCTGGCGGGGTGATCGTCTCGCGATGAGCGGGCACGCGCTCGAAGTTCTGGAGTTCGAGCGTGTCCTCGAGCATGTGGCCCGCCGTGCGTCGAGCGACGTCGGCCGCGCGCGCGTGTTGGCGCTCCGCCCACGTGACAACGCAGAGTCGATCGTCCGTGAACTGAGCCGCGTGGCAGCTGCGATGCGTTTCCTTGACGCGACATCTTCGTGGGGACCGGGGGCGATTCCAGACGTTCGGAATGAGCTCGCGCAACTCGTTGTCGACGGCGCGGTTCTGGACCCGATCGGGATCTTTCGGATTGGAGTGCTGCTTTCGTCCACGCGACTCCTTCTCAAGGAGATGTCGGCGCACCCCGGCGGCTACCCTGAGCTCGCGACGACCACCGATCGTCTCTTTGAGCGGCGTGAGCTGGAGAAGGCGATCGAGCGATGCGTCGATGTCGATGGCACCGTGTTGAGCACGGCTTCCCCTGAGCTGAAGAAGATTCGGGATCAGTTGAGGGGTGCACACGCTCGCATCGTGCGCAGCCTCGAGAAGTACATGGCGAATCTGCCGGACCGTTTCCTCGTGCCGGACGCGTCGGTCACGATCCGTGAGGGTCGGTATGTCGTTCCGGTGCGCCGCGAGGGGAAGGGTGAAGTCGGAGGGATCATTCATGATGAGTCCCAAACAGGAGCCACTCTCTTCGTCGAACCTCCAATGGCGCAGGAGGCGATGAATCAGCTCCGGGACCTCGAGCGTGCCGAGAACCGGGAGGTTCGTCGCGTGCTTGGTCAAATGACCGAACGGCTTTCGCCAGACCGCGACGAGATCATGGGCGCATTTGAGGCGCTGTCAGACTTTGACAGCCTCTATGCACGCGCTCGAACAGCCAACGCCTGGGGAGGGACGCCCCCGCGAGTGATTTCAGGCGACCCTTCCGGGATCGAACTCTATGAGGCTCGCCACCCTCTTCTGATCGAAGCCGGGGAGGGTCCGGTCGTGCCCTATGATCTGGTGATCGAAGGAGACGAGCGATGCCTCGTCATTTCTGGACCCAACACCGGAGGGAAGAGCGTATTTTTAAAGGCCACCGGCCTCATTTCTGCGCTCGCACAAAGCGGGATCGTTCCGCCTGTAGGTGATGGGACAAAGCTCCCGGTCTTTGGTTCTTTTTTTGCGGATATCGGAGATGAGCAGTCGATCTCCCAAAGCCTGTCGACCTTTTCTGCACACCTCGCAAATCTTTCTGCGCTCGTCGGCGAAGCAGACGCGCGGTCCCTGGTGCTCATCGACGAGATGGGCACGGGCACGGACCCGTCCGAAGGGGCTGCGCTCTCACGAGCTGTACTCGAAGAGCTCGTCTTTCGAGGCGCGACGACACTCGCCTCATCCCACCTCGGCGAGCTGAAGCAGCTGGATGCTCCGGGCAGTGGCATCGTGAATGCGTCACTCCAGTTCGATACCGACCGGATGGAGCCCACGTACCGACTCATTAAGGGGCGTCCGGGCAGGAGCTTCGGTCTGGCGATCGCCAGACGTCTCGGATTCCCCGGACAGGTACTCGACCGAGCTGACACATATCGCGACGAGGGTGCCGCCAGTATGGAGGACGTCCTTGCACGCCTCGACCAGCAGGAAAATGAGGTCGAGCGTCTTCTAGCCGAGCTCGCGATCGAGCGCATACAGACCGAACGTCAGAAATCGGACGTTGAGAGCCGGGAACTGACCGTCAAGAAAGCCGAACGCAGCGCCGAGGACCGAGCGCGTGCCGACGCGCGTCGTCTCCTCATGGACGCACGGAACGAGGTCGAGTCTGCGATCGCGGATTTGAAGAGAGCGGTCGACGCTGGTGCATCATTGGATGAGGCTTCGAAAGAGGCACGGAGGCGTGTTGAAAAGGCCGCCGGTCGTCAGAAAGTCGATCGCGCGAAGCTGACGAGGTCCAAGAAAGGACGGCATTCGGGTGCAGCTCCGACCACTGGCGAGTCCGTTCGTGTGAGAGCGAGCGGCGCCCGCGGAAAGGTCGTCAGCGTACGCGGCGATCGTGTCCAGCTTGTGGTCGGGGGGCTCCGACTGGAGGTGCCAGCGGCGGACCTCGAACCGATTGATTTGCCGGGGCCAGCGAAACGGGGAGGCGGGTGGTCGGGTCCGCCGACGAAACAGGCACGCATCGAAGTGGATATGCGGGGCATGCGCGTGGATGAGCTGGGGCTCGCCCTGGATCGAGCCCTCGACGACGCCGTGTTCGAGGACCTCGAGCAACTTCGGATTATTCACGGGAAGGGGACGGGGGCTCTCCGACAGCGCGTTAGCGAAGTCCTCTCCAACGATGCGCGCGTCCGGGATTTCCGTATGGGTGGCCCGACCGAGGGTGGGGCTGGCGTAACGGTGGCGGTTTTCCGTGGCTGACGGCCTGATTCCGCAGAGCATCATCGACGAGGTGCGGGAGAGAGCCGACCTCGTCGACATCGTTGGCGACTCGGTATCGCTGAAGAAGGCCGGCCGAGAGTTCAAGGCGTGTTGCCCGTTCCATGATGAGAAGACGGCCAGTTTTTACGTCGTACCGGACAAGGGCTTCTACAAGTGCTTTGGCTGTGGCAAGTCGGGCAGTGTCTTCGATTTCGTTATGGAGCACCTGGGCATGGACTTCGTCGAGGCTGTGGAGCACGTAGCAGGGCGTGTCGGAGTCGAGGTGCGCCGCGAGCACCGAGTGCGGCCCGAGGATGACCCTGACCGCCCGTACTACGAGATCGCTGCCTTCGCCCAGTCGTGGTTCCGCGAGCAGCTCCTCGCAGAGGATGTGGGGGCTACGGCGAGGAGTTATCTCGAGAACCGAGGGGTCGACGCGGCGACCGCTGAACGGTTTGGGATCGGTTATGCGCCTGACGAGTGGCGTGCCTTTCGGGAGGCCGCCCTGGTACATGGCTTCGACGAAGAGGTGATGCTGGTATCCGGGTTGCTCAAGAAGAGTGAGAAGAGCAAGGAGCCCTACGACGGATTCCGCGGACGGGTCATGTTCCCGATCGAGTCCCTGGGTGGAAAGGTCATCGGTTTTGGGGGCCGGATCCTGGAAGGAGACGCGCCGAAGTACATCAACTCGCCAGAGACCCCCATCTACGAGAAAGGTAAGAATCTCTACGGGCTTTCTTGGGCGAAGAATACGATTCGTCTCGAGAAGTGCGCTCTCGTAGTCGAGGGGTATATGGATGCCGTCTCCCTTGCGGCCGCGGGCTTCGAAAATGTCGTTGCCCAGCTCGGCACGGCCCTGACGGAGGCCCAGGCGGTCAGGCTGACGCGTTACACGACTCGCGTTGTTCTCCTCTTCGATTCTGACAAGGCGGGTCTCAAGGCGACGTTCAAGAACGGCGACATCTTGCTCGAGGCCGGTCTGCGCCCTGCGGTGGTCAGTCTTCCAGAAGGAGAGGACCCCGACACCTACGTACGCTCCAACGGTTCGGTTGCGATGGCCCAGATGATTGGAGACGCCATCGATGTCCTCGATCGGAAGATCCAGATCCTGCAGGCGGGCAACTATTTCGCTTCGATCGAACGCAAGCGAATGGCGGTCGACAAGCTTCTCCCCACGCTCCGTGCCGCCACAGACCCGTCGCTGCGGGATATGTATGTGGCGCGAGCTGCCGAGATGACCGGGGTACGGAGAGAAACTCTAGAGGCGGAGATGGAGCGGGAGCGACTGAATCACGGCCGACAAGGCACGCGAGCCGAGCATGGCAATCGAGGCATGTCGAGGCCTGCGCCAAGCGCCCCACCGAGCCTGAGGCCGGCGATAAGGAACATGGGCGCCGAGCCACAGCTACTGAAGGTGATGGTACGTGGCGTCGAGTGGGTGGAGCGAGCCGCCGAAGTCATATCGCCGGAGGACTTTGAAGATTCATACCACAGAGCCATCTTTGAGGTGCTTCTCGAAGACCCCGAGGTGCGCGCTCCACCAGTGGCCATGGATTTCGTGGCTGCCCAGAGGTTCGAGGAGATTCTCGCGGACCAGGAAGAGCTCTCGCACGGGATCAATGTCTTCACCGAGTCAGTGAATCGAATTCGTGTGCTGGCCCTCGACCGCCGTGTCCAGGACCTTCAGCGACAGATTGAGGCTGCGGCGGGTGAAGAGGAGAAGCTGGAGTTGATGTCGAACAAGACGAAGCTCGCCGCGGAACTGAGGACGTTGGACCCCAATTACTGGGCATCGGCGATGCGCCGAGACCCGGTCAATCGAAACCCGAACGAATCGAGCAGATGACGCAGCAGCGCCGCACCGCACTCAAGGAACTCCAGAAACTGGACATCCGGATTCAGGGGGCCCGCCAGGCGATCCGCGAGTTCGATCCACTTTTCGAAGCGGCGGAGGAGCCGGCACTGCTCCTCGAGAGCGAACTCAACACCGCTCGGAAACGAGCGACTGAGATGAAGCTCGAAGAAGCCCGTTTGGAGCTTTCAAGCGTGGACAAGGGCGAACGCCTTCGTCAGCTCGAGGAGCGTCTCAATGGGGTGCGGAATCTCCGCGAGGAGGCTGCGGTGAGTGCAGAACTCGAGATGATGCGGCGCTCTCTCGAGAGTGACGAAGGAGAGGCGCTCAACCTGATTGACTCGGTTCGGAAGGGTGAAGATCGAGTAACTGAACTCGAAGCTGCTCTGGCTGAGGCCAGGGGCATCTGGGAGCCGCGTAAGGCCGAGTTGCTCGCTGAGCGTGAGACAGCGAAAGCCGATCGCGTGTCCATGCAGAGTGAGCGCGATGTGTTTACGGATGGCATGGATCCGCGGGAACTCAAGATCTACGATGCGATCCGAGGTGACGGACGCCGTGCGGCGGTCGCTGAGCTCACCCAGGACGGTGCGTGCGCCCACTGCTTTGGGATCGTGCCGCTACAGCATCAGAATGACATTCGGCACAGCGAAACTCTCATTCGGTGTGAGGCCTGCGGCGTGATTCTGGCGGCACCGGATCCGGTTGAAGAAGGTGCGGAAGAGGAGATGACTGAGGACGCCGGCCCGGCCGATTCTGAAGGAACAGGAGAGGCCGCTGCGGAGTCCGACGAGACATCGGCCGTCGGTGCCGACGAGGACAAAGAAGCGGAGTGACCCAGGCCGGGCGTTCGGGGAGCGAGCATTCGCGTCTTCACGCCCCGTCGCCGCGATGGATGGAGCCCGAAGCGCCCGCCGCGTCTGCGGTGGCCCTGCTTGAGAAGGAACTAAGGCTTCCAGGGGCCGTGTGTACGGTGCTCGCCGCCCGGGGGTATGTTGATCCTGAGCAGGCGAAGCGACACCTTCGCCCCAAGTGGGAGCACCTGGGCGATCCAGCTGAGCTCGCCGATGGCGTTCGAGCGGCCAGCAGAATCGCCCAAGCGGTTCGGGATGGAGAACGCATCTTTGTTCACGGCGACTATGACGTCGATGGTATTTGTGCGACGGCGCTCCTCACCCGCTGGCTCAGAAGCATCGGCGGGGATGTCGTGCCGTTCGTGCCGCACAGGGTTCGGGACGGCTACGATTTTTCTGCATCAGGCCTTGCCGCCGCGATTGCGGCGGATGCCCGACTGATCGTCACCGCCGATTGCGGCACCGTCGCCCATGAAACTGTGGCGAGCGCGAATGAAGCTGGCCTCGAGGTGATCGTTACTGACCATCACATGGTGAGCGAGGCGCTTCCGGACGCGTACGCTGTGGTGAACCCCCAGCGGTCGGATTGTCCGTATCCTGAGAAGGGACTGTGTGGCACGGGATTGGCGTTTCGGGTCGCGGAACTGGTTGCAGTCCAGCTCGGTGTCGATGCGGAGTCGTTGTTCGGGCTTCTCGATCTCGTAGCCCTCGCAACCGTAGCGGACCTCGTGCCGTTGGACGGTGAGAATCGAGTGCTGGTGCACTTCGGTTTGAAGACGTTTCGCAAGACGCAAGTGACCGGTATTCGCGCCTTGGCGAAGGTCGCGAAGGTCGAGATCGACCAGATCAATGCAGGACATCTCGGCTTTCAGTTAGCGCCACGGATCAATGCCGCGGGTCGCATCGGCGATTCTGCCGATGCATTGGAGATGCTTCTCGTCGAGGATGAGAAGGAAGCCACGCGGATGGCCCGGCAGCTCGATGAAACGAATCGAGAAAGACGCGAAGAAGATCAGCGGATGTTTGAAGAGGCTCTGCTGGACCTCGAGTCTTGGTATGACCCGGCCGTCCACAGAGGCGTCGTCGTGGCGGGAACTGGCTGGCATCCGGGTGTCATCGGCATCGTGGCTTCCCGTGTAGTCGAGCGAGTCTATCGCCCGGTGGTCGTGGTGGCCCTTGGCGACGAATTCGCACGTGGCAGCGCGCGCTCGATCTCCGGTTTTCATCTGTACGAGGCTCTGTCCGATTGTTCGGAACACCTCGAACGGTTTGGTGGCCACAAGCAGGCAGCCGGCATGGACCTTCTCCCCGAGGCACTACCAGCGTTCAGGGATGCGTTCAATCAGGCGGCGTCAGCCCGGCTGGGTGATGAGAATCCACGCCCCGTGCTGCGGCCCGACATCGAGATCGACTTCGCTCAAATCAATGTTCAGCTGATCCATTGGCTCGGCTACCTCGGTCCCCATGGTATGGGGAATCCTGGACCGCTGTTCGTAGCCAAGCACATCTATGTCACCGGCGCCCACACGGTAGGCAAGAACCACCTGAAGGCCACGCTACGAAAGGGCGAGGGCATGCTGGAGGCGATCGGATTCGGTCTCTCCGATCGACACGCGCCCGAGTCCATAGGAGACGGTGCCTACGACGTGATTTTTCGTCTTGAGAAGAACGAGTGGCGGGGGCGGGTCACCGCCCAAGCGAAACTGGCCGACCTCAGACTCTCGGCTTCCGCGTGAATAGGAAGCATTGTTGCCCACGGCAGCTATGCTCTTCGGGGAGGACTTGTTGAGAATCATTGCGGGCCAATGGAAGGGGCATAGCCTCCGACCGCTCAAGGGGCGCGATGTTCGGCCCACGACCGATCGCGTGCGCGAGGCGTGGATGTCCGCCCTGGGGCCACGACTGCATGACGCCTCCGTGCTGGATCTGTTCTCCGGCTCCGGTGCGCTGGGCCTCGAGGCACTGAGTCGAGGAGCCCGCTCGGTCACGTGTGTCGAGCAGGCCCGAAAGTCGCTCGATGTGATTCGGGCCAACGTGGATCAACTCAGAGCTCGCGACGAGTGTGTGGTTGTAGGAGATGATGTCTTTCGCTTCCTCTCTCGGCTGACCGTACCAGCGGACCTGGCCCTCGCTGATCCACCCTATTCTACAGGGGCCGCCTCTCGACTGGTTGAACTGTTTCGCGAGCAGCCGTTTGCCAAGGAACTCTGGTTGGAGCATCCTTTTCGCGAAGAGTTGCCCCTGCCACCCGGCGTGAAGACCCGTCGCTACGGGGATACTGCCATCACGACCCTCCTGCGCGACCCATGAGCCGACCCAACCCGATCATCGCCCTTTACCCGGGCTCTTTCGACCCAATCACACGCGGGCACGAAGACATCGTGCGACGTGGCCTCCGGGTCGCTGACGAAGTCATCGTGGCTGTCGCTCACACGAGCACAGAATCGAAGCGTGGCCTCTTTTCGGTCGACGAACGAGTGGCCCTCATCTCGGAGGTGTTTCGGGAGGAACCGCGAATTCGAGCGATTCCGTTCTCCGGATTGACCGTCGATTTCGCCGAGGCACAGGGCGCACATCTCGTCATTCGTGGTCTGAGAGCGGTGTCTGATTTCGAGTACGAGCTCCAGATGGCGCAGATGAACCAGGAGCTCCGATCCGAACTGGAGACGCTGTTTCTGGTGCCCGAGGTTCATCATTCGTTTATCTCGTCCTCACTCGTACGAGAAGTCGCAGCTCTTGGCGGGGACGTGTCGAGTTTCGTCTCCTCGTCTGTATTGGCTGAGCTGGAGCAGAAATTCGCCGGATGACCGCGGGTGCCGGCGTACCTGCCTCCGCCGACTTCCGGACGTCGCTCCGCTCGCGTGCGGCTGCGCGAGTGCGCCACATCGTCTTCCCGGAGTCCGATGACCCGAGAGTACAGCGCGCCGTTGCTGAACTCTCCCGCGAGCGACTCGTCGTTCCGGTTCTAATGGGCGACGCACAGACGCTGAACGAAGGACTTTCCGTCGCCGGTGCCGACCTGTCGGCCGTAAAAATCATGGACTCGGACGCCAATGATTTGCGTGCGAGCACGCTGGCACATGTGCAGTGTCGGAGGGCAGGGCGGGGCGACAGCGAATCTGCGCTGAATACGATGGCCGAGGACCCGTTGATGCAGGCGGCTTCGCTTGTTGCCACAGGTGTCGTCGACGGAGCCGTCGCAGGCTGCGTGCGGCCCACGGCGGAGGTCGTTCGGGCGGGACTCGTTTGCGTAGGTCTGGCCGAGGGGATCAGCACGCTCAGCTCCGCCTTCTACATGGTGTTCGGCCACGAACACCATGCGGGGCCATCTGTCCTGACCTTCACCGACGCCGGCGTCGTGCCCGACCCCGATGCAGCACGCTTGAGCGATATCGCGGTCTCGGCCGCCTCGGCGCGCTCGAAGATCGTCGGTGACGAGCCTCGAGTTGCCTTCCTGTCCTATTCGACGCACGGATCAGCTGAAGGGGACTCGGTCGCCAAGGTTAGGGAGGCCCTCACGCTGTTCCTCCAGCGTATGCCCGAAGTGATGGCAGATGGTGAACTGCAGGGCGACGCAGCGCTCTCGGCTGCTGTATCTGAGCGAAAGGCGCCGAATTCGCCGCTGAGGGGACGGGCGAACGTGCTCGTCTTTCCAGACCTTGGTGCCGCGAATATCGCCTACAAGCTCGTCCAGTACCTCGGAGGCGCTGAGGCACTAGGTCCGATTCTGCAGGGACTGGCTCGCCCGTTCAATGATCTTTCGCGTGGCGCTGCCGCCGCAGACATCGTGCAGGTCGCCTGTATCACTGCGTTGATGTGCGAATAGCAAATGTATGCGGACGACTTCCTTGCCTGTTCATTTGTTTCCTTTTTATTATTACCGATGCTGATCGGGAGATGGGGCGTGCCCTCTCTGGCTTGCGCCTCCCCTTACCACACGCGAGGAGCGACAAATCCATGAGCTTTCAGGTGTCGAAGAGCAGCGAGGTCACGCTCATCGAGGTCGAGGGCCAACTCATTGTCGGTAACCGTCAGTTGCTCAAGCAGCGGGTGCTTGAGCAACTAGAAGGTGGTGACATGAAGTTTGTCATCGATTTTTCCAACACCGATTACATCGACTCGTCGGGTCTTGGAGTTCTGGTCAGCCTTTCGAAGAAGATTCGGGAACAGGGCGGAGAGCTCCGCCTTTCGAGTCTCAACGAGGATCTGCGGATGCTTTTTGAGCTCACGAAGCTCGATACGCTATTCCGGATCACGGACAACAAGGAAGAGGCACTCGAGGGATTTTGAGGTCAATTCGGGCCGTGACAGGCGGCATGGATAAGGACCTCGTACTTGAGCTTCCGACCGACGTTCAGTCGATCGAGGGCGCGGTTGATTTCGTCATGGGCCGCTGTTCCGGTTGTCTGGAGCAGGGGCGTAAGCTGAATCTAAACTTCCGGGTCGGGCTCACGGAGGCGTTGTCGAACGCGATGCTTTATGGCAACATCAAAGATCCTTCGCAGAGCGTGACACTGGAAGTGACGATCGAGTCGGGTCGCCTCAAGGCTACAGTGCGTGACCAGGGAGCGGGCTTCGACCCTGCGTCGATACCTGACCCGACACGGCCGGAAAATGTGAGTCGACCTTGCGGCCGTGGCCTGTTCCTCATGCGGCAGCTACTGGATGAAGTCTGGCACAACGACCGCGGTAACGAGGTGACGCTGGTTCTTCGGCTCGACTCGGGCAGCGCCCTCGAAGGCGGCGCCCAGGCTTGAGTACTCCGGACCGGCTCGTCCTTGGGGCGTTGCCGGAACCGGTCCTTTCGATGCTTCAGCACTTCGAAGAAGCGTTTGGAGCCACACTACGCATCATTGTCCCCGCCGGGGAGATGGGCGCAGCTGACGAGGTCCTGTACCAATCGGCGGGTGCCGAGCACGGCGAGGCTCCACCGACGTCCTCCACGATCGTGCCTCACCTTGGAGCCGAACTTGAGCTTCAAGTTCTGGCGGCCACGGGAGGTGCTACAGAGGCAGTGTCCGCAGCTCTGACCCCTGCACTGGTGCAGGGCTTCGCGCATACTCGCGAGGTCGACTTCTTCACCACCGAGCTTTCGGAGCGATTCGAAGAGATCAATCTCCTCTACTCGATCAGCGAAACGCTCGGGTCCACGCTCGATATGGATACCGGGGCCGCCATGATTTTGGGCGAAGTCCGGGACGTCATGGGTGCCAAGCGGGGTTCGCTCTGGGTGCACGAGTCTGCCGACGATGAACTCCACCTCGCGGCAGAGGTCGGTGATGATGGGCGGTCTGGCCCGTTGTCGCCCGATGATCCTGATACCATCACCTCGATGGTCTTTCGAGAGGGCCGCTCCATTATCGCCTCCCGTCAGCCGAACTCGAAGAAACGCGCCGCTAGAGCCGGGGGGGATTCATTCCTCTCTGTTCCCATTCGCTATTCGCCGGGGACCGGGAGGTCAAGGACGGTCGGAGTCATCAACCTCATCGGGCGGCTCGACGGAGGGAAGTTCAGCCCTGCGAATCAAAAACTACTGGCGGCGATCGCGTCTCAGATTGGTGCTGCGATCGAGAATCACCGGCTCGTTCAGGAGAGTCTATCTTCGGCTCGCATGGCAAAAGAGATGGAGCTGGCGCATGATCTTCAGATGAAGCTGCTGCCGGTCGCTGAGCGTTTCGAGGCGGCTGATGCAGCCGGTCGGGTTCAGCCCACGGAACAGGTCGGGGGCGATTTCTACCAGCTTTTCGAGCTGCCGGGCGGGCGAGTCGGCGTGATGCTTGGTGACGTGTCTCTCCACGGGTTCCCGTCGGCACTGATCATGACGCTGACCATGAGCGCCGCGGGCATCTACGCTCGGGAAGCAGAGTCGCCCGCCCAGGTTCTGCGGAAACTCGATGATGCTCTGGCGGAGGAGCTCGCAAACACCGAAATGTTTCTCACCGTGTTCTATGGCGTGATCGATCCAGCCGCAGGGGTCCTCACATACGCAAACGCCGGCCACCCTCATGCGTTCGCAATCCGAAAGGATGGGACGCCGGAGCGACTCACCGCGACCGATCCGCCGCTCGGGTTTGCAGGGCCGGATTCCTATGGGGAAGAGAGCGTTGTCTGGAGCGAACAGGAGGACCTCCTGTTTCTGTTTACCGACGGCCTGTCCGATACCCTTCCAACGCGAGGCCTCAAGAATGGCGAGTCGCAGGTTCTCGACGCTGTGATCGAGTACCGCTTCCGCAGTCCACCGGAGATTATCGAGTCGCTCTTCGAACTGTCGCCCGATGCACATCTATCGACACTCGGCGACGACCGCACGGCCCTCGTCGTCCGAGGCCGACGGCCGAGCTGATACGCGTGTGAGCCAGCAGCCGTCCTACGCACGAGCGAAGAAGTCGCTGGGCCAGAATTTTCTGGTCGATCCGAACCTGCAACGGAAGATTGTGCGCGCGCTCGAAGTTGGGCCAGGCGATGAGGTACTCGAGATCGGCCCGGGGCAGGGTGCGCTGACCTCTCACCTGGTCGAAAAGGCAGGCCGGGTCGTAGCCGTAGAACTCGACGATGATCTTGCCAGCATTCTTGTGTCTCGCTACGTGGACGAGCCGTCAGTTGAGATTGTCCACGGCGATGTCCTCAAGGTCCCGCTGGACGAGCACCTGCATCGGCCCGACGAGACTTTGGTGATTGGCAACATCCCCTACAACATCACGACCCCGATCATCTTTCGCCTTCTCCAGCGGCCGCGACCACGTCGCATCGTCCTGATGATCCAAGGGGAGGTCGCGGACCGGATTGTGGCGCCTGTTGGTTCCAAGGCGTACGGCGCGCTTTCCGTCGGTATTCGAAGTGTGGCGAAGGTCGAGAAGCTGTTTCGAGTTCGTCGCGGCGCGTTCCGGCCTGTACCGGGCGTCGACTCGGCCATCATCCGGATCACTCCATTCTTACCCGCTCCTCTTGAAGCTGCAGAGGAGGAGGCCCTTCGTCGACTTGTGCGAGCCGCCTTCCAGTGGCGGCGCAAGCAGCTGGGTAAGATTCTTCGCGATCACCCCGACCTTGAGGTTGCCGAGCCTCGCCTGGAGTCCGCGGTTGATCAGGCCGGGATAGAGATCATGGATCGGCCCGAGCGGCTCGCTCCAGAAGACTTCATCCGGCTGTCTTTCGCTCTGGCCCTCACGAAGCGCCTGTAGCGATCAGGCGCTCGTTGCCGTGGCCTCTCCCCGCTCCTACATTCGTGAAGAATTTCACAAGAGCGGATTCACCGCATAAACGTTGGATTCTCGGCGTATTTTGAACAAGAAGATCCCTGACAGTACGGTTCGCCGGCTTTCGCACTATCTGCGCTCGCTTGAAGGGTTTGAGGGCGAAGGTGGAACTGTTTCGAGTGAGGAGCTGGCGGCTCGGGGTCAGACTACGGCAGCGCAGGTTCGAAAGGACCTCTCTCACTTCGGTTCCTTCGGGAAGCGTGGACTAGGCTATCGAGTCGAAGAACTCCGCGAACGCCTGGGAACGATTCTGGGCGTGGATCGGACGTGGCGGGTCGCCCTTGTCGGGGCCGGCCGCATCGGTCTCGCTCTTTTTGAATACCCGGCCCTTCGGTCTCGAGGCTACGAGTGTGTCGCGATCTTCGACTCCGACCTGGAGAAGGTCGGCTGCCTGTGGGGGGATCTTCCCATTCGTGGACCTGAGGAATTCGAGTCCACTCTTTCGGAACTCGACGTCGAGCTCGTCATCCTCGCGATACCTGCAGCAGGGGCTCAAGACATGGCAGCGCGAGCTGTGGAAGTGGGTGTGAAGGGGATACTCAATTTCGCGCCGATTCGTCTGAACCTCCCTCCGGCGGTTTCCGTGGAAGACGTGAACCTCGTGATGGAGCTGGAAGCGTTGTCGTTCTCGATTACCCAAAAAGAGCAGGAAGGGTGACTAAGGGAGGCGACTCCTCTCTAGTCCGCTCGGCCGCGGATGTACTCGCGGTCGGACCCACACACACACTGGAACTCGCGAAGAAAGTCCTCGGGCTCAGCAGGCATCCAGGGGCGGCCGCAGCGGCGGTTTTACACCTCCTCGGAGCCGACCCACGGTTTCAGGTGGATGGCGAAGGTATCTGGACGCGTGACCCCAACGTGGTACCGTTCGGCGCGCCTCTCGACACGGTTCCTTTTGCGGTCGTCGATGTCGAAACAACGGGCGGCGCTTCGTGGCGAGGCCACCGCATCACGGACATTTCGATTGTCGAGGTGCTTGGCGGTGAAATCGTGGCAGAGTACGAGACTCTGGTGAATCCGGACCGCGCGATCCCGCCGATGATTACTGGGTTGACCGGCATCACCAACGACATGGTGAGCGCTGCCCCGTACTTCGACGATGTCGCAGACGAGATCGACCAGAGGCTGAGAGGGCGGGTCTTCGTTGCCCACAACGCGACATTCGACTGGGGCTTCGTGTCCAGCGAGCTACTTCGTGCCTCGCGCGATGCGCCCGACGTGCCCCGTCTCTGCACGGTTCGAATGTGCCGACGTCTGGTCCCGGCGCTGCGGCGGCGCAACCTGGACGAGGTGACACGCCACTTCGGCATCGACATACACGCGCGTCATCGTGCGCACGGAGATGCACTGGCCACTGCGCGGGTGCTGTTGCGGCTTCTCGACGAAGCCGCGGGCCGGGGCATCGAAGACCTCGAAGCGCTACAATGGTATCTCAAGAGAGACCGACTCAAAAAACACTTCGACTCGGAGCAGTATTCGCTTGATCTCCCGGGCTACGAATCCACACGAAGACAAGGATAGGCGAGATGCACGAAGGGTTGCCGCTTAGCCGGTCCACGCAGGTTGGTTCAATTCGTATCCACGGTATCGAAGCAGGTGTTCAGCAACTCGACGGTGGGGCGATGTTCGGAGTTGTTCCAAAGCCCCTCTGGGAGCGGCGTATACCTGCCGACAATCGGAATCGAATCCCTTTGGCCATGCGGTGCTTACTTGTCGAGGCTCCGAACGCTCTCGTCCTCATCGATACCGGAGTGGGGAACAAGTACAGCGAGAAATTCGCTGACATTTATGGGATCTCGAACGCAGGAGATCCGACCCGACTTGAGGATGGTATTCGAGACGCCGGGTTCGATCCTTCCGATATCGACATCGTGCTTAGTACGCACCTTCACTTCGACCATGCAGGCGGAAACACGTTTCGCCGAGATGATGGCGAGATTGTGCCGGCCTTCCCGGAAGCTCGTTATGTCGTGCAGAGGGGTGAACTTGATTTCGCCCACAGTCAGAATGAACGCATCAGGGCCAGCTACCTGCGCGAGAATTTTGAGGCGGTCGGAGCAGCTGGGCTCTGGGATCTAGTTGAGGGCGAGGGGCAAGTCACGGAGGGAATTGAGGTCACACTGACCCCGGGACATACGCCGTTCCATCAGTCCGTACTCATCAGAAGTGGGGGGGAGACGGCGTGTTTCTTGGCGGACGTATGTCCGACGTCCGCGCATCTGCCTTTGCCGTGGATCATGGGATACGATCTCGAGCCACTCCTGACCCTTGAGTCGAAGCGCGTCCTCTGGGAGCGAGCCCTCGAGGAGGACTGGCTACTCGTGTTCGAACATGATCCTCGGGTTCCGTGGGGTCGACTCGATCCCGACGCGGGCCGGATACAGCTTCGCGAGGAATAACCGCGATATTCGTGCATTAGGGTGACCCGAGCCATGACCCGATGTGGGATGTTTGTTATCTTCACGGGCTAACAACGGTACGAATCGAAGGGCTTTGAATAGATGAGTGACGCATCCCGTACCGCGGTTATCCTGAAGGGTGGCGCCCGTACGCCGATCGGTCGTTTCCTGGGCGGTCTCGCCGGCTTCTCTGCGCCCGATCTGGGCGCGATTGCCGTTCGAGCCGCGACAGACCGTGCGGGCATCAATGTGGGCGATATCGATGAGGTGATCATGGGGCATGTGGTCGCTGCGGGAGCCGGCCAAGCTCCTGCGCGTCAGGCTGCGGTCAACGGCGGGGTGCCCGCGACCGTGCCGGCACTCACGATCAACAAGGTGTGCGGTTCCGGGCTCAAAGCAGTCATGTTGGCTGCACAGTCGATTCGTGCGGGCGATAGCCGCCTCGTGGTAGCTGGCGGAATGGAGTCGATGTCGAGCGTCCCTTACTACGTCCGCGGTATGCGTGGAGGTGTGAAATTCGGAAATCAGACCATGGAAGACGGGCTCATCCAAGACGGGCTCTGGTGCTCTTTCGGGGACTGTCACATGGGTGGTCACGCGGAGTACACGGCGACGAAGGCCGGCGTGTCGCGCGATGATGCCGACGACTTTTCACTTCGTTCGCACCAGAAGGCTGTGGAGGCCACCGAGGCCGGCCGTTTCCGCAATGAAATTGTGCCCGTCGAGGTGAAGACGCGGAAGGGAGTCACGGTGTTCGCTGCCGATGAGAGCCCCCGAGCCGACACTTCCGTCGAGGCCCTGGGACGCCTTCGCCCCGCCTTCGTGCGCGATGCTCCCGACGACATCGAGGAGCACGTCGTCACAGCTGGGAACGCGCCTGGCCTGAACGATGGTGCGGCGTCGGTCGTGGTGGCTTCGCTCGAGTATGCCCAGGCACACGGGCTTGAGATCGACGCGGTGATCTCTTCCTATGCCACCGGTGCCATGGAGCCACAGGATCTCTTCTTCGCGCCCATCGCTGCGGTACAGAATGTGATGGCGAAGGAAGGGAAAGTGATCGACGACTATGGACTGTTCGAGGTGAACGAGGCGTTCGCTGTTCAGGCGATCGCCGATATGCGTGCCCTCAACATGGACGAATCACTGGTGAACGTGAACGGCGGTGCGGTGGCACTGGGACACCCGATTGGTGCGTCAGGAACGAGAATCCTGGTCACGCTGCTCGGCGCCATGCAGGCCCGGGGTGTTAGCACCGGCCTCGCAACACTCTGCCTCGGTGGTGGAAACGCCGTGGCCCTCTCGGTCGAGAAGGTCTGACACGGGTCAGACCAAGAGAAAACGGAGACTGCAAATGAATACGATGACGGAAACCCTAAGAGACCGTACCCAGCTTATCTGGGTCGAAGACACGCGCGGCCGGACCGCTGTAAGTGTGGTGGTGTTCGCACTTCTGGCAGCGTTCAGTGCGCAGATTGCCGTTCATCTTCCGCTCACTCCTGTACCGGTCACGTTCCAGCCGCTCATCGTCGTGCTGGCGGGTGTACTGCTCGGGCCTCGGGCCGGTGCACTTTCTATGGCAGCGTACGTCACCGTGGGTGCGATGGGTGCGCCGATCTTCTCGTTTGGGGGCGCGGGGCTGCCTTGGCTATTGGGCCCTACAGGTGGCTACCTGCTTGCTGCTCCGGCAGCAGCGTTCGTCGCTGGCTTGGTGTCTGGGCGTGGTGATGTAGCGTGGCGCCTGTTCCTCGGGCTTACGCTCGGTGTCTCAACCATGTACGCGGGTGGTGTCGCGCAACTGATGATGATGACGAGCCAGGGTCTTGGTGCAGCGATGGCACTGGGTGTCATTCCTTTTGTCGTGGGTGACGTCATGAAGGTCCTGTTCGGGTTCTTCGCGGTGTTCGGGGTCCGTAAGACGCTGGGCCGGAACGGCTAGAGAACCTGTTCGGCGAACCTCGAACCTCCGAGGTCGTGTGACACTCGCGACCCTTCTCAGTACTGCTGAGGGGCGGCTGCGACTGGGGTGGCGCCTGACCCTGTTCGTGTTCGGCACGGTCTCGGTCACGTTGCTCCTGAGTGCTCTTCTGCCCGCTGGTTTGATCGGCGGGTCGGCGGGGCTCCTGTGCGGGGCGCTGCTCACTGGCTCCGGGTTGTTGAAGCTGGATGGGATGGGACCGGGGTCACTGGGTTTTTACGCCTCCGCGGAGGCGGTGAGCGAAACCGGGAAGGGCTTCGGGCTCGGGGTGACTCTCGGTCTGGTCGTTGTCGGACTTATGGCGGCTATGGGTGGCCTCCAGTGGGAGGCCGGTGTGGGATCGCCAACCGAGTGGGTGTGGAGCGGCATGTCTGGCGCGCTCCTACTCTTGTTGCCGGCGGCCGCAGAGGAAGCGTTCCTCCGCGGCTACCCGCTGCAGGCGTTGGCAGAAGTGTGGGGACGGTCGAATGCGGTCGCGGTTACTGCGTTCGCATTTGGGCTTCTCCACTTGGGAAACCCGGGCGCGGGCGTGTTGTCGACGGCAAATGTGATGGTCGCTGGAGTGTTGCTCGGTGTGGTCTACATCAAGACGCTGAGCCTTTGGTGGGCGACGGGCGTGCATCTGGGGTGGAACTGGGCCCATGGTTTTGTAGCCGATGTGCCCGTGAGCGGCCTCGAGGTCATGGACACGCCGATGTATGACGGTGTGCCTATGGGATCGCCCTGGATTGGAGGCGGATCCTTCGGCCCAGAAGGGAGTGTTGTGGCCACGGTGGTTATACTCGGCGTGGCTGGGGCTTGTTGGTATGGACCTTGGCTCCGACCAGGCAATGCGGCGCGTGCCGTGGGATCATTGAGCACAAGAAACGAGGATTGAGATGAGCATTGATCGAATCGCGGTCATTGGTGGTGGCACTATGGGCAACGGGATCGCGCATGTCGCGGCCCAGCACGGGAAGTCGGTCCGGCTGATCGACTTATCGGATGATGTACTCTCTTCTGCCGTCGCGACGATTTCTAGGAATCTGGATCGTCAGGTGAAAAAGAAGATCATCGATCGGGCTGAGCTGGACGCCACCCTGAGCCGGATCGAAACTGTGAATTCGATTGAAGAAGGATCGACTGGAGTGGACCTGGTCGTGGAAGCGGTTCCCGAGCGTGCAGATCTCAAGTACGGCATCTTCGAGACCCTCGATCGGGTTACTGATCCAGGAACGATCCTCGCGTCGAACACGTCGTCGATCTCGATTACTGAGATCGCGGCGCGGACGAGTCGCCCCGAGGACGTGATCGGCATGCACTTCATGAACCCCGTGCCGGTCATGAAGCTCGTCGAGGTCATTCGTGGGCTCGCGACCAGCGACGAGACTACAGCCGCGACGCTCGCCCTCTCAGAGGAACTCGGAAAAACACCTGTAGAGGTCAACGACTTCCCCGGATTCGTATCGAATCGCGTTCTCATGCCGATGATCAACGAGGCGGTGTTCGCGTGCATGGAGGGAGTCGCTCAGCCTGAAGCCATCGACACGGTAATGAAGCTGGGAATGAATCACCCTATGGGCCCTCTGGCACTCGCGGATCTGATCGGACTCGATACCTGCCTGAATGTCCTCGAGGTCCTGCACCGGGACTTGGGCGATGACCGTTATCGTCCCTGTCCGCTCCTTCGCAAATATGTCGCAGCGGGTTGGGTTGGTCGGAAATCCGGTCGTGGCTTCTACTCATACGGTTGAGGATGATGATGATGAGGAGTGAAGGGTGATGCTGACGGACGAGCAGCTCGAGCTGCAGGCGCTGGCGAGGGACTTCGCGAAAGCGGAGCTACGCCCGCATACGGCCGAGTGGGACGCAGCCCGAGCCCTCGATCCTGAGGTCTTTACAAAGCTGGCCGAGTCGGGATTCCTTGGGATGCTGATTCCGGAGGAGCACGGCGGGCTCGGCTTCGATCTATCGACGTACCTGATCGTGCTGGAAGAGCTGTCCTGGGGAGACGCGGCGGTGGCGCTGAGTGTCGCAATCCACAACGGGCCCGTGACCGATTTGGTGCTCAAGCGCGGTACGGAAGAGCAAAAAACTCAATGGCTTCCACAGATGGCTGCAGGAGATTGCCTCGGAGCGTTCGCTCTTTCCGAACCTGACGCCGGATCGGACGCTTCGTCGGTTGCCACGACCGCGACGCGTGACGGTGACGGATGGCGCCTCGACGGGGAAAAACGCTGGATCACGAACGGTGGTCGAGCCGGGCTGGTTCTCGTGTTTGCGAGGACTTCAGAGGACGGTCTGAGCGTGTTCCTCGTGTCACCGGATGCCGAGGGCTACCACGTAGGCGCTCAGGAAAAGATGCTCGGGCTGCGCGCGTCACAGACGGTCCGGGTCTCTCTAGATGGCGTGGGTGTCGGTGCCGACGCCCTGCTTGGCGAACTAGACTCGGGGCTGCGGTATGCTCTCGAGGCGCTCGACGTGGGTCGCATTGGTGTCGCGGCGCAGGCCGTAGGGGTTGGAAGGGCTGCGATGGAGCACGCCGCCACATATGCCCTCGAGCGGGAGCAGTTCGGAACTCCGATCGCCCGGTTCGGGGCGCTCCAGGCCAAGTTGGCTGATTCTGCACAGCGGCTCGCGGGAGGGCGTGCCCTCGCGCACGAGGCCGCGAAGGCGTGGACGGCATTGACCACGAGCGGGTCACGCAGAGGAGTCCGAGGCGTCACCGCTCGTGCGGCCATGGCTAAGCTCGCAGCGTCGGAAGCCGCGAGTTTTGCGGCGGACGAAGCGATTCAGATCTACGGTGGCTACGGGTATATGAAACACTACCCGGTCGAGCGCCTTCTCCGTGACGCCAAGGGCGCGGAGATTTATGAAGGAACGAACGAAATCATGCGCCAAATCATCGCTGCTGAGATCCTCCGCGACGCTGGCGGTCAGAATCAATAGAAGGAGCAGAATATGAAAATATTCGATCTGATGTCTCATCGGAATCATGAGCAACTCTCGTTCTGGAACGATCCGGAACTTGGGTACCGGGGCATCATTGCGATCCACGATACGACGCTCGGTCCGGCGCTGGGTGGCACCCGTTTCTGGAACTATGAGTCCGACGAAGCAGCTGTAGTCGACGCACTCAGGCTCTCCCGCGGCATGACCTATAAGGCCGCGATCACAGGCCTGAACCTCGGCGGCGGAAAGTCTGTCATCTGGGGCGACAACAAAATGATCGATCGGGAGATGGTCTTTCGCGCGCACGGGCGAGCTGTTGAAGCTCTTGGCGGCCGGTACATCACCGCTGAAGACGTCGGTACCTCGCCGGACGATATGGAGTTCGTGTCGATGGAAACCGATCATGCCGTCGGACTTCTCGGGCGCTCGGGTGATCCATCACCAGTGACCGCATACGGCGTGTACGTCGGCATCAAGGCGTCGGCTGCGGCTCGCTACGGCAACGACTCTTTGGCCGATAAGCATGTCCTGGTCCAGGGGCTCGGACACGTTGGCTACTGCCTGTGCGAGGACCTCGCCAAGGAAGGCGCCAGGCTGACCGTGACGGACATTGATCAGGCCCGTGTCGATCGGGTTGTGGAGGAGTTCGGTGCGACCGCGATCGCCCCGGAGGCGGTGTACGACACGGAGGCGGATATCTATGCGCCATGCGCACTCGGTGCGGTCGTGAATGACGACACGATCGACCGACTGAAGTTCGATATCATCGCCGGTGCGGCGAACAACGTTCTCGCCAGAGGGCAGGTCCACGGGCCTGCGATCAATGAGCGCGGGATTCTCTATGCTCCCGACTACGTGATCAACGCGGGCGGACTCATCAATGTCTACGGTGAGATCCACGAGTGGACTGCCGAGCGTAGCAAGCGCAAGGCCGGTGACATCTACAACACGCTGCTCCGTATCTTCGATCTGGCGAAATCCGAGGGTATCGGAACACACGCCGCTGCGAATAAGGAAGCTGAACGAAGGGTGATGGAAGCAAGGCACCTGCAGCGTACCTGGTAGGCAGATGGATCACCTGAAAGAGTTCGACCCCGAAATCTACGAGGCTATCGTGGCGGAAGCGGGTCGTCAGGGCGACGGGCTCGAATTGATCGCGTCGGAGAACTTCGTGTCGCGTCCGGTACTTGAGGCCGTGGGCTCCGTCATGACGAACAAGTATGCCGAAGGCCTCCCTGGTCGCAGGTACTACGGCGGCTGCGAGTTTGTGGACGTTGCCGAGACGCACGCGCGTGACCGAGCGAAGGAGCTGTTCGGAGCCGAACATGCGAACGTGCAACCGCACTCGGGCGCGCAGGCCAATATGGCTGCGTATTTCACGTTTCTCGATCCGGGAGACAAGATCCTCGGTATGGATCTGAGTCACGGTGGACACCTGACACACGGCTCCCCGGTGAACTTCAGTGGCCAGCTCTTCTCCGTGTCGTCCTATGGCGTGCGAGAAGAGGACGACCTGCTCGACTACGACATGGTTCGAAGCAGAGCCAAGGCTGAGCGCCCCAAAATGATTGTGGCCGGTGCGAGTGCTTATCCGCGCGCCATCGACTTCTCGGCTTTTGGTGAGATCGCTCGAGAGGTGGGCGCGACCTTGCTGGTCGATATGGCGCACATCGCAGGCCTCGTCGCGACCGGTCACCACCCCTCGCCGGTGCCATACGCCGATGTGGTGACGACGACAACGCACAAGACGCTTCGAGGGCCCCGGGGGGGGCTGATCCTATGCCGGGAGGAGCACGCGAAGGGCATCGACAAGTCGGTGTTCCCGTTCATGCAGGGCGGGCCACTCATGCATGTGATCGCGGGTAAGGCGGTGGCGTTCCGCGAAGCGTTGAGCCCGGACTTCGCGGACTACTCTGGCCAGGTGATTGCGAACGCTCAGGCATTGGGCGCGGGACTCATTGAGCACGGCTTCAACCTTGTCAGCGGTGGGACCGACATCCACTTCCTGTTGGTCGATCTTCGCCAGAGTCATGACGAACTGACGGGAAAGGCCGCGGAAGAGGCACTGGAGGCTGCGGGTATCACCGTGAACAAGAACACGGTGCCCGCGGAGACTCGGTCGCCATTCGTGACCTCCGGGCTGCGAATCGGCACCCCCGCACTGACGTCTCGTGGAATGAAGCAGCCCGAGATGGAGCAGATCGCCGACTGGGTGTCAGAGGTGCTGAGTGCTCCTGATGACCAGGTGCGCATCGCGGCGGTTCGGGCCAGCGTCACCGAGCTGTGCGATAGATTTCCGTTGTATCCCGAACTTGAGCGCGGCTGACTAGCGAACAGCGCTGTCGTTTAGCACATTTGGGCTATGAACGGACTGCAATTTCACGAAGAGGTACTCGACCAGCTCCAGGAGCGGAACCCGCGTTTCCACGCGCGCTCCTACGAGTTTGTCATGATGGCGTTGCATTCGGTCATTCAGTCTCTCGGAGAGCCCCGTCACATTTCGGGACGTGAACTCAGCGAAGGCGTTCGAGAGCTGGCGTTGGGACAGTATGGCGTGCTCGCCGGGACCGTACTGGAGCACTGGGGTATCCACGAGACAGAGGACGTGGGGCACGTTGTGTTCGCGATGGTGGAGCAGGGGATTCTTGTCAAAGAGGATGACGATGGTCCGGAGGCTTTTGCGGATGTGTTCGACTTCGAAGACGTTTTTGAGACGAACTATCCATGGAATGCTCACTCCTGAAGTGAATCGGCTCAGCTCTGTGATGGGCTGGATAACCAAGACGGGCCCGGCTGTTCCGGGCAACCCGACGACCAGGGTCGTCGAAGCTCATGGGAGGGGATGAAGATGGTGTCAGACAATGGTTTTCCCGGCTGCCAGAAGTGCGACGACGGACTGTTGCTTCCGCTCTCGGACTACGGGAGGGATGGAGCGCCGATTCAATACAAGGCATGGGTTTGTTCGAACCCGGAGTGTGGGTTCAACATCCGCATCGATAACGGTGAGATCACGCTCGGGCGGCAGATCGGGCAGAGCTACAAGTAGAGCTCGCCCCTCCCCCCCGGTGTCGCGCGAACACGTGGCTCTGTTGTTAACCGAACATGAGGCCTGAGTCTCCCGGTTTACGGCCGTATGGTCTGGGTGACGTGTACGCGCAAACCGGCGCTGAGGCGTCACGGTTCGATGCGCGCTCGATCGACGAAATCGGCGTGCCTCAACCGGTCCTCATGGAGAATGCTGGACGCTGCGCTGCGATTCTGCTTGATCTGCTGTACTCGGGTGCCACAGTCACAGGTCTGGTCGGTGACGGGAATAATGGCGGCGATGCGTTGGTCGTACTTCGGACACTGCAGAGCTGGGGCTATCGCGTGCGGGCCGTAGCGGTCTCGGACCGCGACATGACTGACCCACTTCTCCATGGTTGGTCTTTGAACATCGTTGCGGACCACGAACTCGATGAGGCCGGGTGGTCGCGGCTACTGGCTCCCGGCACGGTGGTTGTGGACGGGTTGCTCGGCACCGGGGCTCGCGGTGCCCCGCGTGAACGCCAAGCGGCGGTCATTCGACGAGTGAATGACTCCAAGGTGCCAGTGCTTGCGCTCGACGTGCCTTCCGGCGTGGACTCAGATACCGGCCTGGTGG
>Ga0308018_10000079_pt1 | contig 50149 bp, 49 predicted proteins | sample Neamet282_FD_203130 | JGI IMG/M metagenome (GOLD analysis project Ga0308018, IMG submission 203130) | Marine microbial communities from water near the shore, Antarctic Ocean - #282 | ecosystem: Environmental > Aquatic > Marine > Unclassified | place: Southern Ocean | collected 2014-10-01
AGATCAGCATGAGTCATCTTTTTAAGCTTCAGCAGTCGGACCAAATTACGCTTGAATTGCCATTTTGGAGATTCCTCAATACTTGGTCTATTTTTCATGCTACCCATGATATAGGTTTCCCAATTATTTTTGTTATGAAGAAAACGAAATTATGTACGATTAAACTTACCCAGCGATTTTCGAAAGCTAATTCATTATGCTATCGTTAACGATCGGGTACGGAAAATATCTTAGCATGAGCAATAGAAAGAAAGAAGCTGACACGTTAAAAAGGATTTTCAATAGGGTCAAACATAACAAGAAACTGGACTACGGAGTGGATTGCAAGCTTAATCACCTCAACCTGTATTGAGTCTATTGTAAGATCAATGCTGGGACAGCTTATAAAAATCAAAAAGAATAATAAAAAAGGATATAAAAATGAAAAACAAGAAGTTTTTAAATATTCTGCTAGTACTGTTTAGTTTTCACGTAATGCCTGGGCAGGCACAAGACTTGCAGGTTCCTGCTGGCTCTGTAATCCGAACGGCTAATTGCGTTATCACTGATGATAGATTCAGCTTTAATGACGTCGTTGAAAGAGCTAGGACGTTGGAATTTGATGAAAATGATCCTGATTCAATATTTTTTAGGCGACCTATCTATACGTCAGCCGGCTACCAAGAAAATTGGGATTTACAAGTTGCTTTGTACTATCCCAGCTATACAGAAATGGTCGAACGTCGTGTAGCAGATGGGAATAACTCTTATGGGCAACTTCCTATCTCTTGCGGGGCGGCGTGGGTTGTAAGAAGCATTCCCATTGGAGATGCAGCCGATCCTGGAGACTTCGGAATTCGTACTGCTATGATAACGCGTCGTTGTTCATATACAGAAAGTTCATCGCTTCAATCTACCTATAGCAGGTTCAAGACGGCATCAGAAAACTTTTCTGATGCCGGGAACGATGTACTTATGGCAATGTGGGTACCAGGTCTTGGTGGAAATTTAGAAAGTAATTTTGATTTTGTTTTGTCCGAGGTTGGAGAGGAAGTGACGGAGAGGTTGGATATGTTTGCTAACGGTTATAGTCCTTTCAGAAATAACGCCGAGCCTGCATTTTCATGCAATAGGCCCTCGATGTGGGTAACGAGTCCTGTATACCAAGGAAATTAACAATAAAAAACTTGAGGTTTTAAACATGAAATTAAAATTAATTATTCTTACTTTATTTGTAATTCTGACAACGCCCGTTTTTGCCCAGACAAACAATATCGTCGAACGAAGCTTCGCCTGTAGCATCAATGATGGTTATACAATGAATGATGTAGTAGAGGTCGCTAGGAATTTTGGTTGGTCAGAGGATTCTTCGCCATCAGTAGTCATTTTTAGGTCAGCAGTAGCTGTGTCAGGAGAATTTCAAAATAATTGGGATTTCGTTTTTGCTTCCTACTATCCAAGTTATGCTGACATGGTAGAGAAGCGTGGGGTTTTCTTAAATCGGCCCGGTGGTAGAACTGGAGTTAGCTTGTCTGATGTGGCGACATGTGGTGATAGGATACGGATATCTAATATGCAGTTTGCTAGTGAAGGTGATGGGAACCCTGCGGAGTTTTCATTGGCAGCCCAATATGTATGTGAACTTAATGGCAGTACATTCGATGATGCGCTAGGTAATGCTAGGGCTGGAGAAGATGCCTTTGGTCCAAGTGCACGCGCCTCAGTAACTAGAAGAGCCTTCGGTGGACCAGCAATTCAAGCTGGCAATCCGCAAGTAGGAATACGATTTTCCTACCCCAGTGCTGCCGATTTCGGCACTGGTTTGGACGCTTTTCAACAAAACACCCTTCCAGACATGGCAATGCAATGCAGTAGTGGTTCAATGTGGGCCAGCTATTTAATCCATTCCTAATACTATTAAAGTAGATTGATTACGAATAATAAATCCTGCAGTGGTGACATTATTTATCAACTTTCTAGACAAATTTATTAACTTTTCGGAAGATATTATGAAGAACTTATTTGCTGCAATTATAATTTTTTTGCCTTCTATTGCGTTTGCACAAAATTTACCAGAGCCTGAAAACATGTACGTTGTGACCAATTGTTTTTTAAATGATGGTTATACGCTGAGGGATGCTGTAGAAGAGGGCAATAATGGGTTTGAAGGACCCATCAACGTTGCGTTTCGTCAGCCAATCGCGACTCCAAATGCTGCAGAGAATCAATTTAGCCGGATTGTTGTTTGGGAGAATATGGAAGCTTGGGTCGACGCTGATGCTGCTAGTACGGATATAAATGTTTCAGATTCTTATTTCTGCGAGGATTCCCAGAGACGTTTTTTTACGAGCCGTGAATTAGGTGAAAACAGTAGATCCTCTGCTGATGGAGATTCTACTTTGGTAACCATAACAGCATGCACGCTTAAAGATGGAATCCACTACAGTGACGCCTATGATTGGATAAATACGAGGACTCTTGCTAGAGAAGCTGCGGGAGATACTCGCGTCTCATCCATGGTGCTTGGAGTTCTTGGCAGATCTGCCGTCGGTAATGGCCTTGGAAGGATTATGGGGGTTCGTGCAATTGGGCGATCAGCAGCTGAAATGGCAAGAGCGATGGACAGATTATGGGCGAATGATGGTCAGTCGCCTGATTATGCGATGACCCCAGCCGAGTCTTGCCAAAATCCGGTTCTTTACAGAAGTTATTTTGTTGGCTCAAACTAAAATTTTTCACTAAAAGTATTCGGTGATTATTAGAAGGGGAAAAGCAATAAAAAATATAAAGAAAATCATTCTCTGTGTGTTTTGCTTCTGTGCTTATACAAATGGATACGGAGACGGTATAGCGGATGTCTACTGGTATGAGGCGAAGCCGGGAAAAGTTGCCGAGGTGGAGGCCTTGATGAGAGAGGGACGAGATATTGCTGTGGCTCGTGGGCAAGCGACTATTGTACACAAACAAAATATCGGGATTGGTGGCGAGAATCGCTTTTTGTGGCTCGATTTATTTGAAAGTTACACGCAAAAAGCAGAGCAAGCATATTCTGATGTGGGCAACATCTATGCGGAGGATTGGAAACGCTATCTCGATAAATTTGAGTCTTCAGACGCGTTTGCTACGGTAGCAAGTTATTCGATGACTTCGCTCGATGACATTAACCCAGGAAACTACATTGTGCAGGTCTATACCTGGGAGCCAAAGCCTGGTGAGTTCGCCAAAAGTCTTGCGGCAATGCAAGAAGCTAAAATGATTTTTGAAGGGCATGGATACCTGATTGATATTTGGCAACACGGCCTGGGAAGCGGAAATTATCTTCAATTTGTGATGCTTTCGACTTCTCGTGAGGCGCAAGCTAAATCCTTCCAGGCGCTACTCGAAGATCAGGAATGGGCCCCCAAACAACAGGATTGGTTCGACAAAAAGACGTACGGGCGGCTAGTAGAGAGTTACGAGATGACGGCACTGGATTAATAATCTGATTCGGTGTTTTACACAAACCCTTTCTTTGCTGCGATAAATTTATATATCTGGTATTCAGCAATCTTTAATTATTAAGTCAAGAGTAAAAAAAAATGGAAACTTCATTAAAGTCAGTATTCATAACAGCTGCATTAAGCCTCTTTGTTGGCTGCTCAGATCAATCTCAACAAGATAGCGATCAATCTGATACGCGAGCATTAACTTTAGTTAATAACTTTATAGAGTCCTTTTCTGCCAACTGGGCTTCAAAAAATGCAGAGGCTATGGGAAATTTGTATGCAGAAGATGCGGTTAGGATCGTCTCTATAAGGCAGACGCCTGTGTACGGGAAAGAGGCAATCATCGCGCAATTCGAGGGGGATTTTGGTGGGGCCTTTGAAACAACCAAAATCGAGTCTGTGCCATCATTAGCGAAATTTTTATCTCCAGACCTTGTGCTCGCAACTGGAACCTTTAGTGTGACTGACGCTGAGGGGAAAACGTTAAATCAGGGCTACTGGGGGAATGCATTTAAGCTTCAGGGAAGCTCTCTCACCATGCTGATGGAGTCTGCTGGCGACTCGGCACCAAATGGTATGAAGCGAGCTAGCTTAGAAACTCCAGAGATGCCAGATCAGATGTATGAAGGCCCCGGAGCCAATTTAGTCAAAGGCGATGTCGACGCTTACGTTCTAAATACTAATACAGGTAATCCAGACGGAATCGCCGATCTATTTACTCAAAATGGCATTCAAGCCGTTTCTAATAACGACCGCATATTATTTGGACGCGATAGTATTTTAGAGACTCTCAAACAGAATCCAGCAACGGAAATTAAACTCGATGCTTGGCCATATGGTTATAGAGAGATCGGGAATTCGATAGCAATAGGTTGGGGTGGATACAGACAGACAAACCCCTCCGGCGCTGTCGTTGAGTTCGGTCAGTGGGGTAATATTTGGGAAGTTACTGAAACTGGACTAAAAATAGTTATAGAACGAGCGAGCGCCTTCTCAGGCGAATAGCGGCATAAGTTGTTATCAATACTTCAACCATATCTTAACCCTTAAAGGAATAATAATATGAAATCAATAATGAAAATGAAAACCCTGTTTGGATGGACGATTTTAATGTTTGCCTTTGTGCAAGGTGCTTTAGCGCAAGAAGTCGACTTTGCAGCAGCTTCTTTCGAGGCTAATTTCAAAATCGACTCTACTTTTACAAGAGATGGCGGCAAGACATTTGAAGTCTCTGCGTCAGGTGAGGCGGGTGAATATGGTAAAGTGTATGTGTCTTATACCTTCACTGACGATCTTGGGTTGAAGGACGCAGGTGAATTCACTGGTTTTGCTTGGACTCAAAGCGAAGAAACCATAGTAACTGCAACACTTCAGGGTACATATTTCAAGCAGGGCAGTATTTTTAAACTATATTCGTGGGATATAACTAGTGAGCGAAAGCTGAATATGGCTATCGGTGTGATTGACTTCGTTGCGGGTACAGTGAAAGCTGACGTGAGAGAAGTTGTCGTAGACTAACAGTGGCGTAATTATTAAAAAGCCCAATGTTAGTCACTTTAGCATTGGGCTTTTTATTTGGCTAAGATCCTATTCAACAGCAGTCGGTTCTGCCTATTACCAATATACAATATACAATTTGCAATGAGATCATGAATGTTCTGATAAGCGTGCTGATCAGCACTGCGCAACTAAAAGATGAGGGGTAATAAATGAAATTACTAAATTCATTCGGTCCAAACCCGCGCGCCGTTCGAATGGCGATGATCGAAAAAGGAATCGAGATGCCGACTGAAGAGCACGATCTGATGGCTGCCGAAAATCGTGGCGAAGCCTATACGAAAAAAAACCCGGGCGGGCAAATGCCGTCCCTGGAGCTCGATGACGGTACGGTGATCGCTGAGACCACGGCTATATGCGAATACTTGGATGAGATTCATCCGGACAAGCCGCTAATTGGTGTCAACCCTTTAGAGCGTGCGAACACGCGTCAATGGATCCGTCGCGTAGAATTAGCGGTTACCGAACACATGTACAACGGCTTTCGCTATTCCGATGGCATCGATCTGTTCCGTGAGCGTCTTTACTGCATCCCTGAAGCGGCTGACGGATTAAAAGCTAAAGCCAGAGATGCCCGTGAATGGATGGACAACCTAATCGCTGGTCGCCATTATATTGCCGGAGATAAACTTACCTTTGCTGACATTGTGTTGTACTGCTGTATGGACTTTTGCAAAGATGTCGGCCAGCCATTAGATAGTGATCTGCCAAACTTAGACGCGTGGTTTAAACGCATGGATAGCCTGCCTAGCGCAACAGCGAGTTTGCACCCAGGTGCCAGCGAAGTACAAATGCGTGGATAGGTAAGGGTACAATGAAACGCCTCAAACTTAACTTATCAGCACCTATTTTTGGAAGGCTTTGATCACTAAATCCGTCTCTAGTAAGACTGGACGGCTACCGTAACGGTCACGCAAGACTCAAAGGGCACCCCCGGCCTATAAATCTATCCACCCCCTAATTGACTCCGCTCCCTGATGATAAGGCAGTGAAAAGAAGAAAAGTGTAGTCTCTGTGTAGTCTTTGGGGGAAGAATGCTTGTGTCAAAGAGGCGCAGTTGCTGCAACCCCTTGATTTGTATGGTGGGCCCACAGGGACTCGAACCCCGGACAAACGGATTATGAGTCCGCTACTCTAACCAGCTGAGTTATAGGCCCTTTGACTTATTCTGAGCATTGTATGCTACGTTGCTCAGGCTGTGTCAAAGCAATCTGATCAACGACTCAGAACTGCTCTGGCTACAAAAGGAACTGAATTCTACTTAATTGTGCGTCTGTTGGTAAGTCCTAAAAGCCCGCAGCGTTGGCTTTTTCTGCGGCCTTGAAGTCTGCCTGTACATCCGCAGCGAACTGCACGGCGAATGGGTCTGGGTAGATGTCTTCAGAGCCCTTGGCGATCTCTTCATAGACGCGGATCGCAACGGAATCGGGTGAGGCCTTATCCATCGGCAGGGCTTTGGCCATTTCGGTGTCTACTGGGCCGGGGAATACGCCGGAGACGAGTGTGCCTTGCTTGGCGAGTTCTACGCGTAGTGCCTGCGTCAGTGAGCGCCCGGCGGCTTTTGATGCCGAATAACCTGGAGCGAAAGCAAAACTGCTTAGGCCGGCAACCGAGAGAATGTTCACGATGGCACCGCCGCCGTTTGCCTTAAGAATAGGCGCGAAGGCATCACACATCCTAATGATGCCAAAATAGTTAACTTCCATCTCCATGCGCTGGCCTTCCGGATTGGGATTGCCGACCATCGGTCCGCCGCCGCCCATGCCAGAATTGTTGATAAGTACTTCAACGTCGCCAGCTGCGGCCGCGGCTGCAGTCACTTGATCCTGCTCCGTGATATCTAGAGTAAGTGGGACAATCTTGTCGCCATACTTCGTGGCGAGTTCTGCCAGTTTGGATTCGTCTCTTGCCGTTGCGTAGACTTTCTTCGCGCCCATCTCCAGAGCTTGTATCGCGAAGCTCTTGCCGATGCCTCGATTGGAGCCGGAGACTAGAACTACTTTATCTTTGATTGAAACGCCTGACATGGAAACCTGCTAAACCAAATGATAGGTTTTATTTTGTGATTAATGCGGAGCTCGGGAAGTTGTAGATTGAGCAGAATATTTCGGCACCGCCGTACAAGGCAGCGATGCCGGATCTCAAAGCTCTACTCGTCGAGAAAGCTACGAAGATGATCGGAGCGAGTCGGGTGGCGCAGTTTGCGCAATGCCTTCGCTTCGATCTGACGTATGCGCTCCCGCGTTACATCGAATTGCTTGCCCACTTCTTCTAGAGTGTGGTCGGTATTCATGTCGATACCGAAGCGCATTCTTAATACCTTCGCTTCTCTTGCTGTCAGACTGCCTAGGACATCTTTAGTTGCTTCGCGCAGGCCTTCATCGATAGACGAATCCACTGGTGAGTCTACGGTGGCATCCTCGATGAAATCACCTAGATGCGAATCTTCATCATCACCGATCGGTGTCTCCATGGAGATAGGCTCTTTCGCGATCTTCAGCACGCGGCGGACCTTGTCCTCGGACATTTCCATGCGTTCGCCCAACTCCTCTGGAGTTGGTTCGCGGCCCTTCTCATGCACCATCTGACGCGAGATGCGATTTAGTTTGTTGATTGTTTCGATCATGTGAACAGGGATACGAATTGTGCGCGCCTGGTCGGCGATAGAGCGTGTAATCGCCTGTCGAATCCACCACGTAGCATAGGTGGAGAACTTGTAGCCGCGTCGATATTCGAATTTGTCTACGGCCTTCATCAAGCCGATGTTGCCTTCCTGAATTAAATCCAGAAACTGTAGGCCACGGTTTGTGTATTTCTTCGCGATGGAGATAACCAACCGTAGGTTAGCCTCAACCATTTCCTTCTTCGCGCGCCGTGACTTCGCTTCGCCTATCGACATCTGTCGATTGATATCTTTGATCTCAGCGATTTGCAGGCCAGTTTCTTCTTCGATGAGACGAATCTTCTTCTGAGCGCGCAATACTTCAGTCTTAACGTTAACTAGTAATTCCGAGTAGGCTTCCTTTTCCTTGATGTGTTTGTCGATCCATTTAGGGTTCACTTCGCTGCCGGGAAAGCTCGCGATGAAGACTTTACGTGGCATCTTTGCGCTGCGAATAACCAAGCTCATGATGGTGCGCTCATGACGACGCAGTCGGGTAAGCACGGCGCGAACATGGCTAAGCAATGGCTCAAACTGACGTGGAGTTAGCTTGAAGCTCTTGAACAGTTCACCCAACGTCGCGAGCTCTTCTCTGGATTTTTCGTGTAGGCGTCCACGCTTGCCAACTACAGCAGTAGCCAGCTCGTATTGCACACGTAATTCAGTGAAGCGAATCCTAGCTTCTTCTGGATCGGGGCCAACAGGGACTTCATCTTCGTCCTCAATGCCAGCATCTTTCTTATCTTGTTTTTCTTGAGCAGTCAGTTGGCTAACCGCAGGTGGGCCAACTGGAATCGCTTCATCACTGATATCGAGATAACCGGTTATCAGCTCGTTGAGTCTTCTCTCTTCGCTAGCGACTAACGCATACTCATTGAGCACATGCTCGACTGTGCCCGGAAAGTAGGCCATGGCGTTCATTAGCTCGCGCAGGCCTTCTTCGATGCGCTTGGCGATTACGATCTCGCCTTCGCGTGTTAGCAGTTCGACCGTACCCATCTCACGCATATACATGCGTACTGGGTCCGTAGTTCGACCAGCTTCGTTCTCAACGGCGGCGAGGGCTGCTGCAGCCTCGGCAGCGGCGACTTCGTCAGCGCCTGAGTCGCTTTCTTCATTGAGCAACAACGCATCCGCATCGGGTGCTGCTTCAAACACCTTGATGCCCATGTCATTAATCATCTGGATAATATCTTCAACCTGATCCGGGTCGGAGATAGACTCCGGAAGGTGGTCGTTGACCTCGGAATAGGTTAGATATCCCTGTTCCTTTCCCTTCGCGATTAATGTCTTAAGGGTGGATTGTGGTGCAATTAAGTCGGCCATGAATTCTCGTCTCCCGGCAGGTGCCAGGTAGTGGGTGAATAAAACGAAGCCGAGCATTATATAGGCTTAGAGCCCGACTTGTATATCGCTGAACTGGCTAAATTACGCCTTAAACAGGCCTATATAGATGGGGACAATTGTTGGATTTTCAAGCCGCTAGAGCTCAGGCACTGAAGGGGTATCGCTATCTAGAGGCGGTTCCTCGCCCGGTTGAGGGCGCTTGGGGGCGGCGATCTTCGAGAGAGCCTCCCTACGCTTCTGGGATTCAAGCTTCTTGACGACATCCGACAATATTTTGTCCAGAATCTGCAGAAACTCCTGTTCAAGCCCTTCTATTGGGGTGATGTTCTCGCTTTTCAGCCGCGTTATTTGATTTCCGAAGGGGGATCCGCTGCAATAACCGAGCAGAGTAGGGGTGTCGGTATCGGGGTCGCGCTTCACCATATCGATGAGGGATAGCAGCAATTGCCGGCCTTCATCTCCAGCCGAATGAAGTGGTGACAGGTCCGCATTTATGGACAGAGCGACTTCTGGGTTCTGCATTAGTAACTCAATTGCCTTCACGGCCGCGGGTTTGCGATAAACGTTTAGATTCGAGCTCGTGGACTTTGGGCTAGGGCTCCAGGATTTTGACGAGGGTTTCGACGATTGGTCGAAACCAGGGCCATAGGGCGCAGCTTCGGACGGGGATGGCGAATGGCCCAGAGAAGGAGAAGGCGGCGCAGGGGTTACTGAGCTGCCTCTGGTTTTCTTTGAGTGCGAGTCTATTAACTTGTCGAGTGATTCGTTGGCAACACCCAGAGTCTCCGAGAGTTTGTCCAACATTAGCTGGCCGTATATGCCATTTGGAAACTTGGCGATTAACGGTTTTGCAACATTGCTTAATCTTGCCCTGCCTTCGATCGTCCTAATATCGAGTCCCTCAGACAGCTTGTCGAAGAAGAACTGCTCCAACGGTGTAGCCTTCTCGATCAGTAGGTTGAATTCAGCCTCGCCGATCTTGCGAACTAATGTGTCGGGGTCTTCGCCTTCGGGGAGAAACAGAAACTTCACCTGACGGCCATCTTGCATCTCCGAAAGGCTTGCCTCTAAGGCCCGCCATGCTGCGGTTCTGCCCGCGTTATCGCCATCGAAGCAGAATACGACTTCAGGCACCAGGCGGAAGAGTCGAATCAGGTGCCGATCACTGGTCGCTGTGCCTAGTGTGGCAACCGAATTGCGAATACCCATCTGTGCTAGGGCAATTACATCCATATAGCCTTCAACTATGAGGATGCGTTTGAGCTTGTTGTTCGCCTTCTTCGCCTCGAAGAGGCCATATAGCTCCGCGCCCTTGTGAAAGACAGGAGTCTCTGGAGAGTTCAAGTACTTTGGTTTGTCATCGCCAAGAACTCGACCACCAAAGGCGATAGTGCGTCCGCGGCTATCGCGGATGGGGAAAATTATGCGGTCGCGAAAGCGGTCGTAATAGCGAACGGCATTGGTGTTTTTGGTGCTATCGTTCTCCTCAGTTTTTCGAGCTTCTTTCTCGATAACCATCCCTGCCTTGAGGAGGGACTTTTGTTCATTGGCGTCCCCTGCGATCGCTTTCAAAAGGTTATCCCAGCCCGGCGGGGCATAGCCTATGCAGAAATCCCGAGCGACTTCGCCGCTCACGCCTCTAGCTTTCAGATATTCGACGGCCGATTTGCGTTGCTCATGACGCCGCAGTTGCTGGCAATAGAATTTACTCGCTTGTTCCAGGACTTCGAATAGCTTGCTGTTCTCCGATTGCCTGCGAGTTGCCGCGGCATTTTCTTCGCGCGGAACTTCCATACCATTGTCCCGCGCAAGAGACTCCACCGCCTGGGGAAAGTCTGTTTGATCGAAGTTCATGATGAAGCCGATTGCGTTGCCGCCGGCACCGCAGCCGAAGCAATAATAGAATTGACGCTCGGGTTGCACACTAAATGATGGCGTTTTTTCCTTATGGAAGGGGCAGCAGGCAGAATAGTTCTTGCCGGACTTTTTGAGCGTGACTCGCTTGTCCACAACCTCGACGATATCTGCTCGGCTGAGGAGGTCATCGATGAAAGTTTGTGGAATTAGTCCAGCCATGGGTCAAGAATCCAGAATTTTTAAATAGTGGCGGTGAAGCGCGAGTCGTGGCTAACTGAGCCGAACCATTGCTTGGATGCTATTGTATCGAAATCTAGGTGTAGTTGCTGCGGGAGCGTTCGCCAATTTAGGGAGAACAAGTTCTTTGGCAAACAATTTAGAGAGAAGAGAAGGAGACGCTGAATGTTCCCTCTGGCTAGGCGAGTAGCGCTTTAATCTGCTTGCTGATTTCGGCCATATCAGCGCGTCCGACCACTTGCGGGCGAACTAGATTCATTACCTTGCCCATTTCCTTCATAGAGGCCGCGCCCGACTCACTTACAGCCGATTTGATAATTTGTGCGAGTTCGTCAGCTTCCAACGGCTGTGGCATGAATTCTTGTATCACTTCGATCTCAAACTGTTCCTGAGCAACCAACTCCGGGCGATCTGCAGACGCGTATTGACGAATAGATTCACGGCGCTGCTTAATCATTTTTTCCAGAATGCCAACAACGCGAGCGTCATCTGGATCGATGCGTTCGTCGACTTCTACGCGCTTGATTTCAGACAATGCAAGACGAATAGTGCCCAAGCGCGGCTTATCTTTAGCCCGCATGGCGTCTTTCATGGCTTCTGTGAAGGCTTGTTTGAGAGGGCTGTCAGACATGTTGACCCGAGTACCTGCGCAGCGCAGGGGGAGGGCAAGCATTAAGACGATGCTTGCCTGATGGTAAGACTAGTACAGGCGCTGGCTCTTTTTGCTTTCGCGTTGTACTTTCTTCAAGTGGCGCTTAACCGCAGCAGCAGCCTTACGCTTACGCACAGCAGTAGGCTTCTCGTAGAATTCTCTGCGGCGCACTTCCGCTAGTACTCCAGCTTTCTCACAAGAGCGCTTGAAGCGGCGCAGGGCCACGTCGAAAGGTTCGTTATCTTTAAGTTTTACCTGGGGCATTGAACTAAACACCTACCTTAATAGTTTTACTGTTAATTTTGTATAAACAAGCTAGTTTACTTGTCGTTCCGGCCCAGTTTCCAAAAAAATCCTAGGACGCGGAATTACAGGGGCGCTAATATTAATGCCCCGAGGCCCTAATTGCAAAAGAATTAGTCCTTATCGGCTAGGAAACTGGTCGATTTACGAGGAATTTGGGATATGCCTCCATATTTGGCATGATTGCCACTTTCCCAGCTACCCCGATTGTGATTGAGAGCAGGTTGCGAACGATTTGTGAGTGATAGTGAGAGCAAAATGAGAGAGTTAAAACGTTGATAGTACTGGGTATTGAAACATCATGTGATGAGACCGGGGTCGCGCTATATGACAGCGAACGCGGTCTGTTGGCCGATTGCCTGTACAGCCAGATTGAAATACACGCGCAATATGGCGGTGTAATTCCCGAGCTTGCGTCCCGCGATCACGTTCGAAAGACGGTGCCGCTGATCAAGGAAGTGATCGCCAAGGCGGGGATTGAGCAATCCGATATAGGCGGAGTAGCGTATACGGCAGGGCCTGGTTTGGTTGGTGCGCTGCTAGTTGGAGCCTCCATTGGTCGATCTCTAGGGATGGGATGGGATGTGCCGACTATCGGGGTCCACCACATGGAAGGCCATTTGTTGGCGCCTATGCTTGAGGACGAAGCACCGCTCTTTCCATTCGTGGCTCTATTAGTCTCCGGGGGACATACACAACTCGTTGAGGTCGAGGGCATTGGTCGTTATGTCTTGCTGGGCGAATCCCTAGACGATGCCGCTGGTGAGGCGTTCGATAAAGTCGGCAAGATGTTGGGCCTGCCCTATCCCGGCGGCCCCCATGTGGCAAAACTGGCAGTAGAAGGAGAGTCCGGCAAATTCACTTTTCCACGGCCGATGACGAACCGTCCCGGATTAGATTTCAGCTTTAGTGGACTAAAGACTGCCGTACGCACGGCTATAGCTAAGGAGGCTGGAACACAAGGGACCTTAAATGACAGGCAGCGAGCAGATATCGCAAGAGGATTCGAAGACGCCGTAGTCGCGACACTCGCGATAAAATGCGGCCGAGCATTAGCGCATACAGGAATGCACACTCTGATCATTGCTGGTGGTGTTTCGGCAAACTTGCAGCTGCGAGAGGTGTTGGAAAAAACAGTTGCTAAGTTTGACGCGAAACTGTTTTACGCGAAGCCACGTTTCTGCACCGACAATGGTGCCATGATTGCTTATGCTGGTTGCCAAAGATTGTTGGCAGGCCAGGAAGACGACTTGGAAATACGTGCACAACCGCGTTGGTCACTAGAGGCTCTGCCTGCTATCTAGCAGCGCTCCTCTTAGAATTTTGAATGAGGGATTAGGAATGGATATCGTTTATATTCGTGAGCTCGAGATAGAAACCATCATAGGTATCTACGATTGGGAGAGAGAACAGAAGCAGACAGTGAGTTTGGATCTCGAAATGGGAACAGACATTTCTCTGGCAGCGAGCAGTGAAGACATTGAAAACACTTTAGACTATAAGGCGGTTGCGAAGCGCCTTATAGAATTCGTCGAAGGCTCGGAATTTTTCTTAGTAGAGACTATGGCTGAGAAGATTGCGCAGATTGTATTGCGGGAATTTTCCGTGCCTTGGCTCAAGCTGCGCTTGGGTAAGCCTGGAGCCGTCACAGGTTCTAAAGATGTGGGTATAATAATTGAACGAACGGCTAAGTAGGTCTAACTTTTTCCTGCACGATAATGTTCTGCAAGTGAGTTTTAAGTGAAGACACTGGCTCTAAGCATAGGCAGTAACATTGACGCCGAGTCGAACATTCGGGCGGCGCTGGGTGCGCTGGATTTAGAATTCGAAAACATTCGCAATTCTACAACCTACGAGAGTCAAGCGATCGGCTTCGATGGCGATAATTTTCTCAATCTCGTGATTCTTGCGGACACGGACAAGGGGCTAGACGATGTTACGGCCATTCTAAAGCGATTGGAAGATCAGCTAGGGCGAGATCGAGCGCAGGTTAGGTTTTCCGGTCGTACTATGGATATCGACATTCTCCTGTATGGCGACGAGTCGGGAATGTGCTGCGGTATTGAGTTGCCGCGTCCGGAGGTCACGGAAAACGCCTATGTGTTGCTGCCCCTCTCGGAGCTATTGCCCGACCTGGTGCATCCTGGAACGGGCATGTCATATCTAAATCTCTGGCAAGACTATGACAAATCTAAGCAGCAGCTCTGGGCTATTGAAGCTGATTGGCCTGCCGGTTAGCTCAGGTTTCAATTGGCAGTCATTGCGACCCCATTAGCTATTCATGGCAAATTAATTCGAGTGCTGCTCAATTCTCTCTACCCACTTCCTTATTGAGGCATGACTGCCTAGGTCAAAGCTGCCTTCATGTGCCACATGGGTATAGGCATAGAGGCTGATGTCGGCAGGAATTAGTTCGCTTCCATCAGCGAGGAAATTAGGGATCGCATTAGACTCTGTGAGTGTGCGGCCATCGTTTAGCACAAGGACGAGTATCCGGGTGTTGGGATTCATCTTTTTGAATTCATCGCTGTGTGTTTCTCCTTTGATAATGTCGACGTGCAGCCATTCGTACTCAATCTCGAGAAAGCTCATCAGCAATTTAATCTTGTAGCAATTTTCCGATTTAATATCACCACAGACTCTGTATATAAGCGTATTTCCAGATGGTAGATTGTGAAAAGCGCAGTACCAAGAGCCGCTAACTAATTAGACGAGATAGCGGCCGCCGTCAACTCGGACAGTCTGCCCAGTGACATAACAAGCATCATTTGCCAAAAAGAAAACAGTGTCCGCGATATTTTGAGGCTCGCCTAGGGCACGTAGGGGAATCTTCTCTAGCATTTTTTCTCGCGCTTCCAAGACCGCGGGATCAGATTCGTCTTCCAAAGAAGGAGGCCAGAGTATGGCGCCTGGAGAAACACCATTCACTCTCACTCGCGGGGCGAGTTCCTTAGCTAACGACTTAGTCATCGCCTTCACCCCGGCCTTCGCCATACTGTAGATGGGAAAGCCTTTGAGAGGATTGTCCGCGTGCGTGTCTGTCATGTTTACCACCGAGCCTGCTCGTTGCTCAAGTTCCGGAGCGAGTCGTTGGGCTAAGAAGAAGCCCGCTCTTAGGTTGCTGTCGAACAAATCATCCCAGATTTTGTGGTCACACTCGGCTAAGGGGGTTGGATAGAATGCGGAGGCATTGTTTACCAGAACATCCACGCGCTGATAGCAATCCAATGCCAGTCGAGCAAGGGACTGCGCCTGTTTATGATCGGTTAGGTCGGCCTGCAGGCAGAATGCCGAACCTGTCCGACTGGTATTAAGCTGGGCGACTAAGGCATCCGCCTCACTTTTTGATCTATTGTAGTGGATGATGACATTGAAGCCTTCGGCATGAAACTTCTTGGCGGTACACTCCCCTAGTCGCTTACTTGCTCCGGTGAGAAAGCAGACTCTAGTGTCATGGCTCTGATTTGTAGGTATCGTCATAGCAATTTGCTGTCAGTTCTAATTCGCTGCTTCAGAGATATTGAGCCGGGTCAGGATGTCACTCAATAAGCTGAGCCGGCTTTGCTGCACAAACTCTTGCGTGTTTTCTGGTTTGGCCTCTTTGAGCAGCGCTCCCAAGTCCAGCTGTGATAGCTCATTCAGTATCGTTGTTAGATACTTATTTTGTGAATAGTCGCGATCTTCGAGTCCTGTTCTGCCTTTGGCATCCGCCTCGCAGGCGAGCAGGAATTTCTGTACGCGCTCAGGACGACGGAAACCATCGAGCGCCTCTATCAGCTTCAGAAGCGCAGCTGGGCGCAGTTCTTTAATGCGATGTAATTTGGTGTGATGCTCGCAAACGAGGGCGGCGAGTTTCGAAAATTCATTCGGTACATGTAGACGCATACTGATATCCGCTTGCAGTGGCAGGCCGAGAGTTTCATGCGCGTAGTGGCTGGGCCAATTATCCTTGTCTGTGACTCCTTTACCTACGTCGTGCACTAGGACTGCATAGCGAACCACAGGGTCGTCGGTAAGCTTAGCCGCCTGCTGCAAGCAAAGAAGGATGTGCAAGCCTGTGTCCACTTCTGGGTGATACTTGACTGGCTGCGGTACGCCGAAGAGTCGATCTACTTCTGGTAGGATCAACTTGAGTGCACCACAGTCCCGCAGAACTCGAATGAACACATCCGGTGCCGGGCCGCCCATGGCTTGTTCAATTTCCTGCCAGACTCTCTCGCGAACGAGGGCGTCGATCTCGCCGCTGCGAACGATTTCGTTCATTAGCTTTTGAGTTTCCGGAGCGACGCTAAAGCCGAGCTTCGCGAAACGCGCTGCGAATTTGGCGACTCTCAGTACCCGCAACGGGTCTTCGGCGAATGCAGGGGAGACATGGCGTAGTACTTTGTCTTTAATGTCCTGACGACCGTCGTAGGGGTCGATAATTTGACCATCGCTAGATTCGGCGATGGCATTGATGGTGAGATCTCTGCGCAGTAGGTCTTGCTCTAGCGTGACAAATTCAGACGCATCGAATTCGAAGCCTAGATATCCCACGCCAACTTTCCTTTCCGTTCGAGCTAGCGCATATTCCTGCTTGGTTTGGGGATGAAGAAACACGGGAAAGCCTTTGCCGACTTGCAAATAGCCTTGTTCTTTCATCAACCTAGCATTGCTACCGACGACGACCCAGTCCTTGTCCCGAACGGGAAGGTCTAAGAGGTTGTCGCGGACTGCGCCGCCGACTAGATATATTTCCATAGTTATCTTGAATTTCTGTTTTGGATCTAGCTTGTATTTAACTTTGGTCTAACTGGAGATGGAGTATAGCTGCTGATCTTCGAGTCGCATTAATGTCAGTTCGCGACCCCAGACATACCCAGTATCCAGAGCATGAACATGTTTCTTGCCAGTATAGCCTTCGAGTGCCGCCCAATGTCCAAAAAGAATGGTCGTTTCCGGCGTCATCGTCTCGTATTCGAACCAGGGTTTAAACCCCTGTGGAGCTGCGCCTAGGCCTTCTTTCACAGTGAGTTGCATAGTTCCAATCTCGTCACAGAAGCGAACTCGCGTAAGGTAATTGGTAATCACGCGTAAGCGGTCCAGGCCTTCCAATTGATTGTGCCAGCGATCAGGGGTGTTGCCATACATATGACGCAGGAATGCCTTGTACTCGGTATCGAGCAGTGCGTACTGAACCTCCGCCGAAAGATCTAATGTCTTCTGCAAGGTCCAGTGTGGTGCCACACCCGCATGTACCATCAGGAAGTCTGTAACGCCGGCCTTAGTGTCTAGGCTTTCATAGTGGGCAAGCGGCTGCGTTCGCAGCCAATCGCAGAGGTGCTGGCAGTCCATAGCGTTCAGCAGATAGTCTAGGGTGTCTTTGCTTTTGGCCGGTGCACAACCTGCATGTATTGCTATGAGATGTAGGTCGTGGTTTCCCAATACGAGTTCTATTGAGTCGGCCATATCGTGCAAGAAACGCAATGTTTCCAGCGAATCAGGCCCGCGATTAACAAGATCGCCAACGCACCAGAGCTTGTCTTTGGATTCCGAGAACTTAACTTTTTTTAGAAGTTTCTTCAGTGGCTTGTAACAGCCCTGGAGATCGCCGACCACGTAGGTACTCATGCGAGATAGGAAGCTAATGTGGGTAATAAATGCATGCCTAGGAGTATAGCACCACTGCATGGCAACTTGTTTTAGACAATTCTGGCTGCGTGCCCTAGTGTACGGCGAGTGGGAGAGCTAAGAGGAAGGGCGGTATCTGCGCCGTAAATTTTTCACCGCTGGCATTCTGCATCTCATAATCGCCTTGCATACTGCCGAATTGGGTTTCGATGATAGCGCCGCTGGTATAGTGAAACGACTGACCCGGTAGAATTTCTGGTTGCTGACCAATTACACCGGCACCACGGACTTCCTCAACCTTCTCGTTGTCGTCTGTAATGTGCCAGTAACGATTCAACAGCTTAACCATCTCGTCGCTGCGATTACAGATTTTCACCGTGTAGGCGAAAGCATAACGGTCTTCCTTGGGATCGGATTGTTCTAGTAAATAGTGTGTTCTAACTTCGATTTGGATATCGGGTTGATTATTCATATTGACTCACTTATTGCATCGCTTATCTTTACGTAGTCAGTAAGACTCAGTTTTTCAGGTCTTAGTCTCATGTCTATCTCGAGATCGTCAAGCTCGCTATCAGATATAAGCGTTTTCAGGCTGTTTTTTAAAGTCTTGCGCCGTTGATTGAATGCGGTGCGCACGACTACTTTAAGGCAGCCCGGATCTTTTGCGGTAATTGGTAGTTCCTTGTGAGGCGTTAACCGTACTATCGCCGAATTTACTTTCGGTTGAGGAGTGAAAGCCTGAGGAGACACGTCGAACAACTTCTCTGCCTGACAATAATACTGCAGCATCAAACTAAGTCGACCGTAGTTCTTATCGCCTACGTTGGCTGACATGCGTTCCACCACCTCTAGTTGCAACATAAAACTCATGTCTTGAATTTTCTCGTAGTACTTTAGTAAGTGGAAAAGAACAGGTGTCGAAATATTGTAGGGAAGATTGCCGATGATACGAATCCGTTTATTACTAAGCTCGAGATCGTTCAGGTCGAACTTGAGAATATCGTGCTGGTGGATGTGCACATTGTCGTAGTCGCGGTACTGATGTATAAGGTGCTCGGCTAGGTCACGATCTAATTCGACACAGTCCAATCTTGCGCCGGATCCTGCGAGTTGCTTAGTAAGGGCGCCTTGTCCAGGGCCTATCTCTAGAAGATGGTCGTCACTTGTGGGTGCGATCTGGCTAATAATACGATCGATGACTTGCTGGTCGTGAAGGAAATTCTGACCAAAGCGCTTGCGGGCCTGGTGTGCCATGCCAGTACTCAGAGTTACCGCTTTAGGTTGCGCCACTAGGGCTGTCTCCAGTGTTTGCTCATTTCCAGCGCTGTAGTGATCGCATTAATGAGGCTTCCTGCTTCAGCCTTGCCAGTTGCAGCTAGATCCAGTGCGGTTCCATGATCGACAGATGTTCTTATGATAGGCAGTCCTAGGGTGATATTACTCGCCGCTCCGAAGCCCTTGAATTTCAGTACGGGCAGTCCCTGGTCGTGGTACATCGCAAGAACGGCATCGGCATTGGCGAGGTATTTTGCCGTAAAAAGAGTGTCGGCAGGCAGCGGGCCAATCAGGTCTATTCCCTGACCTCGCATCTCCTCTAGAACAGGTTCAATAGTCTCGATCTCCTCGCTACCTAGGTGTCCGCCTTCGCCCGCATGAGGGTTGAGTCCGCACACTAGAATCTTGGGTGTAATAATTCCAAATTTTGATTGTAGATCGGTGTTCAAAATTTTGATGATAGCGCTCAGTAACTCTTTTGTGATCGCGGCGGGCACTGCGCTCAGCGGTAGATGCGTCGTCGCCAAAGCTACGCGAAGGCCTTCGGTCGCCAGCATCATAACGGTCAGTTCTTGTTTGCAAAAATCGGCGAGGTACTCGGTATGTCCTGAGAATGGAATTCCTGCGTCATTGATAATGCCCTTGTGAACCGGGCCGGTGACCATTGCATCGCAATTGCCATCACTAACTGTCTTCGCGGCTACTTGCAGTGTTTCCAGTACGTATTCGGCATTAACCTTATCCAGCACTCCTGGCGCTACTTTCGATCGTAATTGAACGGGAAGCACCGTTAGTTCTCCCGCTTTTGTTTCTTCGGGCTCAGTAGCTGCCTCGAAGATTTTGAGTCTAAGTGGATGCCCTAACTGCGCAGCTCGATTCGCAAGTAGCTTAGGGTCGGCGACGATTACCAATTCGACATCGCTTGGAGGATTTTGCGCTACGGCTATGCATAGGTCGGGACCTATGCCAGCTGGCTCTCCTGGAGTGATAGCTATTCGGTTTGTCACAACGGCCTTCCTGCGAAGCTATCGGGGTGGTCTTAGATAGTGAGGTCTTCTAAGTAAGATCTGTTGAATGAAGTCGAAGCTAATGTTAGTCGATAAATTCTACGAAGGCATCTTCGCGAATCTCAATTAGCCAATTCTCCAATTCCAAATCAAACTTGCGATTACGCAAAGAGCCTTCGGCCTGGTTGCGTGAGTAGATTGAGCTAAGGTCGGTTACGCGACGTTCTATAACTTCCGCAATATGCCAGCCATTTTCCGTGCGAAAGGGCTCACTCAGATCTTCGACTTCGAGAGAATCTATTACAAAGGCGAAATCCGGTGGCAGTTGTCCCTCATTGATCCAGTCCATGTCGCCGCCTGCAACGACGGAACTGGCATCGTCAGAATTCTGTCGCGCCAGTGTCGCAAAGTCTTCGCCGTCTATAATCTTCTGTCGAAATTCGCGAATAGCATCTTCTGTCTGTTGCTCGTCGCGAATCTCATTCGGTGACAGCATGATGTGGCGGAAATTTGTCTGCTTCACCATCTGCTCAGTGCCGCCGGCCTTGTTCGTTAGTTGAATTAGATGATAGCCATTTCCAGCTTCTATAGGCCCTTCTACATCGCCGACTTCCATACCCTCAATAATCTCTCTAAACAGGTTTGGGAGAGCTTCAGCTTTAAGCCATCCAAACTGCGTTGCTTCAACTTCAAACAAGCGGGCCTGAGCCGCCGCCGCTCTAACCGCAGCGAAGCCCTCGCCTTCCTTGATGCGTGCGATTAAGTCGGCGGCATAGCGTAATTTACTTTGCTTTGCTGGATCTTCGCTGCCGGTGGGAATAAGCATATGTTCAACGAGATAATCCGGAGCCAAGACTTCACGGCCAGTCTCCGAATTCAGAAAATTATCAATTTCCTGTTCAGTAATTTGAATTCGACGATTCACCATGCCGCGCTGCAATTCCTGCAGGGTCATCTGTTTGCGAACCTGCTCTCGCGTTTGTAGGTAGACACCGGCTTCGTTCAATAGCTCCAAATATTCATCGAAAGTCATACTGTTATTGTCGGCCATACTGCCAAGAATTCGGTTAATTTCGTCATCGTTAAAACGGATACTCACTTTCTCCGCCAACTGCATCTGTAAATTTTCAATTATCAGCGCATCCAGTATTTCAGTCCTGAACTGCTCGCCTTCTGGAAGAGGGCGATTGGCGCGAGCCGCATTCCCTCGAATTTCAATAGCACGTGCATTAAACTCGCTCTGCAGGACCACACCTTGGTCGACTAGGGCGACGATTCTGTCGAGTAACACGCGTTGTGCCGAGGCCGACCCTGCGCCAGTGGTTAATGCCAGTGCCAAGCCGATTACCGACAGAAAGCGGCCGAGGGTAAGAGGGCCTTGCTGCATTGGTGCTGTTTCTTTAGTGCTCGATCTACTCATCATCATTCTCTCTAAACCCACGTATGCCGTCACTTAATAGGCTGCTAATACCGCCGCCCGTGATGTTTCCTAGTCCATTCAGGGTGAATTGGACAAAAATTCCTTGGTTCGGTTCGATATTAGGGACAAACAATTCGTCCTCGTCAACCCATTCCCGTGCAATAACCCGTATTGTCGCACAACAATTACTGTATTCGACTCCAGCAAAGGTCTCTAAGTTCCGAGAATTACTGTGGTCATAGTTCCATCTGGCCAGTAGCTTCCAAGTTTGATTTATCGGCCAGGCGGCTGAGAGATCGGTCTGCTTGATACGAGGGTCGATTCCCGACGGCAGTATAAAGTGAGGTGAATCCACCAGATTTCGGTAGCGATAGGCGAGATTGAATAGATGATCGCTGTCCCTATGGTAGCGAAGTTGAAAGCTGCCTTCATCCAGTTCTTCGGTTTCTTCGTTGTATTGTGCGTCAGTATTCAGGCGCCAGCTTTCTCCGAAAGATAGAGCAAATTCGCCAGCCAGCGAGGATTTCTGATTCAGCGGAGAATAGCGCGGTATCAAGGATTGAATTGGATTGCTCAGATCCACCTGTCTATCATTGAAGTAGCGAATCTGGCCTAGGCTCATTCGGGCGCGCTCTTTGCCTTTCGGATCGAGTATGCGACTCGTGATAGCTATGCTCGCCTGATCTGCATCGCCGATGCGGTCACCGCCGCTGAATCGGTCTTCGCGAAAAAGTTGGCTGAAGCTGAAGTTGAGTTCCGAGGTATCGAATAGCGGGAGCATGCTTTGGTCTTCAAACTCGCTAAATAGATAGTACGCCCTAGGTTCTAGTGTCTGGGTGAAGCCGCCTGACATGGGGCGCTCGAAGATGAGCCCACTATCGAAATTGTAGACGCTGATGCCAATGTCTGGATCATCCATCGATGTTGTGGCTTGATTCTGCAGTTTGTAAGACGCGTGCTTGAACTTTGCATTGGCGCGCATGAACCAGCCCGGCTGCTCGATCGACCAACTGATTGCAGGCTCTAGATTCAAACGTTCGCCATTGACTAGCGCGCCATTGTCTAGTTGGGCCGTCGATAAGAGTGACTCATTCAGTGTCCTGTCGAAAGAAGTAACCTGGCCACCTAGTTCTATTCGAAAACCTGCGCCTAAATAGGCGTCGGTATCAAAATAAAATTGCGGCAGACGATCATAGGGTCGGTTCAGGTTTATCGAAGAAATAAATGGGTCGATTATCTGGATGCGCTGCACATTGAGCCCTGCGCGCAAATATTCGGTATTGAAGTTTAGTCGCGCCTGCCTATTTAGGTGTGTGCGGCTGGTCGTATTCAGGCCATTGCTGCCCAGATCGTAGAAATAATCTTCATCGCTCACGGCATTGTAGTCAACAAAGCTGGACCAGTTGCGGCCATAGGCACCGTAATGCTCGTAGCCGATAAACCAGCGGTTATCTGTTGGCGGCGAATCAGAGCCGAGCACGTTCGCAGTTGCTTCATCGAACAGTTTGTCATTGCCTAGGTAGGACATGTTCAAGGTGTTTAGCGAAGTTTCGGCAAGATAGCGAAGTTCTAGTCCTGTCAGCACGCCGCGGTCTGATATGAGTCTAGGTGAGAGAGTGGCGTCGTATTGCGGCGCAAGGTTGAGGTAGTAGGGCAGTTCGAAATCGAACCCACCGCTGCGCGTCGATCCGGTGCTGGGTGCCAAGAAACCAGACATGCGCCCGTCGCCGAGTGGGAAAGGTAGGGTGCCTGGATAGTAGAAAATCGGCACATCTTTTATACGTAGGCTTGCCGCGGTTGCATAGCCGCGGCCCTCAGCTTGGTTGAGCACGATGCTTTCTGCGCGGAATAACCAGAACCTCGATTCGGGTTCGCAGCGGCTAAATTCGCCATTCTCGATGGTTACGCTGCCTGTGTTGCTGCTGTAGGTGATGCTCTCGGCGCTACCGTGGGCACCTAAGTCATGCAACACATACTGCGCATCTTCGACTCGATTGTCGCCGGCATCATTGTCAATAAAGGCTGAACTGCCTCGCAGCATGACGCCTGGCTCGCGGAAGATAACGTCGCCCTGCATTAGCACGGTGTTCTCTTCGCTATCGATAGTAGTAGATTCATCATTCTCGATAGTGCGATAGCCTTGTTGCACGATGATATCGCCGTCGATACTAATAAGGTTTTGTGAGATTCCCCTTATGCCCTGCTCAGTATCGAAACGGGTATCGGAATCGGCGGGTCGGTTCTCGTTGTCCTTCTTGAGTCCGGTAGGGTCTACAAACGCGCCGCAGCAGTTTCCATCTAGTAAGGTGAGTTGCTCTGCGCTTAAAGATTCTAGTGGAACCCAATCTAGGTCATAGCGTTGGGTGGTATTGATGGCTGTGAGCGCAGTCGGCTCGTCATCGTCTGGTGCCTGGCTACCTGCTAGGGCTTCGTCTGCTTGTTGGGAAGCTTGTGTTGGTCCATTGGGAGCTTGTAGAGCTTCTAAAGGGGTGTCAGGGCGATCCTGACTTGCTGAATTGTTGCTGCTAGTTCTGCTGCCTGTATTGTCTAGGGGACTAGTGGCCGTGCGAATTGTATTGCTGGTGCCAGAAGTTGAGTTCTGCTCACAGGTCCAGCCATCGCCAGCATCGTTTGCGCGGCAGCTGACTTGCGGAAGCTGTGCCTGTGCAGTGCTAGTTATTGCAGTAAGCAGTAATCCCGAAGACAAGATTAGGGCTATTTCAGCGCAGAGATGGCGTTTTTTGAACGGCATACTTAATTCGCAGTTCCCGATTCTATTGCGTAAATCACTATGACAGGCGTCAGCCCTTAAACAAATTTGGATTGAAACCGACTAACTAGGTGATAAGAGATACTTTGACCATAGATTAAGCAGGGCATAATAATTCATCGCGGATTGAATGCAAAGCGGGGCCTTAGATTTACGGTGCCCAAGCTTGCCCGCAACGCGAGAAAAAAAGAGAAAATGAGTCATAATGAGTGATAGTCGTAAGGCGCAGTTAAACGATTGGGTAAATGGACAATTGAGTCAGCTTTTGGGATTGGGCTCGGTCGATGTTGAGCTCACTACCGTGAGTGGAGACGCGAGCTTTCGCCGTTACTACCGCGCCCAGCTACTTGAGCAAAGCTTCATTGCGGTAGACGCCCCGCCGGATAATGAGAACAGTGAATTGTTTGTAGAGATCGCAGACTACTTACGAGAAGCGGGGGTCAAATCACCTAAGGTGTTCGCGAAAAATTATCCCGATGGATTTCTATTAATTGAGGATTTCGGCGACCGCTTATACTTGCCGCGATTGTTAACACTGCAAGACGGCGGCTTGGATGCCATCTCCGAGTATCAGGTTGAGAGTCTGTACAAAGACGCGATTTGCGCGCTAATCAAGATACAGTCGAGTGTAGATAAAAAGAGACTTGCCCCCTATAGTCGCAAAAAGCTGCGCGCAGAGATGCAGCTTTTCGAAGGCTGGTTTTGTGAGAATTATCTTGGCCTCGACTTGAGCGCAACCGAGCGTGACTTAATTTCCAACACTTTTGCTTTCCTAGAAGAGGCCGCTCTAGGACAGGCTCAGGTAGCGGTGCACCGCGACTACCATTCGCGGAATCTGCTGATTCTCGATGATGCGAAATTTCCAGAAGGCTCTGGGCCGGGCATCATAGATTTTCAAGATGCGATGGCAGGAGCTTATAGCTACGATCTGGTCTCGCTACTTCGGGATTGTTATATCCGCTGGAGCCCGGATTTGGTCGAATCACTGGCGCTACATTACTTGGGATTGGCGAGTGCAGCTGGATTAGTAGAAGGCGTTTCAGCGTCTCAATTCCTCCGCGACTTCGATCTCATGGGCCTGCAGCGAAATTTTAAGGTCATGGGAATCTTCTCTCGGCTGTGCATAAGAGATAACAAACCGCAGTACTTGGCCGATATCCTTCTGGTTATCCAGTATTTTCTGGAAGTAGCCGAAAGGTACGAGGAAATGGCTCCCTTCCTAGACTGGTTTGAGGCAAAAGTGCTTATTGTAGCGAAAGCGAAACTCAATCTGGAATTCTAATGCGTGCAATGATTTTGGCTGCCGGGCTTGGCAAGCGAATGCAGCCTCTCACCGCCGACCTACCCAAACCTCTGCTGAAAGTAGGAGACAAGACTCTTATCGAACATCAGATTGAGAGGCTTGTTGCTGGGGGTGTAACAGGCATCGTGATCAATCATTTTTATTTGGGAGGCATGATCGAGGAGTTGCTTGGGAATGGATCGAAGTACGGCACTACGATCAGCTACTCTAAAGAACCAATTAGGTTAGAGACGGCGGGCGGCATCATCAAGGCACTACCTAAGCTGAAAGACGATTGCTTTGTGGTAGTGAATGCGGACATCTGGACAGACTTTAATTTTGCCAGCTTAGAGCCAGTCGACGGAATCGATAGGTTGGCTCACCTCGTGCTGGTCGAGAATGCGGATCACAATCCACACGGTGATTTCTATATTGATGACAATGGTCGAGTTCACGAAGATCATTCCGCTCGTGATCAGCGGCTTACTTTTAGTGGCATCAGTGTGATGCACAAGAATCTATTCCGTGACTATCCCATTCAGCCGAGATCAACGGTACCTCTTCTGCAGGAAGCTATGCTGGTAGATCAAGTAAGTGGCGCGGTGTACGAAGGCCTATGGATGGACATCGGTACGCCAGAACGACTGAAAGAAATTAACGCTCTGTATGATACAAGCATTAGAGCCAATCCTGAGGCGAGTGAGTAGGATATGTTGACGGCGCTTATAAGCAAAGCCTATAGGAAAGCCCTTTTTAAGAGGCTTAGTGGTTTTAGTGCCGCTGCTGCACTGCCCACAGGAGGCCGTGCTGAACAACGGTTATCGCGTGCCATGTTTATGGTGCTAGGTCGACTTGCGAAGATGGATGGCAGGGTGACTCAGGAAGAGATCGACTACGCAGGCCAAATTATGCAGCGCATGGCTTTGATTGGTGAGAAACGACGCGAGGCAATCGTTGCCTATGATCAGGGCAAGTATCCAGATGCAGATCTGTCGGAGTCAGTAGCCTTGGCGGTGAAAGTTATGGGGCGGCGCAGCGCCTTGGCAAAATTATTCCTGCAGATTCAATGCGAGGCTGCCTATCTGAAGGGCAACCTCCGCCTGAAAGATAAGATGTTGTTAAGGGATGTGGCTGAGCAATTTGGCTATTCCAAGTCAGAATTTCTAGCCATCGCCTCGTCCACCCAATCCGAGCACTACCAACGCTTCGATGCGAACCCTCGTGGCGAATTCATAAAGCCCCAGGCAAGGTCGTTTCTGCAGAATGCCTACCGAGTGCTGCAATTGGAGCCGGGTGTTGAAGACGGAGAGATCCGCCGTGCTTACTTGCGCATGATGTCGCGCTACCACCCTGACAAGCTTGCCAGTACGAACGCCTCCGAGGCCGCGCTAAAGCAGGCGCAGGAGAATACGATGGCGATTCGCAGCGCCTACGAAGTGCTTTGTGGGTTCCGCAAGCTCCGCATCTAGGGCACCTAGTGCCTTTTGAGACGCTCTCAATCATATCGGTATCCCATCAGGACAAGCCCTGACATTGTCTGTAAAATGCTGCTTTCTAACACTTCGCAATACAGGCCTAGGAAATGAAAGATTATTTGATCGCTCCCTCCATCTTGTCCGCCGATTTCGCTAGACTCGGTGAAGAAGTCAACGCAGTTTTGGGCGCGGGCGCGGATGTCGTTCATTTCGATGTCATGGACAATCACTATGTGCCTAACCTTACTATCGGGCCAATGATCTGTGAGGCGCTGCGAAACCACAAAATAACCGCGCCTATCGACGTGCACCTGATGGTTAGCCCCGTCGACCAACTCATCAATGACTTTGCGAAGGCTGGCGCTTCTTATATCAGTTTTCATCCGGAGGCCACTGGGCATGTAGATCGCTCTTTGCAGCTTATCCGAGAGCTGGGCTGCAAGTCTGGACTGGTCTTCAACCCTGGCACGCCAATCGACTGCCTCGAATATTTGATGGACAAGGTCGATGTCATCCTCTTAATGTCGGTTAACCCAGGGTTCGGTGGACAGAAGTTCATCCCTTCGACGCTCAAGAAGCTGCAACAAGTACGTCAGCTCATCGACGCCAGCGACTACTCTATTCGTTTAGAAGTGGATGGTGGTGTTGGCGTTTCGAATATTCGCGAGATCGCGGACGCTGGTGCGGATATGTTCGTGGCCGGCTCAGCCATCTTTAACAGCGATGACTACGCCAAGACTATCGCCGAGATGCGATCGCAGTTGGGACAGGAGCCCGACAAGCATCACTAAAACTCGATCCTATTTAACTTTCCCGATGTTTAGAATACAGAGCCCTGAGCTATCCAATGACTGAAGAACAATTTCAGAAACTCGCTGAATCTGGCTATAACCGCATTCCCATAGTGCGCGAAATTCTAGCCGACACCGAAACGCCTCTTAGTATCTATCTGAAACTAGGTAAGGGCACAGGGAATGGAGCAAGTACTGGCGAGAATAGCTATTTCTTCGAGTCTGTTCAGGGCGGCGAGAAATGGGGTCGTTATTCCATTATCGGATTGCCATGCTCCACTGTGCTGCGTGTTGTGGGCGAAACTGTAACCGTCGAAGAAAACGGAAAGATTGTTGAAGAGGTTATTACAAAAGATCCCTTCGAATTCATTACTGATTTTAAGAATCGTTTTAACGTTGCTGAGCTTACCGATGGTCAGCGCTTCAATGGTGGTCTTGTCGGCTATTTTTCCTACGATACGGTGAGGTTTGTTGAAACGAGCATTGGTCCTTCGACGGCGCTTGATGAGATCGGCACGCCCGACATCTTGCTAATGCTATCCGAGGAAGTCGTGGTCTTCGATAACCTCAGTGGAACAATCTGTTTTGTGATAAATGTCGATCCAGATCAGGAAGAAGCCTACGCACAGGCTCAGCAGCGCTTGGATGTCTTGCAGGAGCAGCTGCATAAGCCGGTTCCGCTGCCAGCCCTTCAGAGGCCGAAGTCGGTTCTAGACACAGACTTCACTCATCATTTTTCGCAGGCCGATTATCAGCAGGCCGTTGAGAAGATTAAGGAGTATATAGTTGCTGGCGATGTCATGCAGGTCGTGCTCGCGCAGCGTATGTCTGTGCCTTTTTCAGGGGAGCCGCTAAATCTCTATCGTGCATTACGATTTCTAAACCCTTCTCCATACATGGTCTACTTCGACCTCGGCGATCATCACGTGGTCAGTGCATCGCCGGAGATTTTGGCGCGTGTAGAGGACGGTAAGATCACCGTGCGTCCATTGGCTGGCACTCGCAAGCGCGGCAAAAACGAAGCGGAAGATGCGGCTTTGGAGGAGGATTTGCTCGCCGATGCTAAGGAAATTGCGGAGCATTTAATGCTGATAGACCTCAGCCGCAACGATTCGGGTAGAGTCTCCAAGACAGGTTCTGTCACGGTGCCAAAGCAGATGTTTGTGGAGCGCTATTCGCATGTCATGCATATTGCATCGATAGTAGAGAGTGAGATACGTGATGATAAATCTGCACTAGACGTGTTGCAGGCGACGCTGCCGGTCGGAACCCTGAGTGGCGCACCGAAGGTGCGGGCCATGGAAATCATTGATGAGCTGGAGCCTGAGAAACGCGGTATCTATGGGGGAGCGATGGGCTATCTGGGTTGGAATGACAATATGGACATGGCTATCGCTATACGCACCGCGGTAATCAAGAACGAGAAGCTATATGTGCAGGCTGGTGCTGGAATCGTTGCCGATTCACAGTCTGAGATGGAATGGGAAGAAACCCAGAATAAGGCCAGAGCCATCGTGCGCGCCGTACAGATGGCGAACAATGAGTTATCTGTCGAGTAGCGCTAGTAGTAAATCTATGCCTGATCCCTTAGAGCCTTATAGGCATCCAGTGCTCTCGCTCTGCTCTGTTTCAAGTCTACGATCGCCCTCGGGTAATGTTCTCCTAAAATCACACCGGCCTTTTCTAATTCTGAAGCAGCAGCGGAGCTGGGATCATGAATCGCCTTGTTGCTCAGTCCGTTCAATTCAGGCACATACTTTCGAATATAACTCCCTTCGGAATCGAACTTAGTCGATTGCGTCACCGGATTGAATATGCGGAAGTAAGGAGCGGCATCGGCACCGCTTCCAGCAACCCACTGCCAGCTGCAGCTATTGTTGGCAAGATCGGCATCTAGCAGACAATCCCAGAACCAGCGCGCGCCTTCTAACCAGTGAATCATTAGGTTCTTCACCAGAAATGAGCCCACGACCATGCGCACTCGGTTGTGCATAGTGCCTGTCTGCCATAGCTCTCTCATGCCTGCGTCAACTAGTGGGAATCCCGTCTGACCTTGCTGCCACAGGCGCAGATTCTTATGATCATTGATCCAGGGGAAGCGATCGAACTGAGTTTTCATGTTCTGTTGGCAAATATGAGGGAAGTGATAGAGCGAGTAATAAGAAAACTCCCTCCATGCCAGCTCGCGAACAAAGTGCGCCGCCTGCTCTTCGTTCGAATCTATGTCTCCGGCTTGCTTAACCACGTTCGCGGCCTCTCTGGGAGAAACTTCTCCGAAGTGAAGGTGCGGCGACAACATTGAGACGCTGCGCTTGGCCGGATAGTCTCGGCCATCGCGGTAGTCAGTTAAACCGATCTCTGTGAAATCCTGCAATCGCTGTCTCGCGCCCTTCTCTCCAGGCTGCCAGTGTGATGCGAACTGTTCGTGCCAATTAATCTCGGGAAGAAGGTTCAGGCTATCTAGTCGATTTTTATCCTGCAGACATCTCACGGTATCAAAATTGGTATTGGCTGATTGGTTAGGCGCAGCAGGGGGGTTGTTAGTAATCGCGTACTTATAGAAAGGTGTGAAAACTTTGTAGGGAGTGCCATCTTTCTTGAGATTCTCCCAGGGTTCCCAGATTAAGCTGCCGTTTTGACTGGAGGCCGTTACTCCGTGTGCCGTGAGTTGCTCCTTGATAAGGCTGTCTCGGCGTATTATCGAAGGCTCATAGCAGCGGTTCCAGAAGACATGACTTGCGCCATGTTGATTAGTAAATTGAGGCAGTAACTTGGCGGCGTCGCCCTGCAGAATCCACAGGTTTCCCTGTAGAGATACATTCAAGGCGCTGAGTGAGTGGTGCAGCCACCAGCGAGACGCTCCACCGAGGGGCCAATCATTGCCCTCGTCCAGAATGAAGAGGGGAAGTACTCGGCCTTGTTGAATGGCCTTAAGAAGAGCGGGGTTATCGCTAAGGCGCAGGTCCTGGCGGAACCACATGATGACGGTATTTGCGGGCATAGTTTCTCGAGTACTAGATATTAGGTTGCAGTGCTTGTGATACGTTGAATTCTGCTCTTGGGATCATTTTGGCGACTCAAGACAGAATTCACTTGGACTGCTAGAATGGCGCTCTCAATTTTTGGGCGTAATGAGGGTTTTCTCAGTGCTGTTAATGATCGATAACTACGATTCCTTCACCTATAACGTGGTGCAGTATCTTGGCGAGCTAGGTGCCGATGTGCAAGTGTATCGCAACGATGCCATCTCGATCGAAGCGATAGAGTCTTTGAATCCTGCGCAACTTGTCATTTCTCCTGGACCTTGCACGCCTACCCAGGCCGGTATTTCCATGCAGGTTATTAGTCATTTCGCCGGCAAGATCCCGCTCCTAGGTATCTGCCTCGGTCATCAGAGCATCGGTCAGGTTTACGGTGGCGAGATCGTGCGCGCTAAGAAAGTGATGCATGGCAAACTCTCCCCAATTCATCATAGCGGGAAGGGCGTATTTAAGGATTTGGTGGAGCCCTTCACTGCGACGCGTTATCACTCATTGGTGGTCGATGCGCAGCAGCTTCCGGATTGCTTGGAAGTGACGGCATGGACCGAGAATGAGAATGGCGAGCGTGAGGAGATAATGGGTGTGAGACATAAAGAGCTCGCAGTAGAGGGGGTGCAATTTCACCCCGAGTCTATTCTTAGCGAGTACGGCCATGCTTTGTTGAAGAACTTTTTAGACCAGAACTAAGTCGCCATTTTTCACAAAAAATTATGACTTCAACTTTCAAGTTCAACGGTAATAACTAATGGATATAAGAGCAGCCATAAAAGCAGTCACGTCAAATGTAGATCTAGACAGGGATCAGATGATAACCGTTATGCGCGAGCTCATGTCGGGCAAATCTACCGACGCACAGAATGCTGCCTTCCTTGTCGGTTTGCAGATGAAGGGAGTGAAGTCGTCTGAGATATTAGGTGGAGCAACGGTGATGCGCGAATTGGCCACGAAGGTGCAGCTATCGGATCACCCACACATGGTTGACACCTGCGGAACCGGTGGCAGTGGCTCTAATAAGTTCAACGTGTCTACGGCCTCGGCCATAGTTGCTGCTTGCGCGGGAGCAAAGGTGGCAAAACATGGCAATCGCGGTGCGACGAGCAAGAGTGGCAGCGCCGATGTGTTGGAGGCGGCTGGCATCAATCTAACATTGAGTGCCGAGGATGTTGCCGCGACCATTGAACAGGTGGGAATCGGGTTCATGTTTGCACCTGCTCATCACAGCGCCATGAAGCATGTAATTACGGCGAGAAAGGAAATCGGAGTTAGAACTGTATTCAACCTATTGGGTCCTCTGACAAATCCGGCAGGCGCGCTGAATCAAATTGTCGGCGTATTTGATGCCGTTTGGATACCTTCGCTGTTAGAAGTGTTGAAGGAGCTAGGCAGCAGCCACGTATTGATAGTGGCGGCAGAAGATGGGTTAGATGAGATTAGCATTGCAGGAAAAACGACAGTAGGCGAGCTGCGTGATGGCGAGATCTCACTGTATACCGTCGAGCCTAACGACTTCGGAATTGAGCGTTACGCAGATTATTCCATGCTGCAGATCGATAGCGCTGAAGAAAGTCTGGCTATGTTGAAGGATGCACTTGGCAGTCGAAATCAGGCTGCTGCTGATATCGTGGCCCTTAATGCAGGTGCTGCCATCTATGCGGCGAATTTGACAGATGATCTAGCCGCTGGCGTTGTCAGGGCGCAGAGTATTCTGCGCTCGGGTGAGGCTTTAGCCAAGTTAGAGCAACTGGCCAAGTTCACGCAATCGCTGAAGAAATAGATCGGCTCTTTCTTAGAAGAGCATGGTTGAAGACAATAATAGAAAAACATCTTAGAAGACTTTCACAGTAGAGCGGGTACACATTTTGTCTAAAGCTACAATTCTTGAACAGATCATCGCGAATAAGCAGCTAGAAGTAGCATCGGCAAAAGCGGCTGTGTCTTATGCCGAATTAGAGGCACGATTTCCCTCGGTTGATCAGGCGCGGTCTTTCTCCGAGGCAATGCGTGAGCGCGTGCAGTCCCAGCAGGTTGCCGTGATCGCGGAGATAAAGAAGGCCTCACCATCGAAGGGCTTGATTCGTGAAGACTTTCAGCCTGCGCAGCACGCTGCTGACTTTGATGCGAATGGTGCGACTTGTCTCTCGGTGTTGACCGATGAGATGTTTTTTAAAGGGTGTAACGAGTATCTGCTGCAGGCTAGAGCGGCGTGCGGGTTGCCGGTTATCCGCAAGGATTTCATGATCGATACTTATCAGATCACGGAATCGAAGGCGCTAGGTGCCGATTGCATCCTGCTCATTGTCGCTGCTCTGCAGCCCATGCAGCTAGTTGAGTTAGCAGACTACGCCAACGAGATCGACATTGATATTTTGGTCGAGGTTCATAATCAGAGTGAGTTGGAGCAGGCTCTGCAGCTTAATACTGATTTGATCGGCGTTAATAATCGAAACCTGCACAGTTTTGAGACCAGCCTGCAGACTACGCTAGATTTAGCAGCGCAGGTGCCAGCAGACAAGGTGCTCATTACAGAAAGTGGTATTCATATGCGGGACGATGTGAATACCATGACAGAAGCAGGGATCTATGGGTTTCTGGTAGGGGAATCTTTCATGCGCGCGCCCAGCCCGGGAGCGAAGTTGAAGGAGCTAATGTTCGGTAAATAAGGTTCTATGAATAGGGTTCTGTGCTGCCGAGGCCTAACCCCGAGCAGTCGAGCGTCTAGCGCGTACCGAAAAAAACTATTGTCTTGCCGCTAACACTTGCTAGCTCTTGTTCCTCAAGAGTCTTCAAAACTCGTCCAGCCATCTCTCTTGAACAGTTCACCAACCTGCCAATCTCTTGGCGGATAATTTTTATCTGCATACCATCGGGGTGAGTCATAGCATCTGGCTCTTTACCCAGATCGATTAGTGTTCGAGCGATACGGCCAGTCACATCATAGAATGCAAGATCGCCTACTTTACGGGTCGTGTTGCGCAGGCGATGCGCTCTTCGGTCTTCTTAAACAGGCCCATCTCGCCGAAGGAGTCTCCGGGATTCAAGTAGGTGATGACAACTTCCTTGCATTCATCATCTTCGAGGACAATGGAAATCGAACCCTTGATGCATGCAATGCAGGACATCGCTTTTGTCGCCCTCATAAATAATGGTGGATCGATTCAGGTAACTTTTGCGATGGCAGTGGGATAAAAAATTATCCAAGTCTTCGGTATGTGGGGTAATGTCCATGAGTGCGATTGGTAAAACTCCTGCTTTTTCTAGCGAGTTAAATGCATATCACATTTTAGTCGCAATTGTGAGATCCTCATCACAATAATGGTTGACGCCAAAAGGCTACGAATGTGCTGCTTACTCGAATAAATGAACCGCGATCGCGCCAAGTCTTGCTATGGATGTGCTGCGAGCAGTGGTATTGAGGCGCTCTTGGCGAATGTTACTATGTTAACCTTACTCGCCATTCCATTTACTGACTAGCATCGGTTACTGCTCTGGCTTTCTTGATTCTTGTCTAGACGCATTGCCATTTTTTTCGAAGCTGGAGCCTTGATAGCAGAATTTTGATGCCAAGTTTTTGCAAAGAAAGACCTACCTAGGATTAGAAAATGAAAGCGAGAGTGAATTGGGTTGAGAACGTGATGTTTGTGGCGGAGTCGGACAGCGGGCACGCGATTGTAATTGATGGTGCGGCGGCAGGTGGCGGGCGAAATATGGGAATGCGACCAATGGAGCTGATGGCTCTTAGTGTTGGCAGTTGTTCATCCTACGATGTTGTGACAATCTTGAAGAAGGCGAAACAACGGGTAACGGCTTGCGAGGCTGAGGTTACTGCGGAACGAGTTGAAGGAACGCCAGCGACCTTCGAGTCCATTCATCTGCATTTCAAGGTTGCCGGTACTGATCTCAGTGAGAAGCATGTGCGGCGTGCAATTGAGCTTTCGGCGGATAAGTATTGTTCTGCATCGATCATGATGAAAAATGCCGGCGTAAAAGTTACTCACGACTTTGAGGTTCACGAGGCTGAAAAATAGCAGTTAACTAGTAGGGTTAGCTGGAGGAACGAGATGGTGCAGGCGTGATCAGGACCGGGCGGTCTCAGATGTGGTAGGTAGTCTTCTTCATTACTTCCGACATGACCGCCATGGCTTGCCTGATAGGAGCGGGTAGCTCAGCGCCACCGGCATTGCGTGCCGATTGCCCATGATGTTTTTCATCAGCGATCATTGTCTCTAGAATCGCTCGGCTCTTGTTGTCGTTCTCCGGCAACTGATCCAGATGTTCTTCTAGGTGTTCGCAAACCTGATCTTCTGTCTCAGCTACGAATCCGAGACTCCATTTGTCGCCGGCTAGTCCTGCTGCTGCGCCCATACCGTAGGAGAGCGTATACCACAGAGGGTTCAGCGCGCTTGGTCGGCTGTCTAGTTGTTGCAGGCGCTCTTCACACCAAGCCAGGTGATCAACTTCTTCGGCAGCAGCTTCTTCCATAGACTGACGTACATCATCCAATTTGGCGGTTGCTGCCTGCCCCTGATACAGGGCCTGTGCGCAGACTTCGCCGGTGTGATTAATACGCATTAGTCCGGCTGCATGCTGCTTATCGGTCTCGTCCAATTCTGACTCTTTCGTGGCTGCGGCAGGCGAGAGTCGACGTGCATTGCTAGAGCCAGGCACACAGCTGCGTAGAGCCTGGTCGAATTGAACGAGGCAGCGATCGAAGAAATTCAAATTGGTGTGGTTAGCCATCTACCTATTCTCTCTGGCAATGGCGCGATAGGCAATATCATTTCGAAAATAGACGTTATCCCAGTGAATATTGTGCAGGACTCTATAGGCTTCAGCTTGGGCCTCTGAGACTGTTCCGCCCAGCGCGGTAGCGCAGAGCACTCGCCCGCCATTGGTAACTGCCTCGCCATCTTTCTCTGCTGTACCGGCATGGAATATTTTCTGATGCGCCTCTAGGACCTGATCTAGCCCGCTGATCGGGAAGCCCTTGCCATAAGAGGCTGGGTAGCCCCCTGCAGCGAGCACAACGCCTACGGCGGACCGATCATCCCACTGCGCCTTTTCCCCGTCCAAGTTCTGGTTGAGTGCAGCTAGGCAATGTTGAACTAGGTCTGATTGAAGTCTCATCATTACCGGCTGTGCTTCAGGGTCGCCGAAGCGGCAATTAAACTCGACTACGTTTATCTCGCCGGTTTCGGTGATCATTAGTCCGGCGTAGAGGAAGCCTGTGTAATCATTACCATCGGCTGCCATGCCTGCAACGGTGGGTAGAATCACCTGATCCATGATGCGCTGATAAATTACATCGTCGACCACCGGGGCAGGGGAGTAAGCGCCCATGCCGCCAGTATTTGGTCCCTTGTCGCCATCGTCTCTGGCCTTGTGGTCCTGCGAGGTTGCCATTGGCAACACATTGCGCCCATCTACCATGGCAATGAAGCTGGCTTCTTCGCCTTCGAGGAAGCCCTCTACTACGACCCGGTGCCCGGCATCTCCAAATTTGTTTCCCGATAGCATGTCTTCGACAGCAGTTATCGCCTCTGCCTCTGTCAACGCGACGATCACGCCCTTGCCAGCGGCGAGGCCGTCGGCCTTGATGACGATAGGTACTCCGTTCGCTTGTATGTAGGTTTTTGCTGCAGCGACATCGGTAAAGGTTTGATAGAACGCGGTGGGTATATTGTGCCGACTTAGAAAATCTTTGGTGAAGGCTTTAGAACCTTCTAGCTGCGCTGCATTCTTCGACGGACCGAAGCAGGGCAGGTTGCGCTCTTGAAAATAGTCGACAATACCGTCGACTAAAGGTGCCTCAGGTCCCACTATTGTAAGCCCGATTTTTTCCTGTGCCGCGAAGGCGGCCAGCGCGGGAAAGTTGAGAGGATCTATTGCGACATTCTCCAGCTTTGCTTCTCTATTGGTGCCGGCATTACCTGGTGCTACAAATACTTTATCAACAGTGTCGGATTGAGCGGCCTTCCAAGCTAGGGAGTGTTCGCGGCCGCCGCTGCCTATAACTAATACCTTCATGGTTTCGATCTCGTGTTGAGTGCGCGACTAATGACGGAAGTGCCGGATGGAGGTGAATACCATCGCTATATTTGCCTCATCGGCAGCGGCGATAACCTCGTCATCACGCATCGATCCGCCAGGCTGTATGACTGCGGCAATGCCTGCTTCAGCGGCGGCGTCTATGCCGTCGCGGAAAGGAAAGAAGGCGTCTGATGCCATCACAGAGCCTTTTACTACCAGATTTTCATCGGCCGCCTTGATGCCCGCAACCTTCGCACTGTAGACGCGACTCATTTGTCCAGCACCGATGCCAATGGTTTGATTATTTTTGCAGTAGACGATGGCATTCGATTTTACATACTGCGCAACAGACCAGGCGAACAATAGGTCGCGAATCTCTTCCTTGCTAGGAGCGCGAGCGCTAACGACTTTTAGATCATCGCGAGAAATCTGATGAATGTCGCGATCCTGTACTAGCAGCCCGCCATTGACGCGCTTGTAGTCGAATGCTGCTTCTCTGTGGTCCTGCCATTGGCCGCAGCGCAGTACTCTCACATTCTTTTTTGCTGCTGTAATTTCCAGCGCAGCATCGGAAATAGAAGGAGCTATGATCACTTCGGTAAATTGCTGGTCGACGATGCGCTGCGCTGTCTGGGCATCTAGTTCGCGATTGAACGCGATGATACCGCCGAAAGCCGAAGTTGGGTCGGTCTGAAAGGCGAGTTCATAGGCCTTTAGCGGCGACTGAGCTATGGCAACTCCGCAAGGATTCGCATGTTTCACAATGACACAGGCCGGCTCGCTGAATGATTTAACACATTCTAAAGCCGCGTCGGTATCGGCGATATTGTTATAAGACAGTGCCTTGCCCTGCAGCTGCTCTGCCGTGCTAATGCTCGTCTCACTAGGGTTTCTTTCTACGTAAAAGGCCGCATTCTGGTGTGGGTTCTCTCCGTAGCGCATCTCTTGGGTCTTTATAAATTGCGTATTAAATGTCCTAGGAAAGTTCGATTCAGGGTCGATCTTCGCGCCGAGATAGTTGGCGATGGCGCCATCATAGGCTGCTGTGTGTTCAAACGTCTTTACCGCGAGGTCAAAACGAGTCCCATGGTCGAGGCTGCCTTCATTTGCTTGTAACAGATCAACGATGCTGTCGTAGTCTGATGGATTTACCACTACAGCGACGAAGTGATTATTCTTTGCAGCTGCACGAAGCATAGTAGGACCGCCAATATCGATGTTCTCGATAGCCGTTGGCAAATCGCAGTCTGGGTTCGCTATGGTGGCTTCGAAAGGATAGAGATTGACTATCACGAGATCGATCGGAGGTATGTCATGCTCCTCCATTACCGCCTTATCCTTATCGCGGCGGGCTAGGATACCGCCATGGACCTTCGGATGCAGAGTCTTAACCCTGCCGTCCATCATTTCTGGAAAACCGGTGTACTCCGATATTTCTATCGCTGGAACGCTCTGGGCAGTGAGCAGCTTATAAGTGCCCCCAGTGGAGAGTATCTCGATGTTAAGTTTATGGAGAGCTTTTGCGAAGGGAACAATGCCAGTCTTGTCGGAGACACTAATCAATGCACGACGAATGGCAGCAGATTTTTCTGTTGTCATAGGGCTATCTTTTGCTTTTGGGCGTAGTTGGGGTTGATGCAAAACCGGCTATCTAGATTTTCGCCAATCTCACTAAGTCGAATTACTTAGATGAACTCGATGAGACTAAATTTAGAGGGCCGATCGATGGAATTTACAGTAAACCGTATAGCTTTAATTTGGTGCGTAGCGTACCACGGTTCAAGCCAAGCATGATAGATGCCTTGCTTTGATTGTTGCCGCAATAACCCATTGCAGCCTCAATCAGGGGAGCCTCTACTTCTGAAATAACCATGTGGTGAAGATCGGTAACTGCCTCATCTTCGATATTTTCAAAATAGCGGTTTAGTGAACGTTCGACTTCAGCTCGAAGTGTATTTTCTTGTTGCGCAGTGGGGGTGTTGTCTTGAGTTTGAATTGGCTCATGGTGGTTTGCAATACTATCGAACTTATTCACGCGGCTTCAGCTCCCTGATCGATTAGTAGACCTTCGTCCAAGCGAGAGAAGTACGTATTGACGCAGTCGAGTTGCGCGGCAGGGGAATCAATAGTATTGAAGTTTTTCATAAATTCACGCGATTCTAATAATTCTTTAACATACGCGGCAACATGCTTACGTGCATACCATACTCCTTTCACGTCGCCATAGAAACTATGAAGTTTCATAAGGTGCGAAAAGATTATATCGAGACGAGTTTTTAGATCGATTTCGGGAAGAGCCTTCCCGGTAGTAAGATAGTGTTCGATCTCTCTGAATATCCATGGCCTGCCTTGCGCGGAACGACCGATCATTAACCCGTCTACTTGAGTGTGCTTAAGGACCGCTGCGGCCTTTCGTGGTGAATCTATATCACCGTTAGCAATTACAGGGATCGAGATAGCGTTCTTAATTTCTGCAATGGTGTCGTACTCTGCGTAACCCTTGAAGCGGCATTCACGCGTCCGACCATGCACTGTGAGCAAGCTTATACCGCTACCCTCAGCAATCTTCGCGATCTCAACACCATTTCTTGTTTCGGGGCTCCAGCCAGTGCGTATCTTCAACGTTACGGGAATATCGATGCGAGAGACTACTGCTTTTAATATTCTCTCTACCAACTTGGCATCTTTAAGTAGTGCGGACCCTGCTGCTTTTTTAAGTACTTTCTTCGCGGGGCAGCCCATGTTGATATCGATGCCATCGGCACCTAGCTCTGCATTCAGTGCTGCAGCTTGAGCCATCAACTCCGGATCGGATCCCGCAATTTGCACGACATGAGGTTCATTGCTTTTAGGTTTTACGCGCTTTAGTCTGTTGCGTTCGTTCTGCCACAATTCTGCATTGCTCGTCAGCATTTCTGCAACAGTTAGTCCGGCGCCAGCTTCTGTGCAGATTTCCCGGAACGGTGTGTCACTGACGCCCACCATTGGCGCAAGGAATAGCGAGTTTTTTAGTTTGTAGGGGCCGACGTCAATCATTCTTGTTATTGCAGTTGTGCTGACTTTGCTAGGGGCGGTTATGATAGCGGGGACGCATTTCCAGTTAAAGCGATTTGTTTGTTTTTTGCGCACCTAGCTTTTTGCGCATCTAGTTCAGGCAACAATTTCGTGGCTAGGGCCAGCGGAATGCCAGAGTGTAGTTTACGGCTTCTGGGCCCGGGTCCATTATAGCTAGGCCGATTTGCACCGGTGTCTTGGCAGGAATGGCTTGGATGGAGCGAAGCTCTGGATCCAGATATTCAGCTGACGTAAATTCACGCAGCGCGATGACGCTGTTTTCTACACTATTGAAACTGAGTATAAGAATTGGAAATGGTTGCTCGAATTCTGCGGCGTTTCGAATGATGGTATTAACCATCAAGCCGTTCGCTAAAGTCGGATGCGTTTGTACGGTGAGATTCTCGCTGCGAATAGAATCGATATCTGTGTATTGCGGCAGTGCGCATTTTAAGTAGGTGCAGGCAACTTCATACTTAGGGCGTAATTGAGGAAGCTGGCTATACAGTTCCATGCGCTGCCACAAATATTGAGAGCTAAGCAGGCCGCCGAGCAGCAGGATGGATAGAAAGAGTAGGGTGCTACGTAATAGGTGACTCTCTTTCCTGGCTAAGAGCTCGACAGGTGCAGACATACTCCCCAAGGCAGCAAGATTCTCTCGAGGAATCGCTTCTAGCGCTTCCCCGTCGCTTAGTTCTGCTTCCAGCGCTCTAGCTCGTATCGCTTGTGTTGAATCTTCATTAACTTCTTGAGCGGTTGTCTGTGTCGCTTCAATGGTTGGCTCTTCACCTTCAGGAATACTTTCACTAGCAAGTTCTTCTTGCTCAGCTAGGCTGTGGATATCGTCTGTTTCATCGCTTGGCGATTCACTGTCGACACCTAGGTTCTCGTTGTCCGTCGCAGGGTCTGCGATTAGTTCCGGCAGAGCGTTCGATTCTGCAGTTGGGAGTGATTCTCTGGTTGTTTCTTCCTCTTCGTCTGCAGCGAAAGATTGAGTAGCTTCTTCATTCGTTGGCGAGGCCGCCACTTCTTCATTTATCTGCGGCCAGACAGTATCGTCGGCAGCTTGTACGTCTGGTTCCGCCACTTCCTCCTGAGTCGCTAGCAACGGGGTCTCAACGGGTTCGGCATCACCTGCGACACCCGGATAGCCTGGCTGCTTGCTCGCCGTCTCTTGGTCTGGGGTGCTACCTACCTTAGGTTCGCGGATGCGCATTTCTGGAGGATGGCGGGGATCAAACGTGAATGATGCGGATAGCTCTATGCCAACAAATTGCTCTTTACTCTCAATCTGCTTGTCTTCAGTATCAGCGAGCTCTATCTCCGGTTCAATGCGTTCCTCTGATGAGGAGTCGGCCGGGTCGTCTTCAATGAGCTCATGCGTATCTGCTTCCTCTGCTAGAAAGGAGTCTAGAATCTCATCTTCGAATTCCTCATCGATGTTTTCATTAGCAATGCTTGCCTTCAGGGGTTCAGGTTGATCAATGGGCGGGTCTTCGTCTTCATGTCTATTCTCTACAGCAGGGGCTTCTGTTCTTTCTTGAAGCTCACTGGCTGCAGTGGCGAAGAAGTCTTCGCTCACAGGTTCCGATTTTTCCAATTTCTGATGCAGGTTTTGTTCATCGATAGGTTCATCAATAGGTTCGTCGTCATGGGTTTCGCGCAAGGCGCTGCGAGTAAGAAACGAAGAGGGGTCGAAAAACTCTTGGGGGTCATTGCCTACGAAAACTGACTCGTCTTGATCTGGTGCCGCGTCAGCTTCGTCGGTAATCAGGAAATTATCGATGGCCTCAAATACATTGAGGCAGGCTCCGCAGCGCACCTTGCCGGCAGCAGCAGCTAACACACGAGAGTTTGTGTTGAAGGTGGATTCACAGGCGGGGCATTGAGTTACATTGAACGACATGCGACAGTACTTCGGGCGACAAGTTAGCTAGGGATTGTAGGTCAATCCCTTTGTCTTGCCTACAGTAAGCTCAACTCCCTCGCTAATTCAGGCGGATGCCGCTTAATCGTGCCCATTCCTCGCTCAGTACAGCCTCGTCCATCTCAAACCAGGAGCCGTAATGCTCAAGTAATTCGTCCGCCTGCTCCACTAATAAGCCAGACAGGGCGATACGCCCCTTGGGTTTTATGAGATGAGAGAGGTCTTCGGCAAGGCGCATGAGTGGCTCAGCGAGTATATTTGCGACGAGTATGTCTGACCGAAGCGCTGCCCTGTCTTCAGGTAATTGTTCGGGCAGATAGGTCTCGATAACACCCTTTCGGATGTTGTTGCGTTTCGCGTTCTCGATGGTGGCTGTAATAGCCTGAGGATCATTGTCTACAGCGATGACGCGAGCTGCTCCTAGCAGGGCTGCTGCTATAGCGAGAATCCCGGAGCCGCACCCATAGTCGATAACAGTGCTGTCATCGTGAATGTTCTTCTCCAGCCATTGTAGGCACATGCTGGTGGTCGCGTGACTGCCACTGCCGAAGGCGAGGCCGGGATCGAGCATAATATTGACGGCATTTGGTTCGGGCGGCTCCTGCCAGCTCGGACACACCCAAAGGCGCTCGCCAAACTGCATGGCCTTAAAATCCGACATCCAAGATCTCTCCCAAGCCTGATCTTCTAGGGTTTCGAGAGTCAGAGGCCTCTTGTCTTCAATTGCAGGGTGTTGTTGCAGTAGGAAAAGCAAACCATCGAGATTTGTTTTTTTCTCGAATAGGCAGACTAGCTCCACAAGATCCCATAATGGAGTGCTACCTGGCTCCTTTTGAAATACCGGTTGATCCTCTGCATCCAGATAGCTTATTGAAAGACCGCCATAATCCAGAAGCAGTTGTTCTAGAGGTTCAATCTGATCGGATCGTACCTGAACCCTGAGCTGTTGCCATGCCATAGTGAGAAGACTCGGGAAGTTCTAGGATCCAAGTTTTTTTTCTAGATAGTGGATGTTGACACAACCCTTATGAAACTCGGCATCGCGCACCAGGTCTTGATGCAGTGGGATATTGCAACGGATACCATCGATCAGCATCTCATCAAGAGCGATCTGCGTGCGTTTTAGTGCTGCTTCGCGAGTGTTTGCGTGGCAGATAAGCTTGGCTATCAATGAGTCGTAGTGGGGCGGAACGCTATAGCCGCTATAGAGGTGTGAATCGACACGCACTCCATTGCCGCCCGGTGCGTGAAACATCTTTATCTTGCCTGGGCTGGGCATAAACGTGACAGGGTCTTCGGCGTTGATTCGGCACTCGAAGGCGTGTCCACGGAAATGGATATCCTCTTGCTCATAAGACAGGGGCGCGCCGCCGGCTATTAGAAGTTGTTCTTTGACGATATCTACACCGGTAATCATTTCTGTAACGGGATGTTCTACCTGTACGCGCGTATTCATTTCAATGAAGTAGAACGCTTCATCTTCATATAAAAACTCTAGGGTTCCAGCGCCTCTGTAATTCATGTTCTTACAAGCTTGGATGCAAGTCTGTGCGACCTTAGCGCGTACTTTGTCAGGAATGCCCGGGGCTGGCGCCTCCTCTAATACTTTCTGATGGCGTCGCTGCAGAGAGCAGTCACGGTCGCCAAGGTAGAGTGCGTTGCCCTTGCCATCGCCGATAACTTGGATTTCCACATGGCGCGGATTCTCTAAGAACTTCTCTAGATAGACTACGCCGTTGCCAAAAAAAGACTTGGCCTCAGTCTGTGTGACGAATATTGCTTTGAGTAGGGCCGCCTCATTGTGCACAACACGCATGCCGCGTCCACCGCCGCCCGCTGTTGCCTTGATGATAATTGGGTAGCCAATCTCTTTGGCCAGAGACAGTGTGCGCTCGTTGTTGTCGTCTATGGGGCCATTAGAGCCGGGTACGGTAGGTACGCCGGCCGCGCGCATTACTTCGATGGCTGAAACCTTGTCGCCCATCAGCCGAATCGTCTCGGCAGTTGGGCCGATAAACGTGAAGCCACTGTTCTCGACCTGCTCGGCGAAGTCGGCGTTCTCCGATAGAAATCCGTAGCCGGGATGCACTGCATCGGCATCAGTCACTTCCATCGCAGAGATTATAGCGGGTATATTGAGGTAGCTGTCTGTTGGGCTGGGCGGCCCTATACAGACCGACTCATCGGAGAGCCGAACATGCATTAGATCCCGGTCCGCCGTCGAATGGACAGCGACAGTTTTGATTCCAAGTTCTTTACAAGAGCGAAGCACACGCAGTGCGATTTCACCGCGATTGGCTATTAAAACTTTTTCAAGCATGAAGCTATCCTTGGATTAGGCTGGGCACACAAAGAGCGTTCTAACCGATTCTGATTAATGGCTGGTCGAACTCTACCGGTTCGCCATCTTCAACCAAAAAGGCTTCGATCACGCCTGCTTGATCGGCCTCGATTTGATTCATCATCTTCATCGCTTCAACAATACACACCACGTCTCCTGCCTTTACATGTTTGCCAACCTCTGCGTACGCAGGAGAGGAGGGAGAGGGAGAGCGATAGAAAGTTCCAACCATAGGGGACTTGATCACATTTCCTTCTGCGGCGGGAGCAGCGGCAGGTGCCGATGCACTAGGGGCCGGAGCTGCAGCATGAGCCGCCGGCGCGTTATAGGCAATCGGCGCAGGCATTGAGATGGCACCGCGGCTAATTCTAACCGACTCTTCGCCTTCCTTGATTTCGATTTCTGCGATGTCGGAAGATTCCAACAGCTCAATCAGTTTTTTTACTTTTCTAATGTCCATAGGAATATCTCGCTTAGAGTCTTAGTTAGCTAGTTTTTTGCAAGCAGCTTGAAGCGCCAGCTCGTAACCTTGGGCTCCCAAGCCGATCACACACCCGACAGCGATGTCGGAAAAATAGGAATGATGTCGATACGCTTCGCGGCTGAATAGGTTTGAAAGATGCACCTCGATGAAGGGGATCTCACAGGCCAGGATCGCGTCACGAATAGCAATGCTAGTGTGGGTGAATCCACCAAAGTTCACGATCATGAATGCCGTGCCGTCTTTTCGCGCAACGTGCAATCGATCGATTATCTCGCCCTCAGAGTTAGCCTGCAGGCTGTCGAATTGATGACCCGACTCCGTGCATTTTGTTGCGAGGCGCTGATTAATGTTGTCCAAGGTGTCAGACCCATAGATGTGAGGTTCACGACTACCGAGTAGATTTAAGTTAGGCCCATGCAGGGCCAGTATTGATGCCATGTTCTTTCCCCCTAATATGGCGGCTGGGTGAATTTTCTCCCGAGAAGCCTAGTTAGCTATTTTGTCGGCATTTTCTCAGGAAATATCATGCATTTCACGCTTTTTTGCGAAAGGAAGGTCTGAGTTTATGGATTTAGCAGAAATTCGAAGCGCTGGGGGGGGTAACAGAATCCCCAATCGGCACAGCCTTGATAGTCGATGAAAATTCTTGCGTTCGACTCCGGCATGGTACTAAGACTGAGGTCGATATCTAGCTGGCCGTAATAGGCTTCTATATCTCCGAAGAACTGGTCATTTTTCTTCAGGCCATCGGGCATCGTGACTTCTATGGGTAGCTCTGCCGAATCGGCTTGCTGGCTCAGTGTGAATTGGAATGCGTGCCTATACAGGTAGTGGCCATCCGGTAGGCTCCATACAATCTTGTATCGCCCTGGACTAGCGGCACTGACATAGAAAGGGAAAGCTTGTGCCACAGGGAGAGGCTGCGGAGAAATGGATTGCACTTCTAGGCCTGAGATCGTGCGCGGTGTGAGCTGCGCTTGAGCCACGTTGCCTGCGAGCAGGAGAGTGCCAAGTAGCAGAGTCAGACTGATTCGAAACGCGGATCTTATCTTCATACTAGGTTGGACCAGTTAAACTAAGAATAAGTTTCCTACCCAAGGCGTCCCTAGTTTTGATAACGATCAAAGACCAAGCAGGCATTGGTGCCACCGAAACCGAAGCTATTCGACATGACACGGTTCAGGGTAATGTCATCGTGCCGCTCGATTGCGATTGGCATTCCTTGTGCTTCTTCGTCTAGATTTTCGATATTGGCCGAAGCAGCAATAAAATCATTCTCCATCATCAATAGCGTGTAGATGGCTTCCTGTGCGCCTGCCGCGCCAAGTGAATGACCCGTCAGCGACTTGGTTGAATTTAGTGTTGGTACGTTCTCACCAAACACGCTTTTAATAGCGCGTAGTTCCGAGACGTCACCGGCCGGTGTGCTAGTGCCGTGTGTGTTGATGTAGTCTACCGACCCTTCCAGACCATCGGTCGCTATCTGCATCGCGCGTGCGCCGCCTTCGCCTGCAGGTGCAACCATGTCATGGCCATCGGAGGTCGCCGCATATCCGGTCAGCTCGGCATAGATCTTTGCGCCTCGTGCTAGGGCGTGATCGAGAGACTCCATGACAAGAATTGCACCACCGCCAGCGATCACGAAGCCGTCGCGGTCAGCATCGAAAGCACGTGAGGCTTTGTCGGGAGTGTCGTTGTATTTAGTTGAAAGCGCGCCCATAGCATCGAACATATGGCTCATTGTCCAATGTTCTGCCTCACCGCCTCCTGCGAATACTATATCCTGCTTGCCTAGCTGAATTAGCTCGGCTCCATGGCCAATGCAGTGTGCGCTGGTCGCACAGGCCGATGAGATCGTGTAGTTGACGCCTTTGATTTTGAATGGAGTGGCCAGACAAGCGGAGGTGGTGCTGCTCATCGTGCGTGTAACACGGTAAGGCCCGACTCTGCGCAAACCTTTTTCGCGCATGATATCTGTGGATTCAAGCTGTTCTTCGGAGGAGCCGCCGCCGGAGCCCACTACCAATCCAGAGCGGAAATTGGATACTTCTTCTTCCGTGAGGTTGGCGTCAGATATCGCCTGCTCCATGGCTAGGTACGCATAAGCAGAGGCGTCGCCCATAAAACGGAGTATCTTGCGGTCTATCAGTTCCGCTGTGTCGATCTGCACGGATCCGCTGACATGGCTGCGCATGCCAATTTCTTCATAGGTGGGATTGTGCCGGATACCACTGCGGCCCGCCTTGAGAGAATCCAGCACCGACTCTTTGTCATTGCCCAAACAGGACACAATTCCGATACCAGTAACAACAACGCGCTTCATACAATTTCCCCAATCATTAAACAATCACGCATGCATCCTGCATTAGAATGAGCTTCCTGATTTGAACAAACCAACTTTCAATGTTTTGGTGGTATAGATTGTCTTGCCATCTACAGATACTGTTCCGTCGGCGATGCCCATAACTAGGCTTCTATTAATAAGTCGACTTATCGATAACTCGTAAACTACCTTCTTTGAAGTCGGCAGTATTTCGCCAGTAAATTTCACCTCGCCAGCTCCAAGTGCCCGGCCCCTGCCAGGGTGACCACTCCAGCCGAGGTAGAATCCCAATAGTTGCCACAAGGCATCTAATCCTAGGCATCCCGGCATGACTGGGTCGCCGGGAAAGTGACAGTCGAAAAACCAAAGCTCAGGCGTTATGTCGAGCTCCGCGATAATTTGACCGCGACCGTGCTCGCCACCATCTGCATTGATCTCTACAATCCGGTCGAGCATGAGCATGTTGTCCACGGGTAACGCTGCGTTGCCCGGACCGAATAGGCGACCTTGGCCGCAATCTACCAGTTCTTCCAATGTATAAGAATTCTTAGGAACAAAGTTGTGTTCGACTTGTGTCATAAGCTGGTTATACCCCTCCAAGGGGTGGGTTCTTAAAGGCTGCGATGTTATCGCGCCGGGACCAAATAATCGATCATAAATTGACTATGATGGTTCTACAGGCTGGTGAATCAGTTCAATTTATTAAAATAGGCAATATTTTGCTACTATGTCGTTCCTTTTCGTCATTCCGTTTTGGCAGTCCAAGGCAGCAGGCTCTATGTTAATTCCCGTTATTCTCGCTGGTGGTGTGGGTTCCCGCCTCTGGCCAGTCTCCCGATCATTGCTACCAAAGCAATTTATTGAATTCCCTGACATGCAGGGCTCGCTATTTCAGAGCACATTGTCTCGTCTAGAGGGCGTGTCTGACCTCGAAGATCCGATAGTCGTTTGTAACACCGACCATCGCTTTCTGGTGGCAGAGCAACTGCGACAACTAGGCAAAGAGCATTGCAATATATTACTAGAGCCGGTCGGCAGAAATACGGCGCCTGCGGCAGCTCTTGCTGCATTGTGTGCGCTGCAAGATAACGTGGACCCACTTCTCCTAGTATTGCCAGCCGATCACTTGATTCAGGATGAAACAGCATTTCTGCAAGCGATAGCTCAGGCATTGCTGTCCGCCAAGCAAGGAAAGTTGGTTACATTTGGACTAGTGCCAAGTGTCCCAGAAACTGGCTACGGCTATATACAGAAGGGTGCACAGCTAGGCGGCGAAAATGGATATTGTGTAGAGCAGTTTGTAGAAAAGCCGGATCAGGAAACCGCACAGGCCTATCTGGATAGCGGTAACTATTTTTGGAATAGTGGCATGTTTTTGTTTTCTGCCTCAGCTTACTTAGCGGAGCTTAAGCGGCATGCTTCAGATATTTTCGATAGCTGTCATCAAGCCCACACAAGTCTGGAGCGGGGAGAGGACTTTCATCTAATCCCAGAGTCAATCTTCGCGAGCTGTCGCAGTGATTCTATCGATTATGCTGTGATGGAGAAGACTGCCTCAGCTGTGGTTGTGCCACTTGAGGCGGGTTGGAATGACCTTGGTGCCTGGGATGCGTTGTGGGAAGTGCGGGACAAGGATGAGCAGGGCAACGCATTATCTGGCGATGTAGTCACCTTCGATGTTAAAAATAGTTATATTCAATCTCAGTCTCGACTTGTTGCTGTTGCGGGGATACGAGATGTCGTAGTGGTTGAGACCGCGGATGCAGTGCTAGTGACTGACCGCTCTCAAGCGCAGTCCGTTAAAATATTGGTGCAACAGCTGCAAGACCAACAGCGGGAAGAGAGTGCATTGCACCGATTGGTCTACCGTCCGTGGGGCTCTTATGAGTCTCTTAGCAGTCGGCCGGGCTGCCAAGTAAAGCATATAGTGGTCAATGCTGGCGCATCGCTCTCGCTGCAGCTTCACCATAAGAGGGCAGAACACTGGATAGTGCTCAAGGGAGTGGCTTTGGTAACCTGCGACAATAAAGAGTTCGAGCTGCGACCCAATGAATCAACGTATATTCCAGTCGGAAGTAAGCATAGACTGACTAATCCCAGCAATAATCCTATAGAGATTATCGAGATTCAATTTGGTGAGTATCTTGGTGAGGACGATATCGTCCGCTTCGAAGACCTCTATAACAGGGTCTGAAAGCAGATCTAACTAGTACAAGCCCGATGTTGATTCGCAAGTAGTGACTTGTAGTATTCGCAGCCAAAGACAGAAGCCGAACAAATGACCAAAGAAATAAACTGTTTCAAGGCCTACGACGTCAGAGGGCGCGTTCCCGATCAACTAGATAGCGATATAGCCTATCGAATAGGCCGTGCCTACGTTGAGTTCTTAAAACCGAAGCAAGTTGTGGTGGGTTATGATATTCGCCTGAGCAGTCAGGAGCTTTGTGCCGCCTTAAGCAGAGGGATAATGGAGTCGGGTGTAGACGTTATCAATATCGGTCAATGTGGTACCGAAGAAGTGTACTTCGCAACCAGCCACCTAAACGTAGATGGAGGTATCGTCGTTACGGCCAGCCACAATCCTGCTGATTACAACGGCATGAAATTCGTTCGTGAATTGTCTAAGCCCATTAGCGGCGATACAGGCCTAAAGGAAATTAAGCGCCTCGCTCAGAACGAAGAATTCACGTTCGCAAGCGAGCCTGGGTCGATCAGTTTTCAGGACACGCAGCCCGCCTATATAGAGTACTTACTTAATTACATCGATGCGAAGAGTCAGCGCAAGATGAAGATAGTCTGCAATGCAGGAAATGGAGGAGCCGGGCCAACGATCGATGCTATCGAGAAATTCCTGCCTTTTCAATTCGCTAAAGTACATCACGAGGCCGATGGGTCATTCCCCAACGGCGTACCAAATCCTCTCTTGGAGGAGAATCGAAGCTCTACCATTGATGTCATACTCTCGGAGAAGGCAGACCTGGGTATCGCCTGGGATGGTGATTTCGATCGCTGCTTCTTCTTCGATGAGAACGGTCGTTTCATAGAGGGTTATTATATTGTGGGTCTTCTCGCACAGATTTTTCTAGAGGCTGAGCCAGGCGGTAAGATTGTTCACGATCCCCGACTGACCTGGAATACGATACAGATTGTAGAAGAGTTTTATGGTGAGGCAGTTATGTGCAAGACAGGCCACGCCTTCATCAAGGAGCGGATGCGCGAAGAGGATGCCGTATACGGTGGCGA